>MDTG01359448.1_pt1 | contig 39180 bp, 50 predicted proteins | sample 811421 | NCBI WGS metagenome assembly MDTG01 (sample SAMN05326645, study PRJNA326480) | marine metagenome | isolation source: seawater | place: Pacific Ocean: South East | collected 2011 | reverse complement strand
TAACTACAACAACATCGCCAAATCAAGTAACATTTGAAATGAAGGAAAATGAATTATTGGGTGTTGCTGCAAAATATGAAATTATTGTATACGAAGTTCCAGCAATCCATCCAAATTCTGAAAATGATTATAATATGTGGGATGGTTCTGGAGACAAGGTCACCGCTACTGCTAAAGAACTATACGAGGAAGATAGTGATTGGAAAAATACCACATGGGATAGACTACATCTACACGCACCTCATGACGCATTAACTGCTAGTTCCATGTCAAATAGTGTAACCGTATCTAACTCTAAATTAAAACCTAATAAAGTTTACGTAGCAAAAGGTTTTGTTATTAATACAAATGGTAACATTAGAAGTGTTAACGGTACTAATGCTATTGCCTTTGATGTGGTTGAACTTGGTAATATGCCAACTGTGTCACTTGTGCCAAATGTTGCAAATCAAATGCAACCATATACAACTGTTACTCTCAATCAACCATATGATTCAGCAGCGAGATATATTCAAGTTACTCTAGAAGGTGATAGTCAAACAAATGCAAACAGCGTGACATTTCTAGCTGATTTCATGGCAGATGGCATATGGAATTCTTCAGAGACGTTTGGTTTTACCTCGGAAGCTAACCGGGGGGTGATGGGTAGCAGTTCCAAAACATTGATGAAATTAACTGATTATGATGAGGGCACTGAGCACAGTGGCCTATTTGCCACCCACTTCACTACACATAAATCAATTTCATCATCAAGTATCGAACCTAAAACTATAATAGATACCTGGGATAGTAATCTCAAATTCTACTTAGGTGGTGGCGGTGGTGGCGGTGACATACTTGAGTTATCAAGTGGTAACTGGCCTGATATTTCTCTAACAATTTATCCATCAATATATAGTGATCGCCCATCATATAACACTGCTAATGTAGCGTTACAATTGTACGACATACCAACACTCATTGGAGGGAGTCTTGATAACTACTATGCGGGTAAGGGTCTTTATCTTAGAGAATATGCAGGTGATACACAACAATTCCCCGCCGGTTTTAACATAGAACGTAATCAAGTTCTTGTAAAATCTTTAACCACAACACCGACGCAAACCAGCAACGCCGGCGGTCATACTGATACTATAATTATGGTGGTAGCATTTGAAACTGATGATTCAGAAGGTATCACTGTTAAAACATTTAATAGACCAGAAAATGATGAATCATGGTCATTACATAAGGTAGATAAAGTATTTACAATTGATGAAGTTCCAGCAGGTGGAATGATTGTATCAGTAACTGTAATTCTTTCAAATAATGTTGGATCTACTGGCGGCCTCTTCAGGCAAGCTACATACGTAGATGAATAAATTTATTACATAAATAAAGTGTAATTATTTCATATAAAAGTTATTTCATATAAAAGTTATTTCATATAAAAGTTATTTTATATGAAATTACATAAGTAAAAAGTTTTTTTTATTTTGTTTAACAGGAACATTTTTATTTTTTGTTTTTTTATCAGTTTTTTTATCAGTTTTCTTCTTTATTATAGTTGTGGAATTATTTTCTTCTTGTTTTTTATTTAATAATCTACTTTCATTTAAATTATTTTTTATAATTGTTTGTTTATTTGGATTGGATACTTTTATTATATTTTCTTCGCTAATGATTCCTAATTTTTTTTTTTTTTAATATTTGTTTTTAATATTGCACCATCTAATTGTATTTCACATCTTCTTGTTTTATGATTATATCCCACTACTACACCAATTTGTTTATTTTTTTTATTTAAATTATGTACTAATTCTACTTGAGTACCAATAACAAATGGCAATGAATCTAAAGTAGTTGATTCAGGAACTTCAACAACTTTTTCAACAACTTTTTCAACAACTTTTTCAACTTCCACAATTTTTTCAACAGGTACTTCTTGAATTTCTTTCACTGTTTTATAAACAATTTTTTCAGTTGGTTCTTGCTTTTTAACAGGTTCTGGTTTCTTAACGACTTTTGGTACATTTTTTTGTTTTTTATTAGTTGCAGGTTTACGACGACTATTAATCATATCTTTGAAGGATAACATTTATATAATATAAAAATAAAAAATTTTGTACGAATAAAATAATAAAAAATATAAATCTTTCTTTTAATTCATATTTATTAAAAAAATACAATTATACTATATATGGAAAGAGAAGAAACATTTTTTTCTCAAGGAACATATGGATGTGTAAATTTTCCACCAATCAAATGTAAAGGTATAAAAGTTCCTAAACAAACAATTAGTAAACTAGGAATTCGTGATTTTTTTTCAAAAAATGAATTATTTATTGGAAAATTATTAAAACAAATAGAAAATGTAAATAAAAATGTAAAATCTTCTAAAATGTTTGTATATTATAATGATTCTTGCAATATTAAGAAAAAAAAAATAGAACCATATAAAGATTTCTACGACAAATGTAAGTTACTTCATAAAAAAAGAAGTAAAAAAGATTTTACTTTATTGTATGGTCCGTATATTCCACATTCTATTCAATTGTCTAAATACTTAAATACAAATTGTTCATGGAATAAAATATTTTTGTTTTATAACTTTGCATTAAAGGTTTGTAGAATATTAAAATACTATAAAATTATTCATTATGATATAAAATCATCAAATATATTAGTGAGTAATTATCAAATCAATGAACATGGTATTGTAAGCAATGAACCAAGTTTTCATCTTATTGATTTTGGAATGTCTATATCAATTGACAAAGCGTTAATAAATGATTCTTTAAATCTAAAATACTTATATCATTTTTTATTTTTTTCTCCATCATTTAATTATTGGTCAATAGAACATCATATTTTATCATATTATCTTGAATACAATATGGAATTATCTCTAGAAAAACTAAATGAAATTATTTCAAAATTATGTAATAATAATTATGTATTAGAAGAAATGACTAATGTGAAAGAGTATAAAATAGAAATATTTGAATTTTATAAAAAAAAACTAATTCAACAAATGTCAATAAAAGAACGAATTAAAGAGTTATTTTTATCATCATATGAAACATGGGATATGTATTCAATGTGCTATCTTTGTTTATCATTTATTTATAAAAATAAATTATCACAAGATATTCAATGTTCTAATTTTATAGATATGTTACAAAAAGGTATTCATTATGATTATAATCAACGACCATCAATAAGCGAACATATAAATAAATTTGAAAGATTTTTAATGACATATTCTTCGGATTGATTTTTTATATTTTTTTGTATTGTTTTTCCTTAATATGTATTGAATTAACATATTATAATTGGTTTTTTTACATTTTTTTAAAAATAACTTTATTTTATTTCGATATTTCATGTATATATAAAATGATATTAATAAAATTGAATTAAAATCATTTATTGAAATATAGTTATTATAACATGGTAAAAAATAAAACAGGTGGTAATCGTGCGAAAAAAAGTGCTCGTAAAAATGTAAATGAATCATTGCAACCACGAAAATTGCGATTTGTTGAAGAAACTGGTGAACACTATGCAATTGTAATTAAAATGTTGGGAAATGGACAAATGCAAGTATTATGTGATGACGACAAAGAACGATTGTGTATGATTCGGTGTAAATTTTCAGGAAGAAATAAATCAAGTAATTTTATTTCAAATGGTAGTTGGTGTATTATTGGGTTGCGTGATTGGCAAACAACTAAAAAAGGTAAACTAGAAATATGTGATTTAATTGAAATTTATTCCCATGACGAAAAAACAAATTTAATTCAACAATGTGACACAAACCTAAGTGCTCTAATTAAACATGAAAATGGTACATTAAATGAAGAAGTAAATAGTGTTGTAGAATTTATTGAAAACGGGCCAGTAAATGATAATGTTATTAATCCTAAATGTGATATTTCTAATTTAAATAATACAGATTTAGATGATGAAATTGATTTTGATGAAATTTAATTCAAAGTGAATTAAATATTTATCTATATTATACAAATATGACACATATATTAGTAAATATCGAATATAAACAACGCGTACCAATTTTAACCGATGAAAAAGCAGGAGAGCGAATGATTCAAGAATGGTGTAACTATAACAATCATACTCTTGTAAAACGACCCGAAATGGTTGTATTTCCCTCAACTTATATTCAAAAAAAAGACACGTCTAAATTATGGGATATACACAGTTATGCAAATGATGGATTACAAAATACATTTAGTTTTTTTAATCAATCAAATAACGATGTTGTTGTTGAACATTCTTATCATGGATATACAGGGGTTGGTATTTTAAAAGAATCTCATATTTCAATTCACACATATCCAGAACAAAAATGTATGCATGTAGATTTTTTTTCATGTAAACAATTAAATTATAATGAAAATATGTCTTTTATTGAAAAATATTTTGATAAACCAAATACAAAAAAATGGAAGGTTGAATTTATAGATCGGTCTTTATAATAAATTTATAAACATATCATCATCATTTGGTCTCATATCATTTAAATTTTGTTTATACGCTTTTTTTTGTTGGTTTTCAAAAAAGAAATTATTATTATTTTCTTCTAAATTATCATATTCTATATATTCTTCATTTTGTCTTATATAATCCTCATGAAGAATATAATCATTGTGTGATTCAAAATCATAAAATCTTGTTTTAATATTATAATAACTCCATCGTGAATCATTTATTTCTTTTTTTTTGATATCATTTTCCGGTTTTGCCATAACAATAAAAACATATTTTTCTTGGAAATAAGGAATATCTATATTATAAGGAATTATTGTAATATCACTATAAGATTCAAACATTCTTTTAAAAAATGATCCATTTTTTACAATAATACCATTTTTATCTAATAATTCAAAACATTTAAAAAAGAACTCTGGACTATCAATGGATAAATTATCTAAATTATCTTCTGTAGAATCTATTATTACAATATCCATTGAATGTTTATACTCTTTTAACAAAGTATCAATTGTAACATTTGCATCACCATATATAATTTCAACTCGTTCATCGTCATCAAAATCATCTTCGTCAAAATATTCTTGGCATAATTCTACAATTTCTTTATTTAATTCAAGCATAAATACTTTTTTAATTGTTTTATATTTCATGATTTCTCTTAATGTCATTAGATCTCCTCCACCAATAATAGTAACATATTCTATATTTTTTCTTAAATATTGTATAGGAAAATGTACCAACATTTCATGATAAATATATTCTTTTTTTTCACATAATTGAATTTCATTGTTAATCACTAAACATTTTCCATAGTCTCCTAATGTTACAATTTCAATACCATTGTTATTATTATAATGATGAATAGATTTTGGTCGTTTTTTATAAAATGTATTCTTCATTCCTTCTTTACTTTTTTCAAGCAAAGATACAATAAAAAGACAAATATATATTATAATAGTAAGAATAATTATGTTTGATATTGGATTTAATTTTTTCATTCTATATATTAGAATGAAAAAATAAATTAGATTAGTCGTCATCTTTTATTTCGGTTACTATTTCATTTTCCATATTTTTCATGGTTTTATTATTTGTTTCTTTTATTTCTTTAAATTTTACTTTTTTCTGTGTTTTATTTTTTTTTTCTTCTTTTTTAGATTGTTTTTTGGATTCTTCTTCTGTTTTAGACATTCTTGAAAAAAATAAAATTAATGTATTATTATCATTAAATAGTTCAATACATGGAGTAAATTGTATATCTTCTACATTATAATATTGTGTAATAAATGAAAAATCTTTTTGAGATTTACAAAATTGTTTAATTTCATCTTCGTCTATATTTAATTCGTATTTATAAATACCAGTTAAATCAAATCTCTTTGATTGTAATTTATTATGTTTTAAAATGAGCGCTAGTAATTCCTTTTTTGTAATAATATTATCATAAATATCTAATTCTACTTTTTTGAAATTTAACAATTGATTTTTCTCACTATAAAAAATATAACATTTTATATAATCAATATTATAACTCGTTTGAAAAATATTACTTTTATCCAATAAATAATCTAAATTTTCAATCACATCTGAACCATTTATTGAAATAACTGAGGACTCCATTATTAAAAAATGTTATTTTTTAATAATGGATTAAACTTAAAATATTTTATTAATCACTATATTCATCCTCGTTACTATCATAATATTCTTCTTCTTCATTTTCTTCTTCTTCTTCCTCCTCTTCTTCTTTATATAATTCTTCAATATAGCATTCAATTTCTTCTTCGCTATAATTTTTACACAAAAGATCCAATCTTAGTTGAGAAAGAACACGTTCGTTTGATTTTTTATATAAATCATATAGACGCCAATATTCGATGTATCGTTCATCATCTGCAATTTCTTCTTCAGTACGATTTTGTATAATTGTTCCATCTTTTTTCAACAAAATCCATCCTTTCGGCATTTGCATAAGACGCTGTACATTATTTTTTGCTTTTTTTTCACGGCGAGTTGTAAACATGCGTTTGACAGCACTTGAGTATTCCATTTTAATATAAGTGGTTATTTTATGTTTATATGTTGTAAGAGTTCATTTCAATTTTTTTTATGTAGATTATTATAAAAATAATATTATCTATATATAATGAGAATAAATACACGTAAAATTAATAAAATACATAAAAAAAATAAAACAAATAAAAAAAGATATATTCGTAAAAGAAAAAGTCAAAAAAAAAGAAAAACTAGAAAACAAAGGGGAGGGGTTTCGAGGTGGAGACGGCTAAAGAACTATATGCGGCCGGGCATTGCCACCGCAGCGCCCCTTGATGATTCGGAAACGAACTTAAGTGAAGAAATCCCGAAATTATTTAATTTTTTAAATGAATTAAAAGAAGTTGGAAAAAACCAATACCCTGGTGATCACTGCGAGGGCGTTGGGGGTAAGGCAAATCCATTCGTTCGTGAATATGGTAATTGCACTGGAATTATAGATTTGGAAAGTGGAAATGTAAAAAAAGTTGAAATGAATGATATGGTAAGTGAGGAAAATAAAAAAAATTTTGTAGAATCTCTTGGTTTAGGTGAGGTTGATTGTTTGATAACAAAATCAAAATGGTATTCTTCGTCAAAAATTACTGATGAAAATAGAAAAGACTGGTGTAAAGAGTTATTATCATTTCTTACAAAAGATGATATAAAAAAATATAATATAATTGGCGCTCATCATAATATTCTAAGAGGAACTGTTATTAAATTGACTAATTGGTTGGTTCCTCGTCCTATTGTCGATTCAAGTAGGGGTATTTCTGGATTGAAAAACTGTTCATGTATTAGAATAATTATAAATTCGGAAGGGATAGTCAATGTCGTACTATTATACGAAGGGGAGGTCAAAAATGATAGTAAATGGGACTATGTAACAAATAAAGGAAAAAATAAAGAAGGAACAAATAAAGAAGGAACAAATGAAGAAGGAACAAATGAAGAAGGAACGGAATATAATAATTTTGATAAAAATCATAAACAATCTATTTATTATATTTGGAAAGCTGCCGTCGATCGACTGGGTCCAACATTATTATCAAAGATAAAATCTCTTGATGGGCAAAAAATGTATATAGATTTTTGGCGGCATGGGGATGCATTACATAATGGGGAGGTCTGTAAAATAAAAATGTATGATAGTCCATTAACAAAAGATGGTATAATACAAGCAAAAGATGCTGGAATATACATGCAAGATGAATATCAACATTGTATTATAGGTAATACTCGTTTTTGTTGTTCTCCATTAACTAGAACTTTTGATACTGTAATAGTAATTATGTATAGTGCACTCTACCAAAGAGATGAAAATGACCATTTAAAATCATTATTAAAAGATATATTTGAAAAACGTTTGAATTTATTAAATACCCGTTATAATTCTTCTAGTGATATGATATCTAAAAAAGCAAGTAAATGTAAACCAAAAACTTTGAAATGGAAATACACTCAAGCGGATGATGATGAGGTTAAGAATTGTCAAAAGCAGTGTCAGGATAAGTGGTGGCGGAATGATGATCTAACGCCTATGACGCCTATGAATATAATAAATCAATTCATAAAACCTTCAATAAATAATGGCAATAATGGTAATAAAACTGGTAATGAAAATGGTAATAAAACTGGTAATAATGGTAAGAATGGTATTAATGTTAATAATGGAATGGGATTTTATTTTTTTCCCGGGTTACCAAGGTCAATACATCATAATAAATCATAATAAATAATTAATTGTTGAATCATTTCATACTAATTGAAAAGATGTTTCTTATGTAAAAATAATAAATAATTCTGTTTATTATTTTTTATATGGTCTTTTATATATGTCATTAAGTGTATTAAAACGTAAAGCAGGAACAAAATATAATAAAATTTCTTCACGTGGGAATGTAGGATTTTCATTAAATAATCCACGACGGGTAAATTCACACCGAAACAAAGTTCAAACACAAACACCTATGAAAGGAAATGTTCCTCGTGGACACGGCACATGCTGTGGAAAATATCCAATTGTTATAAATAAAAGTCAATATAATAATTATGATTTTCATGAAAGACAATATATAGGAAACAAATCTAATCAAGGTATATCTGTAAAAAATAATAGAGGAAGTATTACAACAAGATATAAATGGTTAAATGGTCAATATCCTCAGTTTGTTGTAAAAGATATGAATCATCTTGATTGTGGTTTATATACTAAAAAAATACGAGATCAAAGTGCTTCACAAAACGAAGCAACACAAGGAACAACAAATCAGAATTGTGATTGTCCAAATATAAAACGAACTGTAACAACTATTGTAAAAAATGTAAATACATTAAGTCATAGCGAATACTTGGCTTCAAAATATCTAAAAAAAAATTGTTTGCCTACACCTAAAAATAAACTTCCTGAACCAATACCCGTTTCTGGTCCATGCATTAGTTGTGGCGGTAGTGCTACAAAAAGTGGAACAAAGGGAACAAATTGTGGAGATTAAATGTCATTGATTCCGTAATAATCCAAGATCTCCAAATGTTTTGTGATTTGTTTCAAAATATTTTGGGTCACATTCATGATAACTCTTATCCTTATAAAATATTATTTTTCTTATATTAAAAGATTGAATCATATGTAAGCATTTTGCACATGGTGCGGAATTTGTACTTGATCCATTATTAGAAGAGCGACTAATGTACAATGTTGTTCTTCTTAAAATCCGTCGTCTTTTCCATTTTTTAGATGTATTGCGCCAATATATTTTACGCAATACATCCATTTCAGCGTGAAAACTACATTGATTGTTTATAAAATCATCATGCGCCGAATAATTTTTATGAGTATTATAACCCGATGCAATAATGTGTCCGCCGTATGTTGCAATACATCCATGTTTAAATAACATATTTGATTTATTTGATATATCAAGAGACTGTGAAAATAACTGTTCCTGCTTTCGTGATAACATTTTTTAATGTATATTCTTATACATATATTAGTTCAATTTTTTATATTATATTTTTAAAGATATTTCTTATACAATAACATTTATTGAAAAATATATTTTATAATACTATATGGAACGTAATCTTTCGATCGAATTAACAATAAATGAAGATGTATCGCAAAATGAGATTATTGAAAAAATAAATGGGTTTTGGGAAGCAAATAGTGAGTCTGAATCTGAATCATCATTAGATGAATTTACAGAAAATAATCATGAAAAAAATAGTGGTAAAATATCATTTCGTAAATTAAAAAGAAAAATACATCGTCAATATGACATGAATATTGTTCATAAATATAGCACTGCATTAGATGTTTTTGTACGATATATTCAATGTTACCATATATTATATTCAGAATCATCTTATTATTGTAATTGTAAATTAAATATGTTTATGTTACCATGTATGTTTTTATCCACAACATGTAGTGTAATGGCATCATTTAAGTTTAATAAAATACGAGAAACATTATTATTGTCTATATTAAATGGAATTATTGCTTTTTTACTTGCTATTATTAATTATTTAAAATTAGATGCAAATGCAGAAGCGCATAAAATTTCAGCGTATCAATATTCAAAATTAAAAGCGCAAATCGAATTTAATTCTGGAGAAACTCTTTTACAAGACAATGATCCATTTTTGAGCGATAATCATTATGTAACGGAACAAATGAAACAATGGGATAAACATAATAAAACATTATTGTCTCCTGAAATATTTGATAAAGAAAGAGCGCGAAAATATGATGAATTAATGACTTTAAAAACACAAAAAGAAAAACAGTTTATTGAAAAAGTAGAAAAAATTATGGTTGGAATCAAAGAATCATTAAAAAATATTGAAGATAATAATCATTTTGCATTACCAAAACATATTATTAATAAATATTCAACTATTTACAATATGAATATTTTCTTATATATTAAAAGTATTGACACTTATAAAAATGTCCTTTTAAATGATTTACGTAATGTAAAAAATGAAATACGATTTTATAATAAATATATGCAAAATAAGGATTTACAAATGAATGATTCAATAAAAGAAAAATATATACAATTATATAAACAAAAAAATTATCTATTGAGAGATTTTTTTGAGTTAAACAAAGGATATACATTAATAGATTCAATGCTTCAACAAGAAATTATCAATATTGAATTATATAATAAATATTGGATTCTCTTTTTTGTACAAAATATAATTCATTGTTGTCAATGTTGTTGTGGAACAAAAGTAAAAATAAATATTTTACCAAGTCAATATAAAAAATCATCACAAATTGGACATATTGATGAAGATGGAGAATATTTGCTAGATAAAGTATTACGACATTGAAAAAATTTCATGTCCTGCAAATATGGAAGATGCGTTATTAAAGTATGCAAAGTCTTTTTGTGTTTCTTCAGAACCAGTTAAATTACTTGAAAAATAGTTTGCTCGAAATGGTTTATTTGGTCTTACTTTCAACATTCTTCTTAATTTTGTATTATTTATTAAATTATTATATATTTTCTTGTAATTTACTTTTCTATTTTCATGATAATTTTGGAGACCTTCTCTTTTTCTTTTGTCTATCCAAATATACAATATAAATAAACAAAAACACAAAAAATACATATACATATTTTTTATCATTCTTATACAATAGTCAGATTTTATGTATTAACGATTAAAATATTGATATAATCTTAAATTTGAAGCGTTGTTAAAATACTTAAAATCAGTTTCCATAATTTCATCATCATAATATATCTTATTCTTTTTTTTATTAAATTTTTTACTCGTAAATGGTCTATTTTCTTGTATGTTCTTCATAATTTTTTTAAAATGTCTGCGAAGTTTTTTATTTTTAATGTCTTCTGGTTCTTTTAAATAGTCTACAAATGAACTATATGGAAGAGGACCACCTGAAAATGCTTGTGTTTTACTTCCATAATCTTGTAAATTTTCAATATTTGAAAATCGTAAAGATGGAATAATATTTAATTTTTGATTTATACTTAAAAATATTAAAATTAAGATAAATAAAAAAATTGTATAATTTTTTTTAATCATTATACATTTACAATGTATAATAATTATTCTTCTTTTAATAATGAAACAATTTCATTGGTATCTTTTGTGAAATTTTTGTTTTTATATAAATAACCATGTTTATTAGTATATATAAATCTTTTTGTCTTTTCAAATGTTTTTTTCTTAATAAATGTGTAATAAATATCTGTTATAAAACTTTCTGAAATAAATAAACAATTTTCTTCATCAATTTCTTGAATAAAAAATACTTTATACATTTTATTAATTAAGAAAAACATGTTATGTGGTAAATCTTTATTTTTTAACATTAGATTATGTACGTATTCACGAAAACTTATTTTTGGATCATAAGAAGTTAAACGATAAATTGGAGTTTTTGATATAAATTTTTCCGAATATTTTTGTGAAAGAATTTTTTGATAAATAAATGAATTTGTTTTGTATTTATGAATATTGTATAAAATACCTTTATGAATCATTTTATTTGATAAAATTTTTTTATATGCATAATAAAATAACTCGTTTAATGTTAAATAACTAAATATAGTCTCCCCACAACTTTCAATAGGTGTATAAGTTATCATTTTTTTTATTATTATATATATAAGTTTATCAAATAGAATGTCTAAATCTAAATTCAAAAAAAGAAATAAAAAGTTTTATGGTGGTGCTGCTGGTGACGCGAATAGTAATTTATCTATGGAGATAAATGCTGGAAATGGCATTAACAAAGGCAGTAACAATGGTAGTAACAATGACAATGAAAATAGCAATAAAACTGTCAATGAAAATAACAATGAAAATAACAATGAAGAAAATACTACCAACGTTGAGGTTAATCAACAAAATAATGGTGCTACAGAGGCTGCTGCCAAAAATAAAGGAGATGGTGAAGGAAGTTCTTTTGTAAGTACATTTAAAATTGTTTTCCTAGTATTTTATATATTTACAAAATATCCATTAAAATATACTGTTCTTTTTTCATTATTCTATGCGATGATTCGTATTGCAAAGAAAACATATGAATTTGGTTGTAAAGCAGTAACTTATTTTATTAAATTTTTTTCCGTTATTATAGATCCAGGAGAATTTGACTTGATTGTCTTTCAATTGCCAAATATTTTTGCTATTTTTCTAGCGTTTTTAGATTTATTTATTGGATTAATATATGGTTGTATTACATTATTTTTTCTTATTATTTTAGGTTGTATTGCATTGCCATTTAATTTAATTTTTTCATTATAATCATATATTACATTTTTTTAATTCCATTGTTCCATGATGATTAGTATTATTAGATTGAAATAATGAAATAAATAATAATAAAATAATAACAACAACTAGTACCCATTGTATAATTTGTAAAGTATCCAATATTAAATTATTATTTTTATAATCTTCTTTTAAATACATATAATATTTAGATGAAAACACAAGCAAAGCAAACATAGTCATCGTTAATACTATAGTTGTTACTGGAATTTTATTCAATAAAATAAAAATAAAAAAGACAAATATAGATCGGGAAACAGCAATAAATGGATTTTCAATACTTTTAAGATTTGGATTAACAAGATTAATCGAAAAATAAATAACTAAAAATAACACTAAATATCGTACATATTTATTTGTTTTTAGAATATATTGATAATTACAACCAATATATGGTGTTAAAAAACTCGCACAAAATAATATTAACGCTAAAAATACACCCCGTAAAGAAATAAATAAATAATCATATTTTTCAAATTCTTCTAATTTATTTGTAGATGGAAGATTATATGTATACATTATATTAAACTTTTATTTTTTCTTTTGCTTAGTTTTATTCTTTTTATTCTTTTTATTTACATTTTTATTTACTTTTTTTAATAATTTTTGTTTTACAGATTCCTTTTTTATTTTTCTTGTTTTGGATTTTAATTTTTTTTTGTTATTATTTTTATTCAATATAATTACATATTTCATTTCATCATTAATAGGTTCAAGAATATTACTAAATTCATCATTTGTAAAAAATCGGTTATTGTAAAAAGATGGCATTATTTTTTTATTTTGTAAAAATCCTTGTATCATTGAATCTGGTGTAGAAAATGAAGTATTTGGTCTTATTTTTTCAAAAATAGATTTATATGTATCTTCATTTAAATTAATTTCATCCACTTTTTCATTATCTTCATAACGAAGAGTTCGTTTTACATGCGGACCATATGATGTTTTAGTTAATGTTATTTCTTCTGAAAGATTCATTATATATATACAAAATCATTTTTATTTATAAATAAAATTGATTATACAAATATAAATATATAGTTCTAAACATAATCATGAATTCAATACAACAAAATATGGATATTGAACATATATCTAACTTAACTTCTAGTTTGGAAATAGAAGATTTTCTGCAACAATGGAAAAATGGATATAACGATGAATGCGATTTTAAAGTAAATATTATAAAAATTATGAACTATATTCAAGATTTATATCACAATCAAGGTGAAAGTCCATGGAGTGATGCAATATATGATATGGTCGTAGATATATTAAAAGACAAATATAATATTGATGTTGAAACAAATATTATTGGTTCGTCTATAAAAGGATCACAATGTGAAATAACTGAATTACCATATTTTATGGGTTCAATGAATAAATTTAAGACTCCGAAATTAGTTGCAAATTGGATGAATAAATATAAGGGTCCATATATTGTGTCAGCAAAATTAGATGGAATTAGTGCCATGTATGTAAATGGAAAATTATATACTCGTGGAAATGGAACACGGGGACGAGATATTAGTTATTTAATTCCCTTTTTAAAAATGGGATCAGACCATACACGAGTTTTGCGCGGAGAACTAATCATGAAAAAAAAAATATTTCATGATACATATAAAAAAGACTTTTCAAATCCTCGTAATTTAGTATGTGGAATTATGAATCGACAATACAAAAAAGAATACGAAAGTGTGTATAAAGATATTGATTTTGTTGTGTATGACATGTATAATATTAATTTGAATTATTATAATAAATTTATATGGTTGAAAGAAAATGGATTTAATGTTGTTCCTCATATTTCAGATATTAAATCTTTAGATGTGGATAAATGTGATTCATATTTGACTACATGGAAATTAGAAGATTTTATATATGAAATTGATGGAATTATTATTAGTAATTATGATATACATGTACATGATTCAAAGGGTAATCCTGATTTTGCTTTTGCATATAAAAATAATGATATTGGGGTAAACATGAGTATTGGAATAGTAAACAAAGTCATTTGGAATATTTCAAAAGATAGTTATTTAAAACCAACTATTCAGTTACAAAATTGTATTTATTGTGATCATTCTAAAGTAGAATATGTTACAGGTTTTAATGCAAAATACATTATTGACAATAAAATTTGTCATGGGTCCAAGTTAAAAATTGGATTAAGTGGTAGTGTAATTCCTCATATTTTTAGTGTATTAGAAACACCTATGACAGAAGGTGTTGATGAAATACATTATTTAAAAGATATTGATTGTTTATACGAATGGTCTAAAAATAAGGTAGATTTGATTTGTAGTGAAAAAGACAATTTTCAAAGTATTATTAAAAAAAATGTAATGTTTTTCAAATCTCTTGAATTAAAATGTAATCTTCAAGAAAAAACATTACAAAATGTATATGATAGTATTGGAATATATCATTTAAAAGATATTTTGTCTTTAACTTTAGAGCAATGGATCAACGTTCATAAAACAGGAGAAAAAAAAGCAACTTCTATTATGAATGCTCTTTATGATGTATTACATTGGCCTGCACTAATAGAGCAATCGCAATTTGATTTTATGGAATATTATTTAAAATTATGTGTAGGATTACAGTGTTTTGAGCGTGGATTTGCACATAAAAAAATCAAACTGTATATTGAATATTTATTGGATTTGTCTTTTATAGATATGAAGCAATGTTATAAAAATGATTATATTGAATCAAAAAGAAAAAATATTATAGATTCCATTGGATTGCTTATACCAAAACAAATTACATGTATTACGATGAATTTATTTATTGATGGGATGATAAGTATGAATGATAAAATGAATTCTATATTTCAAGAAAATACACCTTTTACATTTGTAACAATGCAAATATTATTAGAAGAAGTTGTAGATGAATATAATAAAATGGATGTTGGTAATCATATTGTAGATTATGAATTTGTCTTTTCTGGATTTCGTCCAAGTTCAACTTTTATAAAGAACTTTGAAAAAAGTGGAGGAAAAATTGTAAATGATGTTTCAAAAAAAACAACTGGTTTAATTGTAAAAGACAAACATGTTAAACCTACTAAAAAAATGCAAAATGCTATCAAGTTGGGTGTTTCTATATATACTATCGACGAATTTATAAATACATTTAAACAATATAAAGACATCCTACTAATGTAGATTGTATAAGAAGCAAAGTTGAGTGCTTCAAAATAAAATAAAAATTTGCTACCGAGTTTAATGATGATATATAATTGTAATAATTTTAAACACGGTTGGCAGAGTGGTCTAATGCGCCAGACTTAAGATCTGGTTCCTTCGGGAGCGCGGGTTCGAACCCCGCACCGTGTATTTTTTTTTATAGTAATAATATAAATATTTATTTTGATACATATTTTTGATATATATATCTGCTCTGTTAGCTCAATCGGGAGAGCGTGCGACTGTTAATCGCGAGGCAGCAGGATCGAAACCTGCACGGAGCGCATTGAATTAAATTATATACATATTTTGTATATACATATGAATTATTAATTTTATAAATATCATTATTTTCTCGTGATAGCTCAGATGGTAGAGCGACGGACTGTAGATGTAAAAAAAGAATTCCGTTGGTCGGGTGTTCGAATCACTCTCGCGAGATGATATTATTATAATTTAGATATTATAATAATATTTGCTTGTAATTACTCATTTAAATTACTTATTGCTGTTGAATATGGTGAACCCGCCATGCAGTCATCTCTAACAACAAGTCCTCCAGAAAAAATCATATTTTTATTCGTGGTATTATGAATAGTTCCACTTGTTATTCTATTTGTGGTATTTGTTCCAGTTAAACACCCATCACTTTGAGATACTGAAGTTTGCATATGTCCTGCATTATTACTATTACCATCGCTAGAAAATTGTAAAGAATCATTATTTACTTTTATTCCAATTTTATCTATAATTTTTCCTTTTAATGTATCAAATGGTACGCTAAATGTTTGAGTTATTCCTCCGTAAGGTACATTTTGTGAAGAAAATGAACTACTATAAATTGGTGAATTATTTCCTTGTTCATAAATAAAAAATTTTTTTAATTTATTTGTTTGTGAATGTTTATTATGTTTCACTGTATTATTCGTACAAACTGGTCCACATACTGTTCTATATCTCCATCTCCTTCTTCTCCATCTTCTTTTTTTTTTCCAATACCCTTCTTGACGACATTGATGTTGACACGTTCTTTGTGTTGTTTCATAATATTGAGAAGGTTTCAAACTAACTTCGAAATTTACATTACTTAATGGTTCAACGCATTTTGAATTTGTATATATTACATAAATACAAAGAATAACAAATAAACATATTAATATTTTTTTGATTTGTTTTAAAAGCATAACTATACATATATTATGATAAAATTATATATGTATATTTATTAATTACTTGTTAAAGAAATTATATTTATATATTTTTTATATTAATATAATTTTTATATTAATATAATTCTTTTCTATGAGTTATGTATAATATGAAAGGTAAATCCATATTAGATATGTTTTCATTAAATAAAATGACAAAAAAAATTAAATTTTTAACAAAACCAAATAACTTTAAGAAAGTAATATTTTTAGTGGGATTTTTAATTGTACTTTTTATGATCTATAAATATTACTTAAAAGAAGGATTTGAAGGATCTCCTGATGATTTAGAAGATGAAGTGTCGGGACAAAAAACAGTAGTATTATTTCACGCAGATTGGTGTGGTCATTGTAAAAATTTTGTACCACAATGGGATAAATTAACATCATCTTGGGAAAATGAAGAAAGTGATGTAAAAATTATGAAAGTTGAATGTGGAAAACCAAATGAAAAAAAAGAACATTCTGAAATTATGGAAAAATATAATATTAAGGGATATCCAACTATTCTTATTTTTGATAATGGTTCTCATACTGAATATACTGGTGATCGTGATATTGTTTCAATTAGTAATTATTTAAAAACTCTCTAATTTCGCCTATTTGTGTTATTACGATTCATGCGTTTATTATTTGATACATTGCGACGGTTATTTCCTGCGTTTCGTCTATTCGTATTGAATGGAATTGGTGATTTACAATATTTAGGATTTAAATAATAATATAAGAAATAAAATGGTCCAAATAAAATTGCTAAAATGAACCCAATTATTTTTTCACTAGTTGAGGAATTTGCCGAAAAACATAAAATAGATTTAACGAATGCAACCAATCCTAAAACTAAATATAATAAACCGAGTCCTAATAATATGTATCCACTTGTTGTATTTGCCTTTTTATGTTTAGGTTGTGGCGGATGATGAGGATCTGGTTTAGGCGGATGATGAGGATCTGGTTTAGGCGGATGATGAGGATCTGGTTTAGGCGGGTGGTGAGGATCTGGTTGTGGTGGATGATGAGGATCTGGTTGTGGTGGATGATGAGGATCTGGTTGTGGTGGAGGCGGATTTCCCATATCGTAAAACATTTCGGTATACATTTATTTAGTTATATAATATAAAAAGAAAGAATTATTAATAATTCTTTTTTTTCTTTGATTAATATATAACATGGCCACTTCTGCTCCTTCCCTTGTTGGCGGTCGCCGCCGCCGTCGCACTCAACGTCGCACTCAACGTCAACAACGCCGTCAACGTAAGTCACAACGCCAACAACAACAACAACGCCGCCGTCGCCGCACACAAAGACGCCGACGATAAATCCATGGTTTAATATTTTTTAACTTATTAATTTAACTTATTTTTTAGACAACAAGTTAAATTATCATAACGACAATCTAAACGATTTTGATTTATATGAAATATATTTACATTTTTGTCTTCTAATTGTATTCCTCCTTGCGAATATAAAATTAATTTAGCGCGTGTATATTGTTTCTTATTAATTAGTATTACATTATATCCGCAGTTATGATTTATACAATTCTTTACCTTTTTCCAATTACCCGATTTCATTTTACGAAAAATTTCTCCATTTGTTGTACATATTAATGAAGTTGATGATATTGTAATTTCATTATATCTTTGTTCAGATTTAACAAGTTCATTTAGCATTTCATCATAAGTATATTTTTCACACATTGTTTAGTATATTTCATATATTTAGGAATTATATTTCAATTTTATCTCTCATACACATGTGTGCTCATCATGGTAAAAGACCAATCAGAACCATTTAAATTTAATATATTACCTTTATCGTCTAATAATTTAATATGTAAACGATTAATATTTACAGGACCAGAATATTTACGCTTAAATCTATTTTTGTCGCTTGTAAAACAAGTAATTCCCCATATTGTTGATTTATTTTCAAATGGAATAACAGCAAATACATTATTAATTAATTCTGTTGTCATTTTACTTTCTTTTTCTCCAAAATTATTACGATGATTATTAATTTGTAGTGCACTATATATTTGATTTTTTGTCATATTTTTACTATTTTTTACAATATCATCACAATTATCACAATTTATATTTGTGTTTGTATTTTTAAATGTAGATGTTTGATTTATAAATGATTTATTTTGAGAAATTTGCACTAAACCTTTATTAGATTGTCCTTTATTCATATCATCAATTACTATTATAAAATATTTTGTATATGGAATATAACATACTGCATCTGCAATAATTGCGTCTTGTTTTGGAACAATATATTCTAAGTGATTATTTTCATGAGTTATACTTCTAAAACCAAGCGTCCATCCTAAATTATTATTAATTTTAGTTTGTGTTTTTGCTTGAGAATTATTTGAAAAACAACTTGAATCATCAGAATGATCATAAAAAATTAATGTATAATCATATACAGATGATAGGTTTTTAATTCTAATTTTATTTTTAATATTATCTAATTTAAATGAAAGTTGAGAAAAACCAATTACATTATTTATTTCTTCATTTATTGCAGAAATAATATTTTGATTTGTATAATTACCACTTGGTATCTCTATTTTATATACATTTGTTTCAGGCATACTTGTTACATAAAAATAATTATTTCCATAATTTTTATCTATATTATAAAATGTAAATGGAATACAAATATTTGTTAATTCTAAACTAATTACATTATCTAAACTATCATTTAAATTTACAATCATATTTGTACTTGTTATACTATCATATTCATAATCATTATTCCATAAATTTTTACGATACATAGAATCAATATTTATCATACGAAATGATTCTTCAAAATGTTTTGGATTTACTTTTCGTATATCTTGAATTACATTTTTAACACCAACCATTTGTGTATTTTTATCGCTTCCATCTACATTTTTAAATAAATGATTAATTAATTGGGTTGCACTATCATCTACAAATGTTTGAATATAGGATTCATTCTTGTAATTATATTTTTTCATTAAAACAAAAAAAACTTTTTTTTTTGATTCTTCCACATCTGATAAAGTATATGTGTTTAAAAATATATTATTATTACAAATTTGATTATATAATTTTTGAATACCTTTTATATCATATTGATTTATATCTAATTCTTGACTCATTTGTTCCATTGTATATATATATTTTTTATAATTTATTTTCTTTTACCTTAATTGTTTGTTTTATACATTAATCCAATAATTCCATAGTTATATAAATCATTTAATGTATCTAAACTAGATTCATTTACTTTTTGTGAAGTTGGTTGTTTTAAAATAGTAATTAGTCTATTTATTTTGTCATTTAATCTTACCAAAATTCCAATTAGTTCAAAATCTTCAAATGAATTACCATAATCATTATTTTTTTTTTCAAATAATTTCTTATTTTCATTTGTAATGGATATATGTGTTTTCGTTGGATCTTGAATTTGCAAGAAATTCAAGGTAAGAATTACGATATTAAATAATGTTTCATATATATTTTTGTAGTTTTGAATATATATAGAATTTTTAGTTTTTTTTATATTTTCAAATAATTTTCTTTTATATATCTTTATACTGTACAAATAAGTATCTTGATTTAGTTTCTTTTTATCTATAGTTTCATGAAGAAATAAAACTTTACTAACAATCTCATTATAATTGTTCATTTTTTACAAGTATAAACTAATTTATCTCTTTTTTTTAAATTTCAATTTTATTATTTCTTATTATAAAATTGATTTTAAATAAGGGTCATCAGTATATATAAATGAATGATACAAATGATATTGTAGATTTGAATACTCTTTTTGAATTATGTAAAACACAATTTGTTGTCATTCATAATTCTTTAAAAACAATAGATTCTAGATTAAATAATATTGAAAAACAAACAAATCTTATAAAACAAACAAATATAAAAAAAGACAATCAGTGTTTTGTAAAAATAGAGGATAAGATTGATTTCTTAAACCAAAACTACAAACCAACGATTTTGTGTGATTTTTTAACTTTTATTCATAATGAACTTTCAAAAGAAAAATATCAAAATATGATTTATAAAGATATAATATCTATTTTACATGGTGAACAAACCATTTATGAAGTATCTGCTAATTATATTTGTATCATTGCAAATGAAACAATGAATGAACAATTTGAAAATATACATTCAATGTATGTTTTTTCGTATCAAAAATATATTTTATATTATTGGAATCAAGATAAACTTTCGTGGGATAAAATGAATCAAGATTTGTTAAATAAATTATTCAATTTAATTCAACAACATATATTAAATCTTTATTCTCATATTATAAATACAGATGATAGTCAATTAAAAAATATTGACTTAATAGAATGTGGATCGTATTTATATGTAGATAATTTTAATAAAAAATATAATGATTTTAAAAAAACTATTTTTCAAAAATTACTTTCCTAGTAAATCATATTATCTTTATATAATATAATTAATATGAATAAAAGTAGAAAAAAAATACAATATGGTAAAGGTAAAAAAAAAACTAAACCAAAATCTTATCATCGTAAACAAACAATAAAACATGATAAGGAACGACGAAAAATATCAACAAATTATACTCCTGTACGTGCGTCAAATTCTCCATATTATAATGCAAATCCATATATGCGCGAGAGTCACAACTGTTATACTTATTTTTTAGATCTAAGAAGTAAAGAAGCATTTGAATTATGTAAAGATGACTTAGAAAAGCATAATATGTGTCGTCGTGCGCAACCTGGTTATTTATCTGGTTTTGATAAATTAGGAGATAATGATTATACTTGTCCTGAAATAGAAAAACGCACTATGAAAGATAATCCATCTATTTATAAATTAAATTCTATTAAAGATAAATGTGATCCACGGTTTTATAAAGGAGCAATGGTTACTGCACCGGGACGAGATTATCATTATTATCGTTTAAATGATGAAGGAATTTGGACACATAAACCAGGTTACAAACCAATCACTAAATACGATTCAAATAATCGACGAATTATTGATCCGGAACTCGCTGCGCGAGATTATGGTGGTACATTAAATTATAAAAACTTTTGTGGTTATTATTGCGTTCCACGAAATCGTAATAAAAAAAATATGACTCATTCAAATAATTGGAGAAACAAGAAACATTATTTAAAAAATGTAAGAAACTATGAAAAACATTACAATTTATTAAAAAAATTAAATATTAAAAATAATAATAATACTCGTCGTATATTGGGAAAACGTACTGTAAATATACTGCAAAATAATACAACACGTAAAAAATCATAAGTTAATATAATAAATTAAATAAAAATGGACGATAACATTTATAAATCATTATATTATCTTTATCAATTACAGTGTTTAATGTTTTATCATTAAATGCTTTGGTTATTTCTGGTATATCTTTTTTTATAATATCTTTATGAATATAGTTTTCAATAAAATAACATGACTTAATATGTTCACGAAACGCATAATTAAAAAAAATAGTTTCATATATTTTTTTTAATAATTTTACTTGAATTTGTTTTGGATATTCCAATTGATATTGGTAACTTTTAATCATATACCATATTTCACTTGGAAACAACATATATTATGTGTTAATAGTCTAATTTTATATTAGTTTTTTACATTGTATATTGTTTTAGTTTCTCTTTTTGGTATTGTTTTATTTTAAATCTTGCATATTGTTTTGCTCGTTGTATTTTATAAAAAAATAGTTTTCTTTTCTTTTTTTCTTCTATTAATTCTTGATGAAAAGTTGGATAATTATAATGTATTGATGGTAATGCATATATATATATTTTTTCTTGTAAGTCATTTGGTAATTTATCTATCATTTATACATTTATAATATTATAAATGAATCTATATATATGGATAATGAACATATTTTTGTTTTTGTAAGAAAAAAGAAAAAATATTGTGGTCCCATTACAAAAATGTATGGATGCGCCATGTGTATTCTTTTTTTTCCAGTTGTTTGTTGTTTACCATTTTGCCCTTGTGATGAAAAAACTGAAACGACACTACGAAATAAAAATAGTTTAGATCAAGAACGGAAAACATATAAATTTGTAGAAGATGAATTTATGTTTGAACCATTATAATTAAATTCGGCGGGTTGTTCCTTTTTTTGTCTTTATTTTCTCTATATGAGTTGTGAAAATAAAGACAAATATGGCGAAGTATTTACTCCTGAATCCTTGGTATCTATGATGATAGAAGATGCCAAGAAAGTAATGGGTAATCACTTCTTTAAAAAAAGACAAACTATATTTGAAACAGGGGCAGGTAAAGGTATATTTTATGACACATTGAATCATTGTGGTGATTTGTCTTTTTATCATTCTTATGTGATGAATGAAATTAACCCTTCTTATAAAGATGTTTTGGAACATATTATTCCACAACAACGAAAAGGTAAAGATAAAGTATATATTCAAGATTTATTTTCATTTAATGATTTAAATTCTTTACATGATTTGGGTTCCTTTGATTTAATATGGGGAAATTTACCATTTCAAAGTGGTGGAAAAGCATTTGTACCTAGTTTAGCGAAAAACAATGGTGGTAATTCAAATGTAACGAAACCCAAAGGACGAGTTACAATATGGCCCAAAATGATCCATCATTTATTTACTCATTTTTTAAAAGAAGGCGGATATTTTTTCTGCATCATTCCTTGCATTTGGTTAAAACAAGACCGCGCCAACATTTATGACCTTTTTGTAAAACAACATCATATTTGTTTTTTAAAAGTATTTAATTGTTATGAAGCGAATAAATTATTTGGATACAATTGTCAAACTCCCATGTGTTATGTGATGGTTCAAAAAAAGGGTATTTGTTCGGATAGTCATGTAAATAAATTTAAATTGTATGATAAAGATATAGAAGATTATATTGATTTTACATTGTTACCCGATTATTGTATTCCAAGTGCACATGCGTCAATGTTTCAAAAACAAGTATCTTTGATTCAAACAAAAGATTCTTATGTATCTTGTTATAATAAAATTAAAAAAATATCTTTGTTGAAACAAGAAATCGTAGAAAAGGCGGAAATTTTTTTCACACAGAAATCGGCGTTAGATACTGGTTATTTGGAAGATTTTACTTTTGCCTTGAACGAACCTTGTCTTTATAAAGTAATTACAGGCGCATCCATAAATAAGAAAAAAGACAAACTGGTTTTGCATGGGTTTGTTTCAAAAATGCATGGTCTTTATTATGGAATTCCAAAATTGATTTTACCACATAAACGGTTATTACGTTTTTTTAAAGATGTTAGTGGAACCTATAGTTGTTATGGACGCGATATGTATGTTTTTTTATGTCCAAATGGAATAGAACAAATGAATACATTAGAGAAAAATCTTACTTCAAATCTAACAATGATTGAAGAAGGATTTCGTATTCGAATGAATTTTATTGAAAAATATGTATTTCAATATGTGGAATATGAAATATAAAAATTGAAAGATAATTCTATTTATATACTCTATAAAATGGATGTGAATATAATTGATCATGGTATGAATTCGCAGCAAATTTTACAACAAATAATAGAAGAAAAACAAAATCTTCGTTTAAATACATATTATAGACATGATTGTCATGAAATGTTAACCTATTTACATCGCGAATATCGTCGGGCGTTGAAAGAAGAAAAAAGACAAAAGAAAAATAAAAAAAAGGGGATTGGTGTGATAAAAATAAAAAAAGGAACAATTCAAAAAAATTTGTGTTCAATTTGTCTTGAAATGCCGGATTATAATAATTTATTAAAAACAAATTGTAATCATTATTATTGTAAAAAATGTTACGATGGTTGGATGCAAACATGTATAAAATATGGCACTACCTATGATGTTAGTTGTCCGAATTGTCGGAAAAAAAATCCAAAAATACAAGAATATATAATTAAAGCAAAAGTATAATAGTTGAAAACAAAATATTCGTTTAAATATATATTATATTGATTCATTTTTTGATATTTAACCCATTTTTTTATATTTAATAATTTTTGTTGGAGGTAAAAATGACATTTGAATTTTCTTTCGGGCAAAACTATCCGGACGGGTGTCGTTGCAAATCGACTCTTTAAATTTTTTAAATTCTTCAGAACTACAAAATTCTATTTGAATCGGTCGCCCGTGCATAATATATTAATTAATTATTATTATTATTTTATTATTCAATTTTATTGTATAATATTTGAAATGATTTTATTTGAAATGATTTTTTTCAAATAAAAGGAGTTTATTGTTAAGAATGTTCCATAATTTTTAAATGATCGTGTATTAATATGTCTAATTTATTTTTGAAATTTTTCATAAATACAATAATAGCAAATGCAAATATTACACCACCTTTTAGTTCGCCAATTCTATCATGAGAATAGTTATACATTTTATCAAATGGAAATGGAATTAGTTCTATAATATTTCTTATAATGTAAGAAAGAATCATAATCAAAGATGCATATAAAGATATTTCTACCACAAGTAAAAAAGTATTTTTAGGTGTTCTTCCAAATATATCAATCAATACATATTCAATGCCTATTGCAAATATAATACTAAAAAATAAAAAATAAATACCTAATAAACCAACATCAAGTAAACGAATAAAAAAACGATGATATGGATATGGGTTTCCATCATCAAAAAATGCTTTTTTTTGTGGTTTCATTATTAATATATGATAAGAAATTATTATTGAAATCTATTATTATTTGATATATTTATCATTTCAATGAATGTATTTTATCTTTGCTTTTATAATTTTTAATTCAAATTGTGTATGAGAAAATAAATATTTATATCACTATTATATATTATGAAAAAGAAAAATGATTATTCATTATATCTTCTTCTTGTATTTATATTTATATTACAAGTAATATTAAAGTATATGTATAGAATACCTTATTTTAGTATAGAATCATACATTAAAAATGTATTTTTTGCGTTTGTTTTCATCATTTCATTTGGTTTAAAACAATATGAATGGTTACTTACTATTCCAATTATTTATGGATTACAATATATATATATTATATCCTAGTTACATAGGTCAAGATATAGTAGCGTTACCTGCAACATTAGTTCCTTATTGTTTATCAAATTTATAAGTATTACAAAATGAAAAATCACATCAACAATTTTTAAATGATGCACATATATCTCTGGACGATAAAAAATTTAATTTTTGGTATGAATATTATCATTTCATATTTGATAATACAATTTATTATTTTTGGTTAAATCGTCCAGGAAAACATGATGAAAAACTAAATTGTATGTTATATAACGTTAATATTCAAACAGGTGAAAGAGATATAATACTTGAAACACAAATACCCAAATCAGCGTACAATTCTTACAAGGAAAAAGATATTGCTTATAGTGAAGTAAATTCAGAGGAAATACAATACCGTCTTCGAATCAGTTTTATAGATAAAAAAAAAGAGATATATATACAAACACGTGGTATAACAATTAAAATTGTAGCTACTATTGAAAGCGCAGATAACTATAGTGGATTAGTTGTTTTTAATCAGTTTATTCCCGTAACTAAAATGCCAAGAATTGCTTCAGTAAGCGATGCATATCCAAATGAATTAATGAATGATACTTTTGCAATATCTGATGCATTAATAACAATTAATAATGAAAAAAAACAAGGTATTGCTTGGTTTGATATATACAGTGGAAATGGATATTATTATATGACTAATTATATCTGGACTATGAATCATACAAAACATTGGAATATATTCATTTTATTTTATTCATCGCCTCCTTATAATACCTTCATGGTATATTTTATTTTTGATAAAATAACAAAAAAAACTATAACTTGTGGTAATACATGGATAAATAATAACATTAATGATATGCTTACTGGTGTGAATGGTAATATTGAACTTTATGGAACACAACTTCAAGACAAAGAGATTAAATATTCAGTTAGTTTTAAAAGTCCACAAATTCAATGCATGATTCATGGTGTAAATATATATAAAGCATTAGATAATATACCATTATATAAAAGATTAACACCAGGAAAAAATTATGGTAAAGGAGAAGAAATACATACTGTTATGGAGCAACTACGATATGATGAATTTGGTGGAACAAGTCAAGTAGAATTACAATATAATGGAAAAACATATCGAGAAAAATCTTATACAGTAATAGATGGTGTATCGTGGCAACCAGGTAAAACAGGACCAGATGGATACGCAAAAAGAAATAAATCTTTTTTTAGTAAACCTTTTTACGTAGAGCATCCAGATAGAGATAGATTGAACGGTAAATTAAATTGAAATATAGTTTTTCAACGAAAAAAGGAAAATTCTAATTTGTTTAGATATTGGTTTCGTTCGTGATCGTTTGGTGTTCTAATGACATTAACATCATAAATATAATAATAAAATAAAAAAATGATGCTAAAAGTAATAATAAATATTAGATAGTCTTTATCTTTAAAATAAGATTTAGATACAAACTTAAAATCTAGTAAATATAAAATTGGACTTAGAATGAATAAGATTCCTACAAAAACAATTCCAACATTTAATGTATACCTCAATGGTAGATTTATTTTATCTACATCTCGATAATAAAAATAAAGAGGACATGAAGGTATTTTAAGATTGTTTGTTTTATAATAGTTTACACAAGACATAAATAATATGTCACCTAGACAACTTAAAATTGTAATAATAACTATAAAATAAAAAAAAACTTTTATATTAGTCATAGTATTATTTGAAATCATTATATAATAGTAATATATAATGATTTCAAATGAGTTAATATTATCTTTAATGTTTGGGATACTTGGATTTATATTGGGACTCACAATATGGCAACAATTTATTATTACTAAAGATGGTGATGAACCAACTATTAGAATTAATAAAAAAGTTTTTTGGGCATTTCCTGTTAAATATTTAAAACCAATCTTTAATTTTTACTATGAACATTATGGTATAATTGGTTCCTTATATTTAGTGTATGTAGAATGTTTTGTTTGGGCAACTTTGGTAGCATATGTATCTTTATTGCTTTTAAAATGTATAGGATACAGTTTATCTATAAAAGGTAAAGTAACCGATATTAAATTTCTAGAAGTTATACTATTATTTGTAGTATTTATGATACCCAATTGGTTATTTAAACACATAATACCTCATGAAAAAAAACACCAAATTACATATACTGAAGTATTTGGAATGCATCCCAGAGCACGTTGGAGTGGTGGTAAAGGTTTACTTTAATAACCATAATGTCTTATATCTATTATTTCAAATATTCCAATCATACATAACCATAATGCTCGTAATTCTAACCAAGAATTATTTAAAAAATGCCCTATCATTGGTATTACTAGTGAACCTAGTAACAAAACATTATGTTCTTGAAAATTTTCATGTTCTATATGATAATAACCAAGTATACTAGTATATAGAATTATATATAAATAATTAGGTATTAATGACGGTTTTAATAATACTTTATTTTTACTAATTATCGTATAAGGTGTACATATAGCCAGTAATATTATAAGAATAGTTAATGGTAAATTATTGATAGGACTATGTATATATGGATTATCAATAGTAGTTGTTGCTAAACAAAGCACATTTAAAAATAGTAAAATACGAACTAGAGTATTAATATTAAATGGTAATAAATTGCATATTTTGGCAAATATTAAAAAGGATGTAATAAATACTAAATAAAGTTTAATAAGTGACGAAATAAAATAGTCATCTGTTTTTAATACTAGATGTCCTGATAAAATAACTATTATAGATATTATCAATCCTACATAAGGTGTTATAAAATAAATAATTGTTAATAAAAAAAATGCTATTATGGCATAATTAGGATTTTCATATAATATTTTTTTTATACCATCTATCATATAAATTAAAAAAATATTTTTAATTTATATAATATTTAAAATTAGAATAAATACATTTTATATTTATTTTATAAAATGACTTCGTCTTTTGAATGTCCGGTTTGTTTTATTTCTAATAAAGACATCATAATTTCTACTTTACCATGTAATCATCATATATGTTTAAAATGCACTATTATATTAAATCCATCGTTATGTCCTTTATGTAGAAACGACTATTCAAATGCTCTTGAAAATATTAAATCATTTACAAAAAAAGTAAGAGAGGATTATAAAAATGTTCCTAGTTTTACAACAAGAGACTTTCCTCCTCTTGGATAAATATCATTTTATGCTTTCAATGCATCTATTTTATCTTCCAATTCCATAATTTGTTCCTCACTCATAGTGCCTTTCTTTTTTGCTTCTTTTAATTGCTTTTGTAACTTTTTAATTGCTTGCTTCTTTTCTTTCTCAGTCATTTGCTTTGTCTTTTCTACTTTAATTTCATTTCCAAAAGAATCTTTTACAATATTATCTCCGATTTCTTTGTTTCCTCCAGAATCACCTTCTCCAACTTGTTCTTCTTTTGCAACAGATTCACCTTCTTTTCGTAATTGTCCTTTTTCCATGATCCATTTTTCTTGCGATACCGCATTCGCGAATTCTTTGTTGTGAGAAATAATAATCACACCACCCTTAAATTCATCAATTGCTTTTGTCAATGCACCCAGTCCATCACGATCCAAGTAATTTGTAGGCTCATCTAGAATTACCAAGTGTGGATTTTGCCACAAAGACGCCGCAAGGACAACTTTGACTTTTTGTCCACCCGATAATGATCCAATTTGAGTGTGACTGGCGTGTTCCGGTTCAATACCAAATCCGTGTAAATGTTTTTCTACGGAAACCGATGTTAGTGGTTTGCTCATTAATCCTGCAGCAACTGCTTCTTTCTCATCTTGACGTTGAACCATACCAATTAATCCCATTTGAACCAAAATATCACGCTTGATCCACATGTTTGATTCGCTGCCCTTTCCTTTTAGTTTTGATTCATATTCTTTTGTTTTTTCTTTTTTATTTTCACGGCGAGCAACTATTTTTTCAATTTCAATAGCGCGTTTATCTTCTTCTTCGCCAAAACATTCTTTCAATTGTGTCAAATCTTTTGGGTCCACCATAAACTTCTTTTTTGATGTTGTATCTTCTTCTGACTCTTCTTTGTGCAAAAAGTCAATGTTTTCTTTGTCATCATTTCCCGCAAAACGCCACAAAATATATTGCGTCGCCGTCTTATGAATGTGCTTTTCTAAATGCTGGAACGCATGCTGTGCAATATAAGCAATTCGGGCGTTTGGATGCTTCCACATTTCACCTTCGCTTGGTTTTAGTTCCCCGATTAGGACTTTAATTGCCGTTGATTTTCCAGCACCATTTGCTCCAATTACCGCAACACGGGATATACGACTACATTCTAAGGACACATTCATAATGGTTGGTTTATCGCGCGTTGGATATGTAAAGAAAATATTTTTCATTCGTAGAATTGATTTACTCATACTTTTTACTCCTTCTAATGGTGTGGGTTCAGGGAACTCAAATTTCATGACATCATTTTTCAATTCAAAATAACCTTGCTTTTCTGGATATTCTTCAACAAATTCTTTAAGAACGCTTCCGTAGGTTCCGCGAAATGTTTTTAGTTTACGCTTTTGGAAATCAATCAAATGGGTACACATTTCATTTAAAAAACTTGAATCATGGGAAGTAGAAATAATTGAACCACCATTTTGTATAAACGCATTTAACCAGTCTTTGATCCATTGAATATTTTTAGTATCCAAATGACCAGTTGGTTCGTCAAGCATAAGAATGTCGGCGTTCATTAGAGTTGCCGCACACAATTGCATCTTCATCTTCCAACCTCCCGAATATGTGGTCACACCCATCCACATATCCGCCGCGCGATCATGTCCTTTGTCTTTTTTTGCGTTTCCAAAACCGATTTCTTCCATGACTTTTTCTACTTCTTCTGATGTTACTGGAGGTTCTAATAGATACACTTTATTACAACAATCTACTACCCAATCTACACCATTTAAGTCAATATTCAAAATGGGAAATCCCTTTTCATCTTCACCTACTTCTCGCTCTTGAATTTCGTGTTCTACAAATACAGTTTTTAGTTCATTACGCTTTGGAAATCCTTCCACTTGTTCGTTTGCAATTGCACGCATAAGTGTTGTTTTACCACAATTATTTGGACCCAAAAGACCATAAAAGCGATTACGCTTCAAGTGGACATTTGCATTATTTAGCAATGTTAGTGCACCATAAGCGAGAGAAAACGAACCTTTATATAAATCAACACCTTCTTCTGTGTCTTCGAAAATCTCTTCTTTGATTTCAAACCATTTTTGAATATGTTCTAAACATTGTTTAGATAATTCACTACTATGAGATTGCCACGAATCACAGAGATTTTCTTGAAACAATTGATTCCAACATTCATGAGAAAATTCCTGGCATAATGCAAGAGAATACATTACTTTATATAGATTTTCCATATTGATTGGAGTATCTGATACAATAGATGGAATTTTAGACACTTGTTCTTGGAATACTTTTGTTACACTTTCCAACGTACAGTCGCATTCAATATTACATACGCCTTTTAATGTTTCTAGAGATTTGCTTGCAATGTTACGCGCTTCTGGATCACTAATTCGTTCGACCGCATTTTGAATCAATGGTTTTAGTTCATTGGAAAATTGGATTGCTTCTTTTGGATGTTCAACTAATTTACACATGTTATCAATAATTACACAACATTTGCGGTTTGTTTCATTGTTTCGTTCTCTTAGACCTTTTACAAGTATAGGTGTCGTAATTGCAAGTGCGGGCGCTTCCACGTTTTGAACGAAAATACAACTTGCTAATTTTTCAACCGCTTCGGGGATTTGATTTGATTTAACAAGACCATCAAGAACAACTGGAATAAATGGGGTAAGATCTTCATTTCCACTATTATTTAAAAGACGTTTAAGTGTTTTCAAAGCAATATCTTTTACTTCTTTGATACTGGAATTTACATCTTGCGCGGCCATTGGAATCAATGTTGACAATAAAGGAGTAATTTGACGAGTATTTAGTTTGACAAGACTATTCAACAATTTATAAGAATATTCTTTTTGTCCTTTCATAGGATTTTTTTGAATTGTATTTTGTAGTTCTTGTACCATTTGTTGTGTGTACCATGGATTTGTTTCTTCAATTATTTTTTTTCCATTTTCATAATTTTCTGCATAAATACGCTTATCCTTATTTGCGAACGCTTCCAAACAAGAACGTAGATTATTCATTAATACAATAATAATATTATTAGTCTTTAATAACATTATTTAAATTTAAATAAATTTGATTTGATTTATTGATTAATACGCCACTTCTATTTTATTATTGCGATTCGGGTGGCAGGCCGACGTCGGCGTATCTCTTGGCGAGTATAGAATTTCCACTCGTTTTTATCACTTCCTCTGACGGTTTAGTATCGGTGATAAATGCTAAATAGTATTCGTATCTAAAAATCTCGTCTTCGCCTCTGCCTATACTACCGGTTCCGTATCTCCCACGATCTCCTTCGAATTGTTCTACTATACCCAAATCTTTAAGATCATTAATAAAAAGACTATTTGTAGAGGTGGGGTTCGATAATGTGCGGGCTAGCGCCAGCATTTGACCAGGACTTATATTAATATCGGATATAGTTAACTTTTTGTTTTGCAACAGTTTTATAAGATTATCAATTGCCTTATTTTTACTTTTCTTTTGCACTTTGTTAAGGTGTTCACATGTATCAACCGTACCGTAAAGGGACAAATAGAAACTATCTGCAGGAAACACTATCAATGCCAAAGTGTTTATTAATATAATTGAACCTTGTATTGCTTTTTGAATTACTTTTTTAGAAATATATTTCAATCCTTTATAGGTCAAGTATATAGTTTGCATGGGGGCTTTTATTTTATTTGCAATAGTTTCGAATTTTTCGAGAATGGCCGTCCCAAGTGGTTCTATAACATCACTAGTAAACTCTACAACTCCACTATTTATGAATATACCTATTACGTTCATTTTACTATTAAGATAATCAAGAAATTCACGAATTGGTTTCTTTTTATCTATAAGAAAAGCTTCAAAGCGTTGATTAAAAATATTCAGTTGTTCACTTCCCTCTGAAGTAGAACCAAGTGCGATAAATGCAACTAAACCAAGTGAAAAAGTTTTTATATCGCGGTTCAATACTCCACCAAGTAAGGAACTAATAATAACAGGCCATAAAGTGTGAGTTTTCAATAATTCATCAGGCGCTAATTCATCAGGCGCTGATGCTACTTGGTCCTCAGAAGCTTTTATTTCGTTATTAAAGTATTCATTTATATTTTCCAAAAATTCGTTCATTATAGCTTTATCCTCTTCTGATGTTTCTTGGGTTGCAAGTTGATTTAAAGAGGTTTCTGCGTTATCGAAAAAGTCACCTATTCTAAGATCCTTATAAAAATTCAGCGCGTCTTCCTTTTCACTTTGAATTGAAACTGCTGGAATATTGGGTAAATTTGATTGACCTGTCAGAAAAGCAGTTTTAACATGCCTTCGAAAATCAGTAAATGTTATGGGATCCGCACCCCCATTATCCGCCGCCCCTAGCAGCATGGTATCAGGTTTTTCCATTAATGTAAAAAAATGTTTCAATGCTTCAATCTTTATTTTTATTTCATAATCCTTAGTTCTTGGTTTATGTTCTCCAGGTTCACTACCCATCGAGTGTTCCGTACTTCTTAGAAGACCTTCCGGTACTTTTATTAATGTAGTATATAATTTCATCATTCTGAAAAATTCCTTTTTATTAGCAACAAGAAATTCCGATGGTATTTGCATGTCGGCAAGGTCACGGTTGCCGTCACGTTCTCTAAAGGAAGCAGCAGCGCCGCCGCGCATTTTTCGAATTTTTCGTTTTCTACGGGTATTTTGTTTTCTACGGATATTTTGCTGTTTACGTGTATTTTTTTGTCTTCGTGTGTTTTTTTGTCTTCGTGTATTTCTTTTATTTCTTCGACTTTTACGTAATACCATATTATACATTAAGGGAAGAAAATAATATATAATATTGATTAAAGTAAAACACTGATTAAAATTAAACCTTGATTAAAATTAAACCTTGATTAAAATTAAACCCTGATTAAAACTTGAATATGGCGCAATGATGAATATATCCCGCTGCAATAAGTCCTAAAAGAAATTCCATATAATATCTAAATTGCATTTTTTTGTAAATTTTTAACCACATTTTGTTTTCTTCTTTTGTATCTAATATTTCAAATTTGTCTTTTGGATAAATATAATTTTTACGAATATTATTAAAATAAAATTGATTTATTTTATTGATTTTTATAACATGTATCCCCGAACAAACATGGGAATAATTGAAAAGTACGCCACGCCTATTTTAACAACAATTCTTATTGTTATGTTTACTTGTCTTTGTTTAATTGTTGTTATTGTTTAAATAATACAATATTATATATCAAGGGAATAAATATATAATATTGATTAAATATTGATTAAAACTTGAATATGGCGCAATGATGAATACACCCCGCTGCAATAAGTCCTAAAAGAAATCCCATATGATACCTAAATTGCATTTTTTTGTAAATTTTTAACCACGCTTTGTTTTCTTCTTTTGTATCTAATATTTCAATCATATATTTGTCTTTTGGATAAAGAATATAGTAAAAATAATTTACAATAAAAGTAATTGCAATTGCAGTAAATAAACGAACCATCTTTTTTGCTTTTTTTAATTTTGGAATCAAAAAAACAGATCCAATACCAAGAAGAATACCAAGACCAAGACCCTGGAAATAAATATTCCGTCGCATAATAATAATTTCTTGATAATGTTTTTCTTCTTTTTCATTGAGATATTGAGATAAATTTTGTTTTAGTTCTTTATTTGGACACTGTAATGTCGCAATTGTTGCAATAATGAATGCAATTGATACATAAAAAGACCACATATATAATAATATTATATTTAAAAATAATAAAAACAAAATAAATAACTATTTATTAATAATACTATATGAAATTTCATGTATGGACTTGTCTTTGGATGGGGATCTTTAATGAAAATGCGAAGGCGCTTATGCCGAAGAAATTGCCGGGAGGAGGTTCGCGTAAATTTTCACCCAATTTAGACAATCCACGGGAGGATTTACAAGCAATTAGCGCAGGAACTGCTTTATTAATTTCTAAAAATTGGATGCAAAATATTTTATTAGAAGTTATGACACGGCGACGAGCAAAAAGATTAACAAGTGGTGGCGAGTTTTTATATGATGATTTGCATATTATGAGTGGTATTCAAGAATTACAAAAAGACATTGAAATATCACAAAAGAGAGTTAGTAATTCGTGGTCTGATATTATAAATGTGGGAGATAATCATACAACATCGCTTATTTATTTGGCGTGGAAACCTCAGTGTTTACAAGGTATGAATGAAGTATTATTTGTTGTTGTTGCAGAAATTATAAAAAAGACAAATTCTGATCTAGAAGATACCAATTTAGTTGAAGACACAAAATATGTATTACAAATTAAAAATGTCATTCAGTCGCCTTTTTGGGATGAAGAACAAATACCCAGTATTTATCTAAAAAATTCGCTTATTGATCAAAATAATTATACAAATTCCACGGAACTATCTTTTGATTATTTATATGAAACGAGTTTGCGTTATAAATTGGCGTGGGATACATGGTTTCGCGAAATAGGTTTAGATTCTTGTTAAAAAAATGAAATAAAATTGAAATTATTATTTGGTTCATATTGATATATAATCAATATGAACGTTCTTTACGCAATATTTGCTATAATTATGATCTTTTTAACTTTATGTGGAATTATTATTTTTACATATTATCTTGAACTATTTTGGTTAATATGTGATCCAATACCATTCAAATTTTGTGGTATACAATTAAATAAAGCAACAATGTAATAAAATAATTGGATTTATATTTATTGATACACATAATATAATTTTTTAATCATTTTTAAATTGGTACATTGTTTTTGTACACTTACGTTCTAATATTCGATATGCAATCATCATTTCATCTATTTTATTGTTGGTCTCTTGTATTATTTTTGCTTTTTCATTATAGGATTCTGCTCCCCATAAAATACTTATTATTGTTGCACATTGAACGATTGATATTGCTGTATTAAACCACTCTTGTGGAGTTGGTGGAGTTTCTTGTGGATGCGGTGTATAATTATAATGAAGTTTTACTTTTTGAGTTTGACTTTGAATATAACGAAGACATGTAGTTCGTCCAACTCTTGATAAAAACATCGTGTGTCTACTTGTATTATCAAGTGATATTTTTATATTTGTTTTCTTATTTATTTGTTTGTATTTTTAAATGTATGACGTTTATGAAATAAGTGTTTATCTTTTATTAGCGTGTCATTTAATGTTTTAAATCCACTTATAATATCTTTTACATAAATTACATAAGTTTTCATTTTATATTTTGATTTGTTTTTTTTATTTAATAAATGATACGCTAACCAACGATGATGACCGTCCACAACTAAATAGTTTTTATTATCTTTTAAAAGAATCACAGGAATATGTTTTTTTGATTTTTTTGTTGTTTTTTGGGGAATTATTATTTTTTCAATTATATCTTCTGCACGAGAAACATTGATTTCTTTTTGAGATGCATAAATATTATTTTTAATTTTGATGTCTTTTTCTTCGGAGTTAAGATTTAATCTATCTTTTACAATTTTTTTTAATTTTTTATAATCAGTTAGAGTATTGATCTGTGGCATATTAATACGTTTAATACCCAAATTTTTTGAACATGGTTTTGGTCTTTTAGATTTTCTTGTTTTTCTACAAAAATCTTCTTCACTCATTAGATATTATGGATATAATATATTGTATAAGAAAATTGATTTGTCTTTATCTTAAAAAGACAAAAGACAAATAGAATTATATGGGATTTGAACTTCCTCCATATTGGGAACAAATACGCGAAGAGTCTGCAGATGATTTAAAAGAATATAATGAAAACTTTGCGGATTATTTATCAGATAAACGTATAAATTTGTTATCAACACGATACAATGGATTTGATTTACTTTTTGATAAATTTGATATTTATACAACACGATTTAATAGTTATACTTATTTGGAAAATCAAAGATACAAAGAAAATAAAATGCATGGATTCAGTGGAGCGTTATATAGTACCACTTTACCATTTCCAGCAAATACATCAGATGAAAAATATTTATTTGTATTAGATATGAATAATACAACAAACAAATTATTGGGAGTTAGTTTTCTAAAAAATAAACTAGCAAAAGATCAAAATATTAATGTATATGCAGATCCATCTTTTAATAATTGTATTTATAAAACTCAATTTTATATTGACCTTCAAGAATCTAATTCAAAAATTCATAAATTGTGGAAAACATTCATAGAAAACGAATTTGAAAAATGTTTATTTTATGGAAAATCAAATATGAAACGCGGTGGTTCTTTTACTCGTTTTTCAATGAAAAAAATGAAAACAAAACATTTGAAATTCTTATTATCCTTATTTATTGTATTAAATCCGAATGATTTTAATACAATTATTGAACTATAACTATCATTAACTATTTGTATTTTTAGTAAGATATGGAAGTCCAGCGTTCATTTTTGCGATCCGGTTATTACGCTGTCTTAACAAACAATAAATAGAAAACATAATGATATATATTAAAACAAGAACTATAAATGATAACAACTGTATTGCAATACTAATTGTTATCATGTTGGGTTAAATAAATAGTAATAAACTTATTTGTGTAAATCAATTTTTTATGTATATTTTTTATTTTAAGCATATATAATTTTTATTTTAAATATATAGAAATGTCCTGTCATTTGAATGATTATGTTATGAATTTATTAACATCTATTCGTATAAATTCTATATATTTAAGTGAATATCATCATAACAGATTCTTTACATTTAAATTATTTTCTAAATATTTTGATTTATTAATACTTTCGGCGTTTATAAGTAGTTTTTCTATGGGAGCATATCCATATTTGTCACATAATTTTATTTCACCAGTGTCTTGTTTTTCGGGAATTTCTATTTGTATTATCACCTCTGTAAAGTTATATTTGAATAATAATATAAAGTCAGAGATGAAACTATCCAAAGACTTTTATACAATAAGCAATGACATTTTTCATATATTGACTATTGATACAGAAAATAGCAAAGAAAATGGTATAAACTATTTAAAAAAAAACTATAGTGTGTATACAAAACTTGTTGAAAAATCAAATTTGCTACGTAAAAGATTCATCAAATAAATATTGTATCTTTATTCATCTTTTTATTTTGGATAAAAATTTTTTATTTTTTTAATACTTCTTTTTTCATTTGACATATCATTATATCCTCCGTTATAATAAATTACTTTTACAGGAGCAATTGGTTTAGATATCCATACAAATAAAGTATACAATAAATTATAAATAAAGTCGTCATATACATATATTTGAGTTTGTTTTAATTCTTGTGGATTACGAGTTTTTAGTCGGTTTAAATAATTTCCAAATTTATATAAATAATGAAAATGAACGTTTCTTACATTTTTGGTTTCAATAATTAAATAAAAAGAATCATTTCTTTCATAAAAAGTTTCAAGTGTATCAATAATCGCATTATACGCGGATTCATTTGTTATATCAGTCATATATAATATTTCTTGAATGCATAAATGAGTTTGATTTTGAAAAGACGTCATACTATGAAATGAAACAAGAAAAAAAGACATATACTTTATCGTTAATAATGATTTTGATTATAATTTGGTCCACTTGGATAT
>MDTG01177374.1_pt1 | contig 39196 bp, 41 predicted proteins | sample 811421 | NCBI WGS metagenome assembly MDTG01 (sample SAMN05326645, study PRJNA326480) | marine metagenome | isolation source: seawater | place: Pacific Ocean: South East | collected 2011 | reverse complement strand
GATGTTTTGTAAAATTTGTTTCATTTTAATAACCTTATCTAATATTTTCTCATATATATGATGTTATTTTATATTAATAACATTCGTTAAATACTTGAATGTTGATTCTGAGCAATCTCTCCAGTTATATTTCTGAGCTTTTTCATATGATTTTTTTGATAAAGAAATCCTTAACTCCTTTGACTTTATTAATTCAAGTAGTTTGAAAGAAATATCTTCATGATTTTCAGGATCAAAATAAAGACCAGCATTTTCTAATACGTCAGGCATTGGCCGTTTATTTGAGCATGCAATTGGGAGCCCTGAAGCCATTTTCTCAAGAAGGATAATTGGTAAATTTTCACAACTTGATGCAAAGACTGCAATGTCAGAATCAAAATAAATTTTTTGTAACTGTCCATGAGGAACCGAACCATAATATTTAACCCATTCATTATGTAAATCACTAAGAATAATTTGTCTTTGAAGTTTTTTTTTAGCGCTAGGATAGCTAGGACCTATAAGATCAAGTTTTATTGAATATCCATGTTCTTTTCTTAGCTTTTCAACTGCTTTTACAACGTTCCATTGATGTTTATAGTGATTAACAATTGATACATAAATAATTTTTATTGGTTTTGAATAATTTTCTAATTCGAAATGATTGTGATTTTCTGGTTCTAAAAAAAATCGAGAGCTTATGCCATGCGGTATTATAGTTGAAGCAGAAAAATCTCCGACTACACTTTTTACAACCTCTCTAGCATATTTAGTTAAAAAAATTATGCCATCTGATTTTTTAAAAGTTCTGCTTTGAAATATTCTAAGCAGAATAAATCTTAGTGTTGTTCTAGAAAAACCAAATCTTAGAAATTCTGTTTTATCAAAAGGTAAAAGATTCTGACTCATGCTTACTATTGGTTTGAATGATCCAAGATAGATTCCTCCAGGCACAAAAAGAACATCACAATTATTCTTTTTGGCTGACTTGGTTAAAAAAAATGTCTGCCAAATTGTTCTAATTAATATATTTTTATTAATTGCTGATGGGCTTTTTTTAATCAGCCAATCCTTATTAGGTAATTTTTTATTAGTGTTGGAACTGGACCACACTATGACTTTTCTTATGTTTAAATCCTTTGGATTTAAGTTTTCAAGCAACTCAAATAAGTGCGTTAACCCACCACCACTACTTATATTTGTAGCATCTATGCCAATGCATATTTTTGGCTTAGTCATAGTTATTTATCATTTAATATTGACTTAATAGTGTTCTTAAGCCCATTTTCTATTTTCATTAATGTTTCTGAATTAATTCCAAGTAATTTTTTCATCTTATTAACTGATCCACTCGAATGTAAAATATCTCCATCTCTTAATTCTTCATATATCCTTTCTGCTTCATAATCAAAATTGCTTTCAACTAATTCTGCTAATTTATCTATAGTAATTGAATTTCCAGTGAGTACATTAACTGTTTCACAAACTTTTTCCGATAATACAATTTCTATAGACTTGCAGATACATTTAATTACATCATCTACATAAATAAAGTCTCTTGTCTGAGATCCTCCATTAATTGTAATATTTTTCTTTCTTATCATACGGTCTATAAAAATCGATATGACTCCTGAATATTGATTTTTAGGATCCTGTCTTGGTCCATATACATTGAAAAATCTTAATCCTATACTTGATAATCCATATACCTTTGAGCAAGTACTAGAATATATTTCCATATTATATTTGTCTGCGGCATAAGGGCTTAATGGATCAACTTTGTTTGATAAGTCATCACCAAATTCATATCCCCCATATACTGCAGACGATGAAGCATAAACAATTGGTATTTTATTCAAGGAACAAAATTCAAGAATATTTATTGATCCTTTAATATTTGTTTGGGAACTATATTTAAAATTTTCTATAGATTTTGGTACTGAAACTTGAGCCGCAAGATGAACGACTGAAGATATTTTTGAAAATTTAGATAAATCAAATTCTTCAATTTTTTCTTCAAAAAATTGAATTTTATCAATATTTTTATTTAGATTTAAAATAGTGCCTGAACTTAAATCATCTACAACTATTACATCCTTACCGCTATCAACTAAAAAATCTACTAAATTTGATCCGATAAACCCAGCTCCTCCAGTTATCAAAATACTCATCTAATATCGTCCAATAATTTTTAATAGCTTCTTAGGAGCAATGATATATAGAAATAACCTAACTTGAAGTTTAATTGGGATATTTTTAATATATTTAATTGCCTCTAGTGGCTTATAATTTTTTGACGCTTCTATACCCTTATGATAAAAAAGTAGTTTTTTTCTATAAGCAAAACCTTTGAGTTTGGAAATCTTAGGATTTTCTTCATTTTCATTAAGCCATTGTTCAACTTCAAAATTTTGAAGCTTTCTATAATGCTTACTCATATTGTTATCATGCAGTCTATATGAGGCCATAGGCTTATTAAGGCCCACTATCTTATGGTCTAAAGATAATCTTATTACCAAGTCAAAATCACCTATTATCTGAAAACGAGAGTCAAAAATATAATCAAGATTTTTTAAGGATTCTCTTCGTATCAATATTGTGAGCATGCCAACTGGATAATCTCGAATTATTTCATTTGAAATAGCTCCAGATGGTAATTTAAACTTAAAAGCCAATCTTTTTGATCTTTTTGTTTCATTTATGAACCAAAAATTAGAATAAACCAAGCTAACATTATGATCTTTGAACTCTTTTACTTGTTCTTCAAGCTTATTATTTTCCCAAAAATCGTCTACATCTAAAAATGCAATAAAATTACCACTTATTTTTTTTAAAGCATGGTTTCTTGCTTCATATAAAACTGTATGTTCATTTGCATAAAAATATTTTAACCGCTCATCTTTAAAACTTTTAAATATTTCTTTGCTTCTATCTTTGGATTGATTATCCCAAAAGATAAGTTCCCAATTTTGATAAGTTTGAGATAGAACTGATTTGACAGCATCAGAAAGAAATTTTTCTCCGTTGTAACAGTTTACAATAATACTTACCAAAGGTTTTTCAACCCAGTTTTTACTATGAGATGTCATATTATTTATAAATACCCAAAGAATTTTTTAGTTCTTCAAATATTTTTTCAATATCGCTATCAGAGAGATCTGGATGAAGAGGAAGAGTTAAAATTCGTGAATGTATATCTTCTGTTACTGGTAATTTAGCTTTTGAGTTTTTAAAATAAGATAACTTATGTGCTGGAAACCAGTGAATGCCTGTTTGAATACCTTTTTCTAATAATGATTTTTGTACTTTTGATCTGTCAATAGATTTATCTAACAAAACAACATAAATATGAGGAACCACTTCATCATAATTGTGTGAAAAAGTAGTTATTTCTTTGATATCTTTGAACTTATTGTCATAGTTTTTAGCAATTTTTTGTCTTTTTTTTGAAAAATACTCAAATCTCTTAAATTGTTCGATACCAATAGCAGCCATTATGTTGCTCATATGATATCTCCATCCTTGCTCTTTAACATCAAAGATCCAGCTTCTAGATGCTGAGTATCTTTTATCAGTGTCTTTTTCAACTCCTAAAAGCCTTGAATCGCGAATACTATTAATAATGTTTTTGTCATTACTTACAACACAGCCACCTTCTCCTGAGGTAATATTTTTTATGCCATCAAAACTAAAGCAAGCAATATCACCAAAGCTTCCTATCCTTTTTGATTTATAAATACTTCCAAAGGCATGAGCAGCATCTTCTATAACTCTTAAATTATTACTTTCAGCAAATTCATATAATTTATCAAGTTTCCCGACTCCTCCAGCATAGTGAACTGGCATAATTGCTTTAGTTTTTGAAGTTAATTTTGCCTCGGCATCTCTATAATCAAGACACAACGTTGAAGGATCTATATCACAGGATACTGGATTAGCTCCTGCTGCAGATATTGCTTGATAACTTGCTACGTATGTATTGGATTGAACTAAAATATCATCATTATTTGAAATACCTGCTGCCTGTATTGCTAAATGTAATGCAGCTGTTCCACTTACCACGCATGCAGTTGGTCTACCAAAAAAATTTGTAAGTAAGTCTTCAAACTCTTTTACTTCAGCGCCCATTCCCAAATATTCATTATCTAGGACTTTTTGCACAGCACTTTTTTCTGCATCACTGATACATGATTTTGATAATTTAATTATTTCTTCTTTATTTATACCTTCCATGGTGCGCTATCTTTTTTCCATAATTCTTCAAGATGATCTTTATCTCTTTTAGTATCCATGCATTGCCAGTAATCATCATGTTTATAAGCCATTAACTCGCCCATTTCTGCAGCTTTTTCAAGAGGCTCTCTTTCTAAAATGGTATTTTCATCTTCAATTAATTTAAAGAATTCTGGCTCAATAACAAAGTAGCCTCCATTGATCCACCCTTGAGAAGTTTGAGGTTTTTCCTGAAAACTAGTAACGCTATTTTCTTTTAAGCCTAATTCACCAAACCTCGCTCCAGGATGAACTGCAGTAACTGTAACCATTTTTTTGTGGCTTTTATGAAATTCCAACAATTTATTTATGTCAATATTAGATAATCCATCACCATAGGTAAGCATGAAACTCTCATTACCTATAAATTCTTGCATTCTTTTTACTCTTCCGCCTGTCATCGAATTTAGTCCAGTATCAACCATTGTGATCTGCCAATCTTCTTTATTTTGATTATGAAGATCGATAGATCCTGATGAAAGATCTACAGTAAAGTCTGAATTCAGCACTTGATAATTTAAAAAATAATCTTTTACTGTTTGAGATTTGTATCCGAGAGCTAAATAAAAATTTTTATGATCATATTTAGCGTATGTTTTCATTATATGCCATAGGATTGGATATCCTCCAATCTTTACCATAGGTTTTGGAATTGATTCTGTATATTCTGATAATCGAGTTCCAAAACCACCTGCAAGTATCATCACTTTCAATTTAATATCTCCCAATTAAAGTTAATTTCATCTAAATTTTTTCTTTTTATTTCATTTGAGGAATGCTCAATGCTTGCAATATTTAAAATTATTGAAGATACGCTTGAGATTCCTTTAAACCCAAACCAAATTCCAGGCGGAACAGTAATTCTTGAATAATTATCTTCTCCAATTACTTCGCTTCTATGCGTACTCGAGCTGTCTATAAATGCAAACATCACCTTACCTACTGGAACAATTAAATTCATAGTCATTTGTGTGTGGAGCTTCCATGCTTTGATGCATCCTGGATTTATCGTTGAGAAGTATGCTTCACCAAATCCATTGAACCCAATATCAGACTTTTTCATGGCATGCCTAACAGCACCACCTTCAACATTAATTTCTTTTAAGGCGCTTATTTTAATGTTACTGTTATCAATCTTTCCCATGATGTCCAGACAATTTACTATATTCATTTATTTGAGAAATTGAAAATTTTAACATTGAGGACTCAGAATCCTTATAATGCTCATAGAAATATTTATACCATTCAACAGTCATTTTAACCGTTTCTTTGAAATTAAGTGTGGCATGCCAATTAAGATCAGATAATGCTTTGTCGCAATTAAGCTTTAAAAGACTAGCCTCATGAGGATTATCGGTTTTATTTGATACATCGTTCCATTTTACCTTGTTCCATAACTTAGACATTTCATCAATAAGTTCACTAACAGAATAATTTTGATCTGCGGGCGGACCAAAATTATAAGCCTCACCATTAAGATTTATATTCTTTGATAAAGATGCTGCTAACTGTAAGTATCCGCTTATTGGTTCTAAGACATGTTGCCATGGTCTTGTAGCTTTGGGACTTCTTATATCTACAGCAATGTCTTTTGACCAAGCATTCATACAGTCTGGAACAATTCTATCTAATGCCCAATCGCCTCCTCCAATAACATTACCTGCTCTTGTTATGCCTATCCTCACATTTGTATCTGAATTATTAAAAAAAGATTCAAAATAACTTCTTATAGCTAGTTCAGCCATTCCTTTTGATGCGCTATATGGATCTTTACCACCTAACTTATCTGTTTCACGGTAACCCCAGACCCACTCAACATTATCATATGCCTTATCACTCGTTATAATGACCGCAGTTACTTCATTTGATAGTTTTCTTAATGCTTCTAATACCGAGGTTGTTCCAATAGCATTGGTTATAAATGTATCCATAGGCATCTCATATGATGGACGAACAAGCGCCTGTGCTGCTAGATGGAAAACAAAATCAGGTCTATGGTCTTCGAAGATTTTGTATAATTTCTCTTGATTGCATATATCTTCTCTAATATCTTCTATTTTGAGATCTTTGTTAATTGTTAGAAAATTTGAAGGCATTCCAAGATCATCTTTTGAAACTCCTATTACCTCAGCCCCAAGTTGAGATAACCATAAAGTTAACCAACTACCTTTAAATCCTGTATGACCGGTAACAATAATTTTTTTATCTTTAAAAATACTATTTAAATTTTCCATTTAATAATTATACTTTCTCAAGTAGTATATTTATGATTTTATCTTCAAGCTTTGTATTATTAAACAAAGGTAAATTAATCATGCCATTTCCGCATTTTTCAGAATGCTTGCACGTACCATGTTTGTAGTTGAAATCCATTAAGGATGATTTTGTATTAATAATTGGTTTAGTAAACCAAATTTCCTCAACATCAAGTAATCTTTCAAGCGATTTTCTTATTAAATTTCCTTGAGGATGTGAAAAAACAAATCTCAATGGAATATTTTCCCTTTTTATATCATGGTATGCATCGGGAATGAAATTTTTGAGATTAGATTTTGATAATTCCTTTAGATATTTATTGAAAGAAACTTTTCTAGAAACTTTTTTTTGATCCCATTTATCAAGTTCATGTAATCCTAATATAGCAATAAATTCAGGTAATTTTGCAGGATAAGGATATGTATTATTTTCAAAATTTACATCTGCATCTTCATCTAAAAATGGTGAAGGTTTATTAAAAAAAGAGTTGAAAATAAAAATTAGAGAATTAAATATTTTTAAAATTCCATATCTTCCGTTTCTTGCAAACATCCATTCAATCTTTAGCTGATTGAATATAGCTTTTTGTTTTTCGACCAATATAGATTTAGCGCTTTCTTGACGTTTTTTAAGTTCATTAATTATCTCTTGATTTTCTGAATATATAAATCCTCCTATAATTGAATTAATTGGCTTTGTATGATCAGTTGAAAAAATTGCTGCATCACCAAATGTGCCCACCTTTTTATTATTCAGCTTTGATCCTACTGAAAGAGCACAATCTTCTACTAATAAGATATTCTTTAAATCGCATATTTTTTTTATTTCATCTATTTGGCAAGGAATACCAAATGAATGTTGTGCAACTACCAATCTAGTTCTTGAAGTTATTCTTTCATTGATTGAGTTAGGACATGATCCAAAAGTACTTGTGTCTATATCTGAATAAATAGGCTTAGCACCCAATCTTTTAACAGCATTTGGCATTACTGAGCATGTCGAACCACAAAGAATTACCTCATCACCCTCTTGAATTCCAGAAATTCTCATAAATTCATAAAAGCCCATTCTTGCAGACGCAAATGAAATAGCTTCGCCATCTCCTATAAGTTTTGTAAATCTTTTTTCAAATTCTTTTGTATTATCAAATTTATTTGAGCCGATAAAAGATCGTATCTTTGAAAGATCTGATTTATCTAGATATTCATGTCCGTCAATAAAACTAATATAGGAAAAGTTGAAGAACAAACTAATCTTTTTTAAAAATTTTTTAAAAAATTTATTCAATTTTATTCATCACTCTTTCCCAAAATAATTCTTTCTTTCCAGAAAATATTTCTTTAGGACATATAAAGTTAAAAAGATACTCTTGATACTCTTTAAAGTTCATACAAAATATTCCTTTTGACACTAGTTCTTCGATATCATTGTCGTTATCAATATAATTAATTGGTATATCTAGCGAATCAGAATATGATCTTATTGGATTAAGAAATCTGGGGTCTGAATCGAAATCATTATAATTTATTAGGCATATTGGTTTATTATGAATAATTGCAAAATTAATAGCTCCAGAGAAATGAGTGATTACTCCGCTTGAATACTTTACAAGCTGTTCTGTTTCAGTTCCTAACAGAAAGTCTCTATTAATGTAGATATCTTCATCTTCAGATGCATTGGGGTAGCCAGCCACCAAAACCTTAACACCAGATAATTCTTCAATTTTATTAAGAGTATTATTAATCAATCTTTTATATTTATCTTTTGACATTGAACAATCTTTTTCTGCGTCGTTAATTATATAGTCATGAATCATCCAAGCATGATTTGGTAACAATACATAATATTTAAAATCTGGGATATAAGAAGGTTTTTGTATTTCTTTATTCATAATAAATCTATCGTAATCAAATGTATGATTTAAAAGAAATTTTTCATCTGATACCATTTCAGCTTGAGCTGATGAGCTGCTTAAAATGATACAAGGAGGATTAATTTTTCTAATTACAATAGATGTGTAGTAATCAATTTTACCAAATATCTTTTTCTTAAAGTTGCGCGATATAGAAAAAAATTTACTTGATATTTGTTCAATTACATTTTTATTCTTAGTCCAATTTTTCTCTTGAATTCCACCCCACAATGATCCTTCAATGTATGGAATTTTTGATAATAAAATTATAAACATTAATCTAGCACTAGCTGTTATGTTTATATATATTATTGAGTTCTCAGAGTATTTTCTAAGATTTTCAAGTAATTGAAAGTAATTGTCTATTTGAGTTTCTTGTACTTGAGGACACTTTCCTATTTTGTCATATCCTGCAGATTCAGTTTTATCCTTTCCATACAAGAGATAACACAAATTTAAAAAGATTAATTCTTTATCTTTTTTTAGAAAAAAATCATATCCATATCTTTTCAAATAATCCTCATTTATAGGCGATATTGTAAATATTATAATTTTCTTTAGATTACTAGAAAAATCTTTTTTCATTATTTTAAAACTTTTACAATTAGCTTTATTTTTTTATAAGCAAAGAAGTAAATGAGGCATCTCTATAGCCTGTATAGGCGGACAAATCTAGAATAGTTCTTTAAAACATTCCTCATATACATTCAGTCCTTCTATTAAAGCTTCGTCAGGAATTGTGAGTGGAGGGCCAATTTTTAAAGTACCTCGACCAGTACAAATTGAAAATACTCCTTTTTCCATTGCTCTCTCGCATATATAGTTTGTTAACTCTTCATCTAATTCATCTGAATTTTCTTTAGTGATAAAAACTCCATATAAGAGTCCAGCACCAAGTATGTTACGTATTCTAGATGGATATTTTTCTTTCCAATCTAAAATAATATCCTTCATGATTTTCCCTTTTCTATTTGACTCATCTATAAGATTATGTTTTTCAAAAGCTTCAAGATTTCCTAATCCTGATGCGCATGCAACAGGATTTCCTCCATGTGTACTTGTATAGCCTGCATCCATTTCAATTAGTTCTGAAGATCCTAGTACAGCTGAAAGAGGCATGCTTCCAGAAATGCCTTTGCCACAAATGACAAGATCTGATTTAACACCATAATGTTCATAGGCAAACATTTTTCCAGTTCTTCCAAACCCAGCTTGAATTTCATCGAACACTAAAAGAGTTCCATTTTTATTAGCCCATTCTCTCATTGCCTTGATGTAGTCAACTGGATAAAAAATTGCGCCCCATCCTTGAAAAGATTCAACAAAAAAAGCTGCAATATTTTTTAAATTCACTCCACTTTTTTCAAGCTCATCTATATGGAAGTTAAAAAGATCTTTACCATCACCATCGAAAGCATCTAAAACCCATGGAAATGGGAATGGCAAATGTTTCATATTTGGATCTGTATAACCAATCCAGTTTTTATCGGCATGCTGGCCTCCTACCATTTGAGCACCTAAAGTTTTTCCGTGATAATTACCGTCACCACCAACAATTATTTGTTTATCTTGATTAAGACTTTTTCCATATATCCTGGCAATTTTAATTGCACGCTCAGCAGCTTCGGTACCAACACTCAAGACTATTGCCTTTTCAAGATTATTTGGTGTCATCTCAATTAGCTTCTTACAGAATTCTGCTCTAATTCTCGTTGGGTAGTAATAACTATGAATTAAAGGTTTTGAAATACACTCATTTATTCTTTTTAAAGTTTCTTCATTTGCATGACCAGTATTGGTTACGAAGATACTTGAGGTGAAATCGATCCAAGCATTACCCCATTCATCAAATATTTGATGATTTTTAGCATGATCCCAAACAACAGGAAGTTGTTCTAGAGCATTTGAGGATTCATATTTTTTTATTTCTTCCATCAGAGGTAATGATTCAGGAACAGGTATTTTTGTATTTATTTTTCTGTGTTTAGTATTAACTTCAGGCACTTCTCTAGGCTGAAGATTAAAAGTAAATTTAGCCATTTTTATTCCTCTTTTATGTAATTAAAAAATCTGGGTCTTCAGATAAAATTTCAACAATCCTTTCTACGACCGGTTTAATCATTAAGCATGTCATTATATTTCCATTAAATTTTAGCTCAGTTATGAGATTTTCATTTCTTAATATTGGCAATATGTTTGTAAATTTTTCAGAACTTCCAGGGTATCTTTTTATTTCTTTAAAAATATTTTTATCATTTTCATTTTTTATAAGAACTGATGGATTATCATATTTGAGATACTCAACATCTGCAATATATTCAGCAAGATGAATTGCAGTAAAGCGTGTAACGCCTACGCCAAGTCCAATAACTTTTCCATTTTTTGAAAAAAGTTTCCCAATTGGACTTTCTATTCCCTCTGGTTCATGAAAACTATGTTCACTTGTATACCATTCTGCATTTTTACCAATTGCGCTTACTGAATTTAAAGGATGCTCACTTCTTTTCACGCCTGTATATGATAAAAAAGATTGAGCAACAATTCCTCTTCCTCTAGTTGGAGTAAGTTTTTTATCAAACAAATTCATTTTATCTCTTACTTCTTCAACATCATTGACCGATAGTGGAGGATTTTTCCAATCTACTGGATCAGTTAGTTGCCCTGAATGGGCTGGCATGAGAATAGTTCCTTTATCAATATTAATTACTTCAATCAAGCTATCTATTACGTCATAAGGACCATTAATTACATATCCTAGGGACTTAAGAGAGGAGTGAACAAATACATCATCTGAAGACCGAAGCCCAAGATCCTTTAGCATTGATACTAAATTTTCTTTTGAAGTTGGCATGTTTATGAAATTATTTTTTATTTACTTTTTAAGTAATCGTAGACCGAACATGATTCCTTGCTAAGGTAGTACTCAACTCTTTTAAAATCTTCTGGGACATCGATTTCACCTGTATCAGGTGTCTCAAAACCTAACATACGAGTTCCGAAACATGAGTTTTCATCTAAAATCGTCGAACTTCTGACTATATCAATGTATCCATTGCCAAAATAAGCTGGGGCAAACTCTTGTCTTGGCAGCGTAAAATATTCTGGACGTGGATCCATTGGACATAACCCATGTAAATAGCCTCCTTGCATACCAAACATCTTGCCAGGAGTTTCTGCAAATTCATGTATAGATATAAGACTACTGGCGTCAGAATTATTCTTTATCAAATTAATTCCTTCATCAATAACTTCTGGTTCTCTTAAAGGAGTTGTTGGTCTTAAAATCACCCAAAAATCAGGTATGTAGCCCTCTTCGCAATCAAACCATTCAATAGCATGCTTTATATATTCAATATCAGTTGAAGAGTCTGTTGCAAATTTTTCTGGTCTCATGAAGGGCACCTCTCCACCATAATCTTCTGCAACTTTTGCTATTTGTTCTGAATCAGTTGAGACAATGCATCTATCTACAAACTTTGATAATTGTCCAGCAACAATTGAATAAGCAATCATTGGAAAACCACCTATTTCCTTAATATTTTTACCAGGAACTCCTTTAGAACCTCCTCTAGCAGGCACAATCGCAACCACACTACTTTTATTTTTCATTTTGTATTTTTTAAAATATGAAAGTAACCATAAGTTTAGTGCTTAATTTGAGACAGCGTTTTTCTCTCTTAGACCTTTGAAGACTGGTGCTCCAGGAGGACCTTCTAAATAGTCGTCAATAGGCTTGCCGCTTGTTGTTGCATCCTTTATAACTTTACATGTTTTATCAAATGCATCTACCAATAGAGATAAATCTTCATCACTAAGTGAATAAGAAAGCATTAATACGCCAGAAAAACAAAGAACTCCGTTGCGAAACATTTCTTGTTGGTAAAGAGTAGCTAATTTTGGGTCTTGTACTCCATCATCTCCATGCGTATTAACCATCATCCTTACAGAATAACCAGCTAATGATACATTATTTGAAAGATCGTACTTATCAATAACTTTTTGGAAATTATAATCAAGATAATCGCCTTTCTTCCAGAAATCCTTAATTACATCATTTTTATTATAAAAATCAATATTTGCAGAAGCAGCAGCAAGCGTAAGTGCCTCTGGCGCATATGTTGAAGACAAGAATACCTTATCGAAATGCTGCATATATTTCTTTTTACCTACTAAAACTCCAAGAGGCATTCCATTTGTTATTCCTTTTCCAAAAGTTGCTAAGTCTGGAGATACTCCAAAATATTTTCCAGCACCACCCATTGAAAACCTAAATCCAGATATCATTTCATCAAAAATAAGTAAAGCTCCATTGTCATGAGCAATCTCCTTAATTTCTTTAAGAATATGCATGTTCGGGTCTTTTTCACATGCTTCAAAAGATTTGACAGGATGCTCCCTATACTTTCCTGTATTATAATCAAAACAGTTACTGCACATATGTCTTTGACCTATAACAGGTTCCATTACAACAGCAGCAACCTTACCTTTATATTTTTGAAACATTTCTCTGAGTTTGTCTGTATCTTCATAATCAAATGTTATTGTTAAATCTCTTACTGCTTTTGGTACACCTGCATTTCTATCGGTTGCACCAATATACCAATCTTGGAAGCCATGATATCCCCACTGAAATATTATATCTCTTCCAGTAACATGTCTTGCTAGCTTCACGGAAGCAGCGCATACATCACTACCATTTTTAGAAAACTTTACCATTTCTGCACAATCAATAACGTCAATTAGCTTTTCAGCAACCTCAACTTCAAGAGGATTTAACATACTATATAAAATTCCGCCTTTATCCATTTGATCTTTAATTGCTTTATTTATAACTGGATGATTATGGCCAAGAGTTACAGGACCACATCCCATAACCATATCAATATATTCATTTCCATCTACATCCCATGTGTGACAACCATTCTGTTTATCAAGAAACTTTGGTGCAACCCCATGAGGAAAAACACCTGGAGCTCTACTAAAAGTATTTGTACCTGAACCAATAACCTGCTTGGCCTTGTCATACAAACGATTGCTTTCTTTAATACCATTCTTGAGTCCAATAGCCTTACTTTTAATGTTAGTTTCTATACTCATGTATCTTTCTCCTAAATATATAGTGTTTCAAAATTCTAAAGCATGCGATATAAGCTGTATTATTCTTCATAAGACTAAAATGTCAATAATCAAGTAATACAGGTAATATTTTTATACTTTAGAAAAATGCTTTAACCCAATCTAATTGTTTTTTAAAAACATCAAGCCCTTCATCATCCCTATATGCTTGCATTATAAATGGCCCATCGAAGTCAATATTTTTAATTGCTTCAAAAATAATCTCAAAATTTGCAGCACCTGTTCCTAACATTACTGGGCCACCATTAATTTCTCTATCTTTAATATGGATATCTGATATTAAAGAACCATATGCATCTAATTCTTCTATTGGGTTATATCCCAATGATGCGCTATTACCAATATCATAATTAATCTTTATTCGATTGGAGTTAAACTTATTTATGAGTTTAAGAAACTCTTCCGGTGGTAAATCTGTTTCAAGTGATAAATTTACATCAAATTCTTCTGTATCTCGTAATATAGAGGAAACATTTTCAATAAATAAAGTTACATCTTTATAATTATTGAGACTTGATTGGTCGACGCATGGTAAAACAATATCAGTTATTCCTAATTTAGATGCATTCTGAATCAATCTAATCATGGTATGCACACTCTTTGAAGAAATTATTTTATTTTGAGAATGTAATGGCGCTTCCATAAAATAATCTGCACAAATTGTTTTCACAGTCACTCCTGAGTCATGAGAAACCTTATTTATACGATCCATACCCTCCATTGACATCAAAGGATTAGACTCATAGTCTTCATAATCAAGAATAAATTCAATATGTTTCAAATTAAATGAAGCAGCTATATTAAATTCATCTTCCCAATAACCATTTGGATGTGCTTGATACCTCCCTTTATACTTTGGAAGCAGTCTTCCTTGCATAACTCCTAGTTTATTATTGAAGCTCTTATCTTGATTAGCTATCATAAATCATTAAATATTTATTCATTGCCAAATTATATGAGAATGAATTTGTATACTTTTTATTTGACTCTTTACCAATCTTTTCTAATTCATTTGGATCTAGTTTCAATAAATATTCAAGCTTTTTTGCTAAGTCTTCGTAATCACCCTGATTAACAAGAAAACCATTTATTCCATGATCAACTTGTTCCGGTACTCCTGAGGTCTTTGTTCCAACAATTGGTTTACCAATTAACATTGCCTCATTGATTGCATTGGGCATATCTTCTGTACCGGTTGAGGATAATGTAAATATGTCTAAATCATTAATATATGAATGAATATTTTTCCTAAATCCAGGAAGAAAGAATCTATCCTGTAAATTATATTCCTGTATCATTTTTTCTAATTTTTTTCTTTGTTGGCCATCGCCAAAGACATATATACGCCAATTGATATCTTTAGTAATTAAATTAGCTGCTTTGATCAAAATATCATAGCCTTTTCTGTCAATTAAAAGTCCAGCTGAGCCTATAAGAAGAGTGTCATCTGCAATATTGAACTCTTCTTTTAATGCCGCATTATGATTTATCAAGATTTCATCATTCAATACAGCATTAGGAATAGATTGAGTCTTACCCATACCAATTCTTCTAATATTCTGTAATTGGGCTGAAGCCGCATCTGAGGCGGTTACAAAATTATCAACAAAGATATTTACAAAATAATCTATAAATTTATCTATTATCCCTCTAGCAGGAACAGCCATATTATTAACTGTGAAAATAATCTTATTGACTCTCATAAACCCAGACGTAATTGCCATCATCCTACAACTTTCAGCTCCAGGAAATCCACCATTATTGATATGGACAATATCTGGTTTTTCTTTTACTAAAATTTGTAATTGTTTAAAAAAATAAATTAAATTAAATATTTGTAATTTTTCAATAGTTCTTATACAAACTTTAAATAGCAGGAATATCGAGCTATCTTGATTTACTTTTCTTATAAGACTATTTGGACTTGGTATTAAGATTGGTCGAATAGCTGCATCAAAAGTCATATCTCTAATATCATCCGCATATTCTTTACTGTAACGATAGACAAAAGTTACATTATATTTTTTTGTTATTTTTGAATAGTTAGTTATATTCTGGATAGGTTTTTCACATCCTGCAAAAAAGTCACAATCTGTGTACAACAAAATTTTAGCTTTACTCATTTTAAGAAAGCCTACCAAGAATTATTTTTTTCATACGCTGATTTAATTAAGATTCTCGAAATATTTTCTTTAACAAATGAAATTTCATTTTTGTTATAAAATTGCTTCTACTGATTGATTTAAGAGACATAAATACGTAAATTTATTTTATTGAGTTCTTGCTATATTTGAATTTATATCTATATTTTTCATTTGTGAGATATAAAAAATTGCTGTGGCAGCAAGTAAAATACCAGCCCCGGTTGGCGAAAACATGAGAGAATAAAATAAAAAAAACTGTAAAATAGCTAATCCTTTAATATCCTTATTTTTATTCTTTGGAATAATTAAACCAATTAAAAATAACACAACAAAGAAAAAACCGATAAGTCCATTGGACCCAAGCAATCTTGTAAAAAAATTATGGTCTGGGTCGCCAATTTGTTGCAACTGAATAGTTTCTTGTCTCATTTCACCAATACCAAAAAATGGGTTATTTGCAAAATTTGTTAGGGAATCTAAAATTGCCAGCAATCTTCCAGAAGTTTGATAGTCATATTGAGTAAATCTTGAAATAATTAGTAACTCTTCACTAAATATTACCGCTGCTATCACAGACAACAAAAAAAGTAAAAATGGAATAATCATATATCTTATTGGTAAGCCCATGAGAAGATACACGACTAATAGTACATAAAATAGAAGTGCAGATCTTGTGCTACCTATTAATAAAACAACTAGGACGCACGAATACAAAATAAACAATAACATTCCACCAAATTTTATATCCGAGATATTTTTATAAATTACAGTAGCTATTGCGGTTAAAGAGACTAATATTAATGAGATGTTATTAATATTCATATCCATGCCCTCGCCTTCAGCATGTAAACGATTTTGATTAACTACATAATCTGAGATTGTTTGTTCTATATTAAAAAGTAATGTTGCAGCAGAAAATATTCCCATTAAAGAGATAGTATAAAAAAAGGTCTTTGGTTTAAAAAAAATAACAGCATTTATAGCGATCGTGTACCACAACATTAAGATAATAAATCTTCTATATAAATCAAAATCTGATACAACAAACATATAATTTACAGATAAGTATATGAATAGAAGTAAGAACGGGGCTGAGTTATTAATAATTAATTTACCTCTTAGTAAAAGCAAGGAAAATAATAATCCTATTAATACATAGTCTTCTGTAAATCTAATTAGCAGCAAGTTATCTGATGATTTTAATATAATTCTATATATTTGAGATATGAATAGAATAGTTAAAAAACTTATCAGAAAATAAACAAAATTTACTATCCGATTATCAATCTTAATTTCTTTAATAGGTAGGTTTATTGAAAAACTCATTTTTTTGCCATTTCTTTGAAATTTTTATTTTTATCTATCAATTCATCAAAATTTCCATAATCAACTATATTTCCATTTTCTAACATATATATTAGATCGCAATTTTGAATTGTGGTTATCCTATGAGCAATCATTATTATTGTCTTCTTATTCTTTAGGCTGCCAATTGCCTCCATGACATTTTTTTCTGTAATGCTATCCATAGCACTAGTAGCCTCATCAAGAACTAAAACTTCAGGTTTATGATATAAGGCTCTAGCAATACCAATACGCTGTTTTTGTCCGCCACTCAGTCTAACTCCTCTTTCGCCAACCTTGGTATTATATTTATCTGGTAAGCTCATTATGAAATCATGGATGCTAGCAACTTTGGCAGCTTCAATAACATCATTTTCAGAAATATCATCGTCAAGTGACATAAAGGCTATATTATTTTTAATGCTATCATCTGAAAGATATATATCTTGTGGCACATATCCAATCACACTTCTCCAATCAACATATTTACCATTTTTTAAATTAATACCATCTAAAATGATTTCTCCTTTACTCGGATAATGCAATCCCAAGATAATATCTATAAGTGTTGATTTCCCAGCACCGGTTTCACCAACAAATGCAACAGCTGAGTTTTTTTTGATTGTCAAATTTATATCATTTAATAAACTTTCATCTGTATTGGGATATTTAAAACCAATATTTTTAAGCTGTAAGGTTTCTTTAAAAATTCTAACGTCGTTTTTTATTCTGCGTTTATTTATTTTATCTTCGGGCAATTTTAAATCTACACTAATAGCATCTAATGCCGCAAAATTATAATGAATCAATGTTAAATTTGCATATATAGCCTGCAGTGCTGGAAGCAACCTATATCCTGCAAAAGCATATAAAGCCATATAGGAGATTACATAACTATTGCTTTCGCCTTTTGAGATGAGATATAGGACTATTATCATGATGCCGCCAAATGCAACAACTTCTAATAAATATCTTGGGGCGTGAGATATTACTGTGCTTATAGTTGAAAAAAGGGCATATTTTTTTGATGGGTGGCTATAAGTTTCTATAAATTCACCTTCACCGCCTTTTAGTTTAAGAATTTTAATACTTGAGAATATTTCACTCAAAATTTTATACCTTTGTGAAATTGCCTCTGCAACTGTATTTCCTATTGAATGTAATACATTTCTTACCAACATGAATAACATCAAATATATTATTCCAAGGGATATAAATATTGTTACAGCTAGCCCTGGGTCCGCAATAATTAGTAACAGTAATAACATAAAAGTTATAATTGATTTAGATATAACTTGTAGAATGGGTAGAATTACCCCACTCATAGATCTTCCAATTTCTGTAAGAATATTCTTACTTAAGTCAGATGAGTTACGTCCTAAGAAGAATACATATTTTTGAGAAAGATATCTTCTTAACATTCTTATAGCAAGACGATATTCTTGCATAAATACAAAGTACTGCATCTTCCAATTCATGTATATTGTAAAAAGATTTGCCAATGCCATAAAACATAGGACTAAAATTCCTGAAAAGAAAAGAAACTCATCAGTATTTTTAAAATCTAGTTCAACATATAGATAATTTAGATATTGATTAGTAAAAATAATTGAGTTGTCAGTAACGATACTCATAAAGGGAACTATGCTTGCCACACCAGCCATCTCGGTAAAACCAAGAAATAACATACCAATAAATAAAAATAATACTTTAGTTCTATCGCCTTTTATTATGATATCTTTAAGTATCTTATATTTTTTCATTTTAAAATAAATAAGTAATAATGATGTTTCACCATGCCGTTCTTCCACCATCTACTGGGACTATAGCTCCATTTAAATAAGATGATTTATCACATAACATCCATATTAATGTACTCTGATACTCGTCTTTATAAGCCATTCTTCCCAAAGGTATCCGACTAGAAACAGAATTAATAAATTCATCAGGCTGCTCATTTTCAACACCGCCAGGACAAATTGCATTACATCTGACATTTTTATCTGCCCAATATGTCGATAAATACCTAGTTAGTCCAATAATTCCGGTTTTGACAACAGAATATGATACGGGTTTGCAATCTTGATCATCTGATAGCTTTTCTTTCTTTGCATATAGTCGTTGGTCAGGTCCAATTAGGCCTAGATCTGAGGAAATATTAATAATAGAACCTCCATTTGGGTTCTTAGAAATTTCGTAACCATAATATTTTGAACATAGAAAAGATCCAGTTAAGGAAACATTTATATCATCTTGCCAAATCTCGAGAGGAAAATTTTCTAAACGAGAGCTATTTTTTATGTCATTATTTTCTACTTTAGGGTTGTTAGCAGCATTATTTACCAAGCCATCAATTTGGCCATATATCTTTTTTATTAATTGTACATTTTCTTTAACTGCATCTTCGTTTGTGATGTCAACAGAGAAACCAGAAGCATCTACATTAAACTCATGATTTATTGATTCCGCAAGTGAGGAGACCGCATCATTTGATATATCTATTAATATTGGTGAGGCTCCATGCGATGCTATTGCTTTTGCGTGTTCTTTTCCTAAAAGTCCAGCGGCACCAGTAACAACAATTACCTTACCATCAAGAGAAAACAAATTATTTTTATTATTAGACATATTTACATTACCTCAAACAATTCTTTTACAAAAAGAATTGTTTAATTAAAAAATTCCGATAGTTGAGATTGATTGACCTCCTTAAAAAAAGGACTTGAAAAGCCATCATCAACCACATTATATATTTCGATATTTTTTTGTTTGGCATAATCAGATATTCCTTTATAAACGGAAACTTCGTTATCAGTTCTATCTGAAATAAAATCAGTTGATCCATAAAAATGGCCAACTTTAAGGGGATCTTTTGAATAATCTGATCCTACTAAAAATATTTCTTTAAATCCTAGATCAATTGCAATCCCAATACTTCTTGAAAGAACGCCATGATGAGATCTGGGTAGATTGCAATTTACGCCACATCCCTCTTTTAAAATAAATGATTTATTGCTAATGAAATATGTATTATCTTTAAACTTTTCCATATCATCTACAATTCCACAATAATTGAGATTACTAATCCAAAATTTTGAAGATGAATTTAAGATTAATTTTGACTCAGAGTTTAATCCATCACAAATTTCATGAAGTCCCCATGCCATATATTTGCTTAGGCTATAGTTCCAACTTCCTGTATAAACATAAAAATTAGTATTCAAATCTACAAAGTTTTCATGAAGTGCTAACAAATTAGTGCCCATAACATACTCATCTTTAAACATACTAAAATCAAGATTACGTATGCTTCTTCCTGAATAAAAAATAAAAATTCTATTGTCACTGTATTTATTATGAAGATTTTTATTTTTATGCAAAAGCTTATTATTTTTTGTTGCTAAAAAAGATAACAAATTTCCAATAATGAAATATTTAAGTTCTATTAGAATAATTTTTAAGGAATTGAACATTTATTACTAATTTTAATGCCTATATTTTACTTAATAATTCATCTGCCACCCAAACACAGTGGTCAATCTTGCCTGAGAAAACAGTATGATAGCTTTCATTATAGGAATTAAGTATAGACGGTCTTGCATCTGTTTTATCTGATTTAGCCATTACCATTCTTGGTCCCTCTAGATAATTTAGCATTTCAGCATTAGCTATATCTGGAACAAATTTTACGCAATCATTCTTCATTTGATTAAATATTGAATTAACGTCGATATTTTCCATAGGAGAGGTATTCTTACTCAACCATGACTGATTAAGATTCCTTGCAACCTCCCTTTCAATAACGCTATGATCAACATGATATAAAAGGAAATCATTACTTTTACCGAAAGGCAATAAAGTCATAAATGGCCCATCCATTATTGTAATGCCCACTCTTGGTATATCCATCTTAACTATTGGAATAAATGTATACTCATATTGAGCTATGTCTGTTTTGAAACCTAGTTGCTCTGTTAGTCTGTTTATATCTGCATAGCTACAATTAATGACATGATCAAAGCTATATTCTTTGTTATTAGAGCAATCTAAAATATAACTATTATTTTGATATTTAATATTTTCAACTTTTATATTATTTTTTAAAATAGCGCCAGACTTGTTTAGTCTATTTTTTATAAGATTTCTCAAAATATTACAGTCATATACTTCTTCTTTGCATAAAATTGGTTGAGAGGCGTTACTTACAATGATAGGTATCTCATCCTCTGATATTAATTCGAAATAAACTCCTAATTTAGAACAAAATACTTGATACTGCTCTAAACTTGTTGCCGAGTTTTCATTTGCTATGAAATATAAGTTTGAAAAGTCAGATGAAATACATTCAGGAAACTCTTGCTTAAATCTATTAAAGCCCTTTATACATTGACGAGCTGTTTCAATATCTCGAGGATAGTGAAATCCTAAATGCAATCTATTTTGATTATTATATGATGCCCCTTTCAAACACTCATTTTTAGTTTCAAAAACTGTTACATTAAAATTATTTTCAGCAATTTTGATTGCAGCCATTGCACCAAAAACTCCGCATCCAATTATTGCAACACTTTTTTTATTAGACATATGATCCGCCATTTATCTTGATAACTTCACCATTAACATTAGACCAATGTGGCAAGGTTATATCAAAGATTATTTTGGCTAAATCTTCTTTTTTAGTAAGTTTATTAGTTGGCGATGCATCTCTATGGAATGCTTGTCTAGATTTGTCCATGTCTCTATACATAGATGTATTTTCAATTAAACCAGGAGCAATAGCATTAACTCTTGTTTTTAATGGTTTAATTTGTGAAAGTGATTTCATTAATGAAATTAGAGACCCCTTGCTTGCTGAGTAAATTGGATCATAACTTCCTCTCTGTGCCGATATAGATGAAACAATTATTAGTTGAGATTCATCTTTTAAGTATTTATATAAGTACTTATATAATTTTGCGAAACCAATAAAATTAATATCCATAACCTCATCTATTTCATCAATACCATATTCTTTCATATTTTTTCCTGGAAGAATGCCTGCTAAAAAAACACATACATCAAAATTATATTTCTTTGATTTGATAGATTCTATGAAATTTAGAATACTTTCATTTGAGCTTAAATCTAATTGAATTGATGTCGTCATATCATTTTTAACTATTGGAGTACTTCTATAGCTTGCTGTAACTTTATATCCACCATCAATAAAATTCTTAGCTACTAGACTACCAACACTTGACGAAGCCCCAATTAATAAAATTGATTTCATATTTATATGTTTCCTTTTAAAAATTCTTCGAAATAATTTATTGTTCTTTTAAGGCCTTCATCTAACTGGGTCTTTGGCTCCCAATCTATTTCTTTTTTTGCAAGACTAATATCTGGGTTCCTTTGTTTAGGGTCATCGCTAGGAAGATCTTTATAAGAAATCTTAGATTTAGAATTTGTAAGAATAATAATCTTTTTAGCTAAATCGTTAATTGATAATTCATTTGGATTTCCAAGATTCATAGGGCCATTAAATGAATCATTTGTATCCATAGTATTAAGAAAAGCATTTATTAAATCATTCACATAGCAAAACGATCTAGTTTGCGAACCATCTCCATAAAGTGTTATTGGCTCATTCTTGAGTGCTTGCATAATTAGGTTAGAAACCACTCTTCCATCTTTTGGATCCATTCGAGGTCCATAAGTATTAAAAATCCTAACAACTTTAATCTTTACTTGATATTGTCTGTTGTAATCAAAAAAAAGAGTTTCAGCACATCTTTTACCTTCATCATAACAAGACCTCAAACCAACTGGGTTCACATGTCCCCAATAACCTTCTTTTTGTGGATGTTCTTCAGGATCACCATATACTTCACTTGTAGATGCCTGCATTATTTTTATGTTATTTTTTTTTGCAAGCTCGAGCATATTTATTGCCCCATAAACACTGGTTTTTGAAGTATGAACCGGATCATATTGGTAATGAGGAGGTGAAGCTGGACATGCTAGATTATAGATTTCATCTATATCTATATTAATAGGATTAACAATATCATGAAGTAAGAATTCAAAATTTTTACTATCAAGATGTTGTTTAATGTTGTTTTTAGATCCTGTATATAGGTTGTCTAAGCACACTACATCGTCTCCTCTTTGGATTAATTTATCTATTAAATGAGAGCCAAGAAAACCGGCCCCTCCAGTTACTAAAATCTTTTTAGGTTTTTTTATATTCATAAAATCTCAATTATTAGTTGTCATTAAATATATCTCTTGTAAATAACTTGCCTTTGATATCTTTCAATTCATCCGAATATCTATTTGCGATAACCACATCCGATATCTCCTTAAAATATTGAAGATCTTTAACCACTTTAATACCTTCGAATGATTCATCTTCGATTGAAGGTTCATATATTAAAACCTCTACCTCTTTCTCTTTAAGTTTTTTTATTATGTCTTGTATTGCCGAAGAACGAAAATTATCACTATTATGCTTCATTACCAATCTGTAAAATCCTGTAACTTTTGGTTTAAGGTCTATTATCTGGGAAGAAATAAAGTCTTTCCTAGTTTCATTTGAGCTAATGATTGCTTCAATTAATTTTTGAGGAGTTTTATTATAATTTGATAGGAGTTGTTTCGTATCCTTAGGTAGGCAGTATCCTCCATATCCAAATGAGGGATTATTATAACCAAAACCAATTCTACTATCGAAACACATACCATTAATAATATTTTTAGTATCTAGATCGTTAACTAATGCATAAGAATCTAATTCATTAAAAAAAGCTACTCTCATTGCAAGATATGTATTAGCAAATAATTTAACAGCTTCAGCTTCAGTTGATTCAATAAATTGAATTTCAATGTCTTTTTTTAAAGCAGCATCAACCATGATTTTAATAAATTTTTTACTCTTAGAACATTTGCTACCTATAATAATTCTAGAGGGATATAAATTATCTTTTAAAGCACTACCTTCCCTAAGAAACTCTGGAGAAAAAGTAATATTTTCAGTTTTAAATTTTTTTCTAAGTTCTTCTGTATGACCAAGAGGTAAAGTGGACTTAATAATTACTAATGCTTCTTTATTTAATGATAAAGCGTCCTCAATAATATTATCAAGGATGCTGGTATCAAAAAAATTCTTTTCTTCATCATAATTTGTCGGAGCCGCAATAATAATAAAATCAGCATTTACATAAGCATCAGATTTGATTGAGGTTGCAGTTAATGAGAGTTTTTCATTTTTTAAGAAATTTGTAATTTCAGAATCTTCAATAGTTGATTGTTTAGAGTTAATAATGTCTACTCTTTTTTTATCAATATCATAAATCTTTACGTTATTTGTTCTTGCCAACAAAATGGCAATTGACATTCCGACATAACCTGCCCCTACAACTGTTATGTTTGTTTTATTGATCAAAATTTTTATATTTTTTTTTAACGACGTTCATTAAAACTATTCTGCAAAATCAGCAAAACTTCTTAAATAAAAAATTCTTAATGAAAAGGCTTATAAATGTTCTCTTAGCTTTTCAGCAATTGGTTTCTCAGCATCAATTATTGTTTTTATTCCATTGCCCATAGCAGCAGGTATCTTCCTTACAGATCCAATGAGCGACCTCCACCCCGCAGGCTCTAAAGATGCCGATTGGTCTGAGCCATACATTGCTCTATCTAAGGTGATATGTCTCTCTAAAGAAGTGATTCCAAGAGCAGCTGCTGCAACAGATACAGATATTCCACTCTCATGCCCGCTATATCCTACATCTGAATCGTATCTGTCTTGTAAAGTCTTTATTAGATTTAAGTTTGCGTCATCATCTTTCATTGGATATGTTGAAATAGTATGCATTAACTCAAAGGGACAATCATGTTTTTTAAATATTCTTACTGCATTATCGATATCATCATATGTACTCATTCCAGTTGAAATGAAAGTATGTTTTTTTTCAGACGCAACTAGCTCAAGCAAGTCCTCATAAACTATCATTGCAGATGCAATTTTATTATATTGGCAATTAAACTGCTGCAGAAATTTCTGACTTTCTAAATCCCAAGCTGATGCAAACCAATATATGCCTTTCTCTTTACAATAGCTATCTATCTCTTTATATTCATCTAGACCAAATTCAAGACCTTCTTTTTGCTCTCTTTGTGTAGTGCCCCATGGACTTTCTCTATCTCCATCAAGCATTTCCTTGGTATAAACTAAATCTATGGTTCTTTTTTGAAACTTTACAGCATCTGCTCCTGCCTCAGCACATAAGTCAATTAGCTGCTTAGCAATTTTTAAATCGCCATTATGGTTAATTCCAATTTCACCAATTATAAATATTCCACTCAATTTAGCTCTCCCATGTGATTATAAAGGTTCATGATAACACCATCTCCCCCTTTGCAGTTAAGAATTTTTGAAGCACATTTTAATACTTCTTCATGTGAATCTGAGGGGCAAAAAGTAATAGGTAAATATTGAATTACTTCAATATCATTTAAGTCATTTCCAATAAAAATAACTTCATCTTTTAGTAAATTATTTTCTTTCATGATTGAGGTAATTTTATTTAGTTTATTATCAATCCCTTGAAAAACATTTATATTTAGTTTTTTTGCTCTTTGAGTAACAACTGGATTCTTTTCTGTTGAAATAATATATTGGTTTATTCCCATTTTTTTGAAATAAGACACAGCAAGGCCATCGCTTCTATTAACAAATACAGACTCTTCACCAGATTCTGAAATAATAACTTTATTGTCAGTCATGACACCATCAAAATCATAAAAAATGGATTTAATATTCATGAAAATTTATAAAGTTTATTTTCTACATTCATACAAACTTCATGACCCACAATAGTATGCATTTCTTGAATTAGTGCTGTTTTTGACGAAGGTGCAAACATCAAATAATCACAATAATCTTTGATAGGAATTTCTTTATTATTACCTGTAAATAAAATTACCTTAATACCAAGAGATTTTGCAATCTTTGCAGCCTCAAAAATATTTTTACTAGTTCCGCTTGTTGAATAGCAAATTAAAACATCATTTTTATTTCCCAAAGTTTCAACTTGTCTTGAGAAAACCTTTAGATAGCCAAAATCATTTGACCATGCAGTCAAGAAAGAAGTATCTACTGTAAGAGATATTGCAGGCATGCCAGATCTAAAATTTTTATGATTAAGAGTGGCACAATACTCTGCAGCCATATGTTGACTTTCAGCTGCACTTCCACCATTACCACAAAACATAATTTTATGACCTTTTGCTATGCAATTAGCAATAATTTCCGAAATATTGTTAATATCATTTATCAAATTTTCTTTATTTGAAATAATTAAATCTGCTCTATGGTTTATTCTGTCTTCAATATTCATAAATATGTTTTTATTTGTTATTTGATAATACTACAGTCATTAAACTGCCCCAAAACGGATTCGAACTATCACTTTCCCCAGTAATTATTTTTCTTATATTTTCATAATCCTTCTTTGGATTGGCATAGATATCTGAAAGATATGGATATCGAATTGTTTCAATTTTAAAATTATTTTTATCAGCTAAAAATTTAATAGATTTTTCATTGAACATAAGACTCATTTCAGGATGAAATAAGCCCCATTTGTCTGATAATAAATCATACATAAAAGAATCTGTTGAAGGTAATGAAAATATAACAACTTTTCCATTATTCTTTAATACTTTTTTTAGCGTAGCTATTGACTCATGAAGCTCCTCTCCCAAATACTGAAAAGTGCCTCTAAATGTAACTAGATCAAACTTATCTGAATCTTTGAGGCTTGCCAGAGTTTGTTTATCAAAATTTGCATTGTTTTTATAAAGCTTGTTTGCTTCTTTTATTCCAGAATCATCAATATCTATACCAAAGCATTTGAGTTCATCATCCAATGTGCTAATTATTGAAATAAATTTTCCACTTGAACAACCTACATCGAGAATCGTGTCGCCATATTTAATGAATTGTTTTAAAAAGTTTGCATCAATAATATACTGCTTTTCACGTAACTCATTTTTATTGTCAGTATTATTTTCTTTTCGTCTGCCGAAATAATTATCAAAATAATCATTATCAAGGTAACTCTCATAATTATCTATGAACTGAAATTCACAATCATTACATGCAGTTACATTTATTTTACCTTTAGGCAGAATTATTGTGTCTGATGAAAAACAAAGCCTACAAATGCTCAATTAGATCTCCTTCTTTTTTAACGGCTAAATCAAATTCTTCTTGAGTATGAATATCAACAGAGTCATCAAGCAAATAGGTATCTGGCTTGATATTATAAAAATCTTTTGTTTCGAAAATTATTTTTCTAGACATACACCATATTGATCCATTCCAGGTCATATCTTCATTTAACGTTAAGATATGATCAGAGTAACCATTTGAGATCATGCTAAAAGCTTTTTTTATGAGATTTTTATCAACATTTGGCGAATTAGCTTGTATATTTATTATTCCTTGATAGTTTGTGTATTCATCTAAAATGGACTTAAATACTTTTATACTTGGTACATCATTTCCTATGACATCAGCTCTTCTTTCATGAGGTATGGCACCCATACTTTTAGCCATTTCTAAGATATTTATATCATCTGAGTCAACTATGACTTCTTCAAAAATATTTAGTAATTTAATTAAATTATATTGAAAAAGCGGCATGCCCAAAAAATTCTTAATATTTTTTTTAGGAAGGCGTGTGCTCTCGCCCTTGGCCAACATAATTGGAAGAATATTATTCATTTAATAATGATTTCAGCAATGAGGCTATTGATATGTGAATGAGAATGATAGCTTTGATTAACTTCACAATCTATATCAGCTGTTGCTTTATTGATGAGTTCTTTAAAATTAACTCTATCATAATATCTAAGATGAGGAGTACCCATATTTTTATCATCGCAGTTCCCTGCAGGTACAATAATCAAAGCTTTTTTTCTTGCTACTCTTATTATTTCTTTAGCCGCTTTTAAGTCATCTTCAATGTGTTCTATAACATGGCTCGAGTAAACTGTATCAAATTCTTTGTTGCTAAAAGGAATATTAGTTGCACTACCTTTTTTTACACTCACCTTTCTTAAATTCCATATATCAACAAGATCATCAGTAGGCTCAATACCAATACAATTTCTTTCAGGATTAATTGCATTAATCACAGATAAGGCAAGTCCGCTTCCACATCCAACGTCTAAAATGGAATTTCCCTCAATTTTATTTATTATCAAATGTAATAAAGACCATGCATGATCATAGAACCACCAACCTTCTTCAAGTTCGTTTAATTGATTTACGTCATAATGTTCTTTCATATTTACTTCCTATGATTCAAAGTCGCTTAATTGCAAAAGTTCATCAGAAGCAATATTTTTTAGAGCTTTTGATCCAATTACTTTCTCTAAATAAGCCGGAGCAATGCCAGTACCAGGCCTTTTACATGCAAGTGCTGAAGCTTCTATAATCTCGCCTTTTGAAATATTTTTGGTTGTTACAATACTTCTTCTAGCAAAAGAATGAGTTTTGTCCTCGCATGGATGCTTTTTCTTTTCAAAGGAGCCTAGGCTATTAAGTATCTGTGGTGAAAATTTACAAAGCAATTCCAGTTCATCAGGATCAATTGAAAGCCAGTGATCAGCAGACATTGGTAATGTTTTGTCCACTGTATAGTGCTTTTCAATTACTCTTGCTCCAAGAGCTATGCTTGCTAAGGGTGCATGATAGCCAAGAGTATGATCACTTAGTCCTAATAAAAATTCTGGGAACTCCTTTTTAAGATGGGATAATGAGTTTAAATGAGCATCTTCATACTCTGTAGGATAACAAAGGGTACATTGCATTATGCAAATATTTGCTTTTTCATCTACACCCTTTATAACAGCAATTGCTTCCTTGATTTCATCAATTGTTGATGCCCCTGTTGATAATAGAATTGGCTTCTTGAAACTTGCAATATCTTTTAAGAACGGATGATTTGTAATGTCGCAAGATGCCATTTTGAACGCATTAACTCCAGTTCGAACTAGCATTTCGGCAGCATCTGAAGAAAATGGAGTAGACATAAATTCAATATCATGTTTCTTGCATAACCTTGCTAATTCAACATGCTCGTCTTCACCGAAAGCATCCAGCAATGAATATGAATCGTGCTGAGATCCCTCCTTATCTTTTTCACCCTCCCAGTTCCAAAATCTAGGTGCAGTCTTTAGTGTTAAGTCGTCTGCTTTATATGTTTGAAATTTAATTATATCTGCTCCAGATTTTGATGCTGAAGATATCAAGTCTTCTGCAAGGTCAAATCTTCCTAAATGATTAACTCCAGCTTCCGCTATTATTGTTACGCTCTCAGGCGAACAATTAACATTTCCTATTTTAAATTCCATTTTTTATTAATCTCCTTTTTAATTTTTTTTCTTTCTGGATTTTTAGTTAAGCTGTCTGGTGTTGAATAATATCTATAATAAGGGACACCTAGATGAAAGCCTTTAATGCCAGCTTTATCAAGTTTTAGAATCAAATCCCTGTCTTCACAATTTCTTAAAGATTCATCAAAAAATCCTAGTTTATCTATTACAGACCTTCTAATGACTATTCCAGCTCCATATTCTAGTAAATTCTCTTTATCATTTCTTCTTATGGCACCAATCTTATCACCATACTCATTTACTCTCATAATATCAGAATAAACATAATCAAAATCATTATTTGCTAAAAGATCACAGGCTATCTCGCAAAAAAATTGATTAAGATAATCGTCAGCATCAAGCCTTACAATAAAATCACCAGAACTCTCTTTGAATGCGATATTTGAAGCAGCAGAAACGCCTACATTTTTTTCTAAATAAATTACTTTTGTTTTTTCTGATCCTTCTTGTTTTTTGAGCCATAACTCTGGTGAATCGGTAGACGCATCATCAACGACAATAATTTCATGGTTATGATTGATTAATATTTGATTCTCTGCAGATCTAATAGCTCTGTCCACTAGGTTAGAGTTATTATAATTTGTTATAAGTATGCTAATTTTCATAAAATTCTATCAAATTATTTTTTATCAAAGCCTCAGAGGCAGATTTTAATTCAAAGATATCAAACCCAGATTTCTCTGAAAGCTCTATCAAGTCTGTTTTACCATCGGCATAATTGAGAAGCCACATTCTTTGCTGAGATAATTTATCAATTTCATCTTTTCCTGCGCCTCCAGTTCTTCTATATAAATCATATTTTCCCATTTGAGGCTCACAATATGGATTATTTCTTTTAAAGATATGATTTGATTCATATGTTTTAATTATTTCTAAAAATATATCTAGGCTTTCTTGTAAATATTCCTCCTTTACAAAATCTAAGTTATCTGCGCTTGAATGATATTCTGGAAATTCTCCATACATTGAACGAGTGAGAACACCAACTGATAAGTCGAATCCAGGTGAACAATACTGTCTTTCATCACTACCAATTGGACAAAACTCTTTTATTCGTTCCGAGAGATTTCTTTTTGCAAAAACATATTTAACTATTTTATTAATTTTTCTAGTAGGATCTCTTGACTCCTTATATGTAAAACTACCTTTGTCCCCTAAACAAGTTGCTACCAAACCATATTCTGTGACTTCTTTTATATTACTTTTATTGTTTTCAAGAAAACATATAGTCCCAATAGTCTCTGGTACAAATAAAAATCTATAATTATATTTTAGGTTATTAAGTTTTTTTAACTCTTTAAAAAGCTGAACTGCTGTGACGACTCCAGACAAAGAATCATTTGCCATAGACGGATGACAAATATATGAAGATATTAAAATAGTTTTTTTAGAATTATTGTCTAAAAATGATTCTCCGTAAATTAATTCGCCAGGTTTAAGTGAAGAATCAATTTCAACATGATAATTACCTTCTGACATTTTTTCTACAAAGCTATACTCTAAACAGAAAGCCCAGTTTAAATTATAATACGAAGTTGAATATGGAACTGAATCGGGCCTAGATTTATCTGTTATTATATGTTCTTTTAATTCATTTAAAGACATTGTTTTATTTACAGGAACACTATAACTCATTAGATATAGATTATTTTTTGCAAAATCTACTAAAATAGAGCCATCAGGTGCATATATTTTTGCACTTTTGACATTCCACTCATCAGGTACTGTCCTGTCAAAAACTTGAGAACCACTCTTAACTGATGTTTGTTTTAGGGGAATTTCTAAAGATATTCTGTCTAAAGTTTTCCTAACACCATCACCTGTAATACTTCTGTTATATGGAAATAATTCTTCTAATAATGAATACATAATAATTATAATTTGAAATAAGAAATTATTTTGGTCGTAGCTTATTTTTGTTTTGGTCTAAAAAAATGAGAAAACAACACATAAACTAATCCAGCCATGAATCCTAAAATTGTTCCTATCATTGCTATGAGCGACCTTTTTGGTAGAGATTTCTTCTCAGGAGCTATTGGTGATTCAATAACTTTAAATATGTAGTCTTCGTTTGATTCTATGAGCATTAATGATTTCATTTGACTTTCTTGAAGTGATGAAATTGCTTGTTTTATTTCTTGGTAATTTATCTTTTGAGCTTGTGAGTTAAGAAATTCCAATGATTTTGTCGCTGTAACTTTATCGATACCTCTCATACTATTATTAATTTTATTAATAATTATCTCATTCCACTTTTTGGCTATATGTGGGGACTTATGTTTTATTTTTATTGAAACAAACGAAGTTTTCTTATCTTGAGAAATGCTCAATATATCACTATAGACAATGTAAGCATCCTGTTTTGATGGTGGTTCTTCAATCCATATATCTTTTGAAGAATTGTATACTTTATTATCATAAGTGAACGAATTTGATGATGAGTTCCATCTGTCGACAGCAACAAGATTTTGAAGAGATATCTCTGGAAGAAAATATTTAGAAAAAAATTCATAAGATGTTATTCTTTCGATGGCTTCTAATGATTTATTTGAAGACTCACCGCCAATTGATATGCCAGCTAAACTCGCCATACCTGCAAATTGATCCAGCATACTTGAGCTACCTTGTTTTTGATCTGCTGGTGCTAAAAGTGAATAAGAAACATATATATTTGGAACTGATAACGCATATAATACCGAAAGAATTGCTGCTAAAGATGTAATAGATCCAACTAAAAATTTTTTACTCCAGATTATTTCAAATATCTCATATAGATCCATCTCATTTGAATGATGCTCTCTCGATGCTTGATTATTATCCTCAATGTTCATAACATTTCCTTGAGTTTTTCGTACTCCACGAGTTTCTTTTTTAAAAAATGATTAGTTAATTCTACCTTAGCTTTAATACCTTTTGGAGTTAAGATATAAACATAATTAATTTTTTTATCAGAATTAGAAAAGTTTTCTATTTTTATGAAACCCACTTCGATAAGCGCCCTTAGGCAATAATTAATCTTACCTAGACTGGTTCCAACAATCTGAGATAGTTTTCTTTGATCCGTAATTTTATTCTTTTCTATAGAACTAAGAATATTAAGATCCAGTTCTGATAGATCTTTGTTTTTCTTTTGAGTCATAATTAGAAATTTAGGTATTTATAGCTACCGCACAGAAACAATCCTGTTCATGGATTGAACACTATATCATAAATATGTATATATACATATTCTTATCTTTTTGTAATTGATGATAAAGGAATTGTTATATCTTTTATTGATCCTAATAATGTCATTAGGATAGTCACTCTATCTTTTGCAGGTAGTGCTACTATTTTTGATATATGATCCTTGAAAGGTCCAGATTTGATTTTGACTTCATCTCCAATAGATAATTTAATTTTAATTGGGGCTTGCATAGAGATTTTTTCAAATTCTTTTATATCATTTATCTCGTTATCAGAAATTGAGGCATAATTATTGCCAAATCTCACTATATCAATAAGGCCTCTGGTATATTTAAGGGCATTTATTTGAATATCCTTATTTTTTATAAAACAATAACCTGGAAATAGAGAAGTAATTTTTACTTTATTATTTGATAAGATTTTCTTGAATTTTGGAATATAAGAAATAAAATTTTGATTTTTTAAATTTATCTCAAATCTATGGAGCTCATTTAACTTAAACCTAACAATAAACCATATATCTTTATCTTTATCCATTGGTTATAAATCAGATTTTTAAAGTGGTACCCGAGGCCGGACTTGAACCGGCACGATATTTCTATCGAGGGATTTTAAGTCCCTTGTGTCTACCAATTCCACCACTCGGGCAATAATTAACTCCTTTTGTACTTATCATTATATCGAATAATGTCACTCTCAGAGAGCACTACCCCTGTTTGAACTTCGATAATTATAGCAGGGAGGTCACTATTATTTGTAATTTTATGTTTCAATTTTTTATCTATGAAGATATGTTGATTCGTTTTTTTTATATAAGATTGATCCCCAGTTTGTATTTCAACCTCGCCTGAAACTACAATCCAATGTTCATCTCTATGATTGTGTGACTGTTCTGAAAGCTCCTCACCAGGATTGATGAATATTTTTTTGAGCAAATATTCCCCTTCACTTATGAATGTTTTGTAAAAACCCCATGGTTTTTTTACAATATTATTAATATTATTTTCATTATATTGAAGTTGATCATACAACGAGTGCGCCAGTGAAGAGCTCGATTGAGATTTTTCTCCACCAATACCAAAAATCAATTCGATGTTATGTTTATTACAAATAATTTTCTCAGGTATATCATCTTCTGTTTTTCTGTCTCCGCCATTTGCAAAATATTTTATGTTATAACCACCCTTAACCAAAGATTCTAGTGATTTTGCAACTGTATGATCTTTATCTATAGATAAAAAAGTTTCTTCAACTCCTTTGATTGAAGATAATACTTTGATTCTCTCTTTTTCTTTCATGAAAATAAATCCTTTTTTATTTTCAAGAAAATGATCATTATTTACAATAACTAAAACGTTGCTTATTTTTGCTGCGTGCTCAATTAACTTAATATGTCCTTTATGAATTGGGTCAAATCCACCACTAATAACAATAAATTCTTTTTTCATAAATTTTGTAAATTGGAGGCTGAAGCCGGAATCGAACCGGCGTTAACGGCTTTGCAGGCCGCTGCATAACCACTCTGCCATCCAGCCTAAAATTAAAGTTATTGTATATGCGTTGTGTATAAATGTGGAATTTAATTTTTAAACGTATTAACTGTATAAAGATATCCTGAGTATAAAGTGATTAATACTGAAACTATTATAAGGATATCTGCTATTGGAATTAATAGCATTATATTAAAAGCCAAAGCAAAAAGATAAATTGAAATAGTAAACAACTGAATGGTTGTTTTGATCTTTGCTATAGCTATTACCTTGGTGGCATTTGAATTATTTGTTCTAGAGTTGAAATCTCTTAAAGCACTAACCCATATTTCTCTTGCGATAATTATCGCGCCTGCAAAACCAATTAAATAACTTGATAAATTAAGCGCAAGTCCAAAAAAAAGAAAAATAATTAATATTTTATCTGCTATTGGATCAAGAATTTCACCAATTTGAGATGTAACATTATATTTTCTTGCTAAAAATCCATCCAGATAATCAGACAAGCCCCCTATAGAGAAGAGAACAAAGCCCAGCAAATAATAATCTTCAAACATTAATATAATAAATATTATTACTGCTATTAAAATTCTCGAGAGAGTTAAGGCATTTATTAAAGTTGTTATCATCTTAATTCGTTTGTAATTAATGTTGCTATTTTGTCATTAATGCCTCTAACAGTCATTAAATCATCAATACTAGCTAATCTTATTTTATCAATACTCTTAAATTTTTTAAGTAGTCTTCGCTTAAGAGTATGGCCTATGCCATTAATGTTATCTAGCTCAGATTTAGTAATTTTACTTCTTTTCTTTTTTCTTTGGGCTTTAAGTGCGAATCTATGTGATTCATCTCGTATTTCTTGCAATAGCAAAAATGCCTTAGAATATTTGTCTAATTCAAGAATACCAGTCTTTGCAATAATTGTTTCTGTGGCCCTGAGTCTATTTGCACCTTTTACAATAGAAATTACTTCGAGATCCTTGTGATCTGATTCATCAATAACCTTTTTAACAAATTTTAATTGAGACTTTCCTCCATCAATTAAAATTAAATCAGGTTTTGTATTTGGATCGTCATAATATTTTAATCTTCTTTTTATAACGTGTTCTAATGAACCAATATCATTACCAGAGAGATGTTGGGGTATGTTAAATAACCTGTAATTATTTTTTGCAGGTCCCGTTTTTGAAAAAACAACACATGAAGCTACTGCATTATCACTTGAAATATGACTTACATCATAACCTTCAATTTTTTTAATATCTTTTATACCCAAATAGTTACTTAATTCATTTAATGCAAATGTATATTTATCTTCTTTGCTAATATGATTTTTTATTACTTGTATTGCATTTAGTTTGCATAAATTGAATATCGGTCTTATTGACTTACTCGGCGAATGTATAATTTTTACTTTCTTTTTATGTTTAGCTTGAAACATATCTTCTAGAATTGTTTTATCTTCTAAGGTATATGCGCACAAGATTTTTTTAGGAATATCTAACTGATTATCATAAAAGTTAAATATAGCACTCTGATATACTTCATCAAAAGAATTGAAGTGAGCTTGTTTAATTAAGTGTGTTTTTGTGCCTCTAATTTTTCCATTTCTTACTACGATTATCGAAACACCAAGATAGCTCATTTCAGAGCTAACTGAGAAAATATCAATATCATTAGCCAAAGTAACAACTGATTGTTCTTCCTTTAAAAGATTTAATCTTTTGAGGCGATCTCTGATCTCTGCTGCTTTTTCAAAATCAAGTTTTGCGACTGCCTTTTCTATATCGCTTGTCAGTTTTTGTATAGTTTTTGTATCTGAAGATGACAGAAAAAATTTGGCACTTATAATATCTTCAAAATAATCAACTTTATTTATCTTTTGGACACAAGGTGCAGAACATCTTTTCATTTGAAACTCTATACACGGTCTAGTTCTGTTAGCAAAAGTATTATCACTGCAGTTTCTTACCTTAAAAATTTTCTGAATTTCTTTAATAGATTTTTTAACTGCTTCTGAGCTTACAAAAGGTCCATAATATTTTTTATCAACAGCATTTTTTGTTCTTTTAGAGTAAATACCTGGAAATTCATGATCTAATGAAAAATATATATAAGGATATGTTTTGTCATCTCTCAATAAAATATTAAATTTTGGTTTATTTTCTTTGATAAGCATCTGTTCAAGCAGCAACGCTTCTACTTCATTCTTAGTTGTGAATGTTTCGATTTTGTTAGTAAGGAATTTTATTTGAGAGGTTTTTCTATCTTTGTATGAATTCCCAAAGTACGAAGAAACCCTTTTTTTTAGATCTTTTGCTTTCCCGATATATATAATTTCATTATTATTAAAAAACTTATATACACCTGGGGTGGTAGGAACTTTTTTTAGATTAACCGCCATTTTTTGATAGATAATTCTTGGTAAAAATTTTACCAGCGCGGACACCAAACTGATCAAATGGATTTACTCCTAGCATTTTGGCTGTTATGTAGGTTCGATGCTCCCATGTGGCTATTAAATAACCAAGTGTGTATGCATTAGTTTTATTAAGTACAAATAAATTCAGCGGAACATTGCCATTAATAAACTCTTCCTCTTTTAAAAAATTGTCTGCGCCATGTGATAAGAGTCTTGCTTGAGTTATAGCTTGTGCATACGCTAGATTATTTAAATCTTCCTCACATGTAATTATATCTGCACATAAATTTTGAGTACCTTGATGGAATAGTTGAAAATACGAATGTTGCGCTGTTGGCCCATAACCACCAAATATTATTTGGCCTGTTTTATTAAATACAGATTGTTTTGAAGACTTTTTACCAAGTGATTCCATTTCAAGTTGCTGAACATAATTTGGAAAAGACCTAAATTTCCAAACATAAGAAAGGACAGCTCTATTACTTTTATTTTTAGAATTATTAAGCCAAATATCGCTAAAGGCTAAAGTTTTTACAAATCTTAAATAGCTTTTGTCTTCTTTTAGGTTTGTATCTGCATGCTTGCCTCCCATAATAAAGCTATTTTTCCATTCAGAGTTATTTTCCCAATGCGCAGCAATGGAAACATCAGACCATATTGAATATCTTCCACCAATTTCTTTATCAATTTCAATTATATTATTTATATTAAATTTTTGTGCTTCTGATTTATTTGCTGTTATTGCCAAAAACTTATTTATATCTCCAGACCAATCAATAGATTTTTTTAAAATTGCAATGGTTTCGTCAGTTTTAAATGATTTTGACGAAACAAGAAATATAGTTTCATTTGGATTAAGTTTTTCAGTTTTCTCATAAAACTCTTCTAAGTCTGAGCCTGTAATGAATAAATAATTCTTTTTAGTATTGCCCTCAGCTTCAATTAATAATTTTGGGCCCTCAAAAGAACCACCAATACCTATAGTGACAATATTTTTTGCAGATTCAAATAATTTTGAGTATTTAAGTTGACCATTAGCAATTGGATATTCATCTCTAATCTTTGTATGCCATGCAGCTAAACCTTCCGTATTATTTACTTTTTTGCCAGTAAATAAATCATCTATTTTTGATAGTAGATCAATTTTTTTTGATTCTGTATTAAACTCTTTATAAATCTGATCTGTAAAATCTTTTATGTAAGATTCATAACGCAAAACTTCATTCTCAAAAACATAATTTGAAGAGTCATAATTATTCATTGGATGCTCAAATATATTTCATTAAGAGTTTTGTTGATGTCTTTTGATCTTGTTATTGGTCTTCCGATGACAAGATAGTCTGCTCCATGGTCTATCGCATCTTTAGGAGTCATTACTCTCTTTTGATCATCGTTTGATTCTTCCAATCTAATGCCAGGAGTGATTGATAGCAGAGATTCTCTTCGAGACACAAGCTCCAATTCATGAGGTGAACAAACCACTCCATCAATATTCGCTGATTCTGCTAAATCTAGCATTGCGTTTACATGATCTAATGAAGATCTCTGATATATCTGATTCGTATCATTATCGTTTAGACTAGTTAGAGCTGTCACTCCAAATACTTTTATGCTAGTTCCAGATACTGCCTCCATTGCGGTCATCATCATATCTTTTCCCCCAGAAGTATGAATTGTTAACATTGAAATGGGTAAGGAACTAATTCCTTGGATAGATTTGTTTACTGTGTTTGGAATATCATGCAACTTCAGGTCAAGAAATACATCAAACCCTCTTTGAGCAGCATTAAGTATTAAATCATGACCTAAAGAATTAAAAGTGACGCTTCCAACCTTTACCATGCATTTTTTTGAATCAAGCGCATTCAAAATCTTTACTGCTGCATCAAAATCGATCTCATCTATGGCAACTATAATCATGTTTTTACCAATGATTTAGATGGTTTGAAATGCATTGTTGCGGTTTCTCCTAAGTATGAAACTTTTTTTGTTTTTGGATTGATGAACTTACGCGGCCTTATAAATTTTTTAGAAAAGGTACCAAAGCCTCTAATTTCAACTTTATTATCGAGGGCTACTGCCTCAATAATTGAATCTAAAATTATGTTAACTGCTTCAGAAGTTTTCGACTTGCTAAAATTAGGAAATTTCTTTTTTAGAGATGCTTCTATATCTGAACGGGTAAAAGTTACTTTATTTTTATTATTCACTCAACTTTAGGGATATTCTTTCTCTATCAGCATCAACAGCAAAAACTATACATTCTAATTTTTGATCTTTTTTAAATTCATTAAGAGCTTCTTTAGGATCATCATCTTCTGAGATATCAGACAGGTGTATTAGACCATCGATTTCTCCTTCTAAGCCAATGAATATACCAAAATCAGTTATTGATTTAATGATTCCTGTGACTTTATCGCCTATACTATATTTGTTGTCAAATTCTGTCCAAGGGTTAGGCTTTGTTTGTTTTAAACCAAGAGATATTCTTCTTTTATCATGATCGATTTCTAAAATCATAACTTTAATATTCTCGTCCATTTCAACAACTTTTGATGGATGAATGTTTTTACTTGTCCAATCTAATTCTGATAGATGAATAAGT
>MDTG01325270.1_pt1 | contig 39218 bp, 34 predicted proteins | sample 811421 | NCBI WGS metagenome assembly MDTG01 (sample SAMN05326645, study PRJNA326480) | marine metagenome | isolation source: seawater | place: Pacific Ocean: South East | collected 2011 | reverse complement strand
TGATCTATGGAGTATTCTACAACTTGCAAAAGAATTGAAAACAAAGTTTTGCAATAAAGAACAATATACTCCTTTTAAAATGCAATCTCTTGCTATGATTTTCGCAAAACCATCAGCAAGGACTAGAGTCTCTTTTGAAACAGGTTTCAATTGGATGGGAGGAAACGCAATTTATCTAGGGCCAAAGGACATTGGAATTGGAAAGCGTGAATCCAATAAAGATTTAGCCCGCCTTTTTAGTCGATATAATAACATGATTTTAGCCCGTCTTTTTGATCACGACCATATCACCCAAATAGCAAGATATTCTTCAATACCTGTTATAAATGGTTTAACAGACTATAATCATCCATGTCAAATTATGTCGGACATCTTTACATTATGGGAGCATAGAGGTAAAATAGATGAATTAAAAATAACATACTTAGGTGATGGAAATAATATTGTTCATTCCTGGCTACAACTTGCGAGTCTGTTTCCAATGCAATTTGTATGTTGCTCTCCATTGGGATTTGAGCCCGATGATAAAACTATCAGAATGGTTACTGACTCTGGGGTTTCAACTTTTGAGATTTCTCACCATCCTAAATCAGCTGTTAAGGATGCAGATGTGGTATACACTGATGTCTGGGCGTCAATGGGTCAAAAGGATGAGGAGGATTCAAGAGCAAGTATTTTTTCAAATTATCAAGTTAACTCATCATTACTTACAGAAGCAAAGAAAGATTTCTTATTTATGCACTGTCTTCCAGCGGAGAGAGGGAAAGAAGTCACCGATGAAGTTATAGAATCATCAAATTCTATCGTTTTTGATCAGGCTGAAAATCGGATGCATGTTCAAAATGCTATTATGGTATTTTTGAGTAAAAATTCATAGTTACGTTCTGTCATTTAAAAAAACCATAAGAAAAGAGACCCAAACTGATTTGAAAATCTATCTAATTTGGGTCATAGCCGTAATTATATGGAATTTTGGCTTTCCTCAAGCCAATCCGATTCTAGATGTAATAGTTGCTATAGTTCTTTCTTTTCTAAGCTATGGCCTAAAAAAGGTCATCTATTAACCATATTTGGGAAATTGATTATACTCTAATTATATTTGTAAATAATAAAATGATAAAAAGTCATTGAATAAATTCACACAGTCTTTTCTTATTTTAATGATAAGAGCTTATCAATTTTTACTTTCTCCAATTCTAGGAGAAAATTGCCGCCATATTCCTACATGCTCACAATATTCAGTTCAGGCAATTAAAGAGTGGGGTTCTTTGAAAGGTCTATGGATATCTTTAAAAAGAATCTTTCGATGTAATCCTTGGGGAACAAAAGGTTATGATCCAATACCAAACAAAGATCATTAATTGATTTTTTTGCGAGGTTATTAATTAAGATCAAAAATTATTTTACTGAGTTTCTTCCCAATGTATGTCCATGGTGTGATACTGTGGTTTAATGCCCCTTTTTACTGGGACGACTAGTTTGTAAGTTGTTACTTGTCCAGGCTCAAGAGCAGTGTCAGCGATAACCTCGCTATCATAAATCACTCTTGTACCCTTAATAAATATGGAATCTGTCCCTGCGGGAGATGTAGTCTGATCCCAGAGGTTTCCAATAACCCGCACAAAATCTGCTCTTTTTTCACCAATATTTTTTATGCTCCCGGAAAACACCTGCCTGTCCGGATAATAATCTATAAAAGGATCTCCCAGGAACTCAACTCTTGGTGCCGGGAGTTTTTGCTTATCCATCCTTATAACCATATCCTTTTTTAAAACTAACCTTCCAATTTGGGTTGAAAGAGTTAGGCTCGAGTCAGTTTCTTTCAAGATGTCGCCTAAAACCACAGTGCCATTTTGTAATTCAATCCGATGTTGAAATTTTGGAAGAGAGATGAGATCTAATAATTCGGGACTAATATTTGGCATTTTTTGTTTTTGGTCATACGATTGTACAACAGTTTTTAATGAGTCGATTTCTGATTGAAGCTTTTTCAGATTTGATTCATACTCAAAAAACATTTCTCCAAATTGTAATTGAGGTATTGGTGTTGCATCTCGTTGTTGAGGCAGTGAATCTATTTCAGTTTGAGATTGATCAGTGAAAATCCTTTTTGGGTCACTAGTTTTATCAGTAACTATTTCACTATCATCCTCAGGACTAATTTCAGATGGAATTATAATTTTCAAATCTTCATCTTGTCCCCATAATTTAATTCTTGCAAAACCTTCTCCATGTTTTTTGTGAGTGGCTTCGATAATATATTTGTCTGAGTTAATTTTTTTTAAGATAAAATTGCCATTCTTTTTGGACTTAGTCGACTTGAATTTTTTACCGTCATTTTTCTTTAATACAATCTCTGCTTTGCTAATTGGGTCCCCATTCTTATCAATCACAATTCCTTTTATTTCAAATTTTCCTTTTGGTGGGGTTACATCGCTTTCAATTGGTTTATCTGGATCAATTTTTGAATCTGCGACAATATTTGAAGGGATGACAACGTCGATTTCTAGATCGGAATTTGTTAAGTTTATTTGAATCAATCCAACGCCCAAATCTTTTTCCTCTGCTCTAAGCGTATAAGAGCCAGGATTGATTTTCTTTATTTCAAATTTACCATTCCTTTTTGATTTTGTGTCCTTAACATTTTCTCCATTCTGATTGAGAAGGGTTACCGAAGCTTTCCTTAGACCATTATTTTCAAGGTCAAGAATCGTTCCAGATATTTTATATGTATCTTCACAGTAGATAAACGAGAAAGCACATATGAATGAAAATTTTGAAAAAAACTTAATCATGTTCACGTTTTGAAAAATGGGCTTTGAATGCCATCCTGCGTACGGTTTCTGCGTAGGTTTGTTCTTTTCCTAACTCATAAATCATATCTAAGATGTTATCATAATAAATGTAGTTATCTTTATTTTCTAAAATTGGAATAATTTTTTTTATTACTGAGGGGTCTTTAAATGATCCAAGATTATCAATAGCTTTTTTTCGAATTTCTACTGGATAGTCTGCGCTTTCTGCGATTTGAATTACAGCCTTTTTTACTTCGGGATCATCGAATTCACCCAAGGCATTCAACATTGTATTAAGGAGACTGTAATATTGAGATTTGCCCGTATTATAGGTGTTCAATAAAGCTAAAACTAAATTCTCTTCTTGAACACCTTTCATTGTATTAAGGGCAAATTCCCTCACTTCCATGTTTGTACTTGCATCTCCCAAAAGTTCTGCAAAAGCAATAGCTACCTCTTCAGGATCTTTTTTCCCAAGTATTTCAACAGCCATATTTCTTACACCTACATTTGCTCTTTTGTCCTTTGCTATCGATGTTAATACGGGGATTACTTTATCATCATCTAATGCTCCAAGTATTTCGGCCAAAAGCTTTTCAGTTTTTGACAGATTTGATTTAGCCACTTCGTAAAGATCTAAGAGCGCTATGATCTGGTCTTTTGTTCTTACCTTATTGAGATTTTTTGCCAACGTAACATGAATTTCATTCGTGCGATCTTCTAAAAGGTGCATTGCTCTCACCATGGCTATTGCCGCTTTAGGATTTTGCTCAAATGAACCGAGCATTTGAATGGATTCTTTTAATAAGGTGTAATCAACAGCGGTTGTATTCTCAACCATTTTAGAAATAGATCTTAGAGCAGTTGGATGTTGAGACTCAGCCAGAGCCTTTCCTGCAATTATTCGGGCTTTAACATTTTGATCGTTGTCTTCATACAAATCTACCAGCTCGTTCAGAGATTGCAGATTTCCGTCTTTGTAGGAGCTTTTTAATTTTTGGATATTATTCATAAAATTAGGATCATCAGGGTCCATGATCCCTTTCTTTCCAAATATACCTCTCACAAGAGAGCAGCCTTGTAAGAGAAATATTAATAGTACAATTACAGAGAAAGTTCTATACATCATAATTACAGGGATGCATTGTTAGTTGATTTCCATCAAAATATGCGTAAGTGGGTTTGTTAAACCAATCTCCCATTACAGCGAGTGATCCATTACCGATGTTTATAATTTCACCTAGATGATAGTGTCCACATATTACATAATCAAAATCAGAATTTAGGCGGGGACCAAAAAATTTTATTAATTCATTTCTTATTTTTTTCTCCAAAGATTTATCGTGTGTTTCATGATAACCTGATCGGGAGATAAGTTTTGCTAATTTGTAAGTAATAGTTGGATGTATCCATTTCAAGAAAATAATGAAAAATTTATTTCTTATTATTTTTTTTAATAATCGGTAACCATGGTCCCAACTAAGAATGCCATCCCCATGAGTTAGATAAAATTTTTTTTTGTTTAGAGTAAATTTCACATTCCCAAAATACACCTTATCCATAATATCTTTCATCATGTAATCTTCGACCCAATAGTCATGGTTTCCTACTAAAAAAATCAACTCCACATTATGTTTTTTTAAGTCTAGAGCTTTTGAATAAAAATCAGCATATGCTTTTGGGATTAGGTCAGGATACTCAAAATAGAAATCGAAAAGATCTCCAACAAAAACTAACGTTCCGCCGGTATCTTTTATCTTGTCCATAAAATTGAATAATTTTTTCTGGCGATCTTTCTCGGAATCAGTCCGATTCAGCATTAAATGAATATCCGAAATAAAATAGAGTGGCAATTCCATTACTATTAGAACTTACTTGAGCAATGGGACTTGAACAAGTATGTTGAGCTCCTTTAAATAATTGTGCCAGAGTTAACTTTTTTGCCTTAACAATTTGACAATTGTTGTGGAAATTCAGACTAATAGAGATGTAGATTTGTGATACTATGATAAGATTTATAATTATATCATTGCTCTCGCTATGTTGTATTAATGGGCAATCTTTTGGTCAAAATAAAATTCAATATCGTGATTTTGATTGGTCATTCATTCAAACCCCACACTTCGATATTTATTTTTACGGAGGTGAACAAGACTTAGCAGAATTCACAGCCGATATTTCTGAAGAAGCCTACGAACAAATTTCTATTCACTTGCGTTGGGATCTAAAACGAAGGGTCTCAATCATGGTCTATAACTCGCACAATGAGTTTCAGCAGACAAATGTTGTTGCTCCGTATATGTCTGAAGGCATAGGCGGTGTCACCGAGCTATTTAAGAATCGAGTTGTTTTCCCATTTGAAGGGAACTATGAGCAGTTTAGGCATGTAATTCATCATGAACTAGTTCATGCATTTATCAATGATATGGTATATGGTGGGACCATGCAAAATAGAGTCACAAGTCGGACAAGGATTCAGGTCCCCCTCTGGGCTAATGAGGGCTTAGCTGAATTTTTGAGTTCAAACTGGGATACAAAAGCAGACATGGTACTCAGAGATATCGCTGTACATGAGAGAATGCCAACTGTTAACGAATTGAATTATTTTATGGCTTACAAAGGTGGACAGTCTTTATGGCGTTTCATTGCATCTAAATATGGAAGAGAAAAAATAGGAGATGTTTTTCGCTCAATGAAAAGAACTCAAAACGCTGAGCGAGGTTTTGAGCAAGCGCTTGGAATGAAATATAATGAACTTACTGCACAGTGGCATAAGTATCTAAAAAAAGAGTACTGGCCAGATATAGCAAACAGAGACCCTATAGAAGACATTTCCGAAAAACTGACAGATCATAAAAAACAGATGAACTTTTATAATATTAGTCCTGCCATTTCTCCAGACGGAAGTATGGTGGCTGCTCTTAGTGATCAGTCCGGCTTTTTTGACATTGTTCTTTTTGATGCTATGACCGGGAAAAAAATTAAAAGTCTTGTTAAAGGAAGTAGATCAGTAAACTTTGAAGAATTAAAATGGTTACAGCCCGGCATATCATGGTCATCAGATAATAAATCTATTGTTTTCGCTGCAAAGTCTGGTAAGGGAGATGCCTTGCATATCGTTAACGTTGAAACAAAAAAATCCCAAAAAATTGAAATTGATTTAGATGGTGTATTCTCCGCCTCTTGGAGCCCAAAGGGAAATGAAATAGCTTTTGTTGGGAACAAAGGTGGGTCAAGCGATATTTTTGTTTACGATATTTCCAAGAAAAAGTATTTTCAAATTACAAAAGATAAATTTTCAGATTCATTTCCCTGCTGGAACCCAGAGGGTACCGAAATTGTTTTTGTGTCAGATAGGGGAAGTCAAGTATCAGGTGAGCTAAATGTAAAAATGAGTGATCATGATTACAGTCAGACAGATATTTATACAGTTGATCGAGCCTCCGGTTCCATCACCAGGATTACAAAAACAGACTACAACGAATCTTATCCAGTATGGGGAAGTACAAAGAATAATCTTTTTTACACTGCTGATTTTGAGGGCGTATGGAACCTTTACAAACTTGATGTACACGAAGGGAAAAACGGAGAAATCTATCCTGAAAATCCCTACCCAATTACAAATATTCTAACGGGTCTGCAACAACCTACAATTTCGAGAGATGATGGGCGAATAATTTTTGCAGGCTATTCTGGTATAGGTTGGGATCTTTATACTATAGTAAACCCTCAAAAACTACAAAAAAAAGATGTTTCCCCAACGCAATATATAATGTCTAAAGGCGAGGATACGGAACAGATTACTGATCTAAGAAAGCAGAAAAAATCTACTGAGCCAACAGAACTGATTAGTGGGCAGTACTCTAACTGGATTTTCGCACCTGGTTTTGATCACATGAATACGAACCAACCAGCATCTAATGAAGAAGATCCTATCGCTTTTAGTGATAGTACGTTTGAGGATGGTGAATATATTCCAAAAATTTACAAAACTAGATTTACCTTAGATCTTGTGAGCGGTAATCTTCAAATTAGTAACGTTTTTGGAACCCAAGGGATGACATATTTTGCATTCAGTGATATTCTAGGTGACCACCAGATTGCGTTTGGTACCGAAATGGTACTGACTCTTGAGAATAGTGATTATTATTTTTATTATGCTTATCTAAAAAACCGTCAAGATTATCATTTCATGGCTTTCCAGAATGCTGATTTTTTTAATATAAACAGGTACAACTATTTTTCTGGATATAATCCTCTAGCAAGATTGAGGCACTATGGACTTCAGTTTTTTGTATCCAATCCTTTTAGCCGTTATAATAGAATAGATCTAGGTTTTACTTGGCATAATATTCATTATTCAATTTTAGAACCCCAACAATCCGGTTATGAAATAAAATATGTAGAGACTTCATCAACGGACTATTCTGCAGTGTTACCTACGGTAAGTTACATATACGATAATTCAGTATTTGGTTATACTGGACCAGTTGAAGGGTTTCGGCAAAATACATCTATTACAATTAACCCAGGTTATGGGAAAGAAAATATAAAATTCCAAACACTAAAATTAGATGGTAGAAAATATTGGCGTTTTGGAAGAAATTACACGGTTGCGGTTAGAGGTTATTTAGGCAAAAGTTTTGGACCAAATAAACAACAGTTTTTTCTAGGTGGCATTCCATATTGGCTTGGAGGCAGAGGCGAGACAAATGGAGTTGAGGACATCGGTCCATATAGAGATGTAATACTTGATACTAGCAGAGCTTCGCTGATCCATGATATATATTTTACAGAATACGCGACACCAGTTAGAGGTGCAAGATTTGCGGAGCGCTTTGGATCTAACGTTGCACTAGCCAATTTTGAAATAAGGTTTCCATTTATCAATTATTTAGCACTTGGTTTTCCTCTTAAACTAATTTTAGGTAACATTCGTGGTCATGCGTTTATGGATGTAGGAGCTTCTTGGAATGATTTCAATGAATTTTCAAATGACTCATGGCCTGACCGATATGGGGAATACGGAAGCGTTAATTCAGGTAGGTTCTCCCCAATAATAACCACATTTGGCCTAGGCACTAAAGTTAATTTTTTTGGACTTGGTTTACTTCGAATTGAAGCTGCTTGGGATAAAAATTATAATGGTTATTCCAAACCTCAATGGTATTTTTCATTGGGTCCAGATTGGTAAACTCTGCACTTACACTCTGCCTCTCGTAAAATTTCTTAATTCTATCTTTCATGGCTAAGAAAAGCACTAAAACTGCATTTTTATGTTCGTCATGTGGTGATGATTTCCCAAAGTGGAATGGTCAATGTCCATCATGTAAAGAGTGGGGAACCTTGTCTGAGTTCAAAGTAACAAAAAAAAGGAAAGCAGTAGGTATAAATCATAGAGAAACAAAATCCCTTAATGATATTTTAAAAGCAAAACCAGGAAAAAGAATTTCGACAGGCCTGGCAGAAGTAGATAGAGTTTTAGGCGGTGGGTTACTAACTGGTTCTTTTCTATTGTTAGGTGGAAATCCAGGTATTGGAAAATCAACGTTGGCACTCCACATTTGTTCTGGTCTTGGGAAGAAAATTTTATACATTTCGGCTGAAGAGAGTGAAGAGCAAGTAGCTCTTCGTTCTCAAAGATTAGGTACTGATCATGAGGAATTATTCTTATCAGGTGAAAATGATTTGGAAGGTATTCTAAACCATATTGAACGGATTTATCCAGAATTGGTAGTGATAGATTCTATCCAAACAATTTCAAACTCGGAGCTTGACTCTTTACCAGGTTCGCCAAGCCAAATTCGAGATTGTGGACAACAATTATTAGAAATATCAAAACAAAAAAATATTTCTGTCTTAGTTGTCGGGCATGTTACAAAAGAAGGAACCATTGCAGGACCAAAAATGCTGGAACATATGGTCGACACTGTACTCTATATGGAAGGAGATGATAGATACGATCATCGTATCCTCCGCACTGAAAAAAATAGGTTTGGTGCTACCCATGAAGTTGGGATTTTTCAAATGAATGAAAAAGGTTTGAATGAAGTTAGAAATCCCTCAGAAATGTTTTTAGCTGAAAGAAGTATTAACATTGCAGGGACAAGTATATTCCCGTCTCTTGAAGGGACACGACCTATTCTAGTTGAGGTGCAGGCCCTTGTCACTGATTCCAGCTATGGAACACCACAAAGGAATGCAAATGGATTTGACTACAAGAGGCTGAATATGCTCATTGCAGTTTTGGAGAAAAGGGTTGGCCTGGCAATGGGCGCAAAGGATGTATTTATAAATCTTGTAGGAGGATTAAGGATTGAAGACCCTGCTGTAGACTTGGCAATTATATGCTCTATTGCATCAGGAGTAGTGGATAAACCGATTAATGAGTCTATAATTTTATGTGGAGAAGTCGGTCTTGCAGGAGAAATCAGGTCTATAAATCGCTTAGAGCATCGATTGAATGAAGCAGCTGCCTTGGGTTTTCAAAAAGCAATAATACCTTCTTCAGGTATTAAAGAAAATAAAAATGAAACTAATCTAGAAATCCATCGTGCCAAATCGGTAAAAGATGCTTTCAGAGCTCTTTTTAATTAATTATTGAAGTTTTCAATCGGTTTTAACGACTCCTCCTGTTCCGCAAGAAGCGGCGTCATACATACTGAACACGGAGAAATAGAAACTCCTATTTTTATGCCTGTAGGAACCCTCGGCGCAGTAAAGACAATGTCCCCAGAGGAGTTAAAAAGTATCGGAGCGCAAATTATTTTAGGCAACACCTACCATCTCTATTTGAGGCCTGGTACAGAAATCGTATCTGGAGCAGGTGGTTTGCACGCCTTTTCAAATTGGGAAAAACCATTACTGACTGATAGCGGTGGGTTCCAAGTTTTTTCGCTGGCAAAGTTGAACAAGGTAACAGATGAAGGTGTAGAATTTCAATCTCACTTGGATGGGAGTAAGCATCTCCTTACCCCTGAGTTTTCCATGAAAATCCAGCGAGAACTTGGTGCTGATATAATAATGGCTTTCGATGAGTGCCCTGCAAGTGATGCTGATAAACAAACAATAGTTGATGCCGTAAATAGAACCACTGCATGGATAAAAAGATGTAAAGTTTGGTTAAATAATAATTCTGAAATGTATGGCCATATTCAGACTTTATTTCCGATAGTCCAAGGGGGAATTGATAGATCTCTAAGAAAAAAAAGTATAGAGGGATTAGTATCTTATTCAGAATGCGGGATGGCCATTGGGGGGCTTGCGGTGGGTGAGGAAAAAAATGCTATGCTAGATACAATAGAATATTGTGATGAAGAATTACCAAAAAACCAACCTAGGTATCTTATGGGCGTGGGAAAACCCTCAGACCTTTTACACGGAATCAGAAGAGGTGTTGATATGTTTGACTGTGTCATCCCCTCACGGAACGGAAGAAACGGACAAGTTTTTACATCTGAAGGGGTTTTAAATATTAGAAATGAAAGATATAAAAATGATTATTCACCGATAAGTCCAACTAGTTCTCATCCTTGGGGAAAATCTTTTTCGAAATCATATTTAAGACATCTCTTTAAAATAAATGAGGTTCTTTCATTACGAATTGCAACTACTTTAAATCTTTCTTATTATTTGGATCTTATGTCTGAATCAAGAAAGCAGATAGAGAATAATAATTTTTACAAATGGTCTCAATCGTTACTCAGTGAAATGAAAAATATGAAAGGAATGTAATGGCAAATATCCTTGTAAGAGTGGTTGACGCGTACATTTTCCGTAACACTGATAAAGGAATAAAATTTTTGATATTGAAAAGAGCGAAGACAAAAATTTATGAGCACCTCTGGCAGGGTGTTGCAGGTAAAATAGAGAAAAATGAAGAAGCTTGGCAGGCGGTAATCCGTGAGCTAAAAGAAGAAACTGGTTTTACACCTAAACGAATCTTTGTTGCTGATCATGTAAGCAAATTTTATGAAGCCCATGGCGATAGAATGAACCTGATTCCTGTTTTTGGTATTGAAGTAGATAGGGATAATGTAATATTATCAGATGAGCATTGTGACTTTCAGTGGGTTGATTTTACTAAAGCTCATAACAAACTGACCTGGAACGGACAAAAAGATGGAATACGCGCTGTTTATGATATGCTGATCTCTGATGATGATAGAATTAAATGGTCTGAAATTAATTTTTTAAAAAAGGATAACTAATATGTTAAAAGAAGGATCAAAAGCACCTGAATTTGAGCTACAAGATCAGAAAGGAAATATAGTAAAACTAAGTGACTTTTTAGGGAAAAAAGTTTTACTGTGGTTTTTCCCAAAAGCAAGCACTCCAGGCTGTACAATTGAGGGACAGCAGTTTCGGGATGAGTATGAAAACTTTAAAAAAAGAAACACTGTTATTTTAGGTATGAGCGCAGACTCAGTTAAACGACAGGATAATTTTTGCAATAAACAAGGGTTCCCTTTTTCTCTGATATCAGACCCAGATAAGATAACGATAAGGGCTTACGAGGCCATCGGGATGAAAAAGATGTATGGTAGAGAATACGAAGGAATTTTTAGAGTGTCTTATTTAATTGATGAAAAAGGAATTATTGAGAAAGCTTATGAAAAAGTTAAGCCAAAAGAACATGCAAAAGAAATTGTCCGCGATTTGAGCTAAATGGAAACTTCTAAATAATTTTCATTAAAAGATTTTTCATTAATTCTCTCATCCAAATAGCCCATCATTACTGAATGACCCTGGATTTTGATTAAATCACTTTCCACACTAAAATTACTGAGATGTATAGGCTTACCACCAATTGATAATACAGCAGTATTTTCGGGACAAATAGCTACCTCGTTTTTCCTGTAGTTTCTAATATTTTCAATATCCTCTCGGATAAAATAGGTGCTGTTTTTAGATTTATCTGAGATGGTTATATCTGGATTTTTCTCTGTGTAAATACATCCAGCATAAATTGGTAGGATAGCCCTAAAGATTATCCAAGAAACAGAATCAGATTTAATATCGCAAAAAATTCGTGACCTGGACTCTATTTTCATTTCTTTTTTTGTGGATCCCGTGTTCACTAATAGGTTATAATGAGACAATCGCAGTCCCTTTCCTTTATAAAAAAAGATCAGCGCTTCATCTCCAAGCAGTGGTTTATATTTTTGCATATATTTTTTTGGAAATTGAACAAGGGTTTTTAATAAATCTTTAGGCGGTTTTATAATGTGTTTTGAACCAGTTTCTTTTTGGGCCTCTTTTATGTCTATTGAGCCAGTAATTACAACTGTTGCCCCTACATTCCAAATTCCAAAAAGAACTATCTCTGCTAGTGGGAATTTAAGACTCTTTATGGTCACCCTTTCTTTTGGTTTTATCCCCTGAATGTCAAGCCAGTTTGACATCTGATTAACTAAGTCTTTTATTTTAGAGTTTGTTAGATTATACTTTTCAAAAATAATTTGATCTGAAAATTTGATATTTTGACCATCAATCAAAGAGAACAAGTTAGGGTATGCTACCATATATTCAATTGGCTCAACATTTCCAATACACTGAGCCTGATAAATTTTCTTTTCAAGATCCGTTTTCATTATAAAAAGTTACTTGTTCTTTATTAAGCCTCAATTAATATTTTATGGTTGCAACCATTAAATATTTTTCAGTTTTAGGAGTCATGAATGAGTTACATATATTTGGCAATTGCTATACTATCTGAAGTAATCGCTACAGCATCCTTAAAGGCTTCGAATGGATTTACGAATTTATTCCCAAGTCTAATTGTTTTGGTTGGTTATAGTGTTTCTTTCTATTTTTTATCTCTTGTTTTGAAGGTGATACCTGTAGGCGTCAGTTATGCAATTTGGTCTGGTGTAGGTATTGTCTTAATATCAATTATTAGTTTTGTGTTTTATGGCCAGAGGCTCGATGGGCCCTCAATTATTGGCATTGGCCTCATAACAGTTGGAGTAATGATTATACAATTTTACTCGAACTCTTTTGATATATAAAAAATAAAAAAATCTCAGTTTTCCCTCTCTTTTATTTTTAAAAGCATAATATCCTTTTATTTCTTTTTCCGCCCCTTTACCATATTTATGACTTAATTCTTCTCAAAGAAAGCGATAAACGCCAGATTGCATTTCTTTGATCGATAAAACCCTCATTTCCACGGAAAGCCCCTGATAAAATAATTGGCTTTTGTATGTTCACAGATACAGCTCCTAAAAACGAATCAAATAAATATCCTAAACTTGGGACTATTGTGATTGACTCACTATTTGGAGAAGGTAATTCATTCCAATAACTTTTAGTCGCATGGATAGTAGATAATCCAAAATCTATGGAGCTCATACGCTGATCAAAATTCATGAATGAAGCAGAAAAAGATAGTGTTGTCACAGTTGAAGGTAAAAAACCAAATTTGTTTTCACTAATGGGTCTTTCCATATAGATGTATCCTCCTACAAAAACTGGATTACGAATTCTCCTGTAATAGATCTGATTTTCTATGATTGCATTATAGGTTCCATTACTGAGGCTAAAGTGCCGGTGATCTTTATGCTTTTCACCTTGAAGAAAAAATGGATCTGAGGTGAGAACGCTCTTAGATGGAATTGTGATACCAGATCCCATATATATTTTAAACCCTTGTCCTGAGGTGGTATTTTTTAATAGGTATCGGAATAGTAGATTTGAATCTCCGAGTATACCGCCGTTTGCATTAGTAAAATTAGATATGGTGGTCTCATCTCGGTGATGAATAGAAAGGTTGTCTCTTTGCCAAACCATCTGTCTCATACCGATAGTAGTTGCGAAGGAAAGATTTAAGTTATTAGTTAATCCATGAACAAACCCAGGTCGTATAAAATAGGTACCTAGAATTCCCTTGTGGTCAAATGTTTCGGCATCTACTGGCTCATGCCACCAGTCAATAAATGCTACTGATGTTTGTATTGTATAATAGGTCTGACCTTTTCCAGCACCAAATCCTTTGTCTGACTCACCGACCGGCAAGGAGGGGTTATTTCAAAGAGCTCATTGGCCGAAAAGTGATGAAAAAACAAGGAATATGGAAACGATAGATCTGTATAGATTATTCATTTAACTATGTCATTTAATTATTAAAGTTCGTTAAACAATACTGAAACTAATAAAAAAATAATCAAAAATTATCATATATCCTCTGGCATTCTTTTTTTTATGTTTAATAATACAATCATATTCCCAGAGTCAGAATAGGGAGCAAGGATAGCATAAGGATTTTTTTCACTTGGAAAATTAACAAACTTTTTGGTGTTGCACTCTCCCCATAGGGCCTCTGCAAAAAGAGGAATACAAGGGGCGTGTTCAATAAAAAGATTTTGAATTTTATACATGATTTCCCTTGTCTCTTTTCTATTAGAGGTGTTTTCAAATTCATAAAATAGCGAATCTGCTTCAGTAAGGCCAAATCGGTGCCAGTTGAGATCAGAAACTTCACCAATCGGTTTTACATATTTCGACGACATTAGACCTCGATAGAATACATAAGGATTGGCCCCCTTTTGTGACCATCCGATCGCCATTTCAAACTCGCCTTTCTGCATACGACTTATCCATGCTCCATAATCGAAGGTTTTAACCTGGGATTGTATTCCGATATCATTAAGCTTTTGGCTAATAACTTTTGCGGATCGGATCCAATCGCTAAAACCAGATATGATTATAATGTCTAAGGTTAATTTTGATCCATCTGGTTTTATTCTGTATCCACTATCATCTTTTAAATATCCTGCCTCATCAAATAAATTGTTTGATAAAACTGGATCATAGCGGACCCAGTTTTCACTAAGATCAAAGTCTTTATGGTGCCAATCTTCCATTTTTCCAGATAGACCAGAAACATTAGCAGGGCTTGTATAATTATTCATGCCAACCTTTACAACCTGTTCACGGTCTATTGCATAGCTAATGGCTTTCCTGATGTTAACGTTTTCAAAAAGTTGATTCTTTGTGTTTAGATATAACATTGTAGAATATCCTGTTTTTGAGAACCAGTACTTGTGGTGTTTTATATCTTTTTCAACATAAACACGGTCAATTGAAGGAATGTAAATACCCGCCCAATCAACGTCCCCATTAATAAGCGCGAGGGTAGCTTGTTCATTACCAGGGTATGCAACAAATTTTAATTTCTCAATTTCAGGTTTTCCGTTTTGCCAGTAATAATTATTTTTTCCTAGTTCAAAAATTTGACTCTCAAAACGCATGATTTCTGTATACGGTCCTGTTGCAACAGGGCTCTCATTAGGAAACTTGCTTGGATCTGGGATATCTTGCCAAATATGCTTAGGAACAATAGGCTGACCTGCGATATCATCAAACCCTGGTACATAGATGCGCCGGAATTCAAAAATGACGGTGGAATCATTTGGAGCTACAACTTTTTTTAAATAGTCCCATGAATTTCTAGTATCTAATGCAGGATATACCTTTTTGAGATTAAAAGTAAAAGCCACGTCATTCGCATTAAAACTAGAGGCGTCCGACCATTTCACATTCTGCCGGATAGATACTTCTAAAACGCGGTTATTATTTTTCCAAATATAATCAGTTGCAAGCCAGGGAGTATACTTTCCGGTAGCATGGTTAAAGATAAAGAGAGGCTCATAAATGCATGAAACGGTTGCCCACCTTGATACACCTTGTGGACTAAAAGGGTTGAAGTTTCGAACCCAAGTAGCATGGAATTCACCTATTATGGATAGGGTGTTTTGATCAGAATCCTGTTTTTGTTTAATACAACCATGGATCTGAAAATAAAATAATAGTAATAAAAATGATGATATGTACTTTTTCATATAACTTTATATATTTTTAAAATCCTTAATATAATTCTGATCAGGATCAGCATATCAAAATTGCGCATAATAAATTGGTTTTTCATACAAGTGTCGCAAAATTTTACGTTAAATATTGTTACACAGGAATATAATCATCCTGATCATAAATGATTTTATTAACTATTTTCTTTAAGAAATAGGGTCTTTGAGTCATTAATGATTAATAATAGCTGTTTTTTTATTTTTTTTAAAAATCTATGCTTTGTTGGTATAGTTTTTGTGAGAGTAGGTTTTTAAATATCTAAAGTTTTAAAAGGAATTACTTAATAATGAAAAATAAAGGCTTTACTCTCATCGAGCTTATTATGGTAACAATCATTCTCGGAATACTTGCAGCAGCAGCTATTCCCCGCTACATGAGCACAATTTCCTCCACCGAAGCGGCAACTGAAGACGCTATAATTTCTAATATCAGAGTTGGTCTAGAAATTTATGCCACAGACATGCTAATAATGACTGGTCGTGCGTACTGGCCATCCAATCCATTTGATGCACTTGAAAAAAAACCTACTGGCTACCTCTTTTCAGATGACGATGATGGAACAACCGATGGAGATGCGGATACCGATGGTGAATGGACATACAACACTACTACAAAAAGAATCACACACCAAAGGCAGGATGATAGTCGGCATTATTGGACCTATGATGCAGGTATTAACAACGAAGCAAAGGGGGGAGGGAACAGTCTTCCTCCATTTAATCCTCCATGGAACGATGGGAATGCATCTAACTGGACTGATTGGTGTAATTTTGAACTCAATGAGGGCTGCTACGCATGCCAAAATATGAGTGGTGCAGGAACCTACTGTGCTGAGGAGTGCGCTAAAGCTGGATGCGAAGGTTTTAGCTCTTCTTCCTCCAATGATGATAATAATGCTGTTGGCACAGGGATTGGGAATAGACAATCGTTCTAAAAAAGCAAGCCTACATTTCAGAAATTAATTGCAACGTTACAGTACCTAATGTGAACCTTACAGCTAATTTGTAGAGAAAAATACATTCTCAATCCATTTTTATACTTAAAAAAGTTTTTTAAAAAGTAGTCTCTTTATCTAAAAACTTCTATGGGTTAATCTTCCTTAGATGCATGATGCTAAAATGCTATGCTCACATAATTATCTAATAAAAAGACACTAAAATTCATTTCAATTAAAGTTCGTAGGTTTAAGAATTGAAAGTAAAACTATTTTCAGAAACGATTGGAACATTCTTCTTGCTACTTATTGTTGTAGGTTCCGGAATAATGGGAGAAAACCTAACAAGCAATAAAGCAATTGTTTTGCTTGCAAACAGTACAGCAACCCTACTGGGATTAACAGTATTAATTTGGACTTTTTCCTCATACTCTGGCTCACACTTTAATCCAGTTGTTTCAATCATGATGATGCTATTAGGAAGGCTAACAAAAACTGAGGCTATACTTTTTGTGTTTTGTCAGGTGCTTGGTGGTCTTACTGGAGTGATGGTTGCTAATATCATTTTTGGTTTGAGTATTATATCAATATCTGAGAATATTAGACTCACAAGAGGAGTCTTTATTTCAGAAATTATTGCAACGTTTGGACTTTTGAATACAATTTTGTTAGTTGGAAAACAAAAAGTTGAATTAGTCGCTGCTGCAGTTGGAATGTATATAGGGGCGGCATATTGGTTTACTTCATCGACTTCTTTCTCAAATCCAGCAGTTACAATAGCTAGAACTCTGAGTAATACTTTTACTGGTATTTCTCCTTCCGATGTCATTCCATTTATTATTGCTCAATTTATAGGAGCAACGATAGTATACCTGCTTTATAGGTTTGTTTATGAATGACGTAGAGATTAAAAAGGTTCTTTTTGTATGTGTTGAGAATTCATGCCGAAGTCAACTGGCTGAGGCCATCACTAATCACCTATTCTCAAATAACTTGAAAGCATTTTCTGCTGGTTCAAGGCCAAGTGGGAAAATAAATCCAAAAGCTATAGCCTCATTAAAAGCAATTGGAATAAAACACAAGGGCAAGAGCGAATCGATTGATGAAGTAAAGGGGTTAGATTTTGATTTTATAGTTGGGATGGGTTGTGGAGATGAATGCCCAATTATACCTGGATCAAAAAGAATTGATTGGAATATCCCAGATCCCAAAGCATTCGATTCAGAAAAATTTGATGAAATAAGAGATTCGATAAAAGAGAGAATTGTTTCTGATTTACTTTGACCTTTTTTTAACCCTCCATTAAAAACACTTATCTAAAGTCGTACAATATTTGGGCCAAAAGGTTGGTAATTTTATTATCCTTTGGTTTAGTAATTAAATTTCAAAAGCGTCATACATTAAGTTCATCTTTCATTTGTTTTCTGCTGATTCTTTTTTAGTTCCTATTTTTTATAGATAAAAAAGTTGCCCTGATAGTTCGCATTAGTCTAATATGTTTGAAATAAATTGGTCTACATAACTAAGATTGATCCCAAAGTAATAATATGAATAATGAATCGGCGAGAATTTTTTAAAACAAGTACCACATCTGCATTAGCATTTCTGAAAATATATATGGGTGGTTCAATTATTGGAACTAACCTGCTTAATTCTCAAAATATCAAGAAATTAAGAAGAGATCCAAATAAAATAATTGACCTTCATTCTTCCCTCGATTATCGAGTGATATCTACATACGGTGATATTATGGATGATGGATACCAAGTTCCAGACTTACCAGATGGAATGGCTGCTATCCAAAATAGAAACCATACCGTACTAGTAAGGAATCATGAACTTCATCCTCTGCATAGCTCTAAAAAAAGTGCGTTCAACAAACCAAAATCCGATATTAAAGTATTGGGCAGAAAGCATTACGACCCGAAAGCATTCGGTGGGACTACTAATCTTGTTTACGATGAGAAAAGTCATACAGTCGTCCGGCAATTTTTGAGCCTTAGTGGGACCTCTACAAATTGTGCTGGTGGGGTTACCCCATGGGATACATGGCTCACGTGTGAAGAAAACGTTAACAAGAAAAATGGGAAAAAGGTGCCACACGGTTATGTTTTCGAAGTGATTCCTAAAACTAAAGTAGGTATACAAAAGCCAAAACCAATCAAAGCATTAGGTCGTTTTAATCATGAAGCGGTGGCGTTTGATTCCTATTCCAATGCATATCTAACTGAGGACAGAAAGGATGGTCTTTTTTACAAATTTAAACCTAAAAATAAAAAGAATCTTAAATCTGGGAAACTAATGGCTCTTAGTATCCTTGGTGTTGGTAATCAGGATACTAGGAATACATCAGAAAGCTTGTACTCAGTGGGGGAAACCTATGAAACAGAATGGATTCCTCTTGAGGATATTGACCCAAAAGAAGACACCTTAAGAGTAGAGGGCCAAGAAAAAGGAGCAGCCATTTTTTACAGAGGGGAGGGTATCATTTATGATCAGACCTCTGTTTTTATTTGTTGTACACAAGGTGGTCCTCTAAAGAGAGGTCAAATATGGAAATACACACCAATCGATGAAGACAATGGAGTAATAGAACTATGGTATGAGGTTAGAGATAAACGAACCTTAAATATGCCAGATAATATAGCAATGGCCCCTTGGGGGGATCTGATAGTATGTGAAGATAATTCAGACGTTGATCGTCTCTGGGGAATGACCCCATCTGGGAAACCATATTTGATTGCGGAGAATTCACATTCGGGCGCAGAAATAGCTGGTGCATGTTTTTCCCCAACTAGAAATACTTTATTTTTAAATCTTCAGCAAAATGGACAAACGCTTGCGGTCACAGGCAACTGGAACAGTATTCGGGGGTAATTAACTTTATCTCTGGGCTTTTCAGAAAGAAGAAAATTATGCAGCTAGGTCTTCGGGCATTATTGGTAGTTTTCTAACTCTCTTTCCAGTAGCCGCAAAAACAGCATTGGCTAATGCAGGAGCGATAGGAGGTAAGCCAGGCTCGCCGACACCACCGGGAGATTCGTTGTTTTCAATAATCCGCACGTCAATTAAAGGCATCTCGTCCATTCTCAACACTTTGTAGTCATCATAGTTACTTTGACTTATTCTACCTTCTCTAACTGTAATATGACTTTTAAGAGTGGCAGCGATACCATAAACAATTGCCCCCTGCATCTGTGCTCGTATCGTCATAGGGTTAACTGTCTGACCACAATCAACAACGCATCCGACCTTATGAACTTTTACCTTGTTTGATTTTGAGATAGAGATTTCTGCAACTTCTGCAACATGAGTACCAAAAGAATGATGATATGCAAATCCCTGGAAATGGTTGTCCTCTAATTTTTGACCCCAACCAAAATCTTTTGCAGCTGTTTTTATTACGTTTGATGTACGTGAACTTGGGTCAAGATGTTTTAATCTCAACTTAACTGGATCTATTTTCCCATGAAATGCGAGTTCATCAATAAAGCATTCATTAGCAAAAGAATTTTGAGAATCATAGACCGCCCTCCAAAACCCTAGGGGAATATCTGTTTCAAATGGCTTTGTCTCAATCAGCATATTTGGGAAATCATATTTTATTGTTTTTGCACCCTCTGCGATGAACGAAATCTTTCTTTTTACAAATCCAAGGCTCATGATACCTTTAGCAAGACCGGGCAAAGATGCGCCATACTGATAGACCATTTGTTGGGCGGCTGCATCTGGTGAAACAATTTTATGTTTCCAAAGGTTAACTTTTTTGTCTCTTATGTTACCGGCTAGATGATGTACGCTGGATGGTCGATTAAAACCATGTCGTGTGTCATCTTCTCTTGTCCAAATAAGCTTCACTGGCTTTTTCATCTTATGAGATACATAGACACCTTCATCAATAAAGTCATTGAATGCTTTACGACCGAATCCACCGCCTAAAAAAGTAACATGCATTTTTATATTTTTTTTGTCAATTCCTGTGATTTCGGATGCTCTATCAACAGCATTTTTTGCGTTCTGAGTGCCCGCCCAGATTTCACAGGAATTATCTCTCACATCGACAACGCAATTACAGGGCTCCATTGCCGCATGTGCTTGAAAAGGGAGGAAATATGTTGCTTCAAATAAATTATTAGTTTCTTTTTCAACCTTATTAGGGTTGCCCTCTTTTCGTACGGAGTCTGCTTTTCCTAAGATCAGTTTTTCCATGTGTTCGTTGTAGGTGTTACTATCATTGTTCAAAGGATTTTTCTTTTTCCACTTTACTTTTAGTTGGTCTCTTGCTTGCATCACGGACCAGGTATTCTTGCCTACAACAGCCACACCTCTTGGCGTTACGAACGCATCAAGAATTCCAGGTTGCTTTTTAATTTTATCTAAATTTGCACTTACATATGTTGCTCCAAATGAGGAGGGCCTCTCATACATTGCATATACCATGCCATCGATGTGTTTATCCATGGAGTATGGAGCTGTGCCATTGACCTTGGCCATGCTATCTGTCCTAAGCATATCTTTTCCAATGATTGAAAAGTCTTTGGTATCTTTTAGTTTTGCTTTCTTGGGGACTTTTAACTTTGCAGCTGAGTCACTTATCGCTCCAAAAGATATTTTTTTACCGCTTCGCTTGTGATAGATAACACTAGACCGTGCTTCACATTCTACGGGACTTACTTTCCATTTCATAGAAGCAGCTTCAACAAGCATTTCTTTTGCAATTGCGCCTGCCTGACGCATCTTTTTCCATCCATATCCACTGATACTGCTACTTCCTCCAGTTCCAAAAAAAGAAGACTCTGTGCTCTGTGACACCTCAATTTTTGACCAATCTGCTTCCATTTCCTCAGCAATAAGCATTGGCAGTGAGGTCCAAACACCTTGTCCCATTTCTGCCTTAATAATAGAGATTAATATTTTGTCATTTGGCAATACCTGTATAAAAGCATTCGGCCTAAAACTATTTTGTTCTTCAGCGCCAAATAATTTATTTCCAAATGGGAAGTGAAATCCAATTACAAGACCAGAGCCAACAGTAGATCCTACTTTTAAAAAGTCTCTTCGTGAAAATGTTTTCTTATTTTTCATTTCTAATTTCTTTGGATGCGGTGTGAATGGCTTTTTTTATACGTTGGTAGGTACCGCACCTGCAAATATTCATTTTCATTGCGCTGTCAATATCTGAGTCATCAGGATTGTTATTTCTTTCTAAAAATGCTGATGCAGTCATGATCTGACCAGACTGACAATAGCCACACTGGGGTACGTCATGCGTTACCCATGCTTTCTGGACTGGATGGTCTCCACTGTCTGATAATCCTTCGATTGTTGTAATCTGATCATCTTCTTCAAGACTATCGATAGGCGTTTGGCAAGACCTTCGCTCAACCCCGTTAACATGAATGGTGCACGATCCGCAAAGCCCTCTTCCGCAACCAAACTTTGTCCCTGTCAGATTCAATTCATCTCTCAGCACCCATAAAAGAGGCGTAGATGGATCTATGTTGACCGATCGTTTTTCTTTGTTAACGTTAATTTCAAATTTTGGCATTTTTTAAAACGGACAATTATAATGTTGTTTATTTAATTTGATTTTTAATATTTTAAAAATTTATAAAGAAAAATTACAGATAAATCAGTTTTTAATTTTAACTAAAGTGCTGATTTCAGAAATTAATTATTTGATCAGTGTAATTTTCTGATTGAATACTTTTTCCCCATTCGTGATTCTAACCAGATAAACACCAGAGGAAATTTTATCTGAGGTGTTCCACTTTATAGAATATTTTCCAGGAAGGATTAATTTATTAATTAACTCTTCAACCTCCCTACCTAACATATCATAGATTCGCAGAGTGACTAAACCAGCCTCATGGATATCATAGTCAATGCTTGTTGAAGGATTGAATGGATTTGGGTAGGCCGGATGCATTCTTTTAGCATTCTATTTCCGTGATTCATCAGGGATAAGTTATACCACCTAAGAAGGCGCTCTACTCCGTAGCTAGAATAGTTCCCTTTTTCAAGTTCCGATATTAGTTCTGAGGGGTGTGTGAAAGAATTTTCTTTTAGATATTCTCTATAATTTTGGATTGCTGGCTTTGAAAAGCACTGCATTCTACCTCGGTTTGGATAGCTACCACCATCGTGAGAACTATAGGATGGATATCGAAGCTCGCCTGTTGGACCACAGCTGATATTTATCTCCTGGAAAGAATCTAAATCATTTTGGAACTCTCTTAAAAATTCTTCCATGAACTCACTGTATTGTGGCATTACCCACTCATCTGCCCATAGCGATACAAACTCATCGGAGTAGAGTAGGGCATCATCTTTTCCTTTTTCTTCACTAATATACTTTAAATCTATTTCATTAAGACCTGATTTTTCTGCTAGATACTTCCAAACCCAATTAGGGATTGGTGCTCTGAAAGCAGAATTAGGTCCTGGATCAAAGGAGTGAAAGGAAAAGATAGGAATAATTTCAAGACCATTAGAAATGATTTCTGAAAAGATTTTTTGATAGTATTCCCAATGAAAAATATTGTCCCCATCTTTTTCAACCATACCCCACCATACATCCACGCTGATTCCATCAATACCCATTTTTTTTGATTCCTTGAGCTGGCGGCGAAACAGGTTCCAATCCGCAACTTCTTCAATACTTGAAATCTGGTAGTGCATTACATGAAGAGGGGCCATCGCGTTAAAGGTTCTCAGTTCCATTTTTTCTCCGCAGCTTGTAAGTAACAAAATCAATAGTGGAATATTTTTCAGTGATTGAGATTTATTCACAATTAAATCTACTTATCATCTTAATAACAAAACACTTTACAAAAATAATTGTTGATGATGCTAGCCTATTGTGATTGATCTGTATATAAAATTTAATTTATATTTGAGCGTTATGAGCGGTTAAGGATTAAAAATGTTAAAAAAAATATCGATTTTCATCATATGTATATTTACTGTTGAGCTAATCTCATTCCTGTCTGGTAGTGGCACTCATTTTGAGCATTACAAGTATGGGTTGATGTTAACAGTCTTGGGTTTAAATATGTTTCTTATGTACGGGACAAAATTACGTACACCAAAAAAGGTAAGAATTAGGTCTAGGGATTTTTAGTCGCCATGTAATTCTCAATAGGCCAGATACGGGTCCGTTTTTAGCAAGATATTTCCCGTACTAAATATAAATCCATTATCTCCAGTTCTCTCGGCGGCATCTCCACCATATCCTGCATCGCTAATCTTTTTGTCGATAGTCTCGATTGAGTTGCCCCATTTGTAGAGCCACGTGTAGCCCCCATTCTTTGGCGTTGTAATAAATACGTAACCACCGTCATGAGTTTTCGCTAGTGACATAGATGCTCCTTGTTCATAGAATGATAGTCCCGACAAGACAGTATGGTCATTGCTGTTGCCATCCTCATCGATATCTAAGATCATAACTTTTGCTTTTGATCCACAACTGCCAATATCAAAATTGTGAGCACATTTTTCTCCCAAAACAATATATCCACCCTCATCTTTTCTAACAATATCCATTCCTTTTTCAAGGTAATCTCCGCCATAAGTTTTTTCCCATGTAACTCCGCCACTCAGTCCAGTCTTAAGAACCCAGATATCTTTATAGTATCGAAAATTAAATGAGCACGGGAATGACTGATTACCATGTCCTTTTTCACCAGTGATAATCAGCTTTCCGTCATTTGATTCAGCAATTGATCTAAAAAGGTCATCCTCACAGTTACCCCCATAATACTTAGTTTTCAAAATAGTTCCGGACGGATTAATTTTTACGAATAATGCTTGACCGCCCTTGCTTGTATTACCACTCGGAGTGACCGGACCTCCTACAGCATAATAATTTCCGTTGCTGTGTTCAATAATATCTTCATAGTATGGGTAGCGACTGTTTACTCCTTCAACACCTCTTCTAATCCATTCTTTTTCACCGCTAGAGTTAACCTTTACAATGCCTACCCAGCCAGCGAATAAATAGCCGCCGTCACTGGTTTGGAAAACAGATCTGTTTCCCCAATAATCCACCAGGTTGTAGGTGTTCTCCCATTCTTTATTTCCATGTGAATCTGTTTTCAATAACCATGCGCTATCACTTTTGCAGCCAGCTATTATATAGCCACCGTCTTCTGTTGGTTTTACCGCAACCTCGTATCCACAATCGTTATCAGGAGTTACATCTTTTATGAAAGTAATAATATTTTGTGTTGAATCACACGTGCCATCGTCAAATGTGGCATCTATATTATAATTTGAGGAGGTGCTATCGGTACATCCACATATATTCTCACCGCCCCAAATACCCGCACAATCTTCTGTACAATCATTTGAAACATCGTGATCACAATTTCCGCAATTATCCTCAACAGCATCACCACCAACAATGCCTGCACAATCTTTAGACTGTTCTTCTTCGCAGCTCGAAAAAATCCCTGCAAGACAGAGTGCGAGAAATAAATTTTTTATTATGTTTCGGTTCAATTATTATTAATTAAATGAAAATGATGAGAGCCCATTTTAAAAATTCATTTATCATTTTATCTATATAAATATTATTCGGAAGTTTATTACATTTTATAACATTAATTTATGTTATCTATTTTATACAAGTTAATTATTATTTATTTAAAGCAAAATTTCATTTTAATATTGTTGAAGGGTATCTATGAGACTAAAGCCGGGAGATAAAATTGAAGAGTTATCATTAATGTCTATTGATGGTAAAAAATTCAAAATTGAGGATATAAAAAACAAAAAAATATTTATTACATTCTATCGATTTGCCAGTTGTCCATTCTGTAACCTAAGGATAAATGAAATAGTAAAAAGGTACAACGAATTTGGAAGTGATTTTGAAATGGTCGCAATTTTTGACTCACCGTTAAATAATTTAATCAAACAAACTAAAAAGCATAAAGCTCCATTTTGGATTTTAGCTGATGAAGAATTCTTTTATTATAAAAAGTTTTCTGTCGAACAATCTTTTATCAAATTTCTTATTGGGACAATTGTAAGATTTCACCGCCTCATGCTTGCTAGCCTTAAGGGCTATATCCCGTTTACTTTCAAAGGGAGCGTTTCTACGATTCCGGTGGATATATTAATTGATAAAAATGGAGTTATTAGCGAGGTATATTATGGTAAAAACACTAGTGATCACTTATCCTTCGATAAGATCAAATCTTTTTCCCTAAATAAATAAATATATCTGTTCGTTGACTATTTTAGGACAAACAAAAAACCCTGGGGAAACCAGGGTTTTTTGTTGTTTAATTATTTGCATAATTAGACTGGCTTAATTTCTACGGCCTTGGGACCTTTGTCTCCATCCACGACCTTAAACTCAACCTTGTCGCCATCCATAACATAAGTGTCATTTGATATTCCTGACGAATGGAAAAAATAATCTTTTCCGTCATCACCGGTTATGAAACCGTAGTTTTTACCTTTGTTATAGAATTTTACTTTTCCAGTCTGCATATTAATTACCTTATTATTTTAGTCAAAATCTAAGCACCAAGGATCAAATAAAACATATAATTAAATTCATCATTATTTTTTAGTAGTTATAAATTAAATATAATGAAAACGGCAATATTTGTTGATGTCCAAAATATTTATTACACAACAAGAGATACATTTAAAAGCTCCTTTAATTATAAAATATTTTGGGATAGTATAGAATCTAAAAATGAAATTATCACCGCTAATGCATATGCGATAGATAGGAACGATGAGAAGCAACAAAAATTTCAGCATGCACTGCGATCCATCGGATTTGACGTAAAACTAAAACCGTATATTGCTAGAGCAGATGGAAGCACCAAAGGTGACTGGGATGTAGGTATAACCATTGATATATTAGACTCAGCTCAACAAGTAGAAAGAATAGTTCTCTTGTCAGGCGATGGTGATTTTGAGTTACTTGTCAAAAAAGTAATTGATCAGTATGGTTGCAAGGTAGACGTTTACGGGGTCGAGCAGCTAACAGCAAACTCTTTAATCAACGCTGCCTCAGAATTTTATCCTATCTCAAAAAGATTTTTGATTTAACATAATTTAATAATGACAGTTCTGGTTCAGAGAGTCACCTGATTGTTTACTCCAATAAAAGCTTTGATTAATTTTCTGCACTATTTTCCTAGTTCAATTATTGAAGTTTTGAAATGAACTATAAGACTATCATTAGGGATCTAGACGAGTCTATATCTTCAATGATGAATACATATGGAATCATTTTTTTAAGATATTCAATTGGAATTATTTTTATCTGGTTTGGGATCCTAAAACCCTTTGGCGTTAGTCCTGCGCAAGATCTAGTAGCAAACACTGTTTATTGGTTTGACAACAAGTTGGCTTTTGTAAAATTTTTGGGATGGTGGGAAGTTGCAATTGGTTTGACTATGTGCTATAAACCCATGATCAGATTATCAATTTTTTTACTTTTTGTACAAATGCCTGGCACCTTTTTACCTCTTATATTATTACCAGATATTTGTTTTACTGATTTTCCTTTTGGCCTGACACTTGAGGGTCAATATATAGTAAAAAATCTAATTATTATTTCATCAGGATTAGTAATTGGAGGAACAGTAAGAAAATCACCCACTCCTAAGCGCATGGCTTGACAAAAGTTTTAAAAAAATCTCAGGCTTCTGTTGAGTTTAATATATTTTTTTCTAACTACTTTACCTGAGATAAAGTTTCACGAAAAATAAAGATTGGTTCTAATTTAAGATGATCTTAAACAAAAATTTTTATAGTTTGAAAATTATTATTTTTCGACTTTTTTATGTATTTATAACAATTTAAAATTTATCATAAAATACTGTTTTTATTATATTAAAAGAAATATATAATTTTATTTCTATATTTTTAATGATTATTTTATGAATCTATTTGATACCATTTATTTCTTAAGAATTTTTTTTATTTTAATGAAAAAAATTATTTACCTAAGAAAAAAAATAGTCATCCAATTTTATAATACTGGAGTTTAGTAAATGCTAAAATCAAATTATTTAAATCATCTCTCACATAATGCAAATTAATTACTTTAATTAACTTTAGTAATGCCATCTGCAATTTTTTATGGATAGGAATTATTTATTTTTCCGCTCTTTCAACATATCAGCGATGATTTCTGGATGTTTTTCAGCGAGGTTGTAAAGTTCCGTTCTGTCCGATTTCAAATTATATAGTTCCCATTTAATATTTTCATTATCTGTTTTGAGAAGATCAGATTCTTCACTAAAGTAATCGATTCCTGCTCTAGGATTGGAGTGAGATAAAACTAATTTCCAATTTCCTTTTCTCATAGCATAACTATCACTAAAACTCCAAAAAAGAAATTTATGTTCATCTCTAGTTTGACCCTCAAATATTGGAACAAGGCTCTTTCCTTTCATTGTTTGGATAGGGGATATCTCATCATTTTTGATAGATTCTATATCTGCAACATCCAAACATGTTGCCATAATATCCATTATGTGACCTACTTGATGATTAATCCCCCCAACATTTTTTATTACGTTAGGCCAGTATGCTATCAACGGTGTAGATATTCCCCCCTCATGACACCACCATTTATATTTACGAAAGGGTGTGTTGCTTGCATTTGCCCACTCTACTCCTAATGTTCGATATGATTCCATAGGGCCAGGAGGTATTTCTGGTGCTGTAGTTTTGAATGCTTTATAATCCTCTGCGCAAGATCCATTATCTGACAAAAACAAAACTAATGTGTTATTTTTAATTCCAAGTTCATTTACTTTGGCCATAATTTTACCAATACCTTGATCCATTCGATCGATCATAGCAGCGTAGACTGCCATTGATAAATCATAATCGGCCTTATTAGTAATCTCATCCCATTTTTTAACATTAATATCTCGCTTTGGTAGTTTCCAATTTTCATCAATAATTCCCAAATTGATCAGACGTTCATAACGCTGTTTCCGTATGGCATCCCACCCAATCATATATTTACCCTTATATTTAGCAATATCTTCTGGCCAAGCTTGAAGAGGAAAATGAGGAGCAGAAAATGATACATAAAGAAAGAAAGGGCTATCTCTGTTTCCATATTCATCTAGATAGCGAACTGCATAATCGCTAAAAGCATCTGTCGCATAAAAATTTTTATCATTTGGTGTGAACGGCTGCATTACTGTACCATCCTCTGCCCAGGGGCGTTGTTCAGAATAGTATTTGCGACCAGGTTCCTTTTCATTTGGCCTTCTTAAACCGGGATTAAAATAATTAGATGCACCCGAGTTAAGTCCGAAGAATCGATCAAATCCCTCTTCTGTTGGAAGTCCAATAATACCACTTCCATTTTTACCGGTCATGAGTGTGTTGTACCCTGCTGATTTAAGTATTTGCGCAATATTTTTAGCATTTTGTGCTTCATCATCTGGGTACAATCCTGTCAGCAATGATATTCGAGAGGGTACGCACTTAGCATTATTATAAAACTGAGTAAAGCGTAATCCATTTTCAGCTAACTGATCTAAGTTAGGAGTATTTATTTCAGAGCCAAAGGATCCTAAATCTGAAAAACCCAGATCGTCAGCCATGATAAGAATAATATTCGGTTTTTGTTTTAACTCAGATCTGCAAGAATTGAAAATCACCATAATTGAAAAACTAATCATGGAAATGAAATATTTTTTCAGCATTGGTTCATCAAAGTATCAATCAACTTATTTCTTAGCCATCTATCAATAACCAAATTTTTCTTTAATAATATAATAAATTAGATAAAGTAAAAATTTTCAAAGCACATCTTTATTTTTTCTATTTTCAATTTTCGTCAGTATTATGATGATAAATAAGCAATTATTGTAAGCAAGGTAAATAATATAATTGGTGGTATTGGCAACTCTTTTTCAAAACCTCTAAGTTTACCAAAAAAAAGTGTAAATATGACAATTATAAATCCAGAGCCTAAAGAAAAAAGAACTATGCTTGCATACTCAGGAGGAAGTTTTCGACAATACAGCGCGACCGTGCCAATTGCGATTCCTAAGCCACCATTGACCACCCGAAATAAGGCAGAAATACCTACTGCTTCCGGAGGCAGGTCTGGCATAGTTTTTTCGTTAACAACTTTTGGAATTGCATTAAAAATAATTCCGACTATTATCATTACAACTCCAATTATAGTTAAAGCTAAGCTGGGCTCCATATTATTTTCCTCATTTATATTAAATTAATCGTATAATCTAAACATCATCACAAAAACATAAAACATCCCTTAATAAGGGCTAAGCGCTATAACTTTAATTTTGATTATTTCACTAAAACAGATAATTGTTATTACGTGCCTAAACAAAATGAGTAAAAGGAGTTTTACCCTTTCTATGCTAGTGCTAAAGAATTTATAAATGAATTTTAGATGTTAAATAAATGTGAAGAGTGTGAGTTTTTGTTTATTGATAAATTAATTATTTATGGATCATCTCATTTAATGTATAAAATTTTTCTTATTATTTTATGATTCTCTTTATTACTTATTTCAACAAAATATATCCCTGTGCTAATATTTTGATTTTTAATATTCCAACTAAATACATTTTCCCCTTCAGGTAAATCGATTGCCTCCTTTCTAAGAATAATTTTTCCAAGCAATGATACAAGATTTATTTCAAACTGCCCTCCCCCTTTTTTGATACTAATATCAAGATTGATGGTTGAGTTAAAAGGGTTTGGATATATAGAATTCAATTTAAAGAAAGCTACCGGACTTTTTATTTGTTCCAGGCTTAACATTTGATTTTGTCCAGATGGGCTGGGAAGCATATAGTCCCATCGTTCATGTAAATCTAGCCTGCCATATGATATGTCACTACTTTGAGGGGGAAATGTAACCGAATCTATAATTGTAGAACCATCTGGAGCGATTAATGCTAAGAACTCACCTTGCGAGCTTAACTTAAAATTTGTATGCAACAAGCCTTGGGATTGATCTTCATCACACCAAATTATTTTCAGTTCTCCAGGGTCAATCTTCAGATTAGTTCCCTGAAACTGCCATTTAGTTAAATTATCTTTTTTATCTGTTAAATAGTAACCATTTAAATCCACTTGATAGTCTTCATGTGACAATAGCTCCAGCCAATCATCGTATTCACCGAACTCGTCAACATTTGTCTCATCATTAACAGCAAGAATTTCGTTGATTTTTATATTAGCCAGGCTACTTGATTCGACTACTTTGAAATTCTTATAACCCGACACAGGGTATCGGTCAGTTTCTTCATCGTAATGCGCTGTAAAATAACCGATATAATCATCAGCTTCCCCTAAACTTATCTGGATTTCCCAATTATCATTTTCTTCAACTAAAAAGGTTAAAGGTATTGGTTCATAAGCAAGATTAACTGTCTCCCAGGTTTCTTCCTCAAAGTTTTTGTAATGAAATTTAATTTGGTCTATTCCCAATGGGCCGAATGCGGAAACACCTACCACAAACGGTTCGTTTATTAGAACAACTTTATTGCTGGCAATATCTACTTGGTATATGATTGGCGATGATCCAGTAAAATAAAGTTGTTCATTCAATGATAAATTTCTTTGGTTTATAAATTCCATTAAACCTTGTTTAACATGTTGATTTTCAAAAGAGAATCCAAAGCTATTTTGGTAATCCTCTATACTAAAACCATAATCTAGTGTTCTGTAAGTATCAGATAGGGCAGAATTATAGTTGTTCTCCCTGAAGGATTCTAATCTAGATTCAAAATAAGATATGGATTCATTTCCTAGGGAATCTGAAAAAATTTTTGAGTTGTAAAAGGAAAGAAAATGTGCAAATAAATTTTGATACCTTTCTGTTGAAAATAGATGATCTATTAGAGGCCTTTCCCTATCAGTGATTTCCGTGTATACAAAAGGATCAATAGTTGACCAATCGGTACTAAACCAATCCACTCCAAAGGTATTATCGTAATCAAAAGGTATCCAATGAAAAATATCATTTTCAGGTTCATGATAAAGATAAAAATTATTTACATTTGCACGATAATCATCCCAACTGCCAGTTAAAATGTTCATTGCAAAATATTGAAGGCTTTCTTTTACATTCAAGATAAACTCTAGTGAATCAGGTGATTGATTAATTATTCTGATTAATCTTGATAATTTGGAATAATCATAAGTTGTTTTATTTGTTTTCAGATCATAGGGTCTTTCTTCATCCCAATAAGGATGGTAATCTTCTGGATGATTTCCCCTAAATGAAAGATCCGCTGGCCAGATACATTTCCAAAGATTGCCATTACCATTAAGATAATTCCTATTTAAAAAAGTATCATCTATATGTTCAACTGAAATATATAATCCATAGTATTCATTGTTAATATATACTTCGGCATGAGCAGCTCTTGAAGATACTATTCCAAATTTTTGATAAAGATCCCAACAAATTTTTGACCTAACTACAGATGGGTCATTATGTTCTCCATTCAGGTTTAATTTTTCAACCCCATGAAAATCACGGCCAGACATGAAATGATTAAAATCTATTTTAAATGATTTTTTTTCTGAAGTTCTAGAGGTATTTCCTCTTAATCTGAAACCTACTGAATCTGAAATCTCATTTATTTGTGCGTTTTGAAAAGATACACTTGCAACATGCATAGAGTCACTTTGAACATTTTCATAAATCCAATCAAGCTTAGATTGGTCAATGTATATATTGATAATAGCTATTTCAGAGTCATCATAAACTTTCCAACTCTCATCGCCATAAATAAAAGTAATTAAAACAAAGCAGATTATTAGGTTCTTTAAGTTCAATTTTAACTTGTATCAAATTTGTATCTTAATTGATTGGGAGTCTTTACTAACTTATATATTACATACTCACATTTCCAAAAAATTATCGATCATTATTAACTATTACTTAAAAAAGATTGAGTACGTTTGCGATGAATTAATTGCAGAATTCCAATTTTTTAATTTTAGTACCTAGATTTTTGAGTTACTTAATTTTTAGTCAAAGCTATTGATAACAAGGACTTGATTAGACTATTTCTTTGACTTAATTTTTTCAGTGAATTGCAAATAATTGCAATATTAAGAAGCGGCGAATTATATTTTATTTTAGCATATCAAGTATAAATTCGAATAAATACTTTATTATAATTATTTAATTCAATCAAAATAGGAACGCAAATATGGCGACTTTAATCTTACGAGATACTTATCGCGCACTAGAAAGAGAAATGGAATCTCTTGATAAATTAAAAAGAGAAACCTCTGCAAAAATTAGAGATGCAGCTAGTGAAGGTGATCTTAAAGAAAATGCGGAGTATCATGCTGTGAGGGAGAAACAGAGTTTAATTGTTTATAAGAAACAATTGCTTCAGTCTCATGCGCCTTTCTCAATAATCGAAAACGGTGAAATTAACACTGAGAATGTAGAATTTGGAACAAAGGTAAAAATTATTGAAGAGGGTAAAGATGAACCCGAAGATTATTATTTATTAGGACCGATTGAGTTTGAGCTAGATCTTTATCCTTTAATTGTAACCTATCATTCACCTTTCGGTCAGGCCATTGCTGGAAAAAAAATTGGCGAAAATTTCACCCTTGAAATAAGAGGCAAGGATATCAAATTTACAATAACGGCTATAGATAAAATCTCTAATGAGTGATTAAAATCTGTTGTTAGATAGAGATTGATTGATCTTCAGTCTCTTGAATAAGAGAAAATATACTTTTAAATATTCAAAGTTTTAGTCTAAGAGTATCATCTTTTTAATTTTTCTAAAATTACTTGTTTCAATGCCATAAATATATACACCCGCCGAAACAGGTTTTCCCTTATTGTTTGTAGCATCCCAGACGATAGATTTATATCCTTCAGTTTGTTGATAGTTTACCAGAGTCTTGATTTTTCTACCCATCATGTCATAGATAAACATATTTACCAACGCTCTCTCAGGCAGAAAATAACGGATTGTGGTGATTGGGTTAAAAGGATTAGGGTAATTTTGAAAGATCGTATAATTTGTAGCCAAAGAATTTTCCTCAACTGAAACTTGAGTAGCAGGAATTAAAACTGATTTAGTATATACATAATCTCCAGTTCTACCTGTTGATCCTCCCGTAGCTAAACCAGAGGCACTAAATGTGACGCTCCCTATATCGCTGCTTGGAGCAAGCCAATCAAATACCCAATTCCCACTGGCTGTCCTTGAGCTTTGTTGGACATAGTCTCCGTTTTTCTCAAGACTAACAGAACTAGAGTTGGAAGATATCATTCCAGCAGTGCTATTGCCACTCATTGCGATAGCTTGGAAGCCATATCCTTGCCTGTTTGAGCCAGTAACAGTCAAACTAATCGTGTAGGTTTCTCCGGGTGTGTAAGTAGAGGGTAAACCGCTAAATATTACTTCCCCATTACCCGAATTGACAGTCCCTGAATGACAGGAGGTGCAATTACGATAATTTGGAGCATTGTTTGCATATCCGGCAGGAGCGCCTCCTGGATTACCAAATATAATTGAGGCGTTGATAATTAAAATAAATATTTTAAATCTCTTTAATAAAGCTGATGCCATATGAAAAGTATAATAGAAAAACCCCATTTATATCTTATGTTTTTTCAAACAATAATTTTGTTCGGAAAAAGCTTAATCATTTATTAGTTACCAAATTAAGCTTAGGGTGAAAAATAGATTTGAAGAACGCTATTTAATTTTCATTTTTTTTGAGGGAAGATAATGAATCGTATTATACAAAAAAAAATTATCATATAAGAGGTCTTCAAAAATAAAAACCTTCTTTTTGCGAGTGTTTACTTTGAAGCTGTAGAAGGGTTAGAAAATGAAAGGCGGATTAGATTAGGAAGTCCTCCATATCCTCCATCAAGGAAAGCACCACCACCGCCTACAACAATATCTCCATTATCTAATTGGATCACAGATAGGTTTGCATCTTGAACATGATAAGTAAAAACAACCTCACCAGAATCATCTATTTTTGTTAGGTAGCTTCTTTCATCTATTATATAGTATCCTCCACCAATGGCAGGGGTCATATCATAGATTCCACCTACATTTGATTCACCGATAATGCACTCGGTCCAAACATTGTTCCCATTATTTGGATTTCTTTTTGTAATGAAATTACTTCTCCAGCTGTTACAAAATCCTGCTGCAGCATAACCCCCATCTGGTGATTTGGTCAAAGCATAAAGTATAGCATCCCCAGTTGATTTATTTGCTTTTTTCCATATTTGGTTTCCATCTGCATCTGTTTTAACCATAAACCATTTATAGAAACCATGTTGAGTACCCGAGTATCCAGCAAATACAATGTCTCCTTCATCAGTTTCTAATATTTCGTAGGCCTCATTTGCATCTGAACTAGAATAGTTTTTAGCCCACATGAGCTCACCATTAGTATTATATTTTCTTAATGCAGCTTTACTATTCCAGCCGTCATCATTCCAAGTGCCAGTGACTACATAATTTCCATCTTGAGTCTGGATAGCGTCCCTGGCCCAGTCATTATTATTATTACCGGAGGCCTCTACAATATCCCACTCTATATTACCATCTGAATCCGTTTTTAAAATATACATATCAGGGTAACAGTCCATTGAATTAAGACATTCATAGTAACCAGCTGCTATAAAACCGCCATCTGAGGTCTCTCTGGCGTGGTATATTCCTGATGACTTTTCATAAATTTGGTTCCAAATAACATCTCCGTTAGCATCCAACCTCACAAGCTGTCCATGATACTCACATGGGTTTTGAAAGGTTCCATTCTCACATTCACCTGCTCCACCACAGGCTAAGATGAAACCCCCATCGGACACGGATCTAACAGACCACAATTCTCCGGCCCCTGCGATCTGCTTGGACCAAACAACATTTAAATCACCACTATAGTATTGACAACTACCATCATCCAATGTTGCCAAGGGGTCATAGTTAATGGCGTCCATCTCCATGCACCCACAGATATTATTACCTTCCTCAACGCAACCATTATCATCTACATTATCATCTACATTATCATCTACATTATCATCTAGCTGAGCCGTATCTTGATTTTGAGAGGATTCCTGAAGTGAGTCTTCACTGCATGAGGAGATAAAAATAATACTAAAAAGAAGAATAATCAGATTTTTCATACAATGAAAATATACAAAAAAAATACAATACAATTATTTTTAGTAAATGAACAAAACAAAAAAAGATTTTCATATGTCGAGATTCAAATTAAAAATATTTAAATCCCAATTAAATTGCATTACAAAAATAAAGAATTAAAACATACTGTTAATTGTTCTCAATATGTGATTTAATATTCTGGATTGTTTTAGTCATTTCAGATGCATTGAAAGACCTTAAAAGTGGGTATCCAATGTTCGCTATTCCTTTTATATTGAAATCGATTCTGTAATTAAGGCTAGTAGATTCTCCGTCTTCATGCAGGTGCCAAGATTCATTCCAGTAGTGTGCTGGCCAACTAGTCTCAATAAGCTCTGTTTTTATTGTTTTCAAATTTTCTACAAGCACTACTTGAGATTTACCATAATTTTTACCTTGAGTAACATAATGTATCGCACCCTCAGTAGCCATACCCGGAGGTGTAAGCGATGCGCTATCTAGCGCTGAGTAGTGCTCAAGATCTCCTAATTTACTTACTGTGTTCCATACTTTTTCCTTAGGAGCATTTATTTTTATTGTTTTGACCTGGGTAGCTTTACAGCTGATTATGGTAAGTGCAATGATTGATAAAATCAAATATTTCATTATAACTCTTAGATGATATTTATAAATAATCGTTAATAAAAAAGATTAAAATAAGATGATGAATAAAAAAAATATAATGTGAAATTAATTGCAATAAACTTAGAAAAAATAAATAAGTAAGCAAAGAGCTACCAAAAAATATGATAAAAATAAAAAAGGATATTCATTTTAAATGAAGCCAGTTTCAAATGCACTTTCCGCAATAGGAAACACACCTCTTGTTAAACTATCCAAAATTGTTCCTTATGATTCAGCAGATGTCTGGTTAAAGTTAGAATATCTTAATCCAACAGGATCATACAAGGATCGAATGGCGCTTGCAATGATAGAGGGAGCAGAAAAAAGAGGTGATTTAAAACCTGGTATGACAGTGGTGGAGTATACAGGTGGTGGCACAGGTTCTTCCATTGCATTCATATGTGCGATTAAAGGATATAAATTTCACGTAATCTCTTCAAATGTTTTCGCAAGTGAAAAACTGGAAACAATGAAAATATTTGGTGCAGATATAGAAATAATTAACAGTGCTACCGGGAAAATAAAATCGGATCTAATTCAAAAAATGATTGACCGGGCAAAACAATTATCTGAAAAAGATGATTATTATTTCACAGATCAATTAAATAATTCAGATATAATCAAAGGCTTTGAAAAAATGGGAGATGAAATACAAAATCAACTTGAAAAACCCATACATGGTTTCTGTTCATCCATTGGTACCGCCGGTGCGTTGATGGGAGTCTCTAACGTTTTACTTCGATCGAAAAGAAAACCAAAAATAGTTGCACTTGAGCCAGAGAGTGCTGCTTTTTATTCAAAAGGAATTAGAAATGGGAAACATCAGGTTGAAGGTGTTGGCCTTGGGTTTGAACTTCCACTTTTGGATAAAGATAATTTTAATGAGGCAAGAGGTATAAATGAAAGCGAGGCAAGACTTATGGTGAAAAAACTGGCAAAACATGAGGGGATTTTTGCTGGAACATCAACTGGTCTCAATTTAGTAGGAGCTCTACAATTAGCCAAAGAAATTGGAAAGGGTAGAAATGTAGTAACATTGGCCTGCGACTCAGGGTTTAAGTATCTTAACGGGAACCTTTTTTCTTGAGCTTTTATTTAGCAATAAAAAAATTGAAATTATTATCCAAAAATCTTACCAAAAGTTATGAAACCATTGAAGTTGAGCTGTGTTTTTCATTATTGTGCTAACATCCATTCATAAATTTTTTTATTACTATATGTTCTATCCCAGGAATTGTGATTCACACCTTTATAAACGGTGATTTTTATATTAGGATTAAAAGGTTTTAATTGATCATAAATAAGTGTAGAATTTTCAACAGGAATAATTTTGTCAGCATCACCATGGAAAAGCCAAATCGGTAAATTTTTTAGTTTTTTTATACCGGTTGTGTCCATACCACCACAAATGGGAATTATTGCTGAGAACAAATCAGGACGCTCTTTTGCAACCGAAAGAGTTCCATATCCGCCCATGCTTAAACCTGTGGCATATACTTTTTCAACATCTACATTATAGTTTTTTATTGTTTCCTCTACCAAAGATATTAGCGCTTCTACATATAGCGGTTCTGACCACCACTGAAACGCTGGACACTGAGGAGCAATAGTTATAAAAGGAAAATTCTCTCCTTTTCGTATCATTTTAGGAATACCGTGAAACTCCACTCTTCCAAGATCATCACCTCTTTCTCCAGCACCGTGCAAAAAAAGAACCAAGGGGAATTTAGAGTTTGACTCCTTATACTCTCTTGGAAGATAAACATAATATTTCAAAGTAACTGGCATAGTAATAGTAGTCGAAAACTCTTTACTGGATCTGATTTTTATTTCTTTGGCCATCAAGTTGCAGTTCAGTACCAATAAGCTTATCAATAAATTAAAATTCATGCTAAGATCAATTTACTTATTCACAAACAAAAAATTTTATATAATATATACTTTTAAGATGAAAGCTTCATATAAGGTGTAATATGTCCTTAATAAATTTTTTAAAATGGATTTTTAGGATAGCCTTCATTATCATATAAACCACTCAGATTAAAATAAGAAAGTAACTCAAAGCATTTATATTGGTCTTCAATTATAAATTTTTGCTTCCAACCATTCAATAAAATATCTTTAGAGGAATCAATATTCCTTTTTTGAAAATTAGTTGAAGAGGGTAGGTTTATAATTTTATTAATTTTTTTAAGATTTGGATTGTAATCCAAGAAATTAAAAATTTTAGTAAACTCCTTCATTGGATTAATTAACAAATTTTCATAGAAAATTATATGCATACCATTTGGCATAAGTTGTTGCAAAGGAACATAATGGTATATGCACCATAGAAATAAAAATTTCTCAAAATTAGTTTTAATATTAAACTTATTTATTGCTTTTTCGATTATTGGATAATCCTTTAAAATTTGTTTCTGAGATATAACTATTTCATAGTCGCTTCTTTCTCCAAGTGCTTCAATCCCCCATCCTAATTTTTGCCATGATGAGATTACCTGAAGTGGATGTCTTATAACAAATAAAATAGGGACGCCTGGAAAATTTTCTTTGATCCAACCCAGCATAAGGTTACAGTGTATATCTTTTATCAGCCTTTTGGTGTAGATATATTTCTTGTTGAATTGATCAATCCATTGGTTTCTAATTTCACCGCGGATTATAGAGCTAGCTGGGCTAAAATATTTGTCCTTTTTATTATTGGGCCTTATGTATTGAATGTATTGATAATCTTTCAATTGTTTTGTTTTTGCAGGGAAAAAAGGCTCAAATAAAATTCTAAATTCATTAGAATAGTTAATTGTT
>MDTG01299307.1_pt1 | contig 39239 bp, 60 predicted proteins | sample 811421 | NCBI WGS metagenome assembly MDTG01 (sample SAMN05326645, study PRJNA326480) | marine metagenome | isolation source: seawater | place: Pacific Ocean: South East | collected 2011 | reverse complement strand
TAACCATGGCATCCATTTTTGAGGCAACAGCGGGCAAACTCATTGGCCCGACAACTGGCGGCACTGTTACCCAGGCCACCAACAAGACGACCGGCGTAACGATTAACGCTGCATCCGGTCAAATCACCATGAACGGCGCTGCCCTTGGTGCAGGCGCTGAAGCCACTTTCGCTGTGACCAACAGCGAGGTGGCTGCAACAGATGTTGTCGTTGCTGTTCACGGCTCTGCCGGAACTGCTGGCAGCTATTTGGTGCAGGCAAACACGATGGCGGCAGGTTCTTTCAACCTGACCGTTTCAAACGTGACTTCTGGGTCGCTGTCAGAGGCGATCGTCATTAACTTTGTTGCGCTTAAGGGCGCTTCTAGCTGATGGCTTTGTTCGCTTTTAAGCGACTTAGGGAACAGCAGGCTGCCGCGCAAGCGGTGGCCTCTGCCCCTGCTAAGACTGAACCCAAGACCACCACCCGCAAGGCCAATGGCAGTAACAATCGTCGCAACAGCGGGCGGGGCAAGCTCGAACAGCTACATGACGCTCGCGGAAGCTGACGCCTACGTTGACGCCATGGTGCTGGGCACTGATGCGAACAAGTGGGGCTCAGGCAACGCTGATAGTCGCAACCGTGCGCTGACAGCTGCCACACAACGGCTTGACCGTGAAAGATTTCTAGGGGCCAGGGCAACCGACACGCAGGCGCTTGAGTGGCCGCGTACAGGTGTCAGAAAGCCTTCGACCTATATCAATACCTACGCAACGGGTTTTCCTTTTCGTATCGCCGATGATTTCTTCACCGATACAGAGATTCCCCCGCAGATTAAACACGCTCAGATTGAGTTAGCGGTTTACCTGCACAGCAATAAAGACGGCATCAGCCTGGGCGGCCTTGAAGACTTCAAGAGCGTTCAGGTGGGCAGTATTTCGGTCGTGCCTGATAAGACCGGTTCAGTGGGAGCTGATCGCGTGCCGCCCATGTTTGAAAGATATCTGCACAGCCTTAGAATCAGTGGACCAGGCAACATTTCTGTCAAACGGAGCTGATCCAATGCACATGGGCTGCCAAGGTGAGTCAATCACCGGAACAGATGCAAGAACTGGACGCTTTGGGGCGATTCAGTTCAAAGAAGACACGGTGATCAATGCAATCACTGCGGCTAGCTATACGGGCGACTCACTTGCTGGGGAAACCTTTGTGGCCCGTACTGTTATTTACGGCGTGTTTACTAGCATTCAGCTGACCAGCGGTGCTGCTATCGCTTACAAGCTCTAATGGCTCTCGGTGACATCCTGGCGGCCAAGCTGGCCCCAATTATTGGCGGCACAGTTCTTGCTGGGGATGTAACCGTGCGCGTGGTGACTGGTGGCACTTACAACGCAACTTCGGGCACCGTCAACGAGTCTGTGTCAGACACAGCAATTAAAGGGGTGGTCGCTGATGTCAACGTGCGCGAGGCCAACCAACTGATTCAGGCCGGGGATAAAAAGCTAACAATTTCAGCGGTTGACGTGTCGGCAGCCCCTGAGACCAAGGATCGCGTGGTGATCAGCAGCGTGGTCTATCAAGTCATTCAGGTGCAAACAGAGCAGTTAAATGGTGTAGACATTGCCTACGACCTGTTTTTGAGGGCCTAACGATGGCAAAACAGATTGGTTTTGATCAAGTTGACGACTACTTGAACCAGCTAGGGGACTTCTTCGCGCAAGAAACAGTCTTTACAGCCGACGCTTTGTTAAAAGAAGCAACGCCATCGACAACTGGCAGGTTGCGGGCAAGTTGGCAGATTGGTGAAAACGCCATAAGTGGTGAATCAGAACCACCTGGCGAATACTCGTCGGCTAAAGGAGGAAACATCCCACAACCAAAGGGCATCAACTACCAACCAGGCACTGAGAAAATCGGCAACGTTTACAACATTCACAACGCCGTGGAATATGCCGAACCGGTCTGTATGGGCACCGGCCTTCCACCTTCATGGGGCGGAAACTTCAAGACTTTGCAGGCCACAGAGGCAGGCTTTCCAGAGCGCATCACAAAAGATCTGCAGGTTGATTCGCAGAGGCGTTTCAACAATGCTGTTAAAGACGCACAAAGGAAAGGGAAGATCTAATGGCTGCAGCTGATCTAAACGAAGTACGCGCCACTATTGAGGGCCGCTTGGCTGATGAGTTGGTGAAGCCCCAGCCTGTCCCAGTGGTGTTTCACAACATGGCGTTTGAGCCAACACCAAATAGCACCTGGGTTCAATGTCTTACGTCCTTTGGCTCTAATCAATATCTGAGCCACGGCCTGTCCACCAACGCCCGCAACCGAATTACGGGGTTGCTTGTGATCAATATTTTTTCAGGAAAAGGGGTAGGCCCTGGGGCTAATTACAAGATTGGAAATCGGATTCGTAACCTTTACAATAGGGTCAACGTGTCGGGGGTTTTCTTCGACGCCCCAATCGGCCCCACGGCGCTGGCATCGCCAGAACCTGAAGGCTATTTTGTTACACGGGTCTCTGTGACCTTTGAATTCATCGAGGAACTCTGACCATGGCCACCATTCGCGGCGAAGCTGGTTCAGTTGAATTTGAGACCGGCGGCGGCAGTCTTGCCACTGTTGTCGGTACTCGCAGCTGGAGCCTGTCAATTACCAAAGAAACACTTGATACCACCGTGCATGGGAACACAACCCGGCAATTTGTCGGGAGCTTGGTCAGTGGTTCAGGCTCTGTTGAATTGGTTTATGACCCAGACGCTACGGGCCAATCCGGCTTGATCGAAGATGTGATTAAGACTGGGGACGCGGCTGATGCTTCGTTTGAGTTGTTCACCACCGGCAACACAAACGGCACCGATTCGCTCGCATTTGGCGGGATTATCACCGACATGGAAATCAGTTCTACTGTTGGAGAATTGGTGATTGTGTCCTGTAACTTCATCACCAGCGGAACCATTACTTCTAATCTTGAGTGATAAGGCTATAGTTTAGATGACAAATCTGTCGTCTAAATGCCCGCTGGAAATCGCACCGTTGATCTACTGGTTGGGGCGTTTGACCTCAACCAGCGTCGGAAGTTTGAACTAAAAAACGCTGAAGGCAAGAAAGTTGTAGATCTGTTTTTCAAACCGATCACACGCGCTGACCGCAAAAAAGCTCAAGCCTTGTCAGGCACCGATGAGGCTTTAGACATCAGCACGCAGATGCTGTGTCAGATGGCTGAGCTTGAGGACGGCACTAAGGCGTTTGCATCTGCTGATGTAGCCAAGCTGCAGCGTCAGTTACCTGAGAATGTGTTGAATGACCTTGAGTTGTTCTTGTTTGGGCTTGGCGATGATGCCGACTTGCAAGACGCAAAAAACGACTAACGCAGGACAGCTGGGCTTATTTTGAGTTTTTCCTGGCCTGCGAATTAGGCATGACCGTAAGCAGGCTTCGCAACGAATTGACCGATGCGGAGCTTATTTATTTTGCTGCCTACCACGAACTCAAGGCTGAAAAGGAGCAGAAGGCAATGGATCGCGCCAAGCAGCAACGGCGGTAAGCTGGGACAAGTTAACTGGCTGATGTGAGCACAACAGTCCTTACAGCCAAGTTTGATTTTTCTCAGCCGAAGTCTGCCATCAAGGGGACGCAGGCACAGATTGACCAGCTAAAAAATAAAGCCAAGGGTGCCCAAGGCGCATTAGACAATGCGGGTAAGTCTGCAAAGGGTGCAGGCGTTGCGTCTGCGTTTTTTGGCAAAGCGGCAAAGGGAGCGGTCCCAGGTGTTGCGGCTTTAGGCGGTGCTTTAAAAGCAGCATTAGGGCCCATCGCTTTGCTGACATCAGCGGCGGGTGTCCTTACTTCTGCCTTTTCGACGTTGGCTGAGCAAGACTTTGCGGAAGCAAAGGTCCGCACGCTTGGCGTTAACAGTGAGGAATTAAAGGGCCGCCTAAGTGATGTAAGCCGTGAACTATCGGGCCAGGCCAGTGTTGTTGAACTAACTGCGGCGGCCTACGACGTGGCTTCTGCTGGCTTCAATGATGCGGCCTCTGCCTCGCAGGTGCTGAAGGCTTCGAGCCTTGCGGCTACTGGTGGTTTCTCTGATTTAAACACCGTGGCAGACGCCACTACTTCGGTTCTCAACTCCTATGGCCTGGGGGCAGAACAAGCGTCGCGCATCACTGACCAGTTCATTCAGACGCAAAACGACGGCAAGATCGTTATCGGTCAATATGCGGCCAACATCGCAAAGGTTGCTCCCGTCGCAGCGGCCCTGGGTATTGGCCTAGATGAGGTAAACGCAGCGGTGGCTCAGATCACTGGCACAGGTACTGGTGCAGAAGTCACATTTACAGCACTTAAAACAGCATTTGCCCAGTTGGCGTCTGGTGGAGTCGGAGGAAAGCTGAAAGAATTTGGGGTCAATATTGACGCCAACTCAATTGCAGCTGATGGCTTCGTTGGCACCTTGAAAAAAATCAAGGATTCTGGAGCTGATACGGGCGCAATTCTTAAAGCCTTCGGAACAGAAGCGGGCCCAGTTTTGCAGCCGTTATTGAACGACTTTGACAAGCTGAACCAGCTAGTTGAGAACCAACGCAATTCTCAGGGCGAAGCCGCCAAATCTGCTTTTGAAGCAGGTAACACAATTAAGGGTGCCCTTAATCGACTGCAAAGCGCTTTTACAAATATCTTTGCCAGTGGCTCAGAGCTGGGCGAGCTGCTTAAAGGCACATTCCAGGTGGCGGCAGTGACCGTTGAGGCCTTTGGCGCTGCTTTGAAATTGTACTTGGCCCCTTTACGAGGCCTTATTGACGCCACAAAAAAAATTGCTAATGCTTTTTCTCCTCTGAAAGAAGGTGTAAACATTGCCTTTGAATTAGAAGAAGGATGGAAAAAAGTTTTAGGTGCTTTTGACACTCTGTCTAAAAAAGTGACTGCGTTCGCTTCGGTTTATTTTCAGACTGTTGCGAAACTAATTGGTGTTGTTGTTAATTTAGGAATAAACATAAACAAAGCTTTAGGCAACCCAATTGGAAAATTATTTAACCTTTACGGTCAATTGCGAGAATTTCTTTTTGGGATATTTGGCCAAATTGGACAAGCTGCAAGCAATTTCTTTGGTGGATTTGTCAGTAACGCAGGCGAAGCGGTTACTAATGTTGTGAAGTTTTTCGGCGGGCTGTTTAGTGAGCTTGCAGGAATTATCAACCGCTTTGAAGGTTTTCTGCCTGGTTGGCTTAAGGACTCGCTTTCAGGGGCAACCGGCGCAGCAAAAAACGTTGTAGGAGCAATTGCAACAGCAGTAAACAGCGTTAAAGAAATTGTTCAAGCAGTGCCTGAAAAACTTGCGACATTTACAGTCGAAACTGTTCAGCAGAAATCAACAGAAACCGCATCAGCTGCCAACGCAATACAACAAACAGGCGGCGGCCTTGCGGCAGCTGGAGGCAAAACAACAGCAACGACTGAAAAAGAAACACCGTTGCAAAAACAGCAAAAGGCTGCTAAAGCACTTTTAGCAAGTCTCAAGAGAAAAAATGAACTTGACGCAACAGCTACAGATCAAGAGCGAAAACAGCTAGAGCTTAAATTTGCTAAAGCAGACATTGAAGAAAGATTCAAGCTTTTGAGCAAAGATAAAATTAAGGCTTTAAAAGATGAGCTGCAAAACAATTTCGACATTACCGAAGAAAAGCAAAAGCAACTTGAACTTGCAAAGGAAGCACAAAAGGAGGCAGAAAAATTAAATGAGATTTATAAAGGCATTGGCGATACACTTAGCACCGGAGTCCATGACGCGATTATGGGCGCAGTAGAGGGCACTAAAACACTTGGTGAAGTAGCCAGCGGCGTCTTAAAAACCATCAGCAACCAATTGATGAAATTTGCTCTTGGGGGTTTTGGCGGCAAAGACAAGAACAGCGGCAGTGGCATTCTTGGCGCAGTCGCTGACATATTTAGGGCTGACGGCGGCCCTGTAAACGCTGGGCGTTCTTATGTGGTCGGAGAAAGAGGGCCGGAAGTTTTCACTCCGAGCCGTAGCGGCAGTATTGTTCCAAACCATGCTATGGGTGGATCCATGGGCATTGTGGTGAACGTTGATGCCTCAGGCTCTTCTGTTGAGGGTCAAGGGGAGCAAGCGTCACAGCTTGGCAAGATGCTTGGCAGTGCAGTTCAAGCCGAGCTAATTAAGCAGAAACGTCCTGGCGGTCTACTTGCAACCTGATGGCCACTTTTCCTTCAATCACGCCAACTTATGGCACTCAAAAAAGCAGCGCCCCAAACTTCAAGAGGCAACAATTTGGCGACGGATTTAGTCAGAGATTGACGTTTGGCCTGAATCAAAACCCCAAAACTTTTAGCCTGACGTTTGAAGTGTCAGAAACAGATGCTGACACAATTGAAACGTTTTTGGATGCGAGGGCCGCGAACAACATGGAGAGCTTTGATTTTACCCCGCCCGGTGAAGCCAGCAGCTCTAAATTTGTCTGTGAACAGTGGAGCAAGTCGATTCCTTATTTGAACCGCGCCACAATCCAAACAACATTCCGCCAAGTATTTGAACCGTAATGGCTTACACCGCTTGGGCCGCTAGTACCGCTTTTGTTGTTGGTGACGTAAGACGCGCCACCACATCACAAAACAGCGGTTTAGTTTTTGAGTGTTCGACTGCCGGAACGTCAGGCAGTTCGGAGCCTGATTGGCCTACAGATATTGGCAGCACGCTGACCGACAACACCGTTGTCTGGACAGCAATTAGTTCAATCTATGCTGATCTTTCTGCGTTATCGCCAGATGCAATAATTGAATTATTTGAGCTGCATTACGACAATACGTTGCACGGCAGTTCAGACATTTTGCGATGGCACGCGGGAGTCAATGCAGATGTCACGGGCGACATTACTTGGAATAGCAACACCTACACGCGTTTCCCTGTAAAAGCTGAAGGATTTGAGTTCACAAATGGTGGCCAACTTCCCCGACCAACGTTAACCGTTTCAAATTTAGGTTCAATAATCACGGCACTGTTGTTTGATGTGAACAAAGTAACATTAGGTAATGACTTGACCGGGGCCAAGGTTAAGCGAATAAGAACACTAAAAAAGTTTCTTGACGGTCAGTCAGCTGCTGATCCATACGCAACTTTTCCTGTTGAAGAATACTATGTTGATCGCAAAGCCACAGAATCACAAGATGTTGTGAGCTTCGAGCTTGCAAGCAAATTTGATTTGTCTAACAAGGAATTGCCAAATCGTCAGGTTGTAGCAAACATTTGTCAGTGGCAGTATCGCAGCTCTGAATGCAGCTACACCGGCAGCAATTTCTTTGATGTAAATAACAACAGCGTTGGATCGTTGGCGCAGGATGCGTGCGGCAAGCGGCTTAGCAGTTGTAAAAAACGTTTTGGCGAAAATGGCGAACTACCCTTTGGGTCATTCCCTGGGGCAGGACTGCTCAAATGATGTTGCCGCCTTCAATTATGAGCCTGATCATGGCTCATGCAAAAAAAGAAAGCCCTAAAGAGTGCTGCGGCTTGGTGGCTGTAGTTAAGGGAAAGCGTCGTTTTTTCCCTTGCAAAAACTTGGCTGATACGCCGGATGAGCATTTTGTCCTAGACCCGGCTGACTATGCAGCAGTAGAGGACAAAGGCGAAATCGTTGCTGTAATTCACAGCCATCCGACAACGAACCACAATCCATCACCAGCCGATCGCGTTGCATGTGAGCAAAGCGGGCTGCCTTGGCACATCGTCAACCCAAACACTGAGAACTGGGGTTACTGCGAGCCCGAAGGGTTTGAGTTGCCCTATGTGGGGCGTGAGTTTTCACACGGTGTGGTGGACTGTTACAGCCTGTGCCGTGATTGGTACAAGCGTGAGTTTGGGCTTGAGCTGCGTAATTATCCACGTCGTAACAAGTGGTGGGAGCATGGCGAAAATCTCTACATAGAAAACTTTGAAAAAGAAGGCTTTCGGCAAATACCGCTTGCAGAGGTGCAACGTGGCGATGCGTTGCTCATGAATCTTGTCTCGCCAGTAGCAAACCATGCGGCGATTTACTTGGGCGACCAGTTGATCTTGCATCACGTTCAAGGGCGGCTATCTAGTCGCGATGTTCTAGGCGGCTACTATTTGAAGAACGTAGCTTGCGCCTTGAGGCATAGGCATGAAAGTCGTTAAGGTCTACGGCGCACTGCGCAAACTGCTGGGCAAGACTCGATTTGAGTTTGTCGCTGACACGCCTGCTCAAGCGATGAATGCTCTGCTTGCAAATTTCCCGCAACTTGAGCGGTGGTTGATTGACAGCGAAAAACGTGGCGTTGCTTATCGCGTCACGGTAGGCAAGCAAAAAGTCCACAACGACAACATGTCGGGCATGTTTGCACCGTGGAGTGAGCAAGATGTTTTCAGCATCACTCCCGTTTTGATTGGTGCTGGTCGTGGCGGTTTCGGTTCAATTTTGCTTGGAATTGGGCTGGTCGCTGCTGCAGTTTTTATCCCTGGTCTTGGCATTGGCCTTGGCGGTGCATTGGTAACAAAGGTTGGTTTGTTTGGCGGCGCTTTAATTTTGGGCGGGATTGCTCAAATGATTTCGCCTGTGCCCAAGCCACCAAGAGAAGCATCGAAGTTGGAATCAAACAGTTTCAGCGGGGTTGGCAACACAGTTCGCCAAGGAGTCCCCGTCCCAATAGCTTATGGGCGAGTATTTGTTGGATCGGCAGTTATTTCCGCTGGCCTTGACGTTGATCAAGTCTGACCATGACTAAATCAAAGTACATTGCAGGTGCTGGCGGCGGCAGCAGCAGCGGCGGTAGCGGCAAATTTGGCGGTGGTGGCGGCGGTACTCCGACTGAAAGTGATGATTCGCTGCAATCAAAGCAGTTTGCGAATGTTCTTGATCTGCTAAGCGAAGGAGAAATTCAAGGCTTAGACGATGGAAATAAAAGCATCTTTCTTGATGGAACGCCGGTCGAAGACCTTGGAGGGAATGATAATTTCTCGGGGTTTACTATTGCCACCCGAAATGGCACACAATCACAGACCTATATCCCTGGCGTTTTTGCCAACGTAGAAAACGAAACGGCTGTCGGCGTAAACTTTACAAATTCCTCGCCAATTACGCGGCAAATTGCTGATTCAAATGTTGATCGTGTCCGCGTAACTATTCAAATTCCTGCTCTGCAAAATATTGAAAACGATGGAGATATTGTCGGCACAAGCGTCAGCATTAGCATTCAAGTTCAGTACAACGGCGGTGGCTTTAACACCGTCAAAACTGACATTATTTCAGGCAAAGCCAGCGGTGCCTATCAGCGAGACTATCTAATAACGCTTACCGGCGCATTCCCTGTAGATATCAAATTACTACGCAACACAGCTGACAGCTCATCGTCAAGACTGCAAAACGTAACTAACTGGCAGAGCTTTACATCAATTATTGACGCCAAACTGGCTTACCCAAACAGCGCAATAGTTGGGCTGCGTTTTGATTCAAGCGCGTTCAAAAACATTCCTCAACGCAAGTATTTGATCCGTGGCATTAAGGTCAAAATTCCAAGCAATGCGACAGTAGATACAACAACGCATATTGGAAGGATCACGTATTCCGGGATCTGGAATGGTGAATTTAAATCAGGCACTCACTTCACTTCAGATCCTGCCTGGTGCCTTTGGGATTTACTTACAAATGAAAGGTATGGATGCTCCGTGCCTGAATCATCGCTGGATCGGTATGATTTCTTTTCTGTTTCTCAATTTTGCAACACGCTTGTCGATGACGGCAAAGGCGGCCAAGAGCCACGGTTCAGCTGCAATCTGCTGATCAACCAGCGCAAAGAAGTTTATAATGTCATCCAAGAGATGAGCAGCATCTTTAGGGGCATCTCTTACTACGGCGCTGGTTCGTTGGTATTACTGCAGGACAAGCCTTCTGACGCTCAGTACACGCTTGGCCCGGCAAATGTGATTGATGGGATGTTTTCATATTCCGGGTCATCAATTCGCAGCCGCCACACTTGCGCGACTGTTGCATACCAAAACTACGACGAGCTTGGCGAGGTGTCGTTTGAGTACGTTGAAAATGCTGATGCTGTTGCTAAGTACGGCGTCAACAACAAGGACATCAAAGCAGTTGGATGTTATTCACAAGGCCAAGCCAACAGGCTTGGCAAATGGACGCTGCTAAGCGAACAAGATTTGTACGAGACGTGTGATTTTGCCATTGGTATTGATTCAGGCATTGTTGTTAGACCTGGCATGGTTGTGGACATTGCAGACCCTGTACGAAGTGTGACAAGAAGAAACGGGCGTATTTCATCAGCCACTACAACCCAAATAACGATCGACAGCACGACAGAATTGTCAGTCAACATGGGCAATAGCCCAACTATTTCAGTTATTTTGCCTAACGGCTTAATTGAAACAAGAGACATTAATTCAATAAGTGGCACGGGTATTAACGTCAGCTCTGCATTTAGCCAGGCCCCAGCAACCTTTGCCCCTTGGTTAATTCAAACAACAGACATACAATCTCAACAGTTTCGAGTCATTAGTGTCGCGGAAAACGAAGACAGTACTTTTGGCGTTACTGCTATTAAATACAATGAAAGTATTTACGACGCGGTTGAGCAAGACTTAAACCTGACTCAACGCGATATTACAAACATCACTGCGACGCCAACTGCTGTCACTAACTTGTCGGCAGCTGAGTTTTTGTATGAAGAAGGTGGGACAGTTAGGGCAGCCGTTGACATTAGTTGGTCAAGCCCCGTGGCCAACGTTACAGATTTTATTGTTCGTTATCGCCTGAATGACAATAATTTTGAAAAAATTGAAACTGAGGCGCAGTCAACGCAAGTAAGAAGCTTAAAGGCTGGAGTCTTTGAGATACAAGTAACGCCGCGCAGTTACGTGGGGAGAGCTGGGCCTACGACTACCCAGACATTCACGCTTGCAGGCAAAACAGCAATCCCAGGCAATGTTCAGAACTTGACCCTGGAGCCTTTGAATTACAACAGCGCACGATTGCGCTGGGATGAAACCGTTGATCTCGACGTAAAGGTCAGCGGCAAGGTCCATATTCGTCACAGCAACTTGGCTGATGGCAGTGCAACTTGGAGCAACAGCACTGATCTAATTGCAGCTATTGCAGGTAGTGCTACAGAGGCGACGGTTCCTCTTTTAGAGGGGGAGTATCTGGTCAAGTTTGAGGATGACGGCCTCCGTAAAAGCGCAACAGAAACCAGCATCGTTGTTGATCAACCAGTTGCACAGACATTTTTTGGCGTTAAAACACAACGCGAAGATCAGCTATCAACGCCATTTAGCGGCAGCAAAACCGACACGACTTACGACTCGACCTATGACGCTTTAATTCTCGACAGCGATGGCCTGACTGCAGGTACTGGTGAATATGCTTTTGCCGACACGTTGGACCTTGAAGCCGTTTACAGCTTGGATCTAGAACGTCGTTTAGTAGCTCGCGGTATCTATCCAACCGATACCTGGGACAGTCGAACAGCGTTGATTGATACTTGGTTAGATATTGATGGCGGTGTTGTTGATCAAGTTAATGCGGAACTTTACGTGCGAAAGACCAACGACAACCCGTCTGGTTCTCCGACATACAGCGCCTGGCAGCCTTTGGCGAATGGTGTTTTAAAAGCTCGTGCTTTTCAGTTCAAGGCTGTTTTGACATCATCCAATGCGGCTCAAAACATACTTGTGGATGAGCTTGGTTACAAGGCGCAGATGCAGCAGCGCACAGAGCAGAGCACCTCAGCGATTGCTAGCGGAACGTCGGCCAAAGCAGTGACGTTTACAAATGCGTTTTTCACCGGCACGAGCAGCTTAGGCGGAGCAAATAGTGCGTTGCCAACGATTGGCATTACGCCGCAAAATATGGCAACGGGCGATTTCTTTGAGCTGTCCAGCATTTCTCGCACGGGATTCACAGTGACGTTTAAAAACAGCAGCAGCACAATTGTTGATCGCAATTTCAACTACATGGCGACAGGCTTTGGCAAGTCGTAAACTGTCGGGAGCACTGCGCTAGGGCCTTGTGAGCCAACATGACTATTCCCTAGCAGACCAAAGCGGAGCCAGCTTCCGTGGCGACCTTAATAATGCGCTGTCTGCGATTGCGACTAACAACAGCGGTTCTACAGATCCGGCCACGACGTTTGCAAACCAGTTTTACGTCGATTCTGGGGACAACACCTTAAAAATCAGGAATGCTGCAAACAATGCCTACGTCAACGTCAGTGCAGTTGGTGGCATTGGGACGGCAAACCTTGGCTTAGCTCTTGCTGCATCACCAACGTTTACCGGAACGGCGACGTTTGGCGGCGACATCCTGATGTCCGGCAATGGGACGATTGACATCCCGGTCGGCACAACAGCTCAGCGTCCGGGTAGCCCTAATAACGGGATGATCCGTTACAACTCAACGCTCGCTCGGTATGAGGGTTATTCGGGTTCAGCATGGGGGCAGCTTGGCGCGGGTGCAACTGGCGGCGGAACTGATCAAATTTTTACCACCAATGGCCAATCGGTCACCACAGATTTCACGTTGGCTGGAACGTTAAACGCAATGTCAGCAGGGCCGATAGCGATTGCCAGTGGAGTTACAGTGACGGTAAGTTCCGGTGCCACTTGGACGGTGGTCTGACATGAGCACGATAAAAGCAGCCAATTTACAGAACACGGGGAGTGGCGCTCCTGTCTTCAAGAACAGCTCTGGCACGGAGATTGGTCAGCTCGCAAAAGCGTGGGTCAACTTTAACGGCACTGGAACGGTTGCTATTAGAACTAGCTTCAACGTCAGCTCGATTACTGATCTAGCAACTGGACGGTATCAAGTTAATTTTACAAACGCTGTTGCGGCTGATTGTTGTCCAGTGATGTTCAATTCTGGAGATGGTAGTGGCTCATTCGAGGCTTTTGGTAACGCTTTTACTGGGGGCATCACAACAGGCACAGCAGCAATCAAGGTTTCCAGTCACGGCAGCGGTTTTGTCGATTCAAATTTATTCTTTGTCGTTGTTTTCGGAGCTTGATCCATGAGCACACTTAAGGTCGCCACTATTCAAGACACGTCGGGCAACAACAGCTCGACACCTGCAGGGATTGCATCCGGCACGGCAAAGGCATGGGTCAACTTTAATGGCACTGGTACGGTTGCCATTAGAGAAGATTTCAACGTCAGCAGCATTACGGATAATGCTACGGGACAATACACCGTAACTTTTACAAATGCTATGGCTGATGCAAATTTTTCGTTTGCGGTATCAGGTATTAAATCTGGTGACAACGCTGTTGATGGCGGAGGAAGGCAAGCGCCTACCTCAACAACGTTAAAAGTTGCGTTCCTAGATCTTACTAACTTTACTGACGTTGAATTTGCCTCTGTAGCTATCTTTCGCTAATCAATCATGAGCACCCTCAAAGTCAACGCGCTTCAAAACACCAGCGGCACCGCCCTGAATTTTATAAAGCAGATTGTTTCAACGCAAAACACCACAGCCTTTACAGGCACTCAAACTTCTTATACAGACTTATTTAGCGCATCGATTACTCCATCGGCAACGTCTAGCAAGATTCTTATTCTTCCACAATTAGCAATTAGTAAGGAAAATAATCATTCGGCTCTAGCGCGATTAGTGCGCCAGATTGGTAGCGGCAGCTTCAATGCTTTCGGTGGGGGTGTTGGGACACAATCCAATCATGACGATAACGTTTGGTGGAACATCAGGACCACTCTTTACAGTATAAATCCATTCACGGTCCCTTATTTAGACTCACCTTCTACTACTTCAGCGGTGACGTATAAAGCGCAAATTAGGACAACAAACAGCAGTAATGGTTACGCTGTAAACCGTACCATGGACAGTGGCAATGACGCTTTTAACTCGAATGCTGCTTCATCAATCACACTCATAGAGGTAGCAGGATGACTAGCACTTTTGATGCAATTAAGTCTTTGTGCCCTGGCGCAGAGTTTTTCATGACCGATGATGCCGTTACTTGGCTTGAAACGGAGCAAACCCAACCAACTGACGCTGAAGTAACAGCAGAAATTACACGCCTTAATGGGCAGCGCCTTTGGGACGATCTACGCACCAAGCGCAATCAGCTAATTGCCGAGACTGACTATCTGGCATTGTCTGACGCTACTCTTAGTGCAGACATGCGGACTTATCGTCAGGCGTTACGGGATCTTCCCGCTAACACCAGCGATCCTGCAAACCCTACCTGGCCCACTAAGCCATGAGCGACAAGCGCATTATTTTCCCCAATAACGACGGTGGCGTTTCTGTCATCATCCCGTCAGACAACTGCGGCTTAAGCGTTGAAGCTATTGCCCGCAAAGATGTGCCTTCTGGCAAGGCTTATCAGATTGTGGATGTAGCGGACGTGCCTAGCGACCGTTCATTCCGCAACGCCTGGACTTACACGGAGAGCTGACATGCCAATCGGATTTGACCTGTCCAAAGCAAAGGACATCCACCGCGACAAAATTCGCGCAGCACGCTTGCCTCTGTTGCAGGCACAAGATCTTGAGTTCACCCGTGCTCAAGAAACCAGTGCTGACACTGCTGCAATTGTCACAGCAAAGCAAGCCTTGCGCGATGCACCTGCTGCTTCTGCAATCGACGCGGCAACCACAGCTGATGAACTGAAGGCGTCATGGGACACGAGCCTTCTTGGCGCTAGCCCGTATTCTTGAAGACAGTAGACTCATCTCAGGGGGTGCGTTATGGCCGTTAATCCTGGGACGTATAACTTCGTTCTTCAGCGCCGAAGCGACTGGAGCTTAATTCTGCAGTTCAAAGACAGCACAAACACGGTCATTAACTTGACCGGTTACACGCTTTACGCGCAGGCCTGGGACAAGTCGCGTTCCACAAAATATGCTGATTTTACAGTTGCCTACACAGACCGCACAAACGGCAAGGTGACAATCAGCCTGACAGACACGCAGACGGCAACGTTTATAGATGAGCTGTACTACGACGTTCTGCTGGAAAATGGCAGCGGGCTGCGTGAGTATTACCTAGAAGGGATTATTTTTGTGTCTGAGGGCTACACGTCGCCATGACAGCAGTCAACGTCACGACAAACGGCAAAACCACGGTCGTTGAAAACACGACGACTAACACCGTTTCAATCACAACCACAGGTCCGCAAGGTCCGGCGTCGGCTGGTTTCGTTTTCAATGGTGACGCTAAAGTAAATGACAGCATCGTCTATTACTCCGCATCAGCTGGGGAGTTTAAGGCGGACACGACCACCACTAAACTCAGCCTTGTAGAAGGCGGGAACTTCTAAGCCATGGCCAACACCATCCGCATCAAGAAGAGAGCAGCTTCAGGGGCGGATGGTGCTCCGTCGTCTCTAGCTAGTTCGGAACTGGCTTTTAATGAGTCAGATCTTAAACTGTACTATGGCTTCGGGGATAATGGCAGTGGAGTTGCGACATCCATTATTAGTTTGGGGGGCTCCGGCGCGTTCATCTCCAAAACCGACGCGAAAGGCGCAAACCTTGTTCTTGCTGGGCCAACAACAGGGTCTGATGCAAATCCAACATTTAGGTCGCTAGTTGCTGCTGATATTCCAAGCATTGCCCACACAAAGATCAGTGATTTTGACACTGGTGTTCGGGTCAATCGTCTCGATCAAATGGCTGCCCCGACGGGCAACATTGACGTCAACTCGAACAAGCTGACCAACGTCACTGACCCGACCTCGGCACAAGATGCAGCGACCAAAGCTTATGTCGATGCAGTCAAGACCGGATTAGATGTAAAAGGCTCAGTCAAGGTTGCCACCACGGCAAACATCACGCTGTCTGGCACGCAGACGATTGACGGGGTCGCGGTTTCTGCTGATGAGCGTGTTCTGGTTAAAAACCAGTCCACCGGATCACAAAACGGCATCTATGACTGCAAGTCCGGCACCTGGGCACGCTCAAGCGACTTTGACGCCGACAGCGAAGTTACTTCTGGTGCATTTGTCTTTGTTGAGCAGGGCACTGTTGGAGCGGACCAAGGCTTTGTCCTAACTACTGACGGCACTATCACGGTTGGCTCCACCGCTCTGAGTTTTACTCAGTTTTCTGGTGCAGGTGCAATTACAGCAGGCGATGGCCTGCAGAAATCTGGCAGCACAATTTCTGCCGACTTAAAAGCAAATGGCGGTCTTGTTATTGAATCAGCCGAGCTTGCTTTAAAGCTGGACGCTTCGAGCATTACTGGAACGCTTGCGGTTGGTGATGGTGGCACAGGTGCAACTTCTGCATCCGCTGCCAGAAGCGCCCTTGGCCTCGAAATCGGCGCAAACGTTCAAGCCTTCGATCAACAACTTGCTGATGTAGCTGGCCTGGCTGTAACAAACGGCGGTTTCATTGTTGGTGATGGCTCCAACTTTGTTCTGGAAACTGGCGCAACCGCTCGCACAAGTATTGGGGCTCAAACGCTTGCAGCTGATTTAACGAACCTTTCAAGTTGTCAGTCTGGAGCGTCAGCCGCTCTTGCCGCGCTTACTTCTACAGAGGTTGCAATCCTTGATGGTGCAACGCTATCAACTACAGAGCTAAATTATGTTGATGGAGTCACGTCCAGCATTCAAACTCAGCTAGACGCGAAGCAAGCTTCTGACGCCCAGCTCACTGATATTGCTGGCCTGGCCGTTACTAATGGTGGCTTCATCGTTGGTGATGGCTCTAATTTTGTCCTCGAAACTGGAGCAACTGCACGTACAAGCATTGGCGCTCAAACGCTCGCGGCTGATTTAACAGCTCTTTCCTCATGTCAATCAGGCGGTGCATCTGCACTCGCTGCGTTGACCTCCACCGAAATCGGGATTCTCGATGGGGCAACAGTTACAACCACCGAGTTAAACCTATTAGACGGTGGAACATCAGCGACTTCAACGACGCTGGCAGCTGCTGACCGCGTGGTGTTAAACGACGCTGGCACGATGAAGCAGGTTGCTCTTTCTGATGTGGTGACTTTCCTCGCGAACGGAACGGCCAGCTCGTTCGTTCTCGATGGCGGCACCTATTGATCGGAGCTACCAATGGCGAACACAATCAAGCACAAGCGCGGCACCTCTGATCCAAGTGCCTCAGATCTTGTCGTAGGCGAACTCGCCATAAGAACCGATACGGGCGTCGTTTTTACGAAAAAAGACGACGGCTCTGTTGCTGCAATTGCAGGTGGTGGCACTGTTGCGGACGATTGCATTTATGAAAACGCGCAGACAATCTCGACGAATTACTCGATCACCTCAGGCAAAAATGCCATGAGTGCTGGGCCAATCACAATCGCCTCAGGCGTGACCGTGACAGTAACCTCAGGGAGCACTTACACAATTGTCTGATGCAAAAGCCTGACCCACTAATTTGCGGCAAACCTGGGGCAGAAGATTTAACTGTTGCCAGGAATCGAGTGCAATGGCTTGAGATGCTTTATTTTTACGAAGGCCGCGACAACGTCGATCATCCTCAGCGCGGTTTATATACGGGGCTTTTTAAAAAACATCATTTATGGTCTCCTGGTAGTGACGAAGATTGATCCTGTAGATCACATCCAAAACCGTCCATTGACTGGGCCGGTTAATGTATCCAAGGAAAACGTTTTCTCGTTTCAAAATGATCAAATCTATTGTGACTGGTGCCGCCGTCATTGCGGTCAGTGCATTGGCCCCCCTGTCTGCGATCGCAAACCCTTTGTATTTCAATCCAGAAGCTAACGTCGGAGCTGGCGAAAACGGCGTGACCGGCGCGACCGTTGACCTGCACCTGGGCGCTAAAGGCGAGGGCTTTTTTGCTCAAATCGGGCCTATGGTCCAGGTTCCGGACACTGGCGACACTGAGGTGGGCGTCAGCGGTAAGGCCGGTTACAGCTTCGGTGCGGGTTACAGCGAGCTGAGCTTTGCCAGCATCAATTCAGACACAAACTTCAACCTCAAAGTTGGCAAAACGTTTGATCTCTGAGTTATAACTTAGAAGTCTCCTCACACAGACAGCAAGAAGCCCTCGGAAGGGGGCTTTTTGTTTACCTAAAAACTATGGCTCAAAAAATTTTCAATCTGCTGAGTGTTCTTGGCTTCACCGTTTCAACAAGCTTGGCCGTGATCGGCGTTATGGCTTATACGCGCGTCCCGTCAATGATGAAGCTATATCTGAGCGATATGAAGCTGGAGCTGACAGAAACGATCCTTGATCAAGTGCCCGTTCCAAAGATGCCTGAGCTGCCCAAGGCAACTGGGCCCGCGATCAAGTCACCGTTTTAACTTGTTTTTAAGGCTCTACCCCCTGTAAACGCTTTGGCTATATGCCGCAAATTCGTGCGATAGGTGTGCGAGGCATTGGCGTCCCTGACATCTATGTGGGCCAACCAATTCCGCCTCCTGTTTTACCAATAGCCCCACCGGTAACTTCAGCAGCGTTCCCAGTTATTGAGATGCCCGGATGCGTCCGTGCGCGTATTAGCCAGGGCGGCGGTGTTCAAACCTTTGAAGATGATCCACGCGGCACAGTAACGCTGTGCGATGGCTCGGTCCCTGTTTATGAAGCCCCTAACTACAGCCCCCGCGATTTCACATGGGTGCAGCCACCACAAGCAAACATGAAAAAGCCGGAGTCAAAAGCCCCGGCCGCAGTCCCTTCCCCAAGTGTACCGAGTGCCGTCCCTAGTTTTCCAAACTTGCGACAGGACAAACCGTGCCCACCGTTTGGCGCGAAAGAAATTGGATCGTTTAACAAATTAGGAACGCAGGTTCTTGCGGGTTACAAGCTGCAGGATGGTGAGTGCGTCAAGACCTGGGCATCAGTTCCGGTCAGTCAGGTTGTTGACAATTACTTGCCGGACGTTGGCCCCACAACTTCTGTGGCGCTTACAGCTGCTTTTGCCACAACAGCTGCAATCTTGTCGAAGCCAATTGCATCAGTTTTGCAGAAGCTGGCCAAGCCAATTACGAAGAAGGTTGTGAAGAAGCTTCTGTTGAAAAAGGAAGTACCGGTATCTTTGTCGGAACGAATCCTGGCTCAACGAGATCGGAATCGAGCACTAATGGCTTTGCGTCGGGCTGTGGGTAAGTAATAGCGTGGGTGTGGTCTTCTACAGGTATGGGCCTAATGACTACATCAGCACAGATGGCTTTGAAGGGACTGTTATCAGAAAAGCCATAGCCATCGCGGATTGCCTGTTGGCACGCTTTTAATCTCCCCATTTCGTAATTTAATCTTTTATCAGACAAACTCTGTTCATAAAGAGCAACCTGTTTTTCTGCGGCCTTGAGGCAAAGGTTTATTGCGCGACGATCTAATGGCACAGATATAGTTGCAGTAATTCCAAAATTGTTGCTGTAGTTGCTGCGATACCCCGTCCTCATTGGCTTCATGAACAGGACTTTGCCAGGACTGTCGGGAATTCCGTCTGGTCCGTCCAAGCCTGTTTCTGGATCAGTCAAACCGTAATTGTCGCTGTTATCGTAAACCGGCTCCTGATAGTATTCATTGTTAGGTTTACCCCAAGAGTGAACACCAGACACAAAAGGGGACACATTTAACGTGGCTCCGTCACATTGAATCCCAGAACCAAAGCTAAACTTTTGATATTGACCCGGCGTTATTTGCACAGCTTGATTAACAACTGAGCCGCTACTATTTGATACTGGAGCTGCGGTTGCGCTGACCTGTGCAGCGGCAGGCCCGGTGTAGATCAAGCCGAGCAGCAGTGCAGTTGCTGTCGCTTTCATTGGCTGAAGGTGCTGGTTGAGTCGGTCACGCTTTCAATAATTGTTTCCCTGTCAATAATTACTTTTTCGATCAGACCGGGGCCCTGATAGGTCTCTGCAAACTGGAAGGCAGCGCCTGGCGTCGATTGAACCCAGCTGCTGCGATTGGCAAGGTCTAGAGCTGTGCCGCTTGCTGAAGGGCTCACGGTGCCACTGCTTGGCTCAACCCCGGTGCCCATCACTGTGTACTCCCAGCCAGTGCGGTGCGATTCCGAAACAATGCTCTCGCGTACTACCGTTTTCGACTCGGTATGGCTGGTGACCAGCCCCTGGGAGAAGTTAGGGATAACCGGCACCGCTGTCGCTGGGGATGCCAACAGCAGCAAAAGCGCACTAGCGGCTTTGTAGTTCACTGATCACCTGCCCAATGGCGCTGGTGTTGCCCGCACCTGGACTGATTGTGAGAATTCCGCTGGTATTGATTGTGGCTGCTAAGCCAGTGTTTGTACCTGCAGCCGTGCTGGTTACATCGCCGAAGGCTGGCACGCCTCCAACTGTCGGGGCTGATGTGGGCACCAAATCGCCTTGTGAGTAGCTGGTGCTGAATGTAAAAGCGTTGCCCGCAGTTTTCTGCGTTGCGTCTGGAATTGTGATCGCGTTGACCCCGTTGGTAGCTGCCCCAAGCCCCCCCAGGGCGTCATTGGTGGTTGACCCGCCTGCGCTGACTGACGTGTCAACTCCGTTGCCGCTGATGCTGTAGCTGTTGCCTACGCGAATGGCACGAGACGAAGCTGCGCCAACGTCGAGCTGAACTGAACTACTGAGTCGGTGCGTAAGGTCAGCCTGAGCAGGTAAAACAACCGCCAATGTGGCTCCCAATACCAAAAGTGCGCGGGTCATTTGATGCCAGCTTTGGTTTTACTGTTATCAACAATAACGCCGTTCTCCTCCTTCTTTTTCTTGCCAAGTTTGCCGAGTGCTGGCGAATACGAAGCCGCCGTTCCCGTCAGTAAAGAGGCTGGAAACGTGGGGTCTACACTTTGCGAAAAAATGCCCAAATAATTTGCCGTCAGAATCCCCATCGACCATAAAAGGATGGTCACGCGAACAACATCACCCAGCCAAGAGTGGCCTTGTTCCTCTTGTTCTTCCGGCTTGGTTTGCGGTGTTTCTGCCATGACGTAACAGAGCTACTCTTTAAGGGTAACGATCAGGCAAAAACGATGCTGCTACTGATCCGCCCAATCCTGTTTGCGTTCTTGCAATCGCAAGGAGTCAAAAAACTGGTGGTCGATCTTTTGACCGCCTACGCCAAATCGACCGAATCACAAATAGACGATCAAGTCGTCTCTTATGTAGTCAAGTCCATGTACCCGGAAAAAAGAATTGAAAAATGAAAATGTCCATTTTCTCGTTGGCGGGTTGGTTCGTTGCGGGCGGCGCGGTCATGCTGCTGTTGTTCAGTTCAACGCTGGTTTTTATCAGCGGCTATACAGCTGGCGAAAGCGTTTGCAACCGACCATTATCAGGCCGTCTGTAACTTTTCTGAGCGTGCTCAGTTTGCTGCCCTTCTTCCAGCATTTCAGGAATGACTCGCCCTACCACCTGGCTGGCGTTGCGTCCCTACAAGATGCCATGCCTGCTGAGCTTCTACAGGAAGACAGCCAGTGGTTCGAGGCGTGGCGGGCTGCTGGGATTGACGAACAGGTCCATGTTCCCTACTTCCAGCAAACCGATAACGGCCCCGATGGCTGGCGTGATTGTTTCGCCTCTTCCGCCGCCATGCTCGCAGCCAGCGTCAATCGGGTCTCTAGTGATAACGAGTACATTTTCCACTTATCCAGCTTTGGGGACACCACCAGCGTTGACGCTCAGATTCGCACGCTTCGGTTTCTGGGTTTGGATGTGGAGTTCACTCAAAAGGGCAATCCGCAGATAATCGAAGAGGCCATATCTCGGGGATCTGCGGTCCTTGTTGGCTGGTATGACAAAGGCGATTTAACCAAAGGTGAAGCGCCAATGTGCGGGGGGCCTGCCTGCGGTCATTGGTCGGTGATCACGGGGGTGCAGGGGAAACACAGCCCGGTTGGCGATCAGTATTACGTTATGCACGACCCAATGGGCTATCCACTCATGCAAAAAGGCGGCCATGATTTATCCCGGTCGGGCAAATCGGTTCAGATTCGTCAGTCGGAATTTAACTACAGGTGGCTGATTGAAGGGCCAAATTCAGGTTGGATGATCACTGTGCGCGGCGTTTAATGCCTAGGCGCTCAGCCTTGATGGCCGCCAAAAGTTTGGTGTAGTGATCCTGGCCCGCCATAAAGGGCGAGAAAAACTCGCCCTCTAAGATTAGCCCTAATTTGTCCAGCTCTCGAAAGGCTTGGAGTTCAGGGCCTGCCATCAGAACGGGATGTCTTCGGCATTGGCTTGGATTGTCACAGTGCCAGCAGGCTGCGTGGCTGGGGCCTTATGCGCCTGGGGGCTAATGGTGCCGTACCAACCGTCGTTATCTTCTTTGCCAGGCTTCGCGTTAAAACCAGCTGCGATGGCGGTATATGTTTTGTTTTCTTTGGTGTCGAAGTCCCAAACCTCCATTTCTTTATGTTTGGCGGGATCATCCGCAAGGTTCATCAAGTGTTGGCAAAAAGCCGGGACTGACTCAAGAGGGATTCTGAGTACAAGCCTTTTGCCGCCAGGGTTCCATTGATGGTCTGCGTCGTTTTCATAGATGCTCCATTTGCCAGAAACGGGAAGAGCGGGGATGAAATCAGCCATTGAGTTTGTCGGGGGTAATGGAGTTAGCCAGCTCAAAAGCCAGCACGTCATGAAGCTTGTATCTGATGCGTGGAGCGCGGGGGCCAAAGACCTGCCGCACTTCGTAGAAAGCGGGCCCAGTGCCTGCCTGTCGGTAACGGCGCAGGGTGTTTGGGTGTTTGCCCCACCGCTGCGCTAGCTGCTGTTCAGAAAAGTAGGGCCCGGAATAATTCGGGTCATAGTTGGCCTGGATCATGGTCATGCGGTTGCCACCTTTTCAACTTCGGCTTTTCTTGCCTTGTACGCCTTCATTAGGTCTTGTTTGTGGGCTTCGGTTAAACCAGCATCGGTTCCATTTTTGTTTTTGCCGTTTCGGATGGCGACATCCATGGCCATCCAGTCAGTCCCAGGGCCAGAGTTATTAATTTTGGTTTTCCAGCTATAAAAGGCGCCCGTTTTAATTTCTTTTTCGACGATCTCTTGGGTGCGTTTGAACTCTGGGCTAGGCGTTGGCCGAGGCTTTGGTGCAGGCTCTGACCCACGAGTCAGGTTCTCGGCGTTCTCTTCCTTGTCATACAAGGGCAAACCAAACTGGTTGCCAAACGTGCGAAGGGCTCGCTTAATCGCGTCAGTCTCGGCACCTTTAACGGCGTTTTCATGGTCGTGGCTGTTATCACCTCCCCAACCTTCACGGGTAACACCACCGGCACGGACGCGAACGCGTGCGATATATGTGGGTTGTTTTTCGTTTACACATTTCATATCAAGGGTTTCACTGCTCCATCCATCAAACCCAAAAATACGGTTTGCTTCTGAGATGGCGTGTTCGCCGGAAATGTAGTCAAGCGTGCGGTTCCCAGCACCCTTGCGTTTTTTAACGTTGTTGAGATCAAGAGGTGCAGCCAAGGCATCCTTGGCGGCTTGATCTAAAAGAATCGTGGACATGTCCATTATTTGAAGGCCCAAGCGGGCAGTGAAAGGGTTTGCGGTTCCATCGGGGTGTGTCCCGGCCAGTTGTTGAAGACTCTGCAGTTTGCAATCAGGTCCAGGGCCTTTTTGCGTAAGTAGCGGCCTTCTGCAATTGCGTCATCATCAAGGCGATATATGCCGATCTGATAAGGCGGCTCACGTTCAACAACTACAAAGACAAAACGCTTCATCTGGGACATTTCCAGATAGTGAGCGCATTGCAGGTGGTAAGAAAAATTGGCCACCTGTTTGGCAAAATTGGCTGGGCTTGCCCCACCAGCGGCCACCGTCTTTAAATCAACGATGGTTTCATCTGGGGTAATCCAATCCAGCCGAGCTTTTATCTGCAGGGCTGTCGAATCGTCTTCAGCAAAAAAAGATTGTTCAGCTAACCCATCGACAAAAAAGGTATTACATAAGAGGTTTGCATTTACGGCCAGGTTCATGCCGTGGGCCTTTTCGTATTGGGCCAAAGTGATGGGTTGCCGACCGTTCTTAATGGCTTGTTGTGCCTCTTCCTTGCCTGCCTTGGTGTTGCGTGGACCGCAAACTTCGTAAGCGGTTGATAGTTTGTCAGGTTCAAGGATGAAGCAGTGGGCCAAGCTGCCTTCAATCATTTGAGGGCTTGGTTTACGTTCAACACGTCCACCTTTGTGCTTCATCCAATAAAGAAGTTCTGGCGACTCTAAAGCCTGTTTCATGTCGCTCTGGCTGTAGCCAGGGTTGCTGAAATAATCGACTTCTGAGACGTTCACTTCACGTCCTCCCGATCCCAATGGATGCCGCCAGGACCATATATGCCTTGAAGCTGAGGCCAGGTCCGCAAGATTTTGGCCACGTTGTCCGGGTCGGCAACCAGGCCAGCGGTGGCTAACTTCCGCTCAAAGTCGCCCCCATGCACCTGGGCGATATGGAACATTCGGGTAATTTCGCTTTGAGTCATTTGGGGCCTAGAGTCTGCATGGGCAGACTTCAGAAGCGATGCCAGGGGTGGTTGAAGCACTGGGGTTTGTCCTCCTATTTGAGTTTGTAGTGAAAGCGGACATCATCTGCATAAGCCTGCGCTAGTTCTGCGCCTTTAAAACTGCCTTCGCAGCAATTTTTGCTAGGCTCAAAAATGTGTTCAAAAGCCTGAACCAAGCCAAAAATGACCTTGCTGTAGTACTGCTCCTCAACTGTTCCGTGATTGGTGCTGAACTGATTAAACGCCTTGAAAATCTCGTCAACCATTTCAGCGGTGCTGTTAATTGACGCAAGGTCAATTTCAAAAACCAAATAGTTGTCGTAGATCAAAGTGAGATCTGTGTGATTAAAGGTCCAGTTGTCCCATTTGCGAGATGGGCCTTTTAGGTAGTAACGACCAGAAGGAAAATTACTCATCGCTTCAGCTCTTCGCAGGCGGCCTGCACGCCCAGGCGACAGTCGCGTTCCGTCATTTGGTCAAGCGTGCCGGTCAGAGAAACAAAGAAGGCACCGCCAAACAGCATGAACAGAAAAGTGATGAACGCTGGAGCAAACCACGGGGGACTGCCGGGGTCGTTGTAAAGCTTGGTGCTTTGGTAGCGGAATTGTTTCATTGGTTTAGGGGAGAAGGCCCCCGAAGGGGCCGGGTAATCAAACGCGGGAACTTAGTTCGGCTTGGATCATTTCAACAATGGACATCAGGCGGTCTTTCCTTGCGGGGTTGTTTGTGATGACTGCCTGAGAACTCATTTCGAGTGAGTTGTCCATCAAGACCAAGGTGGAAATGGTCTTGCAGCGTTCGGGGGTCCAGAGGTTCATTGGGGTGGTTGGAACTGAAGTAAGTATGACCCCGCCTTGGTAGGTGACTAGTACCCCATGTGCAGCTTTTTAGATTGACACAAGAAAGGGGGCCGTAGCCCCTAGGGTTAATCGATAGATTCCAGGAGGCGCTTGCGCTCCTGGGCCAAATACCGGTCAAGGTCTTTGACCAGTTGCTGGTGTTGTTCTTGTACCTTGCGGTCAAGTTCTTCTTGGTGGGCCACAAGGGCTTTCAAGTAGTTAGAGCCAAGATCCATGGGGTGGTTGCGTGGGCCTATTCATTCTGCTCCTTATGGTCGGCGTTTGGTAGGGATTGTGCAGGTTCGTCAGTTGGAACAGGAATAGTGTTCATCCCATGCTTTGCCAGCAGCCGCTGAGTCTGCATTGCAACGTCATACATTCTGTCGCTCCTGTTTTCTTCGGATACCAAGCGGTCCCTCCTTGCTAATAACTCCGCTTTTATCTCCTCGTGCTTCGCCAGCGCCTGCCGAAACTTTTTGTTCTGCTCATTTATCTGCTGATGCCAGTCTTTAGCGACTTCTGCTGATCGGGCTTTATTCTTTTCCTCCCATTCTTTCAACTTTGCCTCGTGGAACCGTTTTCGTTCGGCGACTGCTTCGGCTTGTTGTCGCTTCCTTTGGGCTTGATACTTCCATTGACTAATGACATGACAAAGCAATTGTTTTGGATCCAGGTAATAGTGGGTTTTGCTTTTCTTGCCTGGCTCATAGCCAAAATGTCCCCTGGGCATCGCGCCGATGCCTTGATGCTTGTCCCATGGCTGTTTATCGCCTCGCCACATAGCCCGGATGACTTGGTCGCTTAAGTCTTTAGCTGCGCGTTTCTTGCCCATGCCAAAAATCTTTTGCTGAACAATCACACGACGCACTTCTGACAATGCTTCAAGCTCGGGCAGCCATCCCCGTTCTTTGAATCTCAGCAGGATCTTTTCCACACGTTGCATCTTGATTTTGTGCCTAGCAGTTGCGCGTCTGCTGATTTCGTCATTGACAAACTTTTGCAGGATCTGTAACTCGTAGTCTGTGCAGCTTCTAAGGGATGCCCCATCCTTAAGGATTGCCGCAGGCCTAACGGCAAATTTTTCAGTCCTTACGATTGGCTCCCGCTCGGCTTGCTTCGGCTGCCGCTTAAGAGTCTCTAACTCCTCATGCCATTTTTCATATTTGTCTGGGTGGTGGCCCATCTGGGTGATCTTGTCGTGCAGCCAGGAACAACGTTGTTGAATTTTTTCCTCACTATTGCGGTGGTCGTACATGGGGTTTAGGTATTTGCTCATTGCAGTTCCTCTTGAAAGTTTTCGATAGCGGCCAAGATGTCGTCCGCGCTGCCCTCGCCAACGTGGCTTATCAACAGCAAGTCTCTACGGGTCAACGCCATAACAGCCCCGACGTTTTTGTAACCACGCCGCCAAAGAGCGTTGTGGGCACGAAGTGGCAGCATCAACCGATCAAGCGGCATTTCATGCAGGCTTTCCTTTTTTGGAGGCTCTAAGCCCTCGCACAATTCGCGAATATCTTCGCGGGTTAAGGACTGGCCCTCTGGGGTGTCCCAAGCCATGACCCCATTGGCCAGGTCTTCACGAATCAAGCTGGCCAGGTAGGACAGCTGGGGTTTAGTTAATTCCATAAAGCAGAGGTAATAGGCCGGGGTTGACAAGCCTGCGCCCATAAGTTCGGCGACTCCTCACTGTTATCCCCGGAAAGGCCCGAAGGCCTCAGAACTGAGCAGCAAGGCCAGTGGCCAGGTGCTTAAAGAAGTGGTGGAAATCGCCGTTGCGGAAATCCAGTTGCTGAAGGATGCCGGTGATTTGCTGACGCTCTTGGTCCTTAGTGCTGAGGATGCGATCAATCACAACGTCGGTGGTGATGATGTGCGAGTCGCCGGTCGTAGGGCTAGTGACTTCGTAGGTCTTGATGGTGAAGTCTTTCTCAGCGAAAAAGGTGGAGAGGTTCATGGGGTGGTTGACTGAACTGAGCTAATTATGGGCCTGGCTGGTAGCCAAGTGGTAGGGATTGTGCAGCTTTTTAGGTTGGCACAAAAAAAGGGGCCTTAGCCCCTTGTGCTCAGTTTGCCTCTGCCCAGGCCATTGCTGCGAACACCTTGGTGGGCCCAAAGGTTTTGTAATCGAGATCAGGGGTAGTGGCCTCCCAAACAAAGCCTTTGCGGGTCGCTTTGGCCTCGACCATTGCAAGGTCTGGCCCAAAGAAGCCAGCAGCTGCTTCAGAGTGTTCCCAGCCTTCAGGCAAACCGGTGACGATGGCGGAGTTGATGACTGCGGTGGGGCTTAACATCGGGGTGGTTGTCTGAACTGAGCTAAGTATGCGCCCGATTAGTAGGTGTTTGGTAGGCATTAGGCCAGAGTTTCAATCGTCACAGTTGCTCCTGGACGTTCCCCAGGCAGGCAGTATCTCTGGCAAGCACTAAGCACCACCACAAGACAATCATCGGTAAATGCCGAACCTGTGAGCCCATCAAGCAAACTCCGACAAACTTTGTCGATGTCGTTTTTCTTGGCGGTGTAATGCGTGCGAGCTGATGGACGCAACTTGCCTTTGGCCCCAAAATCACCTTTAGGGCGCAAAAACCGAAACTCAACGGCAACGCTGCAGGCTTCCTCAATTAATTCCCCACAGGCAGCCAAGGCCTCAACTCTCACGGCGTCTCTCCAAGGCCCGACACGTTCTGAGGCTTCACGCATCCCGTAACGAGTGCGAATTTTTGACCCTTGCGGTGCGGCTTCGATTCCTGAAATTTCGATTTCGTAACGCATAAAAAAGCGGGGTGCTCGAATCCCCGCCTGGTAATCATGCCCTCCAACGCTAATCCATGTCATTCATCCCGCAAGGCGTTCCCTTCACGTCACTTCCAACAGCAATTCGCGGAACCCTTCAGCCAAATCAGCTCGCAGTTCTTTGGGTTATCCAGACCTATGCCGGAGCAAACGCCGACTGCTGGCCGTCCATCAAAACCATCGCTGACGGTGCGTGTGTTTCTGTCCGCACTGCTCGGGCTGTCGCTGGGCAGCTGGAGTCCATGGGACTCCTTCAACGTGAATCACGTCGAAACGACCGAGGCGACTGCTGCACAAACCTCTATCGGGTCACCGTGAACCACCTGGCCAACGTCGCCCCACCGTCCTTAGACCCCCCGGCAGCATCTGCCGCACCCCTAGGCAGGAAATGCCGCACCCCCCGGCAAATGGTGCCGGACCCCCCGGCAGGAGATGCCGCCGAACTAAATACAAAAGAACTAAATACAAAAGAACTACAAACAACAAGTAAAGCTGCAAAAGGCCAAAAGCCAGGACGAAATGCCTACAGCGACGAGTTCCAGGCCTTTTGGCAGCAGTACCAAAAAATCAGCAACAGAGCGACTGGCCAATCAAAGCCCAAGGCATGGGTTGAATACAAAAAGCTCACCAGTGGCGTCCAGGAGCGTCTAGAAGGCACTTTGGCCGCTTCGTTGAAGGATCAGGCCAGAGGAGAGCAAAAGGGCCGGTTCCTGACCTGCTACCCCGATTGTTTCCGTTGGCTGCGTGATGGCCGTTATGAATCCTTCTTGGAAACTGCCACAGCAGCCGCAGCTAAACCAAGCCCCCTGACCCATCTTGGGGCTCAGGAAGGCGATCCCTTCTAAACCCACCCCTGGCCAATGACTTCATCACACAAGCGGTCGTCTCTTGACCGTGACGCAACTTTTTACGCTCCAAAGGTCTCCTGCTTCGCTTGCTACGACACTGGCATCGTCACCAATGGCGATGGGCTCCTGAACCATTACTTGCCCGATTACGACGCCGAAATTATCGACGGCAACATCCATCGGCATGGTGGCTCAGATTTAGCCGTCATCTGTCATTGCGTTGCCGCTTACGAGGCTCAGGATTACGAGGCCCAAACAACTCGCGCGGGGTTTCGTAATTCCAGTGGCGTTTGCACGACTGACACAAGTGGCCGTCAACAACCCATAGGCGTCAACGTCGATAAAGACATCATCCGCGACATTCACCGTCAACGTCGTATCAACTGGGAGGCCACTGCCCGCGATATCAACTCGTTAAGACAACAAGTCCGCACAGGACTCAAGCCACTGCTGCCTGCATACATTGCTGACGTGAAAGAGCAGCTTCAAAACGTTGAGCAGCTCCTACCTTCAATCAACTGAATGAACCCTCACACAGTCAGGCAACGGCCTGTCATTTTTCGCTTGCAGATGTTGCTAGACGAATCTTTGGCCTTATCGCGTGCAGTTCTTGACAACACCTTCGAAGATGTTGAGCCTTTACCTGAGTCAACTTATGAGTTTATTGCGGGCCAATTGAAAGAAATTGATCGGGTTCTTTGGCTTTCTGCGAGTGAAATGTAAAAAATGCGGTTCTTTTCTTGTTAGAGTTGTATGCACCAAAAAAACTGTTGATGGCCCGTACGAAACAGTGCGCCGCCGACATTGCCAGAGCTGCGGTTATAGGTGGTACACCGCGCAGCAACCAGAGGTTGATATTGGCCCATATTTGCACTGGATAGGGGATCAAGTAAAAATTCCTGAGTAAAAAATTAACTGCATTCTTTGCATTTCTTCTAATGGCTAAAGTCACAATCAACCTGAAGCAAGACCAGCTAGACGCTTACAAACGCATCGCTGAGCAAAATCAAAAACCGCTTTCTCACGTCGTCATTGACCACTTGACCAATTCAGATTTCAAGCCCTCCACCTCGCAGCTTTACAAGGCCGCTGCCGACGTTCATCGCAAATACAAAGGTTTTCTCTCACGCGATCAGGCGTTTCATATAACCTCTGTCGCCCTTAATTCACTTCACCAAACTTCCAAGCCCTGTTAACGTCTGGGTATGACTGCTAAATCGACCAATATTCAGGTAGATGAGCGGATAAATACCGTTTACAAGCTTTTATTGGAAGGCAACAGCAGAACCCAAATCCTGCAATATGGCGCGGACGCCTGGGGGCTCAGCACTCGCCAGCTAGAGGAATACATCAAGCGTGCTCGTGATCACCAGCGCCTGGACGCTGAGCTGGAGCGGCCTGAGTGGCTTCATGAATCGCTTTGCGCCTTAAAAGACATCCAGCGCAAGGCCACTAACAAAAGCCAATACAGCACAGCACTAAAGGCCATCGAGTTACAGGCTCGACTTCTGCGCTTCGAGATGTCATGAGCCTGGCTGATGATGTCGTAGGCAGTGAACCGCTGCTTGCTCCAATCCTTGAGTTGCAACGATTCAGCAAGCCGACCACCGCAGAAGTTTTGCAGCGTGTGCAAGCGGGGTTGCTTCCACATCAAATCGCTTTTTGCGAAGACACCGAGCACCGCAAACTTGGCCTTGTATGTGGATTCGGAGCGGGCAAAACTTACGGCCTGATTTGCAAAAGCCTTCACATGGCGGCCCTAAACGTGGGCCACGTTTCTGCCTTGTTTGAACCCATTGCACCAATGCTGAGAGATATACTCATGCGTCAAATGGACGAATTGCTAACAAAATTTGAGATTCCTTTTGACTTTCGTGTAAGCCCCTTGCCTGAATACCGTATTCATTTCAAAGAGGGCTCACATACCATCCTTCTTCGCACCATGGAGACAGCAAACAGGATTCGAGGTCAGAACCTTTGCGCTGTTGGATTCGACGAAGCTGATACAGCAAACAAATCAGTTGCTACCCAAGCCATGCGAATGGCACTGGCTCGCCTGCGTTCTGGCAATGTCCAGCAGTTCTATGCAGCCACTACTCCAGAAGGCTTCGGCTGGGCGTTCGACACGTTTGAGAAAAACGCGGGTGATGACACCGCGTTAATTCGCGCTAAGACTACGGATAACCCTTTCCTTCCAGAGGGGTTCATTGATTCTTTACTCCAGAATTACCCAGAGCAACTCATTCAGTCCTATCTAAACGGCGTATTCGTCAACCTGAACACTGGCCAGGTTTACGACCGTTTTGACCGAGCGAAGCATGTCATTGAGACGGCCCCGGTCAACTTGGACAATGAGCCACGTCACTGGGGTTGCGATTTCAATATTGGTAATTGCAACGCAGTGTGCGGGGTACGCCTGGGCAATTCATTTCTTCTAATCGACGAAGTGAAAGCCCATGACACCGACTCAATGGCAAAAGCCATTAAAGAAAAATCAGCTCACTTACAAGTTCCTGTATATGTGTACCCTGACTCATCAGGCGCAAACCGCAGCACTAATGCCGCGAGAACAGATATCGAGCTGTTGCAGATGGCCAACCTCACTGTCGTAGCAGGTAAAAGTAACCCACTAATCAGAGATAGAGTGGCAGCACTCCAGGCGCTGCTAGTGAACGGCAAAGGCGAAGTCCGTTTACAGATCCTTGCCAAGTGCGAAAAGATGATTGAGTGCTTGGAGCTGCAGGGTTATTCAGAGCGCAATCCTGAGCAGCCCGATAAGGAGGGGGGCTACGACCATCTCACTGACAGCTTGGGTTACGTGGTTTGGGCTCTATACAACCCGCTACACGTCCGGGCTGGGCGTGGCACTGGAATAAGAGTATATTGATTGCAGAACCGGCTATGGCTTGCGGGCTGCCGGGTCAAAGTCCACGGTACAGAACTCACCAGGGGGCCGAGTTACCCCCAGCTCTCCGGAGCGGTGACCGCTGTATAGTCAATTTGGATCGGGTCGGGGTTCGCCCTAGACGCTGTGTTCTCCCCTTCCAGTTGAATATTGAGAGGGGCAGGTAACTGCCCTTTTCTTGTGTCTGCAGTTCTCTCGATTAATATCAAATTATTGGTAGGGGCTTAGCCGTGTATTCATCTGGGATTGGTGGCGCTAAGCGTGTTGGCAGCGTCAGCAGTGTTGATTCGCCTAACCAGGCGTATATGCAAATGGCTGACCATTGGAGCCTTCTCGAAGTCCTGTTATCGGGCACCTACGGCCTGCGTAAGGGTCACAGAAAATTTCTTCCGCAATACCCACGCGAGGATGATCTTTCATACGATAATCGTCTAAAAATTAGCTGTCTCAGCCCTTTCTACGCTCGCATCGAAAAAATGTTGGCGGGCATGTTGACCCGCAAGCCGGTCAGATTGACCGACGTAAGTGACACGATCACAGAGCAACTGTTCGATGCAGATTTGCAGGGAAACGACATCACGCAGTTTCTCTATGAGGCAACAAGAATTTGCCTGCGTTATGGCCATGTAGGTGTTCTGGTCGATGCTTCGTCTGATGGCAGCGGAAGACCATACTTCGTTCGCTACAGCCCAAGGGACATCCTTGGCTGGCGAAGTGAAATTATTGATGGCGCACAGAAGCTGACTCAGCTGCGTTTATTTGAAACGATTACTGAGCCCGACGGTAAATACGGGGAGAAGGTTGTTGAGCAGGTCCGAGTCCTGACTCCCGGTGCTTACGAGATACACCGCAAAGAACAGGACGGTGAATTCAAGTTGTTTGACGAGGGCACAACCACTGTCAAAGAAATTCCGTTTGCGGTGGCATATTCCAACCGCTTTGGCGTGCTTGAGTCGCGGCCACCAATGAATGACATCGCAGAGCTAAACCTTAAGCACTATCAGGCAAGCTCTGATCTCAGCAACCAGTTGAGAATTAGTGCAGTGCCTTTCTTGGCCATTTACGGGATGCCGCCAAGCGCGGAAGAAATAACGGCTGGCCCATCAGAAGCCATGAGTCTGCCTACTGATTCGAGAGTTGAGTTTATTGAGCCATCTGGCAACAGTTACGAGGCGCAGTTCAAGCACCTGGACCGGATCGCGACAGAAATCAATACGCTTGCGTTGGCCAGTGTCTTGGGCCAAAAGCTGTCAGCAGAAACAGCCGAGTCCAAGCGCATTGACCGCAGTCAAGGCGACAGCACCATGATGCTGATTGCTCAGCAAATGCAAGATCTGCTGGACAACTGTTTGCGTTTTCATGCCGAATATCTAAACGAAAGCCAGCCAGGCACGGTTTACGTCAATCGTGACTTTATGGGTCAACGTTTGCAGCCGCAAGAAATACAAGCATTGCTGCAGCTTTACACTGCCGGGACTATCACCCAGAAAACCTTGCTTGAAGAACTCAACAAGGGAGAGGTGCTTGATGATCTGGATGTTGAAGAAGAGCTGGAGGCGCTTGAAATGGGCGGTCTATCAGGCACGCAGGAGCCTGAACCAGAGCAGGAGCAAGAGCCCGAGGAAGAGGATGAAGATACGCTGCCAGAAGAAGATGAGGACGTAGAAGATGTGGCGGAATAAGTCGGAGCGTCGAGAGCGAAACCTATTTGTGTATCAGGGCAGTTGTATGGGTCCACATTTTGGGATTGTGAGAACTACTTGGTACGACAACGGCCAAATCAGCGGAATACAAGAAACAAAGTTGAGGGAAAGCGACGATTGGATGATTAATACAGCAAAGTTCACCGCAGTAGTAGGTACAGCTTTGCGAGATGGGGCTGACGTGTTTGTTTATGTGGATTGTGACCCTGCCGAATTGGGTTTGGAGGGCGTGTGACTGCAACGCCTAGTGCTGGGGAACAGGTCAGGTTTCTTGATAACACCATCAAGCCTGGTGGCGTTGCGGGAGTGCCTGAGAGCTACTACCGCAAGGCACTAGATCTAAATCGGTTCAGCAATGGCGTCGCGAACAAGCTGCTGGAGTCTTACCGACGGCAAATCGTCAAGGCTGTGCGAGAGCTGGAGCGCATCGACAAGATGCCAAGCAGCAAAAAGCCGCAGTTCAAGGCTGCACGGATGCGGGCCCTGATAAAGCAAAACCTGGACGCTATGAAGAAGTGGTCTGGGCAAAGCATCAACGAGTTAATTCAACAGCTGGATGGCTTGGCTGATGTTGAGGTTGCGTTTGCCAGAGCGGAGCTGCAAAGGGTAGTGCCTGCAGCGGTCAAGACTCAGGTAAGGACGGTCGAGGTCACTGAGTCCTTTGCCAAGGCTGTGGTGAAAGCTGACCCACTGGATGTAGGCACCAACCTTTTGCAGGAAAGCTTTGAGGAGGCAGTGAAAGGGCCAGGCGCAGTGATGAAGCTGACGGCACGGCAGGGCGCTGTTATTCGGATGCCTGATGGCACCAGCATTGTCAAAGCATTTCGCGGTTTAGCTGAACGCCAGGGCGATCTGTTCTCGCGTGCGGTGCTGGATGGCCTGCTCACAGGTGAAAGCACAGAATCGATTGCACGGTCTTTGTATGGAGAACTGGGCTTTTCAACTGAGGCACTGACCCCACGTCAGGTGGCCTTGGCCCAACAGGGCAACGCTTGGAAGATGGCAAAGCATCAGGTACGGACGTTGGTGAGGACCAGCGTCAACGCCACGTCAAACGCTGCGAGCTTGCAGGTTTATAAGGCCAACCCAAACCTCACGAAGAAGTACAGGTGGATTGCCACGCTGGATAGCAACACCACGGCGATTTGCCGCAACCTTGATCAGAAGGAGTTCTTCTACGGCAAGGGGCCAACCCCAGCCAACCCACCACATTTCGGTTGCAGATCTACGACTGTGCCGGTGATTGATTACGCGGGCGCATCCAAGAAATTTGGGATTGATATTCCACCACCTAGTTCAAAGATTGGCTATCGCCCGACTAAAGAGGGCACGCCGTCTAGTGCAGACCCCAAAGGTGGCCGTGTACCTGTAGGCACTAGCGCAGCACAGCATTTGTACGACCTGCGGGGCACGACTAAGGCGGGCAAGAAATCAAGGTTTGATGCCAGCCCTGCCCAGGCCCGGATGCTGAACGGTGGCAATGCAACGCCTGGAGCATTTGAGAAGGCCCGTTATTACAACCGCTTGGCTGATCGCTATGGCCCGGAGGGTGCCATGAAGCGATTCATGCGTGAGGACGGCTCAGAGGTGAGCCTTAAACAGTTGCGTTCCCGTTATGGGGAGCCGGACAAGATCACAAAGAGCAAGAAAGCTGCGGCCCCTAAAGCCAAACCAAAGACAACGCAGGATTTGCGTGATGAGCTGGCACGGGCTAAGGCAAAGACAGCAGCAGCCAAAGCAGCTGCAGATAAGGCCAGAGCAGCTGCAGCTAAGACCAAAGCAGAAGCCGACAAATTAAGTCGTGACTTGCAGAGGCAAAAGCCTTTTAAGGCTCAGTTTGTTGATTCACCAGAGGTCGCTGAATATATGGAGTCCGTGGGCGGCACTGGCGCAACTTTTGACCGGGTGCTTACGGCCTTGTCAGACGACCCCTTAAGAAAACAAAATATTGAAAAGTATAGAAGCTTCGTTCGTAAAAATAATGTGATTCAACATTACACTTTTAGGGATGAAAAAATAAGAAAAAATTCAAAGGCTTTGCAAAGCTACAAGGGCGCAAAAATTCAAGCTATTGCTGCGTCACAAAAAACAAAGATTGCATCACTTAAGAAGCAGGGTTTTTCGGGCGAAGAAACCGAGTGGGCAGAATATATGCTGGAGCGTCTTGAGGCAGGTGACACAAAGGTATTGCCGACACTCATCGCACCACACAAAGGAGCCAACGGATACACGCGTCAAAGTCAAGGCGTTGTGGCCATTACAATGCAAAGAGATTCGGCACTAGGCAAGAAAAAAGATTTACTCGACGCTGCAGAAAAAACTTTAAATCGAAGCTTGGACTATGTAAAAACTGGAAAAGGTCAACTACCGTTTTCAAATTCTGCTGGCATTAATAAACAGCAACGCTGGATATCTACAAGCCTTCATGAGGTTGGCCACCAAGTTCACTACTTTGGTATTAAAGGGGGCGCTTTTAGTGGCAGCCAATTCCAAGTGCCTGGGCAGATAGCCTCAGTCAGCCAATACGGTCTAACGAATGAAAGAGAACGCTTTGCTGAGGCCTTTGTTCAATATGTCTTGAATCCAGCCGGGTTGAAGAAAAAGGCCAGTGGCCTCTATGATTGGGTCGATAATGCTATGCAAAAAGCTATTAAATGACGCTTGAAGAAGCTGTTGCGATGGTTGGCGGCTGGCCCGACAACCGCAATGTGCCAAGGCTCTTGCATGATGCCATCGAGGCTGCAGATGGTGATCACAGGGAGAAGCTGGGGCAGATGGTGGAAATTTTGCTTGCAAGCTCGCTCACCAAGGCAGACAACGATCTGGTAAGCAAGTTTTTCGGCTGAAGTTAAGCTGGTGATGCTGTTAGGGCCTGTCCCATGCAACTTCACAGCAAGTTTCAATTCAAACCGACCGTCGAAGAGGCCCCGGCTTGCCCACCAAAAAAGCCCGCTGCCAAGAAAAAAGCAGCTAAAACAGAAGCATCCAAGGAGGAAAGCTGATGCCTAGTTACAAAGGCCCCATGAAGCCCCAAAAACCTGCGGGCAAGAAAAAACCCAAGAAGAAAAAGAAGTAATGGCCCGGAAGATGCGGCGCGTTTCAAAGGACAAGGCCACTGGCCTGCCGAAAAAGTACCTGTCTGGTGCCAAGAATCGCGCAAGCAAAGCCCGAGAGATCAAGCGCACAGCGGCTGCTTACAAGGCGGGCGAATTTATCGACATCAAAGCCGTTTCTGCATCGAGGACCAAGCAAGGTGGCACCAAAAAGAAAACCACTAAGCGAGGCAACAAAGGCCGCGCTCAAAAAAAAGGCCGATAAGTCCAGGTTCACACTTGGGCAGCTATCTGCTGTTTATCGCCGTGGCCAAGGTGCTTACCTTGAGGGCGGATCGCGCAACGTGCCGATGGAGGCTTGGGCCATGGGCCGGGTCAACAGTTTTGTGACCGGCAAAGGCAAAGCGCGGCAGGCAGATGCGGACCTGTTGCGGCCAAAATCAAAGGCCAAGCCCAAGGCAAGCACAAGAAAACGGAAGTAATGGCCAATATTGAAAAAGGAGGCCACCGTTTCGAGGGCCTCAACAAACCGATCATGACCACAAAGCACCCCAAATATGCGGCTGCGGTAGTCACCAAGGTTGACGGCAAAGAAAAGCTGCTGAGGTTTGGCCTGCAGGGTGCAAAGCGTTTCCCCAAACGTGAGGGTGAAAGCAAAGCCGCTGCTGAAACACGCAAAAATTGGAAAGCCCGGCACGCGCAAAACATTAAACGCGGGCCAAGCTCAAAGGCTTATTGGGCAAATAAATTTCTTTGGTAGTACATTTGGGTTGCAATTAACCTTACGGGTTATTTATGTCCGAAGAACAACTGCAAGAGGCTACGCCTACAGCAGACACTAATGAATTGGATCTGCTTAGAAGCAGTGTCGAAGCATTAGAGCGTAAAAATCACGAGCTGATTGGTAAATTAAAAAAATCCAAATCAGTGCCTGAAGGCGTCAATGTTCAAGAATTGATGGACTTCAAGGCAAAATCAGAGCAAGAACAACTGGAATCACAGGGCAAATACAGCGAAGCACTGCAAGCCAGAGAGCATCAGTTTCGCGAAAACAGCACCAAAAAAGATGAACGCATTGCAGAGCTTGAGACCCGTGTACGTGATCTTGAGTTGACTGCGCCTGCAGTTAGCGCCTTGTCAGATGTTGTGCATGACCCTGACTTAGTTATGCGGAATTATTTGAAGGACATGGAAATTGAGCAGGGCAACAATGGCCCAGTGGTGGTTGATGGCTATGAGCGAATTCCTGTTGCTGATTGGGCTCGGAACAACGTGCCGGAGTGGGTGCAGAAGGCTCCAAAGCCCCAGGGCGGTGGCGCACCTGCAGCGCGTAGTGCATCAAGCGGTGGCCTAGATCCTGATTTGCTTCGTGACTTGACCGTCGGCGGCATCAATCGCGGCATCAACATGTCGGCCTTGGGTGAAATTATTAGAAAGCACCCTGAGAATTGGCAGAATTACAAAGCTGAAGCGGAAAAACGTTTGCGCGAGCGTTAATATGAATCAACTGGCAACGCTACGCCGAGCCAATCGGGTTACGCCCACACCGTAAACACTACTTCAGGAGATCATGGCCACCCTTCGGTCAGATTTGATCATCCCCGAGGTATTTAGTCCTTACGTCATCGAGGAATCGACCCGTTCCGACGCATTTTTGCAGTCGGGTGTGGTGCAACCGATGGCCGAGCTAAATACTTCCGGCGATGGCAGCGGAGACTTTGTTTCCGTGCCTTTCTATAAGGCAAACCTTTCTGGCGACTTTGAGGTGCTGACCGACAGCACGTCATTGACACCAGGCAAAATCGAAGCAGATCGCCAGATCGGCGTGTTGCTTCGTAGAGGCAGGGCCTTTGAAGCAAGAGACCTTGCAGCATTGGCATCTGGCTCCGACCCCATCGGAGCGATTGGCCAGAAAATGGCCCGCTACGTCAACCACCAAAAGCAGAAGGATCTTGTTTCCTGTCTGTCTGGTGTGTTCGGATCGCTGAATAACAACTCTTCCAGCAGTGCTTTCTTTGGCCTGTGTTTGGATTCTGAGTCTGGCGATACACCAACCTCATTGACGCCTAGCCACGTCGCACGTGCCAAGAACCTCTTGGGCGATCAAGGCGACAAGTTGGCTGCTGTGGTCATGCACAGCGCGACTTATTACGAGCTTGTCGAAAGAAGGGCCGTCGATTTCGTCGCTGCAGGGGATACCGCTGCAGGCGCAACCGCAAGCGGCGGTTCGATTGCGGGTGCATTTGGCAACCCCACTGTTCCGGTCTTCATGGGGATGCGGGTTGTGGTCAGCGATGACGTGCAAACCCACGGAAGCGGTGCTTCTAAGGAGTACGCCGTTTACTTCATGACTCAGGGCGCTGTTGGCGGATCTGAGGTCACTGCGCTCAGGACCGAAACTGACCGCGATATTTTATCCCTGTCAGACGCGCTTGCAATTTCGCTCGGGTACTGCTACCACCCGATCGGTGCCAAGTGGGGCGTGACCACGGTGAACCCAACTCGCGCTCAGCTGGAAACCGTGGGCAACTGGTCGAAGGTGTACGAAACCAAGAACATTGGGATCGTCCGCTCGACCGTTGTTAGCTCCCTTGATTAACCCAGGAGGTACTAACCATGGCATCCATTTTTGAGGCAACAGCGGGCAAACTCATTGGCCCGACAACTGGCGGCACTGTTACCCAGGCCACCAACAAGACGAC
>MDTG01303765.1_pt1 | contig 39249 bp, 24 predicted proteins | sample 811421 | NCBI WGS metagenome assembly MDTG01 (sample SAMN05326645, study PRJNA326480) | marine metagenome | isolation source: seawater | place: Pacific Ocean: South East | collected 2011 | reverse complement strand
GCCGCGCCGACGCGCGGGGCGGGGGGCGCGAGCCCGCGGGCGAGCGCGTCGGCGCCCGCGCCCGCGCCGAGCGCCACGAGCGGGGCGGCGGCCGAGGCGCGGGGGATCGGGCTGGAGCTCGTGGCCCCCGCGGCGAGCGAGGAGGTCCTGGTGGCGGGGGCGACGCTCGAGCTGCAGGTCCGACTGCGGGGGGCGCCGGCGGGGGCCGCCCTCCTGGCGGCGGTGCCGCTCAAGGGGAGCGGAGGTGCTGGGCTGGACGCTTCGCTCGAGCTGACGCTGGAGGGCGAGCGGCGGCGGGTGCTGCCGGCGGCGCGCCGCGAGCTGGCCGGGGGCGGAGCGGAGCAGCGGCTCGCCCTCGAGGTCCCGACGGGGTCGCTGCGCGCCGTCGAGGCGGATCGGCTCTGGGTGCTGGTCCTAGACGCCGAGGGGCGGGTGCTGGCTCGCGCGCCCGAGCTGCGCTTGAGCCTGACCCGGCGGACCATGCCGCGCTGGTTTCGCGAGCTGCCGGCGAGCGAGCGCCCGCCGCGGATCCCCGCCGGGGTGCGCGCGCTCGAGAGCGCAGGGGACTACCTGAACGTGCGCGACGGCTCGCTCCTGCGCTGGATCCCCCCGGGGCCGACCCGGATCGTGCTGAGCAAGGGGGGCGTCCACCCGCTCGAGCTCGAGCGCGGCGTGTTCCTGGGCAAGGACAAGGTCAGCCGGCGTCAGTTCCTCCGCTTCCTGAAGGAGGTGCACCCGGGCCACCCCCTCGGCGAGACGCTGCGCGAGGGGCCTCACGTACGGGCTCGAGTCGAGTGGTATTGGGCGCTGGAATACGCGCGCTGGGCCGGCGCGCGGCTGCCGCGGGAGGCGGAGTGGTGCCGCGCGGCCTGGGGGGCCGAGGGGCCGGCGGAGCCGTCGAGCGAGGGTCGCTCGCTCTACGGCTGCGTTCACCTGCTCGGCACGCTGCCGGAGTTCGTGCAGGACCTGCCCGCGCAGCTGCGCCGGCCCGAGAGCGCCAGCGTGCCGGTCGAGTCGGGCAGGCGGATTCTGGCGCTCTTCTTCGACCCCGAGGGGCGGCGGCGGCTGGCGGATCGCTCGCTGCGCTCAGGCAAGGGGCGCAAGAGCTTCCGGCTGGCGGTCGACCCCGAGGGGCGCTCGGCCGCGGCCCCGACCCTCCCCTGGGAGCTGCGCGTCCGCTCCGAGCGCGAGGGGAAGGAGAGCTCCCGCCCGACCGAGGCGAGCGACCCGCCGGCGGCCTGGAGCCCGCTGCTGGCGAACGCGCCGACCCTGCGCTGGCCCACGCTCTCGCCGCCCTGGGGGTCGCGGCCCGGGGTCGAGCCGGTCGAGAAGGGCCTCGGCGTCTACCTCGAGGCCCGCGCCGAGGTCGACCTCCCGGCGGGGCGCTGGATCCTGGCCCTGGCGACGCGCGGCCGCACCTGGCTCTCGGCCGAGGTCGGCGGGGAGCGGGTCGAGTTCCCCCTCTGGAGCGAGGGGACCCCCTCCATGGACGCCCAGCAGGAGCTGCTCGGCACCCGCGAGCGCGGCGGGCGCCTGCGGCTGCGGCTGAGGCACTGGAAGGGGCGCGCCATGCACCAGGCGACGCTGCGGGTGGTGCTCTTCCCCTGGGAGTAATCGACATGGACGGGGCCCTTGCGTCCCGCGCCCGGATCCCGGGTAATGCGCGCCCATGAACTTCAACCGCGCGCAGGCCGTCGACGAGCAGTTCCAGCAGTTCTGCCAGGACCCCGGCGAGGTCCGTCCGGCCGACCAGCCCCTCCCCATGCCCAAGCAGCTGCTGCTCGACATGTTCGAGTCGCAGCTCCTCTGCCGGCAGCTCGACCTGGCCGCGCGCGAGCTGAAGGCGCACGACCAGAGCTACTACACGATCGCGAGCGCGGGGCACGAGGGGAACGTGGTCCTCGGCGAGGTGCTGCGCCGCGACGACCCGGCGCTGCTGCACTACCGCAGCGGCGCCTTAATGCTGCAGCGCTACCGCAAGCAGGACGAGCGGGACCCGGTCGAGGACGTGCTGCTCTCGCTCATGGCGAGCAAGGACGACCCGATCGCGGGCGGGCGCCACAAGGTGTGGGGGAGCAAGGAGCTCTGGGTGCCGCCCCAGACGAGCACGATCGCGAGCCACCTGCCCAAGGCGCTCGGCACGGCCCTGGCGCTCGAGCGCGGGCACCGGCTCAAGCTCGACATGCCGGTCCCCAAGGACGCGATCGTGTGCTGCAGCTTCGGCGACGCCTCGGTCAACCACTCGACGGCCCAGGGCGCCCTGAACGCGACCGCCTGGACGGCCTACCAGCGCCTGCCCCTCCCGCTGCTCTTCGTGTGCGAGGACAACGGCCTGGGGATCTCGGTCCCGACCCCGCCGGGCTGGATCGAGGCCTCCATGCGCAGCCGCGAGGGGATCGCCTACGTCCAGGCGGACGGGCTGGACCTCGTGCAGTGCTACAGCGCCGTGCGCCACGCGGTCAGCCTGTGCCGGACCAAGCGCCAGCCGGTGTTCCTGCACCTCTCGGTGACGCGCCTCCTCGGCCACGCCGGGAGCGATATCGAGCAGGAGTACCGCAGCCAGGCCGAGATCGCCGCCGTCGAGCAGCAGGACCCGCTCCTGGGCACGGCGCGCCTGGTGCTCAGCCACGGCCTGCTCGAGCCCAAGCAATTGCTCGAGCGCTACGAGGCAGCCCGGGCCCGCGTCCGCGACACGGCGGCCAAGCTGAAGGACCGGCCCAAGCTGACCACGGCCACCGAGGTCATGGCCTGCCAGGGCCCGACCGACGAGGCGGAGATCGCAGCCCAGCTGAGCCGCCCGCTGAGCAAGGCGCTCCCGCCCGCGCCCAAGGGTCGCCAGCGGCACCTGGCGGGGAACATGAACCGCGCCCTGCACGAGGCCATGACGCGTTATCCCGAGGCCATGGTGTTCGGCGAGGACGTGGCCCGGAAGGGCGGCGTGTATCACGTCACGGCGAAGCTCTGGAAGAACTTCGGCGCGGGCCGGGTGTTCAACACCCTCCTGGACGAGCAGCAGATCCTCGGCCTCGCGATCGGCGCCGGCCACATGGGCCTGCTGCCGATCCCCGAGATCCAGTATCTGGCCTACCTGCACAACGCCGAGGACCAGCTGCGCGGCGAGGCCTGCTCGCTGCAGTTCTTCAGCCAGGACCAGTTCAGAAACCCCATGGTGGTCCGGATCGCCAGCTACGCCTACCAGCGCGGCTTCGGCGGCCACTTCCACAACGACAACTCGATCGCGGTGCTGCGGGACATGCCGAGCCTCGTGATCGCGAGCCCCAGCCGCGGCGACGACGCGGTCCAAATGTTCCGCACCTGCCTGGCTTTGGCCCGCGGCTGCGGCCGCGTGGTGGCCTTCCTGGAGCCGATCGCGCTCTACATGACGAAGGACCTCCACGAAGAGGGCGACGAAGGCTGGCTCTGCGACTACCCCGAGGAGGGCGCCGTCCCGCTGGGCGAGGGCCGGGGCTACGACGAGTTCACGGGCGAAGGCGGCGAGAGCGAGCTCACGATCGTGAGCTACGCCAACGGCTTGTATATGTCCCTGCAGGCGGCCAAGGAGCTGGCGGCGCAGGGCGTGCGGACGAGGGTCCTCGACCTGCGCTGGCTGGCGCCCCTGCCCCTGGAGTGGGTCGCCGAGCACGCGCGCGCGAGCGGGAAGCTGCTGGTGGTGGACGAGTGCCGCCGCTCGGGCGGCCTGGGCGAGGCGGTCATGGCCGGCGTCGCCGAGCGCGCGCCCAAGGTCGAGAGCGCGCTGGTGGCCGCGGAGGACTGCTTCATTCCCCTCGGACCCGCAATGTACGAGGTCCTACCGAGCAAGGAGGGGATCCGCGACGCAGCGCTCGCCCTGTGCGGGAAGGACGTGAGCGGGAAGGCGAAGGCCTGAGCGAGCGAGCTGACGAGGTTCCCCTACTCGTCACGGGCGCGAGCGGCTTCGTCGGCAGCTGCCTGCTGAAGCGCGTGCCCGGGGCCGCGGCCGTTCGCCGAGCCGGCGAGAGCTGGGAGGTGCCGGACGAGGTTTCGGAAGGTTCCAGCTGGATCCACCTGGCGGGGCGGGCTCACGTCATGCGGGAGACCGCGGAGGATCCTGAGTGTGCCTTCATGGTCGCGAACCGCGACATGGCCGTCAACGCGGTCGAGGTCGCGGCGTCCCTGGGAGTGCGCCGTTTCGTCTACGTCAGCTCGATCGCGGTCTACGGGAAAGAGCGCGGCGACGAGGTCTTGACCGAGGACTCTGCGGTCGCGCCGGTCACGCCCTATGGGCGCTCCAAGCTGGCGGGTGAGGAGGCCGTGCAGGACGCGTGTCGCTCCGCGGGAATGCCCTGCGTGATCCTTCGCCCCCCGCTGATCTACGGCCCAGGGGCGAAAGGGAACTTCGCTCGTTTGCTTGGCTTGCTGGGACGGGTGCCAGGAAACCCCTTCGGGTGGCTCCGCTCAGCGCGAAGCTACTTGTCGGTTGATTCGCTGGTCGACGCGCTTCGTATCGCTGCGGAGGCAGAGGGCTCACCTGGGATCTATCTAGTGGCGGACGCTGCGCCGACCACGACCGCTGATCTGACCCGCTCGATTTGTTCTGGCCTGGGAACCTCGAGCTTCGCCTGGCCGCTACCCACAGGCGCCTGCCGGCTCGGGCTGTCCCTCTTGGGGCGATCCGAAACGGCCGCGAGCCTCTGCGGAGACTTGAGGATCGACGCGACCCGGTTCGCCGCTGAAGGATGGCACCCAGCCGAGAGCGAACCTGGGGTCGTCGCAATGGCTCAGGCTTATCGCGAGACGCCCTGGAGCTAGTCCCCAGAGCCGCCCAGGCGGCTCCCCCACTCGGACTCGTAGTAGCGCAGCAGGAGCTGGTCGTTGAGGCGGTTCACCTCGACGTCCTCGGGGGCCTTGAGGTCCTCGGGGAAGGCGAAGAGCGCGGGCAGGGTCTGGTCGTTGAGGAAGTGCAGCTCGCCGGTCAGACCGGGAGCGAGCGTCTCGGGCGGGCCCGGGAGCGGCTCCTTGGTCGCGAGCATGAAGCCCCACTCGCCGAAGCTGGGCACGAAGCAGCGGTAGGGGCGGACGTGGAAGCCCGCATCCTGCATCGTCTTGGCGATACACCAATAGGCCCGCGATCCGCGCCGCTTCTTGCCGCTGGGCGGCCCGTAGGGCGTCGTGGACTGGATCGTGATCGCGCCGGTCCGGGCCAGGCGGCGGTGGAGCAGGCGGAACATGCCCCAGGTGTAGAGCTTGGCCAGGGCGTGGTTTCGCGGGTCGGGGAAGTCGACCACGATCGCGTCGAAGAACTGGTCCTGCTCCTCGAGCCACTTCATGGCGTCGGCGTTGATCACCTGGACGCGGGGGTCCTTGTAGGCCCCGTCGTTGAGACCCGCCAGCATGGGCTGGTCGCGGAAGAGCTCGGTCATGGCCGGGTCGAGGTCGACCAGGGTCACCGACTCCACGCTCTCGTAGCGGAGCAGCTCCCGCAGGGCCATGCCGTCGCCGCCGCCGAGGACGAGCGCGCGACGGAGCGGCGCGCGCAGGGCGGCCACGCCGGGGTGGACCAGCGCCTCGTGGTAGCGGCGCTCGTCGAGGGAGCTGAACTGAAGGTGCCCGTCGAGCAGGAGCCGGATCTCGTGCTGATAGCGGGTGACCACGATCGTCTGGTAGGGCGTCTTGCGCTTGAAGAGGACCGGGGCGCCGTAGATATCGCGCTCGGCGATCAGCGAGACCTTCTCGGCGGTCAGGAAGCCCGCTCCCAAGAGCGCCGCCGCGACCAGGGCCGAGGCGCGCAGACCCGTGACGCGGTGCCCGAGGCGCTCGCGGAACACCCCGCAGAGCACCAGCGCCACGCCCGCGTTCAGCAGCCCGAACACGAAGGCCGTGCGCGGCAGACCGAGCACGGGCACCAGCAAGAGGGGGAAGGCCAGCGAAGCGGCCAGGGCGCCCAGGTAGTCGAAGGCGAGCACGCGGGCCACGAGGTCGGAGAAGGTGACCTCGTCCTTCAGGATCCGCATCAGGACGGGGATCTCGAGCCCGACCAGGGTCCCGATCGCGCCGACGAGCAAAAAGAGCAGCGTCTTGATCGAGCCGAGGTAGGCGTAGCTTAGGAAGAGCGCCAGCGAGCTGACGCCGCCCAGCACGCCGACGGCCAGCTCGACCCGAATGAAGGTCACCAGCAGGTCCTGCTGGACGTACTTGCTCAGGTAGCTGCCGAGCCCCATGGCCGAGAGGTAGCAGCCGATCACGAGCGAGAACTGGGTGACCGAGTCGCCCAGCAGGTAGCTGGCCATGGCGGCGGCCACGAGCTCGTAGATCAGGCCGCAGGTCGCGACCATGAACACGCTGACGAAGAGGATCAGCTGGCCGAGCTGGCGCTTCTCGCCGCGCGGGGCCGCCTCGGGGGCCTCAGCGGGGGGCTGCCACGGCTCGACCCGGGGCGGCTCTGCAGGCGGGGGCGCAGGAGCCTCCGCGGCGCGAGCGTCCACCGCAGGCGGACGCGGAGCCGCCTCCTCGGGCTCTGCAGCGGTCGCGCTTGCCCGCTCCTGCTCGGCTGCCGGGGCCGCCTCGGCACTCGGGATCGCCTCGGCGCCCGCAGCAGGCACGGGTTCCCCTGCTCCCGCCTCGGTCGGGACCTCGGGCTGGGAGGTGTCGCTCATGCGTTCGGGAGGGGCTGGATCAACCGCCGTGAACGGCGGCCGCAATGATCATGGCCAGGCCGATCACGACCGAGCCCATAATGATTCCCAGCGAGGTGTTCTGGTCCTCCTCGATCTCCTTCCGCACGGAGAAGGGCATGACCATGATCATGATCAAGAAGGCCGCGCCGAACACGACCACGCCGATCCCGGTGTAGACCAGGGCGTTGATCACGTCGTTGAGGTTGACGAGGTGCCGGACGTTGTCAGCGGCGAGGAGCAGGGTGTTCATGAGACTCTCTCAGCGGGAGCTCTGTGGCGGGCCGCGCGCACCGCTGAGGTGCTGCGCTGATCCCACCCAGGAACAGGATTGGATCGGGTCGAGTGGATTACTTGCCCCGGCTGTAGCCGCCGGCCCAGATATAGCGGGGCCCGCGGGTCCGGGTGGTGGTGCCGCGGTTGGGCGCGCTGGGCGCCTGGCGCTCCACCTTGTCGGGGGAAGCGCTCGTCACGAGCCCGCGTCCGTTGGGGGCCATGAAGAGGAGCATGAAACCCATGAGGCCAAGGCTGGCCCCGTATAGCGCTTTGAAGAGCATTCGGCCTCCAGCTTAACCCATGGGGTGATCGCTCTCCGCCCAGCGCATGCGCTCGAAGCTCTGCGCGCGGACGAAGACGACGATCGGGACGAGGAACACGAGGAGCAGGGCGCAGCACGGGTAGCGGAACAGCCGCACGTCGCGCGTGACCTTGACGTAGGTCGTGCCCTTGAAGGTGGATTGAGGGTGCTTGGTGAACTGGAGCAGGTAGGTCCCGTTCGGCACGCCGGTGATCACGGTCGAGCCCGAGCGGCTGCCCTCGGACCAGTCCGAGCCGCTGTAGTAGGAGAGCTCGAGGCCGGCGTAGCTGGCCCGCTCGCGCTTGGGGTCGACCAGCATGCAGTCGAGGTAGACCCACTGGTTCTGCATGCCCGGCGCGCGGCCCTCGATCTCGATCGTGGTCGGGTTCGAGAAGGAGTCGATCACGATATCGTTGGCCGAGGCCCCCCCGGCGTCGATCGCGCCGGCCCAGAGCTGCTTGTCCTGGCGGGTGCCGAAGTAGAACAGGCTGAGCACGAACCACAGCGCGACGCCGACCAGCATGGCCTTCTTGACCCACTCCTTGGTCGCGGCGTGGGGGTTGGGCTGGCAGGGGTGGATCCCGCGCGGCTCGCCGATCCGGCGGGTCGGCTCGCCGAAGGCGGCCACGACCTCGTCGCGGGTCAGGTAGCGGCCCGCCGACCAGTTCACCTCGCTGCCCTCGACGCCCTGGGCGCCCTCGCAGCTAATGATCGCGGGCGGATCGACGTAGTCGCTCGCGGTCGCGACTTCGCCGCGACGGACCTCCCAGCTGAACTCGCCGAGCACCTCGTCCACCACCGCGTCGGCGGTCTGGAAGTGCTTGAAGGTCTGCTTGTTCCACATGGCCTGGTTCAGGCCCGTGCTGGGGACGCCCGGCAGCGGCTCGACCACGCAGAAGTGGCCGTCGCTGAGCATCAGGTAGCGGTAGCCCTCGTAGGGGTTGAAGAGCAGGTGCTCTTCCCAGGCGTAGCGCACGCCCCAGGCGGTGACGCTCCGCTCCTGCCAGCCGATCACCTCCCACTCGACGCCGTCGAGGCGCCCGCGGGTGCCGAGCGCGTAGGCGGGGCGAGCCTGGAAGCTGCCCTCGACGCGCTGGATCAGCTGCCACTGGTCGTCGTGCTTCTGCGAAACCGAGCCGCAGTTCTCGCACGCGAAGGACTTGGTGTTCTGGAAGCCGCGCATTTCCCAGGGCGCGCCGCAGTTCTCGCAGCGGAGCTCCTGGACGGCTATCCGTTCAGTTTGCCCAGCCATCGAACACCCGGTAGTTGGTCATGTTGAGGTCGCGCCAGCCGACGGCCTTGCCCGTGAACACGAGCGGCGGATCCTCGGAGAAGTCGATCGAAGCGAAGCCGCTGTCGGAGCGGCGCAGGTCGGCGTAAGGCAGCTCGTAGCCGTTACCGACAATGAAGGGCAGCTCGCCCTCGCCCCCGGTCGCCCGCGCCATGCGGACGTCGGTCACGGTGTAGCGCTTCTTGCCGAGGAAGATCCGCTGCCCGACCGCGATCTGATTGAAGCTCGGCAGGTTCTGGGGCGCCTCGACCTCGCCCATGGGCAGGGTCACGTAGTACTGGCCCTGAGCCTCGCCCAGCCAGCCGACCTTGCCGTCGTCCCACTGAAGGAACCACTCGTTCCAGTAGCCGGTCTTGTGCTCGAGCTGCAGCCGCCCGAGCACCTCGAAGCCCGACCCGAAGGCCTCGCCCCGCGCCCCGATCTGGATCGGCGAGGCGTCCGCGACCAGCGCGCTGATCTTGCCCAGGTCCCGCAGCGCCTCCGACCCGTCGCCGCGCGTGACGGTCGTGTCGCAGTATTCGCACATGAGCGCGACCGAGCGCGTGTTCTTGAACTCGATCGGCGCCCCACAAGAGGGGCAGCCCGCCTCGCCCGCCTGAGCCTTCTTGCGAATGCTCTCGGGCGCGCCCGCGATCGGGGCCGTGGTTCCGGGAACCGGCGGCGCCCCGCGCTTCGCCAAGGCCGCCTGGAGCATGCTCGGCACGTCACCCGGCCGGAGCGAAAAGGCCCCCGCCATGTGCTGGAGCACCCCCATTTCCTGGGGCGTGACCTGACCATCGGCTGCGGCCACGTCAACGAGCAGCTGGAAGAGCTCGCGCCGCTCGCTGGCCGACGAGGGCGGGGTGGTGGAGCCCACCTTCCCGCCTTGCATCAGGTTCTGCACGATCGCCGTGGCCTGATCCTGGGGAATCCCCAGCTGCCCCGCGGCGCGGAGCACCACTGGCTGCTCGTCCGACCCGAGCTGGCCGTCCACCAGCGCCAAGCCAGCCACCAGCCGGAACTTGTCTTCGGGAGTCATAGGCCGCCGAGTATAGCGATCTCGCGACGGACTGCAGCTTCATACCGGCTACAGCGTGTGGAATGGCTGACCGCCAGCGGGAACACCCCAGCCTCGGCAGCAAGTGTTCGCAGTGTGTCCGGGCCGGACAGTAGGCTCTGCTATGCGAAATCTTGACTCAAAATCCGTTGAACCGCAGAGACGCAGAGAACGCAGAGGGGGCGCAGAGGAGCTGAATCGCGTGTCGAGGGGGATCCTTGGCGCGGCGATTCGCGTTCACCGGGCCCTTGGGCCAGGCCTCCTCGAGTCGGTCTATGAGACCTGCCTGGCGCACGAACTGGGTCGCCTGAACCTGCCCTTCCGCAGGCAGGCCCCAATGCCGGTCTTCTATCAGGGCCTTCGGATCGACAATGGCTATCGGCTCGACCTCCTGGTTGCACAGCGAATCGTCGTAGAAGTGAAGGCCGTCCAGGAACTCCTCCCCGTCCACGAGGCGCAACTCTTGACCTATCTGAGGCTCTCGGAGTGCCCTCTAGGGCTCTTGCTCAACTTCAACGTGCCGATCTTGAAGGACGGAATCAGGAGGCTCGCGAACCATCTCCCAGATCGCTAGACCAGCAACCGATCGCTCCGCGAGTCTCTGCGAATCTCTGCGTTCTCTGCGTCTCTGCGGTGAAGAGCGGTCTAGAGCTCGCCCGGGTTATCCACGTAGAGCTCGCTAAACCCGCACTTGCGGCACACGTAGACCTCGAAGCGCCCCACGTCACGCGCCTCGATCGGATCCGAGCGCCGCACCGCCAAACACATGGCCGCGTTGCCCTCTCCGCGATCCATGACGCAGGGCGAGTGGTAGATATCGGTCCCCGAGCACTTGGGGCACACGCCGCCGTTCTTCATAGAGCTAGCTCACCTCTCCGGAAAACGAACACGCCCTGTTCCCGGAGGAACAGGGCGCGATCGACAACAGTGAGAATGGATTAGCGACGCCAGAGCGGAGCAATGTCGACCGGGCCGAGGCCGGTCAGACCGTTGACCGTGTTGACGTTCTTGTTCGTGATCTCGGTGATCGCGAGCTGGCCCATGAGGGCGTTGCCGGCGCAGACGTACTCGTCACTGTGCGAGACGCCGAGGCTCATGATTCCGAGGGCGGGCAGGTTCAGGCCGGCGAGCGCCTGCTGGTTGACGCCAGCGTAGGCGAGGAAGCCGGTCAGGACGCCGTTGATCAGGTTGGCGGGCGAGAGAATGCTGCCCAGGCCGCTGCCCGAGCCGCCGGCGCCGCCGCCGAGGATCGCGCCGAAGCTCGAGGGGTTGGTCATGCCGCCGGTGAAGCCCTGCAGGAAGCCGTTGAGGGCCGCGTTGATTCCGGTGGTGCCGCTGGTGCCGCTGGGGAGGGTCACGCCGAGCTGGTTGAAGATCTGGGTGACGCTCATGCCGGCGGGCAGGGTGTCGACGACCGCGTCGGCGGTGGTGTCGATCACGCTGATATCACCGCTGACGGCGTTGGCGACATAGATCTTGTCCTCGCTGGGGCTCGCGGCGACGTCGACGGGGACCATGCCGGCCTTGATCGAGGTGACGACGGTGCCGGTGGCAATGTCGATCACGTAGATATCCTGGCTCAGGGCGCAGGCGACGTAGGCCTTGTCGTTGGCGATCGCGATCCCGATCGGGGCGCGGCCGACGTCGACGTAGTCGACGACGCGGTCGGTGGCGACGTCGATCCGAGCGACCTTGCCGGTGATCATGCTGGTGGCCAGCGCGTACTGGTTGGTCGCGGCGACCTTGGCGAAGCCGAGGCCCTGGACGGGCGCGCTAATGAAGTTCTGCAGCGCCTGGCCGGGGTTGCTGAGCAGGTTGGTCAGGTTGATCGAGCTCAGCCCCAGAATGCTCTTGGTGGGCGTCTTGGTGCTGGCGTCGATCGCCGTAATGTTCAGCAGGTTCGCCGTGTAGATCTTGGTCCGGTTCGGCGTGGTGCAGATACCGGTCGGGCGAACGAGGGGCTTGAGGACGTTGTCCAGGAAGCTGAGGAAGCTGACGCCGGTGATCGGGGTCGCGGTCAGGTCGATCGGGGTCGTGGTGCCGTTGGCGAGGCGGTCGACGACCGTCACGTCCTGGCTCATGGCGTTGGCCACGTAGCTCTCGGTGAAGCCGTGGGCGACGTCGATCGGGCCCTTACCGGTGGCCCAGCGGTTGTTGACCTGACCGGTGGCCAGGTCGACCTCGAGGACCTCCTCGAGGTTCCACGACGCGACCAGCGCGCTGGTGAGCGGCGCGGGCGTCGCGGGGGGCACGGTCGTAGCGACCGGGGCGTTGGTGTTGCTCGAAACCGGGGCAGCCGTGGTGCTGCTGGTCGAGGGGGCGACGGTCGAGCCGTAGTTGCGGCTCTTCTTGGACGAGCAGCCGCTGGCGACGACGGCCAGGGCCAGGCTCATGTAGGCAACGGTCTTGATGGAACTGCGCACGGGGAGACCTCCAAACTCTCACTGTCTGGGGCCCAATACTACTGATCGAGCGAAGGCCTAACTAGTGACTCCTTATGATTTTGAGGACACACGCCCACCTTTCACCCAGATATCGGAATCCATTGTTGGCAAAAGGCTTAGCGCCGTGAGGAAACGGATCTGCGACGACGAATTCCTGGCACTGTCCAGGCTCGACAGAAAAATCTGGAGCGAAGATGGATTTTCTTGGGGGAATCGAGGCCCCAACCGGGCGACGGGCTAGGGGCGACGCAGCGAGATCATCGTGATGTCGTCGTGCTGCGTGGCTCCGCCGGCGTGGAAGCCGATGGCGTCGAAGTAGGCGTCGAGCAGGCGTCCGGGGGGCTGATCCCCGTGGTGGCGGAGAATGTCCTCCACCCGATCCATCCCGAAGTGCTTGCGCTCTTCGTCCACGGCCTCGGTGACCCCGTCCGTGTAGAGGAAGAGCTGATCCCCCGGCTCCAGTTGGAGCCGAGCCTCGGCCAAGTGCGGGCCGATATCGTCGATCACGCCCAGCACCAGCCCGCCGAGGTCGATCTTCTCGACGGTCTTGGTGGCGGCGCGATAGATCAGCGGCCGCTCGTGCCCGCAGCCCGCGAGCAGCAGGCGCCCATTCTCGTCCACGGCCGCGAGCAGCATGCTCATGAACATGCCGGGCTTAATGTCCTGCTTGAGCAGCCGGTTGGTCTCACGCAACGCGTCGCCAGGGCGCGGATTGCGGGCCACGAGCGAGCGCAAGATCGAGCGCGCCATGACCATGACCAGGCCCGCCGGAACCCCCTTGCCCGACACGTCGCCGATCGCGACGTAGAGGTTGCGCTTGCCGTCGACGGTGGGGCCCCAAATGTAGTCGAAGTAGTCCCCACCCACCTCCTGAGCGGTCTCCATGCGACCCGAGATCTCCATGCCCTTGAGATCGGGGTCCTCGCGCGGCAGCAGGGCCAGCTGGATCCGACTGGCGACGCGCAGCTCGCTGAGCATGGCCTCGCGCTCGCGCTCGGCGCGCTGGAGGCGAGCATTCTCGATCGCGAGCGCGGCCTGATCGGAGAAGGCCATGAGCAGGTCCTTCCCCTCTTCGTCGAAGCTGCTGTCGCGGGCCTGGCTGTCGAGGTAGAGGGTGCCCAGCACCTTGTTCTTGTTGCGACCGCGCAGGGGCACGCAGAGCAGCGAGCGCAGCTCCAGGGCCGCGATCGACTTCATTTCGCGCAGGTCCTGCTGGGCGTTGCTGGTCAGGATCGGCGAGCCGGTCTTGACCACCGTGCGGATCACCTTGTTGGAGATCTTGAACTCGGGCGACTTGACCTCACGCGAGGCGATATTGCGGGCCACGCGGAACTCGAGCTGCTCGCCCTGGACCAGGATCAGGAAGCCGCGCTCGGCGCCGGTGAGGTGGATCGCGGTGTCCATGATCAGCTCGAGCAGCTGGCTCAGGCTGTGGCTGGCGTTGAGCTCCTTGTTGACCTCCTGGAGGATCAAGGCGTTGATCAGGCGCCGCGCGGCGCGGGCCTCGGCGGTGTCGCCGCGGCCGCGCGAGCCGAAGATCACGACGGTGTCGCCGAGGCGGAGGCGGTCGCCGTAGGTCAGCTCGTCGGACTCGACGCGGGTCCCGTTGACGAAGGTCCCGCGGCGGGAGTTGCGGTCCTTGAGGACGTACTTCCCGTTGCGCTCTTGAATGGTGCAATGCCAGCGCGAGACGCCGGGATCGCCTTCGATCACGACGTCGTTGTCCGAATGCGCCCCGAGGGTCGTCCGGTTCCCAGCCATTTCATGGAACTGGTGGTGGGCGCCGCGGATGACGATCAGCCGGGGCATAGGAGCGACCTTAACGGGGTGGAAGGGGGGGCGGTAGAGCGGGCTGGTCCTCGCCGCAGCTGCATGCTAACTTCTGACCTGCTAGGCACTCAATCACCCGAGGGGAGCCATGGCCGAGCCCACCCGGGGCGAGTTTACGCGCAAGTTCGATCGCGAGATCCTCAACGACGAGTCCGCTGCGGACGAAGAGCGTGAGGCGCAGCGAATGCGTTTGCTCGCCGAGGACAAGACCCTCGAGCAAGAGTTCGAGAAGATTCTCGCCGTGCTGGATTACCGCGCGAAGTGGCTGCAGAGCCGCTTCCCCGAGTGCCAGGACCAAAAGGGCGTCGACTTCCGCGGTCGCCGCTTCGAGTTCTTCAACAAGGGCAAGTGCATGGGCTGGATCGAGTTTCGGACTCGACTCACCGACAGCCAGCTCGGGATCATGATCGAGAGCAACATGCAGCTCGAGGGTGCCTTCCCGCGGCGCCACGACTACGTGACCTTCCCCAAGGAGAAGGTGAGCCTCGACAAGGCCAAGCAGTTCGTCGAGGCCAAGATCATGCAGTTCGCGAGCCCCTGGCAGGACCGCTACGGCACCTAGTCCGACGCCCCTTGGCGTCCGAATTCGCGCGGTCCGGTAGCGCAAGGACGACCTAGCGTCCATGATGCGGCCCTGGAGGTCGCATGAGCCGCCGCAACTTCGACGACGACGAGCAGGCCCAGTCGGGCGTGGTGCCGCTCGACCCCGACGCCACGATTGGCCCCATGGCGGGCGAGTCCGAGGAGCGCGGCCCCACGGGCAAGGAGACCCACGTCGGCGGAAAGCCCTTGGCGCCCATGGTCTCGGACGAGGACGACCTAGACGACGCCACGATTGGGCCCGAGGACGACCTTCGGCTCGCGAACACGTTCATGCCCGAGGACCAGGCGAGCGACTCGGACGACGCTGAGGACTTCCGGCTCGCGCAGACCTTCATGGCCGACGGAGGGGACTCGCCAGGCGGAGGGCCGGACGCTGCTGAAATGACCTTTATGGCGCCGGCGGGTGGCGGCGGCGGCGGCGGCTTGGCTCCCATGTCGGGGGCCGGAGGCGCAGGCCCCGACTCACCCGAAATGACGTTCATGGCCGGAGGTTCGGACGCGGGCGGAGATTCGCCCGACATGACCTTCATGGATCCAGCAGGCGGCGGAGGCGGCAGCGGAGCGCTGGACGTCACCATGCAGGAGCCGGCGGGAGGCGGGGGCGCCGACTCGCCCGAAATGACCTTCATGGACCCCGCAGCCCCTGGCGGCGAAGCGCCGGACATGACCTTCATGGAGGCAGGGGGTGGGGGCGCCGACGACTCAGCGCCGGAAATGACCTTCATGGACGCGGCCCCCGCGGAGGGCGGTGCCCCCGGGCAGACCGCGGCCCACCACCAGACCCGCCACGACACGGTCCAGGACTTCGGGGACACGTCCCCGAGCGACGACCAGACCTTCGTGTCCATGGCCGGCCAAACCGACGTCCCCGCGGCCTCCAGCCGCTCGGCCTCGGGCTCGGGCACGGGTGGGCTCAGCCACAGCATGGGTCGCTCGACCAGCGCACTCCGCTCCCAGCGCTACGACGCGAAGCGGGTCGAGGCCGAGGTTCGCGGCGAGGAAATGGACGAGCTCTACGACGGCACCTTCCGTCTGCTCGGCGAGCTCGCCCGCGGCGGCATGGGTGTCGTCTACAAGGCGCTCCACGTCAACCTGAACGAGATCCGCGCGCTCAAGGTGATGCTCGCGGGCGCCCACGCCAGCGACGACGCCCGCCGACGCTTCATGTTCGAGGCCGAGGCGGCGGCTCGCCTCAAGCACCCCCACATTCTGGGCGTCAACCACATTGGCCAGGTGGGCGACTCGCTCTACTTCACCATGCCCTTCGTCAAGGGCGCCGAGCTAAAGGAGCGCAAGAAGGAGCTCGGCCGCGAGAAGCTGCTCGAGGTCATGATCAAGACCTGCGACGCGGTGGCCTATGCGCACCAGCGCGGGATCATTCACCGCGACCTCAAGCCCGCGAACATCATGATGACCCAGGCCGACGAGCCCATGGTCATGGACTTCGGCCTCGCCAAGCAGATCGAGGATCAAGATAAGGAGGACGACGACCTCCAGGAGACCGAGCTTGCGAAGACGACCGAGGGCTCGATCATGGGCACGCCCTACTACATGTCGCCCGAGCAGGCGCAGGGCAAGATCCATGAGGTCGACACGCGGACCGACGTCTACGCCTTGGGCGTGATCCTCTACGAGCTATGGGCCAAGGAGCTGCCCTTCAAGGCGCGCAGCGCGGCCAAGATCCTGCAAATGATCGTCAACGACGAGCCCAAGCGGCCGCGCGAGCACGACGCCACGATCGACCAGGACCTCGAAGCGATCATTCTCAAGGCGATCGACAAGAAGCCGGACAATCGCTACGCCACCGCGCACGACCTCAAGGAGGACCTCGAGCGCTACCAGAGGGGCGAGGTCGTCACCGCGCAGCGCGCGACGCCCATGTATCGCTTCAAGAAGTGGCTGAAGCGGAACAAGGCCCAGGTCGCGACGGGCGTGGCGGTCGCGGCGCTGGTGCTGGTCGGTGCAATTGCGTTGATCTATCAGGCGGGCGAGGCCAAGCGCGAGCGGGAGCGCCAGGCGCAGCAGGCGATCGCGGGCGCGAAGGAGTCACTCGGCGACTTCGACGCGCGGGTCGGAGACCTCTCCAAGCAAGTGTCGGCCCTGCTCATGGAGCAGGAGGGCGAGCTTGCAGCGCGCAAGCAGCGCGCGCAGAGCTTGCGCGACGAGAGCCAAGCGCTGCGCGGCAAGCTGGAGGAGTCGACCCGGCCCCTGGGCGGCTACCTGGAGTCGCACCCCAAGGCCCAGACGATTCAGCAGAGCTACGACGACCACCGCCGCGCGCTCGTGGCGAGCGAACAGTCCCTCGATCGCGTCTTGCGAGCGCATAGCTCGCTGGGCGTTGCGAACGAGGCCCTCGTCGAGCTGCGTCAGCTCGAGCCCAAGGCGCGCGACGCGCTCCAAGTGGCCGTGACGGCGCCGATCAAGAGCGACGCCGCCCTGCCTGCGGCAATCGAGGCCGCCAGCGCGACCCTGGCGGAGGCGAAGCAGACCAGCAAGAAGGCGGCGCTGCCAGAGGCATTCAGGGCGGCGCGTGCGGAGCTGGAGGCGAAGCTACAACGCACGCGCCAGGGAGTGTTCGCAGCGCTCAGCGCTGTGCCCGCCAACGCGCCAGAGGCGAAAGCTGCTCGCGAGAGCCTGCGGGCGGCAGAGGGCCTGGTCCGCGAGCTGGACGCACTCAGCGAGCGGACTGCCCGCAACGCGCTCTCGCGCAAGCTGCTAACGGCAGCGCAGGGGCTAACCCTGGTCTTGGACGGGCAGCCTGAACTAGGGAAGCGCGACGATCAAGCGCGGACCCAGCGCGTCGAGGCGGCCCGCTTGGCGCGGGAACTTGTGCAGCGCGGGCTCGAGGCGGATCCCAGCGTTGCGGGGTTGGAGGCCGCGCGCCTGGCGGCAAACGCTGCCCACGCCCGCGCGCTGCTGACTATGTGCGCCTACCGGATCCTTCATATCGAACTGGCGGAGAAGGAGGCCTTCACGGAGGAAGCGCTCGAAGACCTCGAGCAGGCCCTCGCGGCGCAAGAGAAGGAGCGAGAGGAGCTTCGAAAGAGCTTGACTGCCGAAGGTGCATTGAAGATCAAGATCAGCAGCGGCAAGATCAAGGTGCGTGGCGTCTCGGGCGTCGATCCCAAGGTCATCATGGCGACCATGATGAAGCTCGGACAGCTGAGTCGGCTGAAGACTCATCGTCTGATGGATGACGAGCTAGAGGCACTTCGGCAGCAGAGCTTGGCCGAGACCCGCAAGACCCTCATGGACTTGAAGAAGCGTCAGAAGTCCGAGAAGGCGGCCAAGGAGGCAAAGGCTGCCGAGGCTATGGAGGCCAAGCGGCGCTGGGAACTTCGCCCTAGCCTGGTCTTGGGGGGCGCGGCGCTGGCCGCTAGCCAGGGCGCAGACGGTGGCCGCAGCGTTCCGCGAACAGCCAACCCGCAATCCGTGCCAGAGCAGGAGGAGTTCAGGCTTCGCTAACGGGCCTGGAAGCCAGCAGGATCTGCTACTTTTGCGCGAAGGAGCGACGGATCGCGCAGCGATGGACGGACGAGCCAAGCACTTCGAGAAGATCGGCCTGCAGCAAAAGCTGTTCACACGTCAGCAGCTGGTTGCGGCTCGCCGCACGGTGGGTCCAACCGGAGATGTGGGCAAGGAGCTCGTTCGCCAAGGCGTTCTCGCTCAGCAGCAGCTCAAGGGACTCGAGCGCGCGGTTGCCTACCGCCTTGGCAGGGACGAGGACAAGGAGATCGCAAAGGTCATCATTGACTCGTCCTACTGCAGCGCAGAGTCCGTCGAGGAGGCCCTCCGCAAACAGAAGGAGTTCTACGGCAAGACAGGAGAGCTGCTGCGTCTCGGGGTTCTCCTCGTGCGTAGTCGCGAGCTCTCGGAGTCTCAGCGGATTGCTGCCCACAAGATCTATGGGATCGAGCAACAGGGCGCGGGATACTAGGCCAGCAGCTATCGCCAATCTCGCGCAAACAATTGCGGTTTAACTACTTGCTGCCCCCCCAGAGGGTTGGCAGGTCTCGCGGCCATCCAGTATGCTCTGCAGTTGCGATTGTGGGGAACCCCTTATGAAGCGTCCGACCTCATTTCTCTTTGCCCTTGCTCTAACCGGCATGCTGGGGCTCTACGGAGCTCATGCCCAGGAGGACACTCCTCCGCCTGCTCCAGATCAGGCGCCTGGGCAGAAGGCCCCGGCAGACGAGGCCCCGGCAGACGAGGCCCCGGCAGACGAGGCCCCTCAGGACGCACCGAAGGAGGAGCAGCCGGCAGACCCACCGCTTGCGCCAGCCGGTGAAGAGGCTCCTGAGCAGCCCAACGGCGATCAGGGCGAACCTGCCACGGCCAACAAGGCGTCTGACTTCAAGGTGGGCAAGGGCTCCGCCACCGTGGAGCGAGATCTCCAGCAGGCGGCGAAGAACAAGCAAGCCCTTCGAGTCAAAGCGGCGCAGGGCGAGCAGGTTCCGCTTTGGCTCCAGGACACGGTCTTGGTCGGGGAGGATTCTCAGGCCGTGGCCGAGTTCGGTGGGTCCAAGGTTGTTCTGTCTGAGCACACCACCTTCAAGGTCAAAGAGGTTCGCGAGGAGAGCTCGATTGTCGAGATCCTGGGCCTCGAGCTCGAACTTGAGCGCGGGACTGAGTTGGAGGCTGCCTTTGGCTCACTGGTGATCAAGGCCAACGCTGGCGGCGTCCAGGTTCGCAATACGGGTGGCGTCACGCAGACCCTGCGCATTACCTGGACTGACACCTCTGGCAACGTAATCGAGGCCTCGCTCAGCTTTCCCCCTGCACCTGCGGGGGGAGCAGGCGACACTCCCCCGACGTCGCTCTCGGTTGCTCCCAACGGACAGGTTTCTGTGCCGGCTGGAGCGGCTCCGATTCAGCTGGCGGTGAAGGTGACCACTCCCTCGGGTCAGGTCTTGACCCCCGCTCCCATCGCGATGACGCCTGGTACGGATCTGGCAACCGCGGCGGGAACCGACGTCTCCGGTCTGGGAGCCGCCCTTGTGGCGGCCGGTGAGGCCATGGAAGACGCGACTGGTGGTGGCGACAGCGGAGGCGGCGATAGCGGTGGCGGTGACGGCGATGGCGGTGACGGCGGTGATGGCGGTGACGGCCCGCCTGATGGTGGCGCGCCAGACGCTGGTGGTGGCGACGATGCTCCCCCTCCGCCTGCTTCGGCCACTCGGACGAGCGCCGGTGGTGTGGACGCGATCGTTGGCGCGCCGATCCCTGGCACGACCAACAACACGGAAGACCCCACGCCGACGATCATCAGCGGCGGCCTCTAGGTAGAACCTAGCGCAGCCTGCGATACGAGAGACCCGCGGCCGTGGCCGCGGGTCTTTTCTTTGGTTCAGGCTGACAACAGCGCATCGAGGGTTGGGGGTGGATAGCGATCCGGTCGTAGCGCAGCGTGAACGGTCTGCGCAAGAACCCGCAGGTCGCTGAGAGCGTCGCGTCGCTCCAGGTAGCGCAGCCAACTCTTGAGCTTGTAGGGCAGGAGGACGCTGCGATACACCTGCTCGACGTCGCCTCCGGCCGCGGCCATGAGCTCCTCTTCGTTGCGGAGATAGATCGTCGTAGGGTCGGTCAGGCCCGGACGTGCTTGGAGGATCCTGGCCCACAAGGGGTCGTCTAGATCCACATAGCGAGGGACCTCAGGGCGAGCTCCGACCAAGGCCAAGTCGCCGCGCACCACGCACCACAGGCCGGGGATCTCGTCGATCTTGAGCTTGCGCAGCACACGACCCACCGCGGTCACCCGCCGGTCTCCAGCGGCGGTGACCAAGGCGCCGGCCGTCTTGCGCACCGTCATGGTCCTCAGCTTGTAGAACGTGAACTCGCTCCCTCCTCGCCCCACGCGAGGCTGGTGGAAGAGAGCAGCGCCGGGGCTGGTCAAGCGGATTGCAGCCACACTGGCCGCCAAGAGCGGAGAGGCAGCCAGGAGTCCTCCCAGCGCTAGCGCCACCTCGACGCTGCGTGGCAGGCCTTCAGGGAGGGGTGCCTCCTCAGCGCGCATGCTGGCGGCAGAGCTCCGTGACGGCAGCTACGACGGACTCGACCTCGTCTTCACGCATACCCGGAAAGAGCGGCAGGGTGACCAGGCGCTGCCAGACTGCGCTGGCGGCGGGTAAGTGCTCGGGCAGCCACCCGAGGGACTCGTACGCGGGGTGCGCGTGGAGCGGTCGCCAATGCACCGAGGTGGAGATCCCCGTCTCCGTGAGCGCGTCGATGAAGGCGTTCCGGTCGATCTTCAGCTGATCCAAGCGCAGGCGCAGGGGGTAGAGATGCCAAGAGTGGATCCGGTCTGCGGGCACCACGGGGAGCTGCAGCTGGGAGACCTCACCGAGCTGCTCCGCGTAGCGGTTGGCCACGGCCTGGCGCTCGAGGCGCAGCTCTTCGGCGCGCTCGAGTTGGTGTAGACCAATCGCAGCAGCGATGTCAGTCAAGTTGTACTTGAAGCCCGGCGAGATCACGCGGTAGTCCCAATGCCCGCCGGAGTAGCGCTTCCAAGCGTCCTTGGAGAGCCCATGCAGGGACATGACGCGCATGCGCTCCATGAGGTCGTCGCGCGGGCTGACCGCCATGCCGCCCTCACCTGTGGTGATCGTCTTGTTGGCATAGAACGAGAAGCAAGTCACGTCGGCCGTGCCCTGGCCTGCCTGCTGCCAAGCTGCGTCCGGTTCAGCGCGGTAGGCCGCCGGAAACGCGTGCGCGGCGTCCTCCACGACCCACAGGCCACGCTGGTCCGCGAAGGCCCGGACGGCGCCCATGTCCACCATGTGGCCTCCGACGTGCACGGGCATGATCCCGACCAGGCGCTCGGCCGAAACGGGGAGCGAGCCCCGCTCGAAGGCGTCAGCCTTGGCCGCGGCGTCCGCGAGGTCCAGGTTCCCCGTCGCTGGCTCGCAGTCGACGAGGATCGGCGTGCCGCCCATGTGGCGCACGACCGCCGCGGTCGCCGCGAAGGTCATGGTGGGGACCAACACGGCCTGACCTGGACCCACGTCGAGGGCCTCGAGCGCGAGGTGCATGGCCGCGGTGCACGAGTTCACCGCGAGCGAATGTTCAGCCCCGACCGCCTCAGCGAAGGCCGCCTCGAAGCGCTTGACCTTGGGACCGGTGGTAAGCCAGCCAGAGCGGAGGGTGTCTTCGACCTCTGCGATCGCTGCGTCGGAGAGCTTAGGTCGAAAGAAGGGGACGGACGTGGGCATGGGCGCCTCCAGCGGCGGCGAGTCTATCGCCTCGGCGTGGGGTGGGCGGGTAGGATCCGCGCCATGTCTGCAGAGTCTGAGAGCGAGACCTCCTGGGCGTGGGCCGCCGTCGCGCTGGCCGCCTGCGTGGCCCTGGTGGCGCCCTGGCCCGAGGGAGCTGTCCTACCGCTCGGCGCCTGGCTCCCCGAGCTGGCGGGCGCGGCGCTCCTGATCCTGTGCGCCGCTCGACCCGAGCTCCTCGGGCGCGGCCCCAGCCGCGGAGAGCGACTCCTGGGCGTGGCCTTGCTGGGGTTGATCCTGCTGGCGATCCTCCAGCTGCTGCCCCTGGGCGGCGCGCTGGAGACGATCTCACCCAACTCCGTCCGCTCCCGCGCCCCCTTCGTTCCCGCCGGACGCTCTGCGCCCTCCACCCTCACGCTCTATCCCTACAAGACGCGCCTGGTGCTCTGCGCCTGGGTCACGGCCGCAGCGCTCCTGGTCGCCGCCCGCGGGGCGAGCCGCCGCCAGGCTCGTTGGATCGCGGGCGCGCTGGTCGTGGCCGCGACCCTGCAGGCAGTCGTGGGGATCGGGCTGCACCTCGCCGGGAGCACGCTGCCCTGGGTCGACGCGCACAGCCCCAGCCGCGCCCACGGGAGCTTCCGCAACGCAAACCACTTCGCCGGCCTGCTGCTGATGGCCCTCCCGCTATCGCTCGCGCTCTCGGGGCTGGCCAATCGCCGACCGGGAGCCCGGGTGGGCGCGGAGGTCCTGTGGCTGGTCCCGGCGGGGCTACTCGCGCTTGGGATCCTCCTCTCCGGGTCTCGTGGAGGGGCCCTGGCGACCCTGATCGCAATGGCCGTGTTCGTGGTGCTTCTCGTCCCCGGCGGGCCCAAGCACATTTCGCGCGGATTCCTGGCCCTGACCTCGGGCACGGTGTTGCTCGTGGGGCTGGCGGGGGTCAGCTCGCTGGCGGACCGCTTCCTGGGGTTGACAGAGGGCAAGCTGAGCGTGCTGCGCCCGTCCCTGTGGCGCACCGCGCTCGGGATCTGGAGCGACTTCCCCCTCCTGGGCGCTGGCGTCCGCTCCCACGAGCAGCTGACGCCTGCTCGTCGCGAAGGCAGCCAGCTCCTCAACGCTACGCACAACGACTACCTGAACCTGTTGGCCGACTGCGGCTTGGCGGGAGCCCTGCTGGGGGCGGTGGCGCTGGGCGCGTTGGTGTGGGTGGTGCGCAAGCGCGCCTTGGCGCTGCCCAGCGGACCCGAGCGAACGCTCTTCGCCGCCGCCGCAGCCGGCGTCTTGGGCCTGCTCTCGGCCGTCGTGGTCGAGTTTCACCTGCAGATCTCAGCCAACCTGTGGGCCTGCGCGCTCGCCTGCGGGCTGCTCCTGGGCGCTGGCAGTCGTCGGTCTGCGCCGCGCGCCTCCCGGGCGCTGCGGGTCGCGCTCCTGCTCGCTGGCGGCTTGCTGGCGGTCGACGCCACGCGTCAAGCCGTCGCCGAGTGGCAGGTCCGAGCCGCTCAGGGGGGCGGCGCCCCAGCCGAGCGCGTCGAGCTGTGCAGCAGCGCTGCGCGCTGGAACCCGGAGCTCTCCGAAGCACCGCGCCAGGAGGGCGCGGCGCACATGGACGCGCGGGACTATGCAGCGGCCGCCGAAGCCTTCGGGCGCGCGTGCGCCCTCGAGCCGCGCAACCCGCACCACCACTTGCAGCTAGGCCGGGCCCTGCTGGCGCAGAACCAGCTGGACGCGGGGTTGGACGAGCTCGAACGCGCCGCGATTCTGGCACCGACCTTCCCCAGCCTGCAGCTGTGGATCGGGGCGATACGCCTGCGCGTCCACGCCCGCCACCCCAACGCCAAGCGGATCGAGCAGGCGCTGCGCGCGCTGCGCGAGACCCTGCGCTGGTCGCCGCGTAGCCTGCCCGACGTCGTCTCCCTCGTGCTCGGGGAGCTGCGCGCCCTACACCCCAGCCACTTCGAGCAGCTGCTCCCCGCTGGTGACGACGCGCTCCGCCGTCAGGCCTCGCGGCTGTTGGCGGACGCTGGCCGCGTCCAGGCCAGCCTCGACGTGCTGCGCCCTCTGGTGGAGCGGAAGGCAGCCGAGGCGCCAGACCTGGAGCGCTGGGCCCAGGTGTATCTGCTCCGCTATGATCCTTGGACCGCGCGCGACGCATACGTGCGGGCGGCCGCTGCTTGCGCGACGCCAGAGGAGCGGGAGCAGCTCCTGGCGCGAGCCTGGCGCAGCCTCGCTTCTGCCTATCCGCAGCAAGGGCTCCAGGTGCTCGAGCGGGCGGCGCGGCGCTCGCCGGAGCCCGGCGCGCAGCGGATCTGGGGAGAGGCCTTGCTCCAGGTGGGTCTCGCCGAGGAGGCGCTGGCGCCTCTGCGCGCCGCCTTCGCTGCGGGGTCCCCGAAGAGCGCTCTGTCGCTGGGCCAAGCGTACCTGGTCCTCGAACAGCCCAGCTCGGCCCAGCGAGTGTGGCGAGACGCGCTGGCGTCCAGCCTCCCCGTTCCCATTCGCACCCAGATCAGCCTCCAGCTCGGGCGAGCGCTGCTCGCGGCGGGCAACAAGGGAGAGGCTCGGTCGGTGTTCGGGTCTGCTTTTCGCCATGACCCCCAGAGTGTCGAGCTACGACAGGCTCTGGACCGGATTCGCTGAAAGGCCAACTGGAATCGGAAGCTGCCTTCCATGGGGGATCTTGGTAGAACCGCGGCCCAAGAGGAGCGTCCTTCGTGAGCCCCGCCTCACCTCCGCCTAGCCCTACGCCCGCCAGCGAACTGCCCCCGGCAGAGGCGTTTGAACCTACGTACCTCCCCCCGAGGCACAGCGACGGGCCGGAGGAGGAGGACGAGCTCCAGGCGGCGTGGGAGACCGTGCTGCGCGGGTGGGCAATATTCCGCCGGCGCTGGCCGGTCGTGGCTGCGATCGTCATCTTGGGCAGCCTGGCGGTCGGGATCCGCTTCTACACCCTGCCCCCGAAGTTCGAGACGCACGGCCTCGTCCAGATCGGCATGTACGCCGAGCTGCTCACGGACTCCGAGCGCCAGGGCGTCGGGCGCTTCTCCCCGCAGGCCGCCAACACCCACCTAAAGCTGCTGACCAGTGACGAGGTGGTCGAGCAGGCGCTCCTCCGTCTGGGGAAGACGGTGCCCAAGGGCGCCGGTCGGCGCCAGACCCTGGACAATTTCCTAGCGTCGGTCGAGATCGAGCCGATCAAGGACACGTTCTTGGTCAGCGTCCACTCCAAGGGCGAGGACCCGACCGAGATCGCCGCGCGGGTGAACGCGCTCATGGACGCGTTCATTCCCTTCTCGAGCGAGTTCTTCGGCTCGCGCTTCGTTGTCATGCACCAGCAGTTGAGCGAGCGCGAGGAGAAGGTGCGCGAGCGCTTGCGCAAGGCCGAGGACGAGTTGCAGGCCCTGTACCGCAAGTCGGGACGGATCAACTTCGAGGACCAGCGGAAGGCGCTGAATGAGACGCATACCGAGTTGCAGCGCAAGCTGACCAACCTGCAGATCGACCGCGCGTCGGTGTCAGGAGAGGCAGAGCGACTTGGCCAGGCCCTGAAAGACAGCGAAGACAGCGGCGAGGCGCTTGAGCTCTTGATCGGTCGATTGAAGGGCGACGAGGCCACCCAGACCTTGACCGCGCTGGCGGAGGCGCGGGCGCGCGTCCAACGCACGGCCGCGATCCTGCGCAAGGATCACCCCGAATACGAGACCGTGCGCCTGCAGTTCCAGGCGGAGGAGAGCGCCCTGCGCGCCACGCTGCGGGTGCGCTCACGCTCGCAGCTCGCGGCCCTCGAGCAGCGCCAAGCGATCTTGGCCACTCAAGAGAGCAAGATGAGCGAGCTCCTGGGCGAGAACAAGAAGGCCCTGCAGGAGCTGGACAAGCAGGAGGGGATCTACTCGTCGGTCTCGCGGCAGGTCACGTGGTACGACCGCGAGCTCGAGGCGATCCGCCAGCAGCTGCGCCGGACGGAGGGTCGCTCAGAGGTCGAAATGGCCGCCCAGATCGTGAATCGCGCCGACGTCCCCGACCGGCCGCTGCCGCGCTTCACGCCCGTGATCCTGATCAGCGTCGTCCTCGGCTGGCTGATCGTCGGCTTCGTAGTGATCCTGATCTGGGACAACGCGGAGGACACCGTCTCGAGCGAAGACACGGCCCGGCGCTTGGGGCTGCCCGTCTTGGGGCGCGTCCCGCAGGCGAGCCTCCAGGAGGGCCAAGAGCTCGAGCTGCTTCAAGGTACCTTCGAAGGTTCTCCTGCCGCAGCAGAGGCCTTTCGCCTCCTGCGAACGAACCTCACCTTCGCCGCGGCCGGCCTCCGCAACGCCGCGATCCTGGTCACCAGCGGCACCGCCGCCGACGGCAAGAGCCTGACCAGCGCCCAGCTGGCCTTGGCCCTGGCGCAGGCGAACGGGCGCACCCTGCTCGTCGAGGGGGACATGCGGCGCCCGCGCCTGCAGAAGATCATGCAGGTGGCTTACGAGCAGGGACTCTCGAACGTGCTCGCCAAGGAGATCAGCCTCGAGGAGGCGGTCGTCGAGACGGACTTCGAGAACCTGTTCCTGCTGCCCAGCGGACCGACGCCCCCCAACCCGGCCGACCTCCTCGTCCAGGGGCACTTCGAGGACGTGCTACGCCAAGCCACCCAGCTCTTCGACCACGTGGTCATTGACTCCCCCCCGGCCGTCGGTCGGCCCCCGCCTCTTGGGCGACATCCGCCGTGTTCTTTGTGCCCCACACATTGTTCAGGACGGCCTCGCCTGGCGTGATCTCCATGAGCGGCACGTGCTTGTGCGCCGCCGCGTGTAGCACGACCTGCGGGCGCTCGCTCTGCATGACCTGCCCCAAGCGTGGCGTACACACGTCGACGACGTAGGGGGCGAGCTCGCACGTGGCCGTGCGGCGCAGCTCTCCGAATATCGCGAAGAGCGGATTCTCGGCTTGCTCAACCAGCACGAGACGTTTGGCGCCGAAGTGCGCGACCTGACGGCAGAGCTCGCTACCGATTGAGCCACCTGCGCCCGTAACTAGCACGACTCGGTCGCGAACCAGGGCCTCGACCGAGCTCACGTCGAGCTTCACGGGGTCACGGCGCAGAAGATCCTCGATCGCCACGTCGCGGATCTGACTGACCTTCGCCTCGCCCGAGACGATCTCGTAGAGGCCGGGGATCGTCTTCACAGCCAAGCCCAAGGCGTTTGCCTTGTGCCGCACGAGGCGCACGCGCTCGCCCGACATGCTGGGGGCGGTGATCAGCACCTCTTCCAGCGCCTCGTGCTGAGCGGCGACCTCTGCCAACTCCTCGAGCGTGCCCAGCACGGGGACGCCTTCGATCAGACGTCCCTGTTTGTAGGCGTCGTCGTCCAGGAAACCCACAGGGGTGCGCCCGAGGTCCTGGCGCGAGGTCAGCTCGCGGGCCAGAAGGGAGCCGGCGTAGCCGGCGCCGATCAGCAACACGGGCCGCGTGTCGCTCTTGGCTCGCTCCGCCCGGCGCTCTTCGATCTGAACGCGACGCAGGACGCGCAGGCCCAGGATCAGGGCGACGGCGAACACGGCGTCGATCAGGAGCACGCCGTAGGGCACGCTTGTGTAGGTGAGGTGGGCGACCTTGGGCGTGAGCGCGCCCGACACGCCGCGCACGAAGCAGAAGATCAGCAAGGCTAGTCCAAGCGCCTTGCAGATCTTGCGGGCCTCGCGCAGACCGACGTGGCTCCAGGCGAAGCGGGGGACGTCGAAGAGGGTGAGGCACAGGTATTGGCAGCCGACGATCCAGGGCCACATGAACATGGCGCGCTTGAACGCCTGGAAGGTGAGCGCGCCCTCGAAGCGGAGGATCCAGGCCAGCCACAGCGCGAGCGAGAGCGCTCCGAGGTCAGCCCCCAGTCGCACGGCGCGATGCATTCGCTGCCAGAGTCTCTCGAACACAGTGATGGATCTCCCCGCCCGAACCGCAGAAGTTAAGTCATGGTCAGGGTGAGTGCACGCCTATTCCTGGCTCCGCCCGCTAATCCTCAACCCAGCTCAAAAGGAGCTCCGGCCGCGGGCGTTCGAAACCGTGCCCGATGGGCTGGGGGAGGGTATAGGCACCGCCCGCACGGCCAATGCACAAGATTGAGCCAATGACCCATAGGAAACGCCTGTGCCACGCGGCTCGCTCTGCCCTGGGAACTCCCATCGACCATGAATCGCTGATTCTGGTCGGCGGTCAGCCACGCAGTGATGGTCGCAGCGATCATGAGCTACATGCGCGCGGTCAAGCAGTTCATTCACTGAGGCCCGTGGAAATCAAGCACCCCGAACCAGTACGGCCGGTGCGTCAGCCCCGCGCTGTGCCAGGTCGGAGCCCAGGCCTGCATTTCGTCCTTGTAGGCGTGCACCTTGGCGCGCAGGTAGTGGCCGCCGCGCTCGCGGGGTTTGCCCTCGGCGTCGACTTCCTGCAGCAGGGGCCCGTGCGGGTCCGTCAGGCGCGCGAACCACGCGGGGTCGTCCACGAGGGCCTTCGCCTCCTCCGCGGTCATGACCGGGCCGCCCTGCTCCTGCTCGAGGGTGGGACGCCAGCGCTCGAAGCGGAACAGGCCCATGCGCCAGCGGGTGCCCTCGGGCGGGGCCAGCCCAGCGTGGCCGCGCACGGGGTTGCTCTGCCAGGGGTGCATTTTGAAGTCGTTCCAGGGGATCGCGATCTCGACGGTCCAGCGCTTGTCGCCGCCGAGCTTGCGCTGGGGGTCGAGGCGACCAGTGACCACGTCGACCTCGCCCTCGACCTGGACGGCGTGGCGAATGCCCTTGGCGGTCCAGTTGGGGATCGAGCGGAAGGGCGCCCAGTGCTCGTAGTCGACCGGGCCTGAGGGAATGAAGCAGAACAGGTCGTAGCGGACGTTCTTGGGGCTGATCTCGAACTCGAAGTAGGTCACCTCGTCGCCGCCGTCGTCGAGGAAGACCTCGATCACCTCGTCGCCGGGCAGCGCCTCGTCGTCGAGGGCGGCGTCGCGGGCCCAAATGTCTGGGTCCTCGCACTCGAAGGCGAAGTAGATCGCGTGGGGGCTCCAGAGGACGCGGGCGTAGGTGGCGTTCTTGACCGGGGAGCCGTCTTGGGTGCGCACGAAGGGACCGAGGCGCTCGGCCTGCTGCCAGACCGGCTCGTCGAGTTTGCCGTCGACGGTGATCGCGTTGCTGTCGATCGGGGCCGCGCTGGCGTAGGGGACCGGGCGGTGGACCGGGGTGCCCGTCTTGCGCGAGGGCGGGTCTACGGCGATCACGGCGAGGACGATCAGGGCGAGGAGGGCGACTCGGGAGAGGCCCTTGCGGCGGGGATCGACCAGGCTGCCCAGGAGCAGGAAGCTGGCCAGGAGGACCGGGACGCCCTCGCGGGGGCCTGGCCAGTGGGTCGGCTTGAAGTTGTCGTATTCGCCCCAGTAAGGCTGCACGCGGTAGTTGCCGAGGTACTCGGCGACCTCGACGGGGTTCAGGCTGAGGAGCACCAGGCCGACCACGCCCAGGACGGCGAAGGTCGCGCGCAGGGAAATGCTCGTGTCGGGTGGGAGCTGGCCCGTCTCGTCCTGGCGGAGACGACAGAGCGTCGTGAAGGGGAGGATCGCGGCCGCCGCGCCGAGGCCGTCCAGGACGGGGTCGGTGAAGTCCATCCAGTGGTCGCGCCACTTGAAGAGCGCCTCGGCCGAGAGCCAGTAGTGCTGGTAGATCTCGTCAACGAGGCCCAGGCCGAAGGCCAGGAGGAACGCCGGCAGGGGGTAGCGGCCGCGGCCGATCGCCATGGCAGCCAGGAAGCCCACGACCGCGTATTGGCCGAAGTGGATCAACTCGGTCGCGTAGACAATGAAGCACTTCCAGATCAGGAAGAGCAGCGCGGCCCAGGTCGCCCAGGGGACCGCCTCGCGCAGGAGCTGGGCGTGGCTGACCTTGCGCAGGCGCCAGGCCACCAGGGCCATGATCGCCACGGCGGCGCCGCCGAAGGCCAGCGCCATGTAGCCCTCGAACACCGCCATGCCCGAGGCGCCGCCGGCCGCCGTGAACGTGCCGGGTGCCTTGGCCCAGGCGAAGACCTGACCCGCCCACTTGAGGCCGAGGTCGTGCTTCCAGACCGAGAGCCACCAGACCGCGAGGGTCAGGATCAGCAGCGGGACCGAGACCACCTCGCCCTCTTGCTCGCTGTGCTCCGCCATGGCGCTACCTCCTGCGAGCGCGCAAGTTACCAGCCGGGTCCTGGGGGCGTCGCATGTTCGGAGTATGGTCGGCTCGCTATGGCCTCCTAGCCGGTGTGGGACTGGTGGCGCAAGACCCACCGGTCAACGGATAGCAGCGAGCGCCGTCGCCCACCAAGAAGTCCCCCTTGAAGTCAGCGCACCACACGTCGTTGGGCGCCCTGACCTCGGCGAAGGGCTTCGACCTGGGAGGGGCCTTGCTGCGCCGTCGCTGCGGTTTGACCAGGCCGTGCCGTTTGAGGATCGCGGCGATCGTGCTCGTCGCTGGCGCCTCGAGGTCGGGGCGCTTCTCTTTGAAGAGGACGCGCAGCTTTGCGGGGCCCCGGCCCCAGTCACGCCGGAGCGAGGTCGCCGGAACGTACACGGGAGGGGGTAAACCCCTCCCCTACGGCCGGTGTTGACCCCCCTCCCGGCGGGAGGGGGTAAACCCCTCCCCTACGGCCAGTGTTGACATGTGGAGAAGGCGGGAGGGGGTAAACCCCTCCCCTACGGCCGGTGTTGACCCCCCTCCCGGTGGGAGGGGGTAAACCCGGGTAAACCCCTCCCCTACGGCCGGTGTTGACCCCCCTCCCGGCGGGAGGGGGTAAACCCCTCCCCTACGGTTGGTGTTGACCCCCCTCCCGGCGGGAGGGGGTAAACCCCTCCCCTACGGCCGGTGTTGACCCCCCTCCCGGCGGGAGGGGGTAAACCCGGGTAAACCCCTCCCCTACGTTTAGCACTGGGTCAGGTGGGCAAGGATTCAGCTGACGTCCACCCGCGGCCAGCGCCAGGTGACCGAAGGTCGCCCGGGCGTTGATCTCGACGAGCGGGTGCAGCCAAAGCTGATCCCGGCGGTCCGTGGCGATCAGCGCGTCGACGCCGGCGGGGCCGCGGAAGCCCTGCTGGGCTAGGCGCTGGGCGACTCGCTCGGCGACGGCGTTGAGGGGCTCGATCGCGCGCTCTCCGTGCAGGAAGCGGAGGTGCTCGGGCTCGCCGCGTTGGCGGTGGCGCCGATATTGGCCGCGGGCGTCGACCTCGGGCCAGGTGAGCTTGGACTTGCCGCCCGCGAGGCCGCGCTCGTTGACGTGGAACACCAGGCTCAGGTCCGCGCGGCGGTCCCACCAGGGCTCGACCCGCAGCGGGCCTCGCACGAGCTGGCGGCGGAGCCAGCCGCGGGCGTTGTCGTCGAGGGCCTCTCCTGGCGCCAGCAGGCGGAGACCGCGGCCGCTGGCGGCGTAGGCGGCCTTGAGCACGCGCCAGCGGGACTCGCCCAGGCTCGCTAGCGCGGCCTCGACTTCGTCCGCGCCCTCGCAGGTCGCGCCGCGTTCGGTGGCTCTCGGTCCGGCCAGGGCCAGCCACTCGTGCTGGCCCGCCGTGGCCCACTCGTCGAGGAGCTCGTCCAGGAGCGCTGCCGCCCAGGCCTTGGAGTGGATCCGGCGCAGGGTCTCGCGCGGGTCGGCCAGCTCCTCCACCCAGGCGGGCTCGCTCGCGACGGCGCGCAGGGGCTCGAGCAGCTTCAGCAGCCGGGGCGACCAGCCCCAGGGGCGGAGCTGGCCCAGCGGGCGCTCGGCCAGCTCCGCGAGCGCCGCCTTCAGCTCGCCCTCGCTCTCACCCGTGGCGACGAACTCGGGCAGGGCCAGGCCCTCTGCGCGGCGCTCGGCGAGCCACTCGGGGCTCGGGCGCTCGGGGACGAGCACCACGTCGTCCTCGCTCGCGAGCAGGGCCAGCCAGGGGGCGAAGGCGCGCTGCACGCGCCGGGCGGCGGCGCTGGGGACGTAGCCGGGGCGCCCGTCGCCGGCCTCCTCCTCCACGCTGGGCACGAACCACCACACGTGCGGCGGGCGGCCCTTGCTCGCCCCGTAGACCGCCACCTCCTGCACGAAGCGCTCGCTCAAGCCCGCCGCGCGGCGCGCCTGGCGCTGGAGCTCGCCCAGGCCGCGGGCTCGGCGCGGGGTCAAGGGCGCTGGCAGGTGCGCGCGATAGGCCTCCCAGTCGCTCTCCGCGTCGTCCGCGAAGCCGGGTTCGCGCAGCCAGCGCACGCCGTGGGCCACGTGCTGCTGCTCCTCGGCCAGGACCCGGTCCAGGACCTGGGCCGTGTCCGTGTCCCCCGCCTCGCGGAAGCGCTGGGCGTAGTGCGCGGCGTAGTCGAGGTTGGCCTGCTCGAAGGTCAGCGCCAGGCCCGTGACCACGTCCAGGGGCGTCCGCATGTCCTTGAGCGCGCCCCAGAAGAAGCTCGAGCGGGGGGCCTCGCTCAGGTCGAGGCCCTTGGCGCGCGCTCGCTGGAGGTAGAGCCGAAGGTGCTCCTGCTCCTCGACCAGGACGTGGGCCAGCTCGAGCCGCCAGGCGGCAGGTGCGGTGGGAAAGCGCAGCAGCGCCAGGGCGAAGAGCTCCATGGCCTGCAGCTCGTGGTTGGCGAAGGCGAGCAGGATCCGGCCCGCGCGGCGGTCGTCGGAGAGGTCCCCCCGCCAGGAGATCCGCTCGCCGGCCCCGGCGGGCTCCCCCTCCCCGCACCCCTCCCCCTCCCCGGCCAACCCGAGCGCGCGCTCGCGGGCGGGTAGGTGGGGGGCGCGCTCCAGGGCGGGGCCCGGGCGCTCGTCGCGCAGGCGCTGGGGGCGGAGGAGCTTGTCCTCGAGGCTGGGCCCGAACAGGATCTGGGTGGCTAGCTCGCGCAGCTCCACGGTGGCTCCGCTCCGCGCCTAGCGCCGCTCGTAGACGCGCCCGTAGCGCTGGAAGAACCAGTTCGCCTCCCAGGGCGAGGGCTTGACCCCCGACTCGTCCCAGCTGCTGCGCACCTCCCGCTCCTGCGCGCCGAGGTGCATGCGGAACAAGCCCGTCACGTAGGCCAGCTCGCGCCGCAGCCCGGGGCGCGCCTTGGGGTGCACCTGCTCGATCCCCTCGCGCGCCTCCTCTATCCAGCTCGGGACCGCCTTCGCCCAGTCCGTGCTCAGCTCCAGGCGCAGCGCGAGGCGCGCGGCGCGCAGGAAGACCAGGGGCGCCGGCCCGATCGTCATGAGCGACTCCAGCCCCGCCAGGGTCCGGCCCAGGCGCCCCTCGTCCACGGCCTGGGGGCGGTCGGGGAGCGAGGCGATCTGGTCGCCCGCCTCCGAGGTGTAGAACTCGAAGGCCGCCGTGCGGTCGAGGAGCAGCCAGGCCTCGAGGTGCTCGCGCATGCGATTCACCCCCTGCGGACGACCGAGGGCCTTGAAGTAGGCCACCAGCGTGAAGGTCGCCGGGTCGAGCCCCGCGTGCTCGAGGGCCCCTCGGGCCTGCTGGATCGCTTGGCGGCGCTCCTGGCGGGACAGGGCCAGGAAGGCCTCGCTCGTGCGCCCCTCCACCGAGCTGGGCGCCTGGGCCGCGATCTCCTCCCAGCGCTGGAGCGGGAGCTCGCGCCACTCGTAGGCGTCGAGCCCGGCCGCCTCGAGGCGCCAGCGCGGCGTGCGACCGTCCAGGGCCTCCAGGCGCGCCAGGACCTCGCGGGCCTCCTTCAGGCGCTGGCGAGAGCGCTGCAGGCGGAACTCGAGCAGCCACCAGCGGCGCTCGTCGCGCAGGCGCTCGCGCAGGGCCGCGACCTTGGGCCCGAGGCTCTCCCAGGAGTGCCCGCGCTGGGCCAGCTCGATCAGCTCGCGCAGGGGCGCGCGCTGGCTGGCGTCGGGGACCCACTCGCTCAGGCGGTCGCGGAGGGCCTGGGCCGCGGGGCCATACTGCTCGCCCTCGGGCCGCTCGGGCGCGTAGAAGGGGACCCCCGCGTAGCGGAGCATGCGCTGACGCCAGCCGTCGCCCTCCCTGATCGCCATGTGCAGGAAGGTCCGCCGCCCGCGGCGGGCGCCCTCGCGGAAGGCCGCCAGGGCGTCGGCGAAGCGCCCGCGGCGCTCGTAGGTCCCCGCCAGGAAGAGGTGCCAGCGGCCCGGGTGACGCAGCGCCGCCTGGGCCCAGAGCTCGGTCGCGCGCTCGAGGTCGTCGTCGCAGAGCGCGAGGTAGGCCAGGGGCGCCGCGCTCCCCACCGGATACTCCGTGCCGCTCAGCTCGCGCGCCCGGCGCACGCTCTCGCGCGCCGCCTCGCGGCGGCCCTTGAAGCCCTCCATGAAGCCCTTCCAGAGCCAGAGCGGGGCGTAGCGGGCCAGCTCGGGGCGGCGCAGCGAGGTCTCGAGCTCCGTCAGGCGCTCGCCCACGTCGCCCCGGTCGCGCTGCAGGATCAGGCGGTAGGGACAGTCCGGGAAGCGCGTCCGCAGCTGCGCCAGGGCCTCGTCGTCGGGCGGCGGGAGGAGGCAGCGCGCCAGGAGGCCCCAGCGGTCCTCCGTCTCGCGCAGGGCCTCGGCGAGGGCCTCCGCCCGCTCGAGCTGGCCGTCGAGCTGCGCCGCCAGGGCGCAGAGGAAGCGCAGCCGCCGGCCCTCCTGGGGGTCGTCCAGGAGCTCCTGGGCGACCTGGCGCGGCAGCCCCTGCCCCGGGGCGCCCTTGGCGATCGCCTCGTCCAGCTCGCGGCAGAGCTGCTCGACCCGCGACGCGCCGGCGCTGAGCCCGGCGCTGGGGCTCGGCCCGGCGGCCGCGGTCGGGCTGGCTTGGGCCTGTTGCTGAGCCGGGCTGGGCCCGGGACCCGGCGCGCTGCCCTGGCGCGCGAGCCAGGCCCCGCCCGCCAGGCTGAGCGAGACCCCTGCCAGCAGCGCCAGGACCGCCAGGGGGCTCCAGCCGCGCGTCCGCTCGGGCTGCTCGATCAGGCGCTCGAGGACCACCTCGACGTCGTCCATGGTCGGGCGCTCGCGGGGGTCCTTGGACAAGAGCGCCAGCACCAGCCGCTCCAGGCTGGGCGAGATCTCGGGGCGCCGCGGCCGCAGGGGCTTGGGCGCCTCGTTGAGGATCGTGGCCAGCACCGCCGCCATGTGCGCCGCCCCCCCGAACTCGAGCGGGTTCTCGGCCGTCAGCATGAGGTAGAGCAGCAAGCCCAGCCCGTAGGCGTCGTTGGCCGGGCTGTCGCTCCCCCGCCCCTGCGCCTGCTCGGGCGTCATGTAGGCCGGCGTGCCGAGCACCTCGCCGCTCATGGTCAGGCGGATCGTGTTTGGGCCCAGGCTGACCGCGAGCCCGAAGTCGACCAGGACCGGGTCCTCGCCGCGGAAGAGCACGTTGCTCGGCTTGAGGTCGCGGTGGACCACCCCGCGCTCGTGGGCGTAGCGCAGCGCCCGCGCCAGGCCGAGCCCGATCCGCAGCACCTCGCCCATGGGCAAGGGCCCGCCCTGGAGCCGCTCCGCCAGCGTGCCGCCGTCGAGCAGCTCGGCGACGACGTAGGGGCGGAGGCCCTCGAGGTGGCTGTCGTGGATCGCCTGGATCCCCGGGTGGTGCAGGCGCTGGCCCAGCTCGACCTCGCGCTGGAAGCGCCGCAGCGCCTGCTGGGCGTGGACCCCCTTGACCTTCTGGAGCGTCTTGAGCGCGAAGCGCCGCCCGAGGGGGTCCTCGACCAGGAACACGTGCCCCATGCCCCCCTCGCCCAGCTTGCCCACGACGCGGTAGCGACCGAGCTGGCTCTCGTCGAGCGGCGCCGGGCTGGGGTCGAAGCCCCCGCCGCCGCTCGGGGGAGGGGTCCATTGGAAGCCAGGGTTGGACACGGCCCTATTTCAACCGGCTTCGCTCAGCGGCGATAGGGTCGACCGAAGCGGCGCTCGTAGCGAGCCCGCCCCCAGCTCGTGAGCGGCGCGGCGCGCTCGAGCAGGGCCCGCACCTCCGCCTCGCTCGCGCGCGGCTCGGACATGGCGCGCAGCGCCCGCGCGCGGAGCAAGAGCGGCTCGAGCTTGGCTCGCTGGTTGGGCTTCAGGGTCGGCAGCAGCTCGCCGGCCTCGGCCAGCCAGGGGCCGACGCTGCGGCGCCACGCGGAGCCCGTCGAAAAGCGCAGCGCCAGGCGCGCGGCTTGAACCAGGCCGAGGGGACGCGGCTGGGCGCGCGCAGCCAGCTCGAAGTTGACGAGCAAGCGCCGCACGTCGCCCGCGGGGATCGCGTCCTTGCCCCGACGGTCCAGGTGCTCCAGGGCGACGCCCAGGCTGTCCACGAACTGCTGGGACGAGAGGGTGGGATCCATGAAGCCGCGCGTCTCGAGGCGCTCGAAGACCTCGGACAGCCTCCCCGCAGCGAACACGCGCAGCACGACGAAGGCGGCGGAGGGCGCCTCCTGACCCGCCTGGCGCACGGCCTCCCGCGCGAGGGCTTGCGCCTCCTCGTTGCGGCGCTCGCCCATGGCGCGCAGGGCGCGGGCCGCCAAGGCCGCGGGCGTGCCCCCCTCGTCCGGCAGCTCGAGCAGCCGCTCACGCGACCAGCTCCAGCGCTCGCGCCGATCGAGGAGGACGCGCTCGAGCCGCCAGCGCAGCGGCTCGGCCGCGCGGCCCTCCAGCCGGTCCAGCAGCGCCCGCGCGGGCTCGAAGCGGTCTCGGCTCGCCTGCAGCAGGTACTCGAGCTCCCACCAGCGCGGGTCCGCGCCCAGCTCCGCTCGCCCGCGCTCGACCCCCTCGGCCAGGTCTCGCCAGGGCGCCCCCTGGATCGCGAGCTTGCAGGTCGCGCGCAGGCGCCGGCGCAGCTCGCGCGAGGGGATCCAGCGCGTGAGCGCCGCCCGCCAGGCGCGCGCGGCCTCGTAGTCGATCAGGCCCTCGGCGAGCTTCTCCTGGGGCGAGAACGCCGGCAGCCCCGCCAGCCGCTGGAGGCGCAGGGCCGTGGGGATCTGCTCGCGGCCGGCCTGCTCCAGGTAGCTGGCGCGGTTCAGCCGGATCCCCTCGCGGAAGGTCGCGGAGGCCGCGCGCTCCTGCCCGGACACCTCCTGGGCCGCGCCGAGCACCACGTGCCAGCGCCCCGGCCAGCGCTGGGCCGCGCGCCCGAAGGCCTCCAGCGCGACGGCCTCCTGCTTGCGCGCGAGGTGGACCAGCCCCAGGGTCGGCTCCGCGCCGGGCGGCGGGTCGTCGAGGCCGCTCAGCTCGCGGGCGCGCGCCAGGGAGGCCAGGGCCCGCTCGTGGGTCTCCTCCAGGCCCTCGAGCCAGGCCCGCACCAGCCACAGGGGCACGAACTCGGGCCGCCGCTCCAGCGCGCGCAGCACCCCCTGGCCCTCCTCGCTCGCGAGCCCCAGCGACCACCAACCCCGCCGCGTCGCCGCGTAGGGGCACTCGGGGTAGAGCTCGGCGAGCGACTCCAGGGCCTCGAAGTCGGGCGGCTCGCTGAGGGTCCGCGCCAGCAGCCGCCAGCGCTCGGGCGCCTCCGCCAGGGTCCGCCCGACCCGCTCGGCCTCGGCGGCCCGCCCCTCCCAGGCCAGGCTCCAGGCGCGCAGGAAGCGGGCCTCGGAGCCCTCCCCCGCGTCCTCGATCCCGAGCGCGTCGGCGACCCGCCCCGCCGCGACCGCCTCGCGCAGCCGCTCCAGGCCGGCGGCGGACGCCGGGTCGGGGTCCGCCTCGACCGGCCCGTCCGGCCCGCCCGGCCCGCTCGAGGCGCGAGGCGGGCTCGAGCCCCGCGACAGCGCGCCCGCGAGCGCGAGGCCCAGCGCCAGGGCCACCAGGGGCGCCCCGACCCGGAGCGCCCCGAGCCGGAGCGCCCCGACCCGCCTCCCCGGCTCGGCTGCGCTCCCGCTCGCGGCGCGCTGCGCCAGCGCGCTCAAGGTCTGCTCGACCTCGTCCAGGCCAGGGCGCTCGCGGGCCTCCTTGCTCAGCAGGCCCGCCACCAGGCGCTCGAGCTCGGGGGGAGCGTCCGGGCGCGCCTCGCGCAGGGGCGGCGGCGTCTCGCCCATGAGAGTGGCCAGGGCGAAGGCCAGGTTCGGCGCCTCGCTCAGGTCGAGCGGGGGCTCGCCGCTCAGCATGACGTAGAGCAGCCCCCCCAGGGCGTAGGCGTCCGTGGCGGGGTCGTCGCTGCCGCCGGTCGCCTGCTCGGGGGCCATGAAGGCCGGCGTGCCGAGGATCTCCCCCGAGCGGGTCAGGCGGAGCGTGTCCGCGCTGAGGCTGACCGCCAGGCCGAAGTCCACCAGCACCGGCTGGCCAGGAGCGCGGAAGAGCACGTTCTCGGGCTTGAGGTCGCGGTGCACGACCCCGCGCCCGTGGGCGTGGCGCAGGGCGCGCGTCAGGGCCAGCCCGATCGCGAGGGTCTCCTCCAGCGAGAGCGAGCCCCGCTCGTCGAGGCGCTCGGCCAGGGTCCCGCGGCCGAGCAGCTCGACCACGAGGTAGGGGCGCTCGCCCTCGAGCTCGGCCCCATACACCGCCTGGATCCCGGGGTGGCTCAGGCGCGCCCCCAGCTCCGCCTCGCGGGCGAAGCGCGCCCGCAGGCGCTGGGCCCGCTCGCTCAGCGCGGGCCCCCCGCGGAGCGTCTTGAGCGCGAAGCGGCGCCCGTGGGCGTCGACCACCTGGCACACCCGGCCCATGCCGCCTTCCCCGAGCAGGCGCTCGACCACGTAGGGGCCGATCCGCACCTCGGCCGCGCCAGAGGCCGCGACCCGGCGGGACTCCTCGGCGCGCGTCTCGGCCCCGGCCTGGGTCTCCGCGGCCCCCAGCGGCCCCCCCGCCAGCGTCGTGTCGAAGGGGGCCAGGGTCAGGGCGTAGGCGACCTCGGCTCGCAGGAGCGCGTGGCGGAGGGGCGTCAGCGGCCCCGGCCCCTCGCGCTCGAGCTCGGCCAGGAGCGCCCGGCGCTCCTCGGCGCCGCAGGCCTCGGCCGCCGCCGCCAGCTCGGCCTGCGGGCAAGCCTGGCCCGCGCGCAGCCGCGCCATGAGCTCGGCCAGCGTCGGGCCGCTCATTGACCCTCGGCGTAGGGGTGGCCGAAGCGGCGCTCGTAGGCGGCCTTCCCCCAGGCGCTCAGCGGCGCGCCCTCGCGCAGGAAGTCCCGCACGTCGGCCTCTTGGGCGCCCTCCGCCATGGCGACCAGGCCCTGGGCGCGGCGCAGGAGCGGCGTGAGCTGGGCCTGCGCGTGAGGGTGCAGGCGCTCCCGCTGCTCTCTCGCCTCGACCAGCCAGGGGATCACGCTCCGTCCCCAGCTCAGCGTGGGCGGAAGGCGCAGGGCCAGGCGCGCCCCGTAGACCAGCTCGAAGGGGCGCGGCTTGACGCGCAGGCTGAGCTCGAGGTTGCGCATTTGCCGGCGGATCTTGGCCAGCGAGATCACGTCCATGCCCGCCCGGTCCTGGATGTTCAGGATCGCGCGCGGGCCGTTGGAGGAGAAGAGCGTGCCCGAGAGGTCCGCCTCGAGGAAGCCCACGACCCGAAAGCGCTCCTTGACGACCCGCGGCGTCTCGCGCGAGGAGGCCAAGAGGAGGAAGAAGGAGGGCGCCGGCGCGCCCGCGCCTTGCTCCTGGATCACGCTCTCGGCCAGGCGCCTCGCCTCGGGCAGCTGGCCGCGCAAGAGCGCCAAGAACCCGCGGGCGAGGCGCGCTGCGAGGAAGTCCCCCTGGACCTCGAGCGCCTGCTCCACGCCCTCGGGCTGCCGGCGCTGCTCGCGCCAG
>MDTG01367136.1_pt1 | contig 39264 bp, 33 predicted proteins | sample 811421 | NCBI WGS metagenome assembly MDTG01 (sample SAMN05326645, study PRJNA326480) | marine metagenome | isolation source: seawater | place: Pacific Ocean: South East | collected 2011 | reverse complement strand
TTGTTGGAGATAGACGGTACTAGCCCAACAGCCGACGCCGAACACCAAGATAGCGCCGATGAGCAAAGCCACCTGTCCGCCGGCAGCACCAATGGCCCAGGCGAATGGTAATGCTGCCATCGACCCCCAGGTTCCCGGCGCCTTGGGCATTAGCCCGGCACCGAACCAAGTAGCCAATAGAATCGACGGCGAACGAAACGCTTGATTCGCGGTTGGCGGTGGCGATTTGGTCATCTGAAGTTCGAAATTCTCCAGTCATATCGCGGCGCAATGACAATCGAACCGGTAAATTGCCGGTTTTTCACCGAAAACCGTGTCGCATAAGCAATATGGGCTTGCATGGCGTATACCTTGTCGATACTTTTTTGCATACTTAAAGGATCGAAATTTAACAAAATTCGATGGTTTTGGGAATCCGGGAAACACATTGAAGAGAACTGTCTCGGTTTAAAATAAAAGACACAGTAGCGATACTATGGAAGGGATGCGTTGAGGGAACAAGGCATGGATTTCCAACAAAATACCCCGTCGTGGCGCACGGCGACGCGGAGCCGTGTCAAGAAATGGTTTCCCGAACGACAGGTCCATCTTCGGACCGAAGGACGTGTGACCTTTTTTCGCATCACGACGTTTGCACAAATCCTTGCTGTCATCCTGTTTTTCGGCACCTCCGGATGGGTGGGCTTCACGTCATACAGTTACGTGGAGCACGATAAAATCGTCGCCGGCAAGAATAATCTCATCGCCAATGCGCGTCTCGCCTATGAGAGCCTGTTGGGCGAAGTGGCGGAGTACCAGAATAAGTTCACCACAATCACCAGTGATCTAGAGCAAAATCACGCCTTGATGCTGGGCCTTGTCGAACGCAACGCGTCCTTGCAGCAAAACCTCCGCTCCATATCGCGAGAGTTGGAAGATACGCAGGACGACCGCCACGATATCAGCACGGCCCGCGAGGCCCTGCTCGGTAAGCTGGCACAGATTGAGGTCGAAATGCGGGCATTGAGTGGTCACAATTTCGCCCTCAAAGACAATCTTAATAGCGTCGAAGATGACCTTCAGACAGCCTTATCGGAACGTAACCAAGCCCTATTCGAAGGAACACGACTGCGGCGCCACGTGACCGACTTGGAAACCCGCCTCGGTCAGCTTCAGGAGACCCATGAAAATTCAGCCCAACGCCTTACGGAGCAAACCATCGGGCAGATTCAGATGATGGAGCAAGTGATCAACGTCGCTGGTCTCGATCCCAAGAAACTGAAAGTTCCACAAACTAAAAAGACCCTGGGGCAGGGCGGGCCGTTTATTCCTGCCACCAGCAATGACTTGTTGCCCGCAGGCAAACTCAAAGACAGCCTGATCAATCTTGCATCACATTTGGACCGACTGAACGCGCTGAAGCGGGTAATGGAGCGCCTCCCGTTGACCGCACCGCTGGACAACTGGTCGATCACCAGCCGGTTCGGCAAACGCCGGGACCCAATTAACAAACGCTGGAGCGCCCATTATGGAGTTGATTTCGGTGGGGTCATCCGCCAATCGATCTACGTAACAGCGCCAGGTACGGTTCGGGCGGCCGGCTGGAAAGCGAAGTACGGCCGATTTATCGAGATTGATCACGGCTCTGGCGTACGGACGCGCTATGGCCATCTGCACAAAATTTTTGTTAAACGCGGCCAAAAGGTTAATTTCCGCCATAAAATCGGGCTACTCGGCAACTCAGGCCGGAGTACCGGGGCGCACCTGCATTACGAAACCGTTTTCAACGGAAAGGCGATTGACCCCATGAAGTTCCTCAAGGCGGGCAGATATGTTTTCCAAGAGCAATAAGACAGCAGCGAAGCCCAAACCATCAAAAGCCCAACCGCAATCACCGGCGAAACCGGCGGCGCCTACCATAATCAGCAAAGACCTCAGAATCGTAGGCAATTTGCGTAGTGACGGCGAAATCCAGATAGATGGTGCGATCGAGGGCGATATCCGGTCTAAGACATTGCTGATTGGCGAATCGGCTCATATCAAAGGTGAGATTGTAGCAGATGCCGTTATCATTCACGGCACGGTCGACGGCCAAATCGAGTCCCGTTCCGTAAAACTTGCGCGCACGGCGCATGTGGTTGGCGATATTCTCCACGGTGACCTGGCGATCGAGACGGGCGCTTTTATGGAAGGGCATTGCAAACGTATACAGGAGGATTTGGCGCCTAAGCAGGTGCCCGATGCTCAGGCTGAAGCTAAAACTGCAGTGCCTGCAATGCCTGCAAAGTTTGGGGCCTGATCAACCGACAGCCCCTATCAACCTTCGTTCAAAATCTCCGCGAAAAAGGCAGGATCAACGTTGCCACCAGAGCACACTACCACCGTGGTACGATTTTGGCAGGTGACAGCACCGGTTAAGACCGCTGCCAAGGCCACGGCGCCGCCCGGTTCGATGACCAATTTCAGGCGCAGAAATGCCTGTCGCATGGCTTCGCGGACTTGGGCGTCGCTTACAATCAATCCCCCTGCTAGTAGCTTCAGGTTTATCGCAAAAGTCAGTTCACCCGGCGTTGGCGGCATCAATGAATCGCAAATAGATGACGCATCTGAGGCAACTTCCTGGCGGACACCCTGGCGTAAAGAACGGGCTGTATCATCGAATGCCTCGGGCTCCACGGCATAGACGTTGGCTTCCGGAAACGCATCCATAATGGCAATGGCGGTACCGGAAATCAATCCGCCACCACCGCAGGGTCCAAGCACCTGATCCGGGGGGGTATCGATCTGTTCGGAGATTTCCAAGCCCAACGTACCCTGACCGGCTATGATTCGCGGATCGTCATATGGCTTGATCAATGACAAGCCGCGTTCGTCGGCAATCGCCGCACCGATCGCCTCGCGGTCCTGGATGTAGCGATCATACAACACGACCTCAGCGCCATAGCCTCGGGTATTCGCAACTTTTAAAGAAGGAGCATCCTTCGGCATTACGATGACCGCGGGAATGCCGTACAATTGGGCAGCCGCCGCAACACCCTGCGCATGGTTCCCGGACGAGAACGCAACGACGCCATTTTTTCGTTCATTTTCAGATAATTGTGAGATTGTATTAAAAGCACCTCTGAACTTAAAAGAGCCGGTCCGCTGCAGTGGTTCCGCCTTAATTAGCAACCGGCCGCCAACAGCTTCGTTCAGGTGCGGCGACTCCATCAATGGGGTCCTCACGGCCTTGTCTGCGATGCGCGCGGCGGCCGCGCGAATGTCATCAATGGTGGGCGTAATCGGCGCGGTCGAGAGCATCGTACATAGCCTCCTGACATTCGGATTCCATCAGATTGGGCATATGGCCAACACCATCCACAGTCACGGCCGTGAGATCGGGTGCGGCCGCCACCATAGCGTCCAGGGTCGCCGCGGATAGAATATCTGATATACCGCCACGAGTGACTACCAGAGGGATATCCGTTAGAGTTAGAAACAAGGGCCACAACTCAGGTTCTTCGGTCTCGTTGAGAATGGGACGGATGAGATTGTAATCCCAATTGTGCTCAATCCGACCGTCCGCTCCTTCCTGAAAGGTACCGCGGGCAATATAGAGCCAATCCTCATTAGTTTCAGCGGGCAAATTGGGAAAGCGCTCACGAAGATACGCGGCCGCCGTTTCCCAATCATCAAATCCCGAGGCACCTTCCTGCATATAGGCGAGGATCTTATCCAGCCCGCGCTTTTCGATAACCGGTCCGACATCATTGATAAGGGCGCCGGCCAAAGTGGTTGGCATAGCCGCCCCCATTCCCATGGTCAACAGGCCGCCCATTGAGGTGCCGATCACAAATACCCGATTAAGGTTAAGAGAGATCAGCAAGTGCCTGATATCATTTATATAAGTGAATGACGTATAATTGCGCCAATCGGAATCATATTCTGATTTTCCGCGGCCGCGGTAGTCCGGACAGATGACCCGGCGATCTGATGAAAGCTGTTCCGCCAACAGACTAAAATCATTTGAGTTTCTGGTCAATCCAGCCAGACATAGAACGGAGGTCTTGTCGCGGCGCTCCGCCCCATAGTCTCGGAAATATAAGCTCAAGCCATCTTGGGCAGTGAAGCGCCGCTCAGAGAACGCCACAATCTAGTGCTCCTAAAACCCCAGAAACGGCTGCAGCGAAATCGAATAGAGTGCCGTGTGCGTCGAAGACGCAAGCGTCAATATCCTGCATAATCGCAGTCATTGGCAAAACCTCCAGGATCGGACATTGGAATGTCGAGAAGAGTTCTGGCATGGAGGGAACAACCGGTCAAATGACAAGCGGGCCCCCTGGGTCAATTGTGGGTTAAATGAAGATCATTCTCCAACCCGAGCGCGACTTCTGTCTTGGAAAATCCGAGACGATAAACTTGAAGGTTTTCCAATACTCTCTGTACGTAATTTCGTGTTTCGTCGAAGGGAATTATCTCCACCCAATCAATCGCATCAACGTCAGGGTCGCGTGGATCGCCATGCAACTTGATCCAGCGACGCGCCCGGTGTGGGCCAGCATTATAACCAACAAGTGCCAGAACGTATGACCCCCGAAATTTTCTCAGAAGATCGCCAAGATAACTTTGCCCAAGGGTCATGTTATAACCAGAATTGGTGATCAGCCGTAGGCGCGAATAGCGCATTTTCAGTCGCTTCGAGACGACTTTTGCTGTCGCGGGCATAATTTGCATCAGCCCTTGCGCACCGGCATAACTGCGCGCGGTGGGCCGAAAGGCGCTCTCTTGACGGATCAAAGCCAATGTAAGAGAAACCTCGGGCGGTTCCGATGAGGCGGTTTCCGGCAATTTTGGCAATGTAATAACCGGGAAAGCCTCGTTTCGGAGCAAGGGCTTTCCGTTTCGATTGGCCTTGTTGGCAATGCGAATGGAAAGGTCCGGTCGACCACTCAGCCGCGCTAGCTGGGACGTTCGGGCCCACCATTGTAGATCTTCCGACAGAGCCGTTAGGCTTCGGACGAAATGGCGCACAAGATCATGAGCTGCCAAATCCCCGAGAATCCGGATAACCTGAACCATTTCATGGTTGTCGAAGTCTGCCATCGGGGTCATCGAGAGGTCGACCGTGCGTGGAAGTTTCAAGCTTTTGCCCGGCCACAGGCGGGCAAAGGCCAACTGACCATAAAAGGTCAGCGGATGAGCTGCGGCCTTGCCAAACCAATGAACCGCGCGTTTCGTCTCACCGCCAAATTCCTTGGCGCGGCCCGCCCAGTAGGCGCTACGAGCAATACTGACCGGGTATTTAACCGCGTCGTGCATACGCTCAAAGTGTTGAAATGCAGAATCGTCATCTTTCAGGAAACGCAGGGCGATCCATCCTGAAAGCCATTCCGCTTCGGCATACGCTGCGCCACTGGGCGCCAACCCGTTGTTTTTAGCAATATTATAGGCATCGGTCACATGCCCCTTGCGCAGTGCGCGCCGCGCCAGAATGGCGCGTTCTTTCCACCACATTTCGGCCCGCGGGAGCCCCTTATCCAAAGTCTTGGCCAGTTCGAGTGCAGTATCCAGGTTTTTGCGCCGACGCCATCGCAGGCGCTCGAATACCAGACCTGGATGTAATTTGAGTGATTTCGGAACGCGTCTAATCAACGCGTCCACGTTCCCAGCGCGGCGCCGAAGTGCAATCCTAGCCTGAGCCAGCCGCTGCCAGCTTTTATTGACCAGAGGCAGTAATCGCCTAGCGGCGCTATGGCGACCGTCCCAAAGCAGCCGGTCCAGTCGCGCCAGATGATCGGCCGGCGTCAGGGTTTTACGGAATCGCTTGTAGAAAGCCCGCGACTGGGCACGGGAGAAATCACCCTCGATCCACGCACCACGAATACGCGTCAGCCCCTTATCCGTCTCACCCATGGCCTGTTCCGCCGTGCCAAGCCTCACCGCGCCTAGGGCGCTCAGTGGTTCATGCACGCCGAACCAAGAAACTATCTGCTCCGCTGTCCAAGACGCCGGCAACGCCTGTTCAGCGCGGCGCATAAGGCGGTCGTGCTGCGGCCAACCCGGATTTTCTACCAGAAACCTCTCCGCTTCGTCGAACCTGGGTGTTGCGCCGGCGCCGGTTAGTCGGCGCCAGGTGATCAACTTCCGAGCAATGGGGTTCTGAACCCGATTCTCACGCTCCCGCACCGTTTTCCACTGCCGTTTCGAAGCCGCCTCCAGCGCGCTACGCGTTAACACGGCATCAGCGTGGGTGAGGATACGCTCATTCGCTATTGCCGACTTCAGAGCTACGACCGCCAATAATAAAACGAGCATCGATCCAACGCGTCTCAGGAGCCCACTCCAACCAAATTTATCAGGCGCATACCGAACAAAGGAGAGGTTAGCCTGCGCACCTCTGCATCGACAAGTCACGCCTGCATGAGCTTGGCCGATTTGATAGTCCTTCGCGGAAAAATACGGGTGCGACGCGGTCGGCAGCTTTGAGGAAATCCTGGCCGATGGCAATGTGGAGGGTATCATTAACACCACGCCGAACCACGTACACCTGGAAACCACGGCAGCGGCCGCTAAAGCCGGGAAGCACGTTTTTCTTGACAAACCCATCGCCAATACGATCGGTGAGGCCCGCGCCATTACCGCGGTCTGCCAGAATGAAGGTGTAACCCTGAGCGTCGGCTATCAGCGTCGGCGGGAGGCACATTTCCGCTGGATACGTGACAAGATTGCCGCCGCCGACTTCGGCGTCGTGGTCAACGCGGAAGCTAACATCAGTCGCGATCGGGCCGGTAAGTTCGAGCCTGGCCACTGGCGCTACACGGCCGAGGGCATGCCAGGCGGCGTCATGCTGCAGATCGGTCTGCACTACGTAGACGTCTTGATGATGCTGATGGGACCGATCAAGTCAGTCTCGGGCATGGCCTCGCAATTGGTTTTGCCGGGCGATAATCCAGATGTGGGCTCACTTCTCATGACCCATGAGAACGGCGCTATTTCAACGCTCAATACCTGCTACGCATCGGCGTCCGAATATTACGTCATGAACATTTACGGTAAAAAAATGAGCGCCTACTATAACTTGTTCGACGGGCTACGCGCGCTAAACCAGGGGCATAACGAGCAATACCAGGTCAGTGTCGACAAGGTCGACACTCTGGCCGAACAACTCATCGAATGGGCCGACGCGGCGGAAGGCGGTGCCAATCCGGAAGTAGGCGGCGACAGCGCCACGGAAAGCCTGGCCGTGATAAAGGCCGGCATCAAATCCGTGGCCGAGGGTAGGCATGTCGAGGTGGCGGATGTTTTGGCCGGGGACGATTAAGAACTAGGCCTTAAACAGGAAGCGAACGAGAACCATATTGTCGCACGACGCCATAGTTACTAAGCCGACATGCAAAACGATCAGCCCGTCTTGGAGGCCCCAATGCCAATCCTTGCCCCCTCCCGCAATCGAGCGTAAGGTCCGCTAGTCAGGCTCGGGACTCTAGGGTTTCGAGTGTTTAATCAGGAGTAGATCGATGTTTGAGGGTTCGCTACCCGCCCTAATCACGCCGTTCAAGGACGGTTTGGTCGATGAGGATGGCTTTCGGGCCTTCATCGAATGGCAAATCGAGGAAGGATCGGACGGTCTGGTCCCCTGTGGCACCACCGGTGAATCACCGACACTCAGTCACGCCGAACACATGAAGGTTACGGAAATCTGCATCGATCAGGCAAAAGGCCGAGTGCCCGTCATCGCCGGCGCTGGATCCAACTCTACCGCCGAGGCGGTCAAGTTGGCAGTGCACGCAAAAGAAGCGGGTGCCGACGCCGTCCTAGTGGTAACGCCTTACTACAATAAACCAACTCAGAAAGGGATGTATGAGCACTTCAATGCCGTCCAGAATGTGGGTGCACCGGTGATCATATATAACATCCCGCCTCGCTCCATCGTCGACATGACGCCGGAGACAATGGCGGAACTAGCGAAACTGCCCAACATCGTCGGCGTCAAGGACGCCACCATGGACCTGGGCCGTCCACAGTTGACCCGGGTCGCCATGAACGGGGATGGAGATGACTTCTGCTTCCTTTCCGGCGAAGACGGCACGGCAGTGCCGTTCCTGGCCGCCGGCGGCACGGGCTGTATCTCGGTGACTGCTAACGTAGCACCGCGGATGTGTTCTGATATGCAACAGAAATGGCGCGAGGGCAATATTTCCGGCTGCATGGAACTACAGGAACGGTTGACGCCGTTGCATTCGGCCCTGTTCTGCGAAGCGAGCCCAGGGCCCGTCAAGTATGCAGCGAGCTTGCTTGGCAAATGCAGCTCGGAAGCCCGGTTGCCGATCACCGAGATCGCGGACGCAAGCAAGGATAAGGTCCGCAACGCCCTGGTGACCGTGGGCTTGCTTAATTAGGCCTCCTTGGTCGGCCGGCAACCACGATGGCCAAGAAAAAAAAATCCACCGGCCCGAACGGTCAGACGGCGGCGCAGAACCGAAAGGCGCGGCACGACTATCATGTATTGGAGACGCTAGAGGCCGGCCTAATGCTGAAGGGCTCGGAGGTGAAGTCGCTGCGAGGCGGGCGTGCCAGTATTGGGGAATCCTATGCCGACGTTAAGGACGGTGAGGTCTTCCTGCGCAATGCCTACATACCGGAATTTGAAGGCGCGCATATCGTCACCCACAAGCCGCGTGCCGATCGCAAGCTTCTGTTGCACAAGCGCGAGATCGCCAAGCTCTGGGATGCAACTCAACGTAAGGGCATGACTGTCGTGCCGCTCAGCATCTATTTCAACGACCGCGGCTTGGCCAAGGCGGAGATCGCCATAGCCGAAGGTAAAAAGCATTATGACAAGCGCGAGGCCCAGAAAACTAAGGATTGGAACCGTCAGAAACAGCGCCTTATTCGGGATTTGAGCTAGCTCATTGTCCGCGACCGACTAGTTCGCCCAGTTCGAAGCCCAGTTTCAGAACGATTCAGGACTATGAGGGCTTTACCACTAACGTGCCGCTAGCTTGTTTGGACTAAAATAACGTATTACTGAAGCATCATTTGGTGGCCATTCGTGTCCAAGTGGTCCTGTCCACCAACCAGTTGCTTGACCTCAATCGGTTTTATTTGGCGAGAATCCGAGCCCCACATGTTTACCGAACATTATCACTCCGACACGTCCCCGATCAGCATAAAGTCACAGTGACCCGAGACCCTCGGCAAGCCCAATAACTTGAAGGATGGAGGCACGTTCCGGCATTCCGATGTATCACAGGCGAAATCAACGTTGTATTATTGCCTCGCGGTCTCAAACGTGGGCGGTGACGCTTTTCACCACCTCACCGCCACCTATTACAGGCTCAAAATGTCTCGAAGAAAATCCTGTAAATTATTGATTTATATAATAATATAGGTAAAACGGACGTTTTCAATAAACGTCAATACATGCCGTATCTGTCGAGTTACCTAACGATGGGCATTACGAATCAGCGGTTTTCAAACTGCTTGGCACCAAACATGATGGAGCGGGTTTCCTCGTCGATCACATCCGTGGGCTTGCTTTGATGTTCCTCCAGTACAACAAGCGCCTTTGCCACCGCCGGCCGAGCCTCGATGACCTCGATCCAGCGTTTCACATTCGGGAGGTCATCAATGTCGTGGCCACGTCGTTCTGGGCCCCGCGACCACGGGAAGGTGGCGATATCAGCGATGGTGTAATCATCGCCGGCCAGATATTCACTCTCGCCCAAGCGCTTCTCCATAATCCGGTACAACCGGCCGGATTCATTGGTATAGCGCTCAATCGAATATTCCATCTTCTCTGCCGCGTAATTTCGAAAATGGTGGGCCTGGCCGAACATAGGGCCAATATTTCCCATCTGGAACATGAGCCACTGCAGGGTATCATGGCGCGCTCGACCCTCTCCAGATAGGAATTTTCCTGTTTTTTCGGCGAGATAGACTAGAATTGCACCGGACTCAAACAGCGAATAGGGAGCGCCTCCGGGCCCGATCTGATCAATAATGGCCGGAATGCGGTTGTTCGGACTGATTTTCAAAAAATCATCCGAAAACTGGTCGCCTTTGCGGATGTTGATGCCGTGGATGGTGTACTCCAATCCACATTCTTCCAACATAATATGGACTTTATGCCCGTTTGGGGTCGGCCAAGTATAGACGTCGATCATCTGTTCTATGTCCTTTTATATACGACAAAAGTTTTTACAGTGTCCTGAAAATCATGCCACGCCAGCGTGACGTGGCATGGCGTTCCGCATCGAAGCAAAACATAGCAGTGTTCAATCACTCTCGCCCGCCTCATTTCCTCACAACACATGGATTTATGCGGAAACGGAGCGCCCGATCGCCTCTGATGGCCAGTTGCACTCTTCAACCAAAGCCGTCAGCCGGATCATCGTCCAGTTTCTTGAAATCCATATCCGCGCGTATTCTCGCCGCCACATCAATGTCGGCTCGCTTTTCAGCTCGACTGCGACCAAAACGCACACGATTGGAAGCGGACTGTTTCTCTTTTTTGGCTTTTTGTTTGGTTTTTCGATATTGGTTTAGGGTTGTGATCTCTGCCGACATAAATCCCCCCCGTTGCTCTCAGATTACTAAAACGCCAACAACCAGAAAAGTTCCAGAAGATCGATTCTCGCGGGCTTCCGGCCATCGAGCACGGTTGGATTACCGTGACAAGTGGCGGTCGATAGCCCGGAATACATCCTCAAACATGACGGTCGTCAAACGGCCCGTGTTCGTGTTATAGCGCGAACAGTGATAGCTGTTAAAGAGAACAGGCCCGCCCGGCAGTTCATGGCGTAAGTTGTGGCCGAACTTCCAAGCGCTCTTTTGATGCCCCAAAGTCGCCACCACCGCACCATGTGCGAGCCCACCAAGGGCCAGTATCACCTCCAAGTCCTCCATGGCGGTGATTTCATCCGCAAGAAATTGTCGGCAGGCGTTGACTTCCGGCCCTGTCGGTTTGTTCTTAGGGGGCACGCAGCGCACCGCATTCGTCACCCGGCAGTCCTGCAGCGAAACTCCGTCATCGGAACTGGCCGCATAGGTGCCTTGGGCCCAGCCGAACTTTCCGAGAGTCGCATATAATAAATCACCCGCGTAGTCGCCTGTGAAAGGCCGTCCGGTTTGGTTGGCGCCCTTCAGACCGGGCGCCATGCCAACAATTAAAAACCGCGCGTCCAGCGAACCGAAGGCCGGCACGGGCGCGTTATGCCAATCCGGCTGGCAGGCGCGATGGGATTCACGGAATTCAACGAGGCGCGGACAGATGGCACAGTCATGGCCGGGTATCTGAGGTAACAGGGCGGTAAACATTTTGTGTGAGTCCTCAGGCCGTTACGCAATCTCCATCTCGTCGTGATCGTCGAAATCGTCCTGCAGATCGGGAGCCGTATCGTCATTTTGCGGAACCGCGTCGTCCTGCAAGTCCCGACTGCCCGGCGCGCGGGCGATACTGGCCCGCAAATCTTCCAATTCGATGAAATTATCAACCTGACGGCGCAATTCATCTGCGATCATCGGCGGTTGCGAGCGAACCGTGCTGACCACGCTGACCCGGAGGCCCTTGCGCTGAATCGCTTCCACCAAACGCCGGAAATCACCATCCCCGGAGAAAATAATTGCATGGTCCAAATGCTCAGCCATTTCCATGACATCGATGGCCAGTTCGATATCCATGTTGCCCTTGATCTTGCGGCGGCCGGTGGCGTCAGTGAATTCCTTAGTTGGCTTCGTCACCATGGTGTATCCGTTGTAGTCCAACCAATCGACCAGCGGCCGAATAGGGGAGAATTCTTGATCTTCGATCAACGCTGTGTAGTAAAACGCGCGCACTAGGTTGCCTTTATCAGTGAAAACCTCCAAAAGACGCCTGTAGTCAATGTCAAAACCTAATGCGCGCGCTGCTGCATAAAGGTTTGATCCATCAACAAAAAGTGCTATTCGCTCTTGTGGATATATGGTCATGGAAAGGCCCTATTTAGATGTGTATCATCGGTAGTTCTATCAGTGCGTCGCGCGCAATATTCCCTCGACCCACATGTGCCTGCTTAGACGCCCCAGAAGAATTGAGATGCATGGCACCTCATAGAGATATCTCTTTCCCATGCTAACCACAAGGGGCGGCGACCCAGAACACGACAAGGCAACACCCAAGATCATCATAGGTATAGGCGCCAATCTTGCACATCCGGAGATCGGACCGCCACGCGCGTCTTGTGGGGCCGCCCTTGATATACTCGAAAAATCAGATGTTTATATAGATCAGCGATCACCATGGTATGAAAGCAAGCCGGTTCCGGCTTCGGATCAGCCCTGGTACGTCAATGGTGTTATCATAGTCACAACTTCACTACCGCCGCCGGCATTAATGCAAAGACTATTGGCAATCGAAGACGAGCTTGGCCGTCAGAGGAGTGTGCCGAACGCGCCACGGACCTTGGATCTCGACATTCTAGCCTATGGTGACCGGATAATCGACGAGGCTGATGTCAGCGATTTACAACTTCAGATCCCACATCCAAGAATGCATTCAAGATCTTTTGTTATCAATCCATTATGCGACATTTCTCCCGCATGGGTTCATCCCGTTCTTCGGCACACCGCTACGGCGTTGCGCGACCAACTGCCGGCGGACCAAAATGTCCGCAGAATGACCGACGCCGATGGTCTTTTTGGAACGGAATGGCGACCGACATTTTGGTAAAACACAATTGTGTCCCGGTATTTGTCTTGCACAAGGGATACGGTGGAACTATACAATCCACCAAATTTAATTTCGCATTCTGGAGGGTCCGATGGCACGTGTAACCGTTGAAGATTGCGTGGATAAGATCCCGAATCGCTTTGACTTAGTGATGATGGCGGCCCAGCGCGCGCGCGGCATTTCCGCTGGCGCACAATTGACCGTGGACCGCGACAACGACAAAAATCCGGTCGTATCGCTACGTGAGATCGCGGAAGAGACCGTGAGCAGCCAAGAGTTGGAGGAAGAGATAATTCAGAGCTTGCAAACCTTCGTTGCCATGGACGAGCCGGAAGAAGACGAAATGGACCTATTAGCCATTCAACAAGACCTGGACACGGGAATAGGCGCCAATGCCGCGGATGCTTTGGTATTTGGTGACGATCCGGCGGCGACAGCCGATACCGGCGGCGAGATAATGGCGGCTATCAGCGACGACGACATCAATGCGTGAAGGTTCTTGCCTTACATTCGCCAGATGTTGGCGGACTGTTGCTGGCCAAACCCGCAAGAATTCTTTTTAATCCCTCCTGAGGTCACCATCCGCCCCGGAGGGCTCATATGATTCGCCAGTTTGAATTGGTGGAACGCGTCCGTGTCTATGATCCAACCGCCAGCGAGGATCTGCTAAACCGTGGCTACGTCTTCGCCATGAAGGCACACGGTTCACAAAAGCGGGCCTCTGGCGATCCTTACTTTTCGCATCCTCTCGAAGTGGCCGGAATATTGACACGCTACAAACTGGACGCCGACACCATCGTCACGGCACTACTTCATGATACTATTGAGGACACAGAGATCAGCCGGGATGATGTTGAGGAGCAGTTCGGCCCCAATGTAGCGCGCCTTGTGGACGGCGTGACAAAACTGACCCGCATCGAATTTCAATCCGATCAGGCCAAACAGGCGGAGAACTTCCGAAAGTTCGTTCTCGCCATGTCAGAAGACATTCGGGTCCTTCTGGTCAAGTTGGCGGACCGCTTGCACAACATGAGAACGCTTCATTTCATTAAACGGTCCGAAAAGCGCCAACGGATCGCGATGGAAACCATGGATATTTACGCGCCCCTGGCCGAGCGCATCGGCATGCAGGAAATGAAGCAGGAGCTCGAAGACCTTGCCTTTGCGGAAATCAATCGCGACGCTCGCCAATCCATCCTCAAACGCCTAGATTTCCTGCGCACCAAGGGCGAGGACCTCATCGATAGCATCATTACCGAACTTCAAGGCCTAATGGCTAATAATGGCATTCAAGCAGCCATCTCGGGGCGGGAGAAAACACCGTATTCCATCTGGAAGAAAATGCAAAAGAATGAAGTCGGGTTTGAGCAATTATCCGACATCATGGCCTTTCGCGTTATCGTCGACAGTGTCGAAGATTGCTACAAGACCTTGGGTATTGCCCATAACGCCTATCCGGTAGTGCCGTCCCGGTTCAAAGATTACATCTCAACGCCAAAACCAAATGGCTACCGATCCCTACACACGGGGGTTTTCGGGCCAGAACGGCACCGGATCGAGCTGCAGATTCGAACTCAGGAGATGCATGACGTAGCGGAGCAGGGAGTTGCCGCTCACTGGAACTACAAACAGGGTGGTCCGGCTGCGGATGGCCCGCAGTACCGTTGGCTACGCGAACTTCTAGATATCCTCGAACATGCCTCGGAACCGGAGGAATTCCTGGAACATACAAAGTTGGAAATGTTCCAAGACCAAGTATTCTGCTTTACACCCCGGGGTGATCTAATAAACCTGCCCCACGGCGCGACGCCCGTGGATTTTGCCTATGCAGTCCATTCTGAGGTTGGCGACCGCTGCGTAGGCTCCAAGATCAATGGCCGCATGATGCCGCTCCGCACCCAGCTCCGGAACGGCGATCAGGTGGAAATCATAACTTCGAAGGCGCAAACCCCATCACCCACATGGGAAAGATTCGTTGTCACTGGCAAGGCTCGGGCCCGCATCCGGCGGTTTGTGCGCCTCCAGGAGCGCGACGAATACGAAAAGCTCGGGCGCTCACTTCTCGCCCGGGCCTTCAAGGACGAGGGTTACGAGTTGACGGAGAAGGCGCTGGAGGGCGTGTTGACTGTCTTCCAACAACCAACCGTGGCCGATGTTTCCGCCCAGGTCGGTTCAGGGCATCTGACGGCGCGCGCCGTGGTGGAGGCAGTTTACCCCGGCCTAAAGTCCAAACCGACCAACGACGAAACTATCGTTTCCCTGGCGCATGCCCGCAAACGCCAACCCAAGGGTCCGGCGGACCTAAGTCCGGATGCAGTCTCTATCAAAGGCTTGATCCCAGGCATGGCCATGCATATGGCCGGCTGCTGCCATCCGCTGCCGGGCGATCGCATTGTCGGTATTGTCGCCAAAGGGCGCGGCGTCACCGTCCACACCATCGATTGCGAAACCCTGGAATCCTTTGCGGAACAACCGGACTGTTGGATTGATTTATCTTGGGACCTTAAGGATACGCCGTATGACATGAATGTGGGTCGGATCACTCTCAGCGTGCTGAACGCGCCTGGCAGCCTGGGGGATCTGTCGACGGTCATCGCCAAAAACAACGGCAACATCTCGAACCTCAAAATCACCCATCGATCGGTGGACTTTTTCGACATGATGATTGATGTAGAGGTTCGCGATGTGAAACACCTAACCGATATCATCGCCGCCTTGCGCGCGACGCCCTCAATCAACTCCGTCGAGCGGGCCCGCGGGTAATCGCGCCACGGTTTAGCCATAGAGACAAACTTCCGATTTCTGTGTGCCTCGAGCCAATATCCTCCCTAAATACGATCCCGGACAGCATTGACCAATCGAAATTCATTTCCCGGGGAAAAGGAATTCGACGGGGTCTCGTGCCCGGTGAATAGTGCGCAGCACCGTGTACACGATAAAGTCGGTGGCGACTGTAATTGGAATTACTCGCGTCATTGTAATGCCACCCCATGTCAAATTAACCGGATTGTCATGTGGTGCTGACAATGCTTAATCGTTTATTATATTAGCCTTATGTTTAATCGACGCGATAAATTGGATGCTTGTCAGCGGCTTATTAGCTTTTTCTGGCCTACCATGGGGTGGCGTCGCACGAGCTATTATTTGAAGCATCGGATCGGCCGTATTCCCGGTTCGCCCTATGAGATCGCCGCTGGTTTCGCTTGCGGCGCAGCCATCTCCTTTTCACCCTTCGTCGGCCTGCATTTCATCATGGGCGCGATTTGGGCCTGGCTGATTCGCGCCAATATCATCTCGTCTGCCATTGGCACTGCTTTCGGCAATCCATGGACGTTCCCCTTCATTTGGATCTGGATTTACCAATGCGGCCTTTGGCTTGGGGCCGGTTACGGCAAAACGCCGATGGACGTCACACAATTGGATTTCGAGACGCTGTTTGGTAGCATAATGGAGGCAATATTGTCGGGCGATCTGGATTTCCTGATGGAGACGGCAGGGCCCTTGTTCTGGCCCATGTTGGTGGGTAGCGTGCCGTCAATCGTGGTCATTTGGGTGGCAGTTTATTTTCCGCTGAAGGCCATGGTGGAGAGATACCAGAAGGCCCGCGTGCAGCGACGGGCCCTCAGGGCCTCGGAGCGCTATGCGACACTCTCGGCTACGGATAAGGAGACGATGTTATGAGCGAGCACGCAATCCCCTTGAGATTGGGCGTGAATATCGATCATGTGGCAACTATCCGGAATGCCCGGGGCGGCAGATTTCCCGACCCCGTAGGAGCCGCCAAGCTATCCCAACAATCAGGCGCCGACGGCATTACCGCGCATCTGCGCGAGGATCGGCGCCATATCTCCGATGAAGACATTGAACGCCTGACCGACCAATTGACCGTACCCCTGAATTTCGAAATGGCCGCAACTCATGAGATGCTCGACATCGCCCTCAAACATCGGCCCCATGCCGCCTGCCTGGTGCCGGAAAAGCGCGAGGAACGGACTACGGAGGGGGGGTTAAATGCCGCCGGCGGCTTCAAACACTTGAAGCCATTCGTGGACGAACTTAAGAACGCGGGCATCCGCGTCTCCCTGTTTATCGAACCCGACCCGGTCCAGATGGATGCGGCCGTGGCCCTGGGCGCGCCAGTGATTGAACTGCATACGGGTGCTTATTGCGACGCCCGGCAAGTGGAACGCCGGCAGCACCTTGACCGCATTATTACCGCTGCGGCCCGTTCGGCGGATCTCGGTCTGGAATGCCATGCCGGCCACGGCCTGACCTTTGATACAGTGGGTCCGGTGGCAGCCCTGCCTGAGATAGTAGAACTAAATATCGGGCACTTCCTAATCGGCGAAGCCATTTTTGGCGGCCTGGAGAGCGCTATCAAACGCATGCGCATGCACATGGACATGGCTCGGGCCAATTCTAGCACCGCCAAATCCGCCTGAACCGACACAGACCATGATTCTTGGCATCGGCACAGATCTCTGCGACATCCGAAGGATAGAGAAAACCCTGGAGCGGTTTGGAAACCGGTTTCTGTGCCGTTTGTTTTCCCAAACTGAACGAGCCAAGGCATTTCGGCGGGCCAATCCTGCGGCCTCGCTGGCCCAGAGTTTCGCGGCCAAAGAAGCCTGCGCGAAGGCTCTTGGCACCGGGTTCCGCCACGGCGTCTTTTGGCGCGACATCGTGGTCGCCAACCTACCTACTGGGCAGCCCTATATGAAAATCACCGGCGGCGCACTGGCGCGCATGCAAAAGCTCACACCAACCGGTATGACGGCCGAAGCATTCGTCTCACAAAGCGACGAATATCCGATGGCCAATGCAATCGTCATAATTGAGGCGCTGCCGACGGACTGGCAAGCTGATGTTTCTTGACAGAAACCGCTGCGACTGACCTTATCTGCGGCATTCACAGCCGGCCCCGTGGCCGGCTGACGTTCATCACCATCAAGAGAGCAACGTGTGCATGGCTGATACGGAACCCACCGGGGTAGGCCTTAAAAAGACCAATAAGACCTCGGGCGAGACCGAAGACGGCGGCTTGTGGGAGACGGTCAAGACCGTCATCATCGCCGTCGCCATCGCTATGTTGATCCGGACGGTGGCTTATGAACCCTTCAACATCCCATCGGGTTCTATGAAACCAACGCTGCTGGTTGGCGATTACCTGTTTGTCTCCAAATTTTCTTATGGTTACAGCCGCTATTCGCTGCCGTTCGGGTTGCCGCTGGTCCCAGGCAGGGTCATGTTCACGGAACCGGAACGCGGTGACGTTGTCGTCTTCAAACTACCGACGGACCGTTCGACCGATTACATCAAACGCATCGTCGGCCTGCCGGGCGACAAGGTGCAGATGGTTAAAGGGGTCCTGCACATCAACGGCATGGCCGTGAAGCGCCGTCACGCCGGAGTATTCGTGGAAACGGACGAGTGGTCCGGCCGCTACCGTCGTATCCCACGCTATATCGAAACCCTTCCCAATGGTCGGCAGTACTTCATTTTGGAAGAGACCAATTCCGGGCCTGGCGACAACACCCAGATCTATTCGATTCCAGACGGCCACTACTTTGCCATGGGCGACAACCGCGACCGTTCCCAAGACAGCCGCTTTCTAAACTCCGTCGGCTATATTCCGCGCCAGAATCTGGTGGGCCGGGCAGAGGTGAAGTTCTTCTCAGTAGACGGGTCCGCTTGGAAATTATGGAATTGGCCCTGGTCCCTGCGGTTCAGCCGGTTTTTCGAAGGAATAGAATGACCTCGGGCGGTCTTTCTCGGCTGGAGGATCGCCTGGGTCACCGCTTCCGGAACCCGGCACTTCTTCATCACGCGCTGACCCATGCGAGCACTACGATCGATCGAATACAATCCAACGAACGGCTGGAGTTCCTTGGAGACCGCGTGCTCGGGTTAATAGTCGCGGACATGCTGTTCGAAACCTTTCCCCATGAACCGGAGGGCGATTTAGGTTATCGGTTCACGGCCCTAGCTCGCCGAGAAACGCTTGCCCGCGTCGCCCAGGAGATCGAATTAGGCGCCAACATCGTCATGTCCGACGGCGAGCGGGAATCCGGCGGCGCGGCCAAGGCCGGTTTGTTAGCGAACACCTGCGAGGCCGTGATCGCGGCGTTATACCAGGACGGAGGTCTAGCTGCGGCACAACAGTTCGTGAAACGCTATTGGACACCACTTCTGACTGAGGATCATCACCCGCGCAAGGACCCGAAAACGACCTTGCAGGAATGGGCTCAAGCCAACGGTCATGCTCTACCGCGATACCAAACGGTCCACCAGAGTGGCCCCGACCATCAGCCCATCTTTCACGTGGAGGTGCGCATCGGCGCCAACGCATCGGCAACGGGCGATGGAGCGTCAAAACGAGCCGCCGAACAGGTGGCCGCAGAACAATTCCTAAATTCAATTTCCTCATGACCTACAACGTAACCCGCGCAGGTTTCATCGCCGTGGTTGGCGCACCGAACGTCGGCAAATCCACCCTGATAAACCTCCTAGTCGGCACCAAGGTCTCGATCGTATCGCCCAAAGTGCAGACGACGCGTACCCGCGTGCTCGGAATCTGTATGAACGGCGCGGTGCAGGTCATCTTCATCGACACGCCCGGCATCTTTCAGCCACGCCGACGTCTGGACCGAGCCATGGTGGCAGCAGCGTGGGTTGGAGCGGGCGATGCCGACCATATTTTGCTGTTGGTAGATGCGGCGCGCGGCATTGACGACAACACCCAAGAAATCATCGACAAATTGAAGAAAAGCGGCCGAAAAGCAGTGCTGGCTATCAACAAGGTGGACGCCGTCAATAAACCAGATCTCTTAGTGCTGACTGCGGCGTTACAAGACCCGGACCTCTTCATGGAAACGTTCATGATCTCCGCCAGGTCAGGCGACGGGGTCGACGATTTGTTGGCCTACCTCTCAGGTCTGCTGCCCATAGGCCCCTGGCTGTTTCCCGAGGATCAGGTCTCGGACATGCCCGAACGCCTCCTGGCGGCAGAGATCACCCGAGAGAAACTGTATCTGGAGCTTCACCAGGAACTGCCGTACGCTGCCACCGTGGAAACTGAATCCTGGGAGCACAAGCTCGACAACAGTGTTCGGATCGGCCAAGTCGTTTACGTGGAGCGCGATACGCAAAAGGCCATTGTTCTGGGCAAAGGAGGGCGCCAAATCAAGCGAATTAGCGCTCAGGCCCGAGAGGAACTCCAAGAAATGTTAGGCACCACAGTGCACCTATTCGTTTTCGTCAAAGTTCGTGAAAAGTGGGGCGATGACCCCGAACGCTATCGGGATTGGGATTTAGACTTCAAAGCCTAAGGCCCGATAGTGGTAAGGTCTAATCATGGAATGGCATGATGACGGCATTGTTCTGTCAGCCCGCAAGCACGGGGAGTCAAGCGCGATCGTAACCTTACTGACGCGCAAGCATGGCCGTCATGTTGGGTTGGTTCGTGGCGGCATGGGTATGCGTAAGCGCGGCCTGTTCCAACCGGGCAATCGAGTTCACGCCACCTGGAGGGCGCGCCTCGCCGAACATTTGGGCAGCTACACCTGTGAAATGACCGCGGCCGTAGCCGCGCCGTTCATGGATGACCGCCTGCGCCTAGCCGCGCTAAGCGCCATATGCGCCGTGGCCGAAGCGGCACTTCCCGAACGCGAACGCCATGAACCTGTGTACGAGGGGATGAGCATTCTGCTGGATGTACTGGATCAGAAGATCTGGCCGACCATTTACGTGAAATGGGAAATCGGCCTATTGCAGGAACTGGGTTTCGGTCTCGATTTCACCTGCTGCGCCGCCACGGGCATCACGGAACAGCTCACTTACGTCTCGCCGAAATCCGCGCGGGCCGTTTCCACTGACGCCGCAGAACCCTACAAGCATGCGTTGCTGCGCCTACCAGAGTTCCTTATCGATACAGGGCAAAAGGCATCTTGGCCAGACATCGTCGACGGTATGCGGTTGACGGGATACTTCCTCGATCGACAGGTGTTTGCTCACACTCAGACGAACCAAGCCCCACCAGCGCGCAGGCGACTCGCGGCTCTCATCCGGAGCAAAGCGTCGGCTTGAGGCGCGGCCCTAGTGCCCGACCGCAGCAATGGTTTCGCTCTGCGCATTCACACCATCCTCGACAACGTTTAGCTAGTCCGCAATCATGCGTCCATCGTCTAACGGAACAAGATCATATTTCAAGCTCTGGCCTAAATCCAAAGTCCGGAGACCGGCCCAGCCCACTTCACTACACTAATCTGAACAAAGAAGTCCATGTCGCCGGAAATCGGGTTCAATAAAACCAAATCCGCGTTTCCCGTTGAATCACTTCACCGAACCATTGTTCATATGCAGAGCCTTCCGAATTAGGTGCGATTCCAGATAAAATTCCAGCAATGGTAATTCAAGCCAATATTTTGTCGAATTAAACAACAATTTCGAAATTAATTTGGGTAAACTAAAATATTCTCGATAATATTCATCCGCGCGCCACCAGCAACGGATTGACGTTAGCGCAGTGCTGAATACTATATATTGTGGTTTATCCGCTCAGATGGAATTCAAATCATGAGTAAAATGGCACCCGCAGAAGAAATCCGCGAAGCCCGTCTGGCCGACGCGTTGAGCGAACGATATCTATCCTATGCGCTATCGACGATCATGTCGCGATCCTTGCCTGATGTGCGCGACGGCCTGAAACCAGTGCACCGGCGGCTCCTTTACGCCATGCAGCAACTCAAACTGGCCCCGGAAACGGGCTTTAAGAAGTGCGCGCGCGTCGTCGGCGACGTGATTGGCAAGTACCATCCCCACGGCGATGCTTCGGTCTACGACGCACTAGTGCGTCTTGCCCAGGTGTTCGCACAGCGTTATCCGCTGGTCGACGGGCAGGGAAACTTCGGCAATATCGATGGCGATAACGCCGCGGCCATGCGTTATACGGAATCGCGGATGACCGCGGTCGCCACGGCACTTTTAGACGGCATCGAACAGGATACCGTAGATTTCCGAGAAACCTACGACGGCGAGGAAGAAGAACCCGTGGTTCTGCCGGCACGTTTTCCAAATCTTTTAGCCAACGGCGCGGCCGGCATCGCGGTTGGCATGGCAACCAACATTCCACCGCACAACGTGAGCGAACTCTGTGACGCACTGGCCCATCTCATCAAGTTTCCAAACGTGCGGTTCGACAAGTTGGTGAACTTAATTCCCGGTCCCGATTTCCCCACCGGCGGGGTGTTAGTAGAGACCCAAGATAATATTATATCAGCCTATAAGACCGGACGTGGCAGCTTCCGCCTGCGGGCGCGGTGGAAGAAAGAACAGTTGCCCCATGGGCAGTATCAGATTGTGATCACGGAAATCCCCTATCAGGTTCAGAAATCGCGCCTGATTGAGAAAGTGGCCGATCTCCTAAACGCGCGCAAACTGCCCATGTTGAACGATATCCGTGACGAATCGGCAGAAGACATCCGGGTCGTCCTAGAGCCAAAGAATCGCAACGTAGAGGCGGATCTCCTGATGGAGCATCTGTTCAAGCAGACAGATCTGGAAACCCGCTTCGGGCTGAATATGAACGTTCTGGATGCCAACAATACCCCCGGCGTCATGAACCTACGCGAAGCACTGCAGGCCTTCCTGGATCACCGTCACGACGTCCTGGTCCGGCAAACCAAGCATCGCCTGGGCAAGATTAAGCACCGCTTGGAGGTTCTGGGTGGTTTGTTAACGGCTTATCTCAACCTGGACGAGGTTATACACATCATCCGTGAGCATGACGACGCCAAGGAACAGCTCATGGAGGCCTTTGAACTCACCGAGGTGCAGGCCGATGCCATCCTCAACATGCGGCTACGGCAATTACGCAAGCTCGAAGAAATAGAAATCCGTAAGGAGAACGCTGCGCTCACCAAGGAACATAAGGAATTGAACGCGCTCTTGAAAGATGAAAAAAAGCGCTGGAAAACCATCGCTAACGAGGTTGCTGAAATCAAAAAGAAGTTCGGCCCAAAGACGGCGTTGGGCAAGCGGCGGACGACCATAGGCGAGGCGCCAACTGCGGTCATAGTGCCGCTTGAAGCGATGATCGAGAAGGAACCGATCACCGTAATCTATTCCGAAAAAGGTTGGGTGCGGACCGCTAGGGGCCACCTAGACGACACATCGCCGCTGAAATTCAAGGAAGGAGACCAACTTCAGTTCGCACTAAAGGCGGAAACCACCGACAAGCTGATTGCCTTCGCCACCAATGGTCGGTTCTATACCATCGGTGTGGACAAGCTGCCGGGCGGTCGCGGGCATGGGGAACCGATCCGCCTCATGATCGACCTGCCCAACGGTGACGAGATCATCGACATGTTCATTTTCCAAGGTGGACGGCGTGTTCTCATCGCCTCTGACGCGGGTCGCGGCTTCGTCATCCAGGAAAACGACGTCATGGCGCAGACTAAGAACGGGAAGCAGGCCCTCAACCTGAAGCCCGATCAGGAGGCCCAAGCCCTGGCGTTTGTTGGCGACAACCATGACCACGTGGCAGTCATTGGCACTAAACGGAAATTGTTGATCTTTCCCTTGGAAGAATTGCCGGAAATGGGCAGGGGCGCCGGCGTGATCTTTCAGAAATACAGTCAGGGCGGCCTATCCGACGTGACTACGCTGAACCTTAACGAAGGCCTGGCATGGCAGACGGGTGGGGGGGTCCGGACCGAGCCAAATATCAAACCATGGGTTGGCAAACGCGCGCAGGCCGGCCTTTTACCTTTCAAGGGTTTCCCAAAGGCCAACCGCTTCAAATAGTCCTAGAAGTGTGCAATATCGGGCAAGGGGAAAGGGAAGTTCAACTGCGAATACCTCCGGCTCGGGAACCAAGAACCCGTTGTTGTTCGGGGCCTTAGCGAATGCGCGTAGCGCCGTTGTTTTCACCCGCCTTGCGTTAAACTGAGAATTTAGCCGCCTCTTCAAATATGAACCAGCCTTCCGACCGTTTGATCTCGATTGGTCGGAACCTAGTCTTATAAGCCATCTTGGAGGAGTCAGCGATCCAAAACCCTAAATAGACATGGGACAGCTCCAAACTCCGTGCGCGCTCAATTAGCCAGAGAATCATTTGGGTTCCCAGGCTTCGACTTTGAAGGTTGGGATCGAAGAAGCTGTATACGGCGGATAGTCCAGTTTCCATCATATCCGTTAGGCACGCCGCGACCAAGCGGCCCTCTAGGTCCCGGAATTCCACCAACGTGGTTTCAACGGGAGTGTCTTCAATCAGCGCTTGGTAGTCAAAGAAATCCATCCGTGACATGTCCCCGTGACCGTGGCGATGGCGCTGGTACCGCGAGAACAGGGTGTATTGCTCTTGGGTCGCCACGGCCGGCATTTCTTCGACGCTTAAATCTTTGTTCTTATTCCAGATACGTCGCTGAGAGCGGCTGGCCTCGAAATCTTGCGCCAAGACACGGACCGCGGCGCACGCGTCACAAGCCGGGCAGGCCGGCGCATAGGCGATGGAATGAGAGCGCCGAAAACCCCCGTCGGATAGCCGGTCGTGCATGTCCGATGCATTGCGCCCAATCAGTTCAGTTACAACCCGCCGTTCAACCCGGCCTGGCAAATAGGGGCAGGGCAGAGGTGAGGTCGAAAAGAAGAACCGCGCATCAAGGTAGGGTTTGTGCTTCATACGGCGCCAACCGTCTCCCGTTGCCTCGTTTGGAAAAGGTTACGACAGATCGATTCACCGCTCAATTGAGGAATCCTTTTGTACTTTTGCCTGAAGCTGGAGTTACAATTCGGTCTGACTGGTGCACTATTCTTCGATTTGCACCCAGGCAACCGATTACAGCAACGAAAATAGTAAGAAGAAACGCCAACATCGCCGTTACAAGATCAACTTACCGGTCTTCCACACGCTAACTCCATGACGACTTAAATTTTCTTGATTAATATGGTCTAGCACCTGTCAGTTTACTAGGTCGCGGTTACGTCTCAGTTGTGGCTCATCAACCCACGTTTGGCAGGATCTGGGCCGTTTCCTCGACTTCTTGGAACGTAGGTCGCGAATGCGACGCGAGCGTCTTTCGAGCGAACTCCACCGAAACCTGCGGCGCGTAGCCCTGCATATGCCCAACAAGGCCCACTTTAATGCAGTTCATGCAGTGTCCATCGGCGTCGTAAGTGGCCTGCAGAGACGTCGCGATGGGCACCAGGAGACCATAGGAGATCAATATGCCGCTGAAGGTCCCAACTAGGGCTGCGGTAATCACCTCCTCCAAAATTTGCGACGGCTCCGTGATCGAGCTCATGGTCAAAATACCTCCCACCACGGCCGCGACAAAGCCCAGCGCCGGCATCGCCTCGGAAATCATCTGGATGGCGTTGACGATTTCGTGCTCCTTGTTGTGATGCTCTTCCAATTCCCGGTCCATGACCGCCTCAACTTCTGAAGGGTTGTTGGCGCCCAAGGTCAGAAGACGCAAATAATCACAAAAGAATTCAACCGCGTGATGGTCATCTTGGAAGTTTGGAAAATGGCCGAACAACGGGCTTTCATGCGGGTTCTCTACATGGCTTTCCAATTCCAGATCGCCCTTCGCTTTGGCTAGGCGGAAAGTGGCGTAAAGAACCCCCAGGACATCCAGATAGACATCCTTCTTGCGCGATGACCCCTTGAGGACCTTGCCTAATTCGCCGGCTATGCCCTTAATAACAGGCATTTGATACACAACGACAAAGGCCCCCAACCCGACGCTAAGAATAATCACGAATTCGAATGGTTGCGTAAAGACGTCTATGTCCCCGTGAACAGCGAAGCCTCCAAATGAACACCCCAAGACGACGACCCAGCCAATTATTGCGAACATCTAGGCCCCTTGTACGCAGTCGAAAGTTATCCAATGCCGAAACTGACGCGTTTTAATATCCACTTCAAGCGATACAGACAAACGGCCTAACCAGATAAAACTAGCGTGCTTTTTTCCGTTTTTTAGAACCGCATACATGAACACTGCTTGGCCCAAATTCCTAGGTGGTCGCTCCGACCTGTAGCGCATTCAGGTCCATGGCGATCTGCAGCGCCACAAATTTAGAAAACGCCCGGCATTGAGAGAACGAACCCGCCGTGAACCAGAGGCCGGGCTGCGCAGTGACCGTCCACATGTTTCGGAGTTCTTTGCCATCCCCAAAGCCCCAAATGGGTCCGACGCGGTCGGCTACGGTGTCTCCAAACAGCTGACGGACCAGAACTTCCTGGCCATGGTATCCAGTCGCTAGGATGATCACATCGGCCGCATGCGCACTGCCGTCGTTCATAGTCACGCCGGTGGTGGTGATGGTCGCGATGTCATCGTATTGGATCAACCCGATATCACCAGAGATGATGTATTCGGAACATCCTATATTGAAATAATAGCCGCCGCCCCGAGTGCGATACTTCAGCGCCCATCCCGTATCACCGTCGCCAAATTCCAGGCGAAAGCCGGCCTTTTCCAACCCATCTAGAAGGTCCTCGTCCCATTCGCGCACCTTGTCAGTCAGCAGCTTGTGGGCCACCATCAATTGGCCGAGCGGGGTACCTAGGTTGTAGAGATCTCGGTCCTCAATCGGAGGGCCGTCGGTGAGCAGTATGGCGTCGTAGGCCTGCGCGCCCGGCTCGACACTTACCACCAAGGTCGGACTACGCTGCACCATGGTTACGTGGGCGCCGTTCTCGTGCAGGTTCTGAGCGATGTCATGGGCGCTCGTCCCAGTCCCGAAGACAAGGGCCTTGCGGTCGGTCCAATCCTCGCCATTTTCAAAGGCGCTGGAATGGACGCAGGGGCCTTGAAAATTTGCCAAAGTTGGAATATTGGGGAATTTCGGCGTGCCACTGACGCTGGTAGCCATGACGATATGCCGGGGCCGAAGGATGCGCTCGGTGCCGTCGGCAAGGCGTAACGTCGCCTCCCAACACCCATCTTCGGCGATGTATCGTGCATTGTCGAACCGGGTCTCCAGCCAGACATTAATCTCCATAATCTCGACATAGGCTTCAAGCCAGTTGGCAATCTTGTCCTTAGCGATATAACGCGGCCAATTGCGCGGGAAAGGCAGAAACGGCAAGTGGTTGCTGTCGCGCTCATTATGAAGCTTCAGGTTGTGATAGCGCGTGCGCCAGTTATCGCCGATGCGTGACATGGTATCCACCACCAACGTGTCTATGCCGAGATGGCCTAACCACGCAGCGGCACAGATACCTGCGTGGCCGCCGCCAACCACCAACACCTCTGGATCACGATTCGCATAGGTCCGCGCGCGGGTGCGGAGATCAAGCCAATTGGGGGTGTCCAGATCAGCTCCTACGTTGTAGGGATCGCTCTCCGGCGTCGAGACATGCGGCGGTACAGCATTCAGTTCGTCCAAAGCCGTCATTAGGCTCCAGGCCCGATATCCGGTTTCGCCGGCGGTACGAACCAACCGGATCAGGCCTTCACCAGTGCCCAGGTCCGTGTCGAAACGCACAATGGCCTCGACCACCTGCCGGCCGCCACGATCTGCCAGACGCGGGGCCGTACGCGCGTGATCGATGGCGAAATCCCGCGCCCCGGCCCGGGTCACGGACTCCAACAGCAACGAAGCCAGGCCACCGGCGATGTCCACGGTCTGCAAAACCCCGCTAAGTGCGACCAAATCCCGCCATTCGCCATCTTCCAGGAATAAGTTCGCCACGGCGTCCGCGTTTTGAACCTGAAAACTGATGTTTAGGGCATCCAGCCAAGCCTGAGTAGAGGCCTCAGCTTCGGGCGTCAATTGAGGGTTCTGCAGCATGGGATCAAACTTCGTTAGTCAACGCGAGATGCATCTATACCCAACGTAGCCTTTCCTCCCGGTCGGCCGAAATGTCCAAGGGTTTCAAAACACGCACCAGCCCCGTATCAAGATCTCACACTCACTAATCCGTCCATGCAGCGCCCAAGGTTGGGGGTGTCCACGCTTATGTCTGTCGCCATGAGGACGATGAAGAGCCTCTGGGTTTGAAGAGCCCGACAGCGGTCTTGGTCGAACGCTTGGACAGGGAAAAATTTAGTATTAAAATATATTATTTTCAGTATCTTAATTATATTAGTTAATGTTTTAATTGAGATCATTTTTCTGCTTCGGCAGGTATCAAGTATTGCGTCGATGCCGCCTGTTCACGCAGTGTCGCCAACGGTATGCCGAGTGGGATGTATTGACCCGCTGCCCAGGGCTCTAAAAAATTTCGGTAATTAAGCGATAGGGGATTGCCAGACTGACCAGTGGCGATCATGAACCGTGACCCGCGCGAATTCTTCAAGTTGTAGATGGCTCGGTAGCCGGGACCGTGGACATGGCGGAAATGATTCCGCTCAGCGCCTAGCCGCATTGCGCCCCGGTTGAGCGTGGCATTGCCGCCGCCGGTAGGCACGCTTAGGTTCGCAATCTCGCGGAACACCGGCACGTGGGTCAGCACGGGATGCGGGAAATGGGCCACATGTGCCTGGTCCCAACGCCAGTCGTCTAACTTTGCGCCATGCCTCTCAATTAGGGCCGCAACGGCGATGTCCAGGGACTGCGCAAGGATTTTCTCGCAGGTTTCCGCTCTGTCCGTCTTAACGTTGTCACACCAGGCATGGCGTTGGGTCAGAATGGATTTCACGGTCATCGGGCGCCCGCCCAGATAATCGCCCAATTGCGCGCCGAGTTCGTCCCCATAAAGAGCACGGTTCAAGGCCACAAGCCATGCATTGAAGATCATCGGCTCTGCGCGCTCTGGCGCCATGACACTATCCCAGTTGCGGAGCAGAACAATCGCTCGTTGGCCCGCCGTTGAGTTGGGTTTGGCGCGTAGCATCAAAGGCAAAAGGTCGCGCGCCATCCCGGAAAACAGGTCACGCTGCATGATCGCCGCGTCACGAACGTTTCGTCCTTTGCCCTCATTCAGTAATGCGCGGATACGAGCCGCGCGATAGGGCGGCGCCCATTCGAATCCAAGAAAATAAGGATAAGCCGACCCTGTCACCGGATTGTTGGCGTTTACCAGGCGACGCACATCCTTGCCGGCCCGTTGCGGCAATGCGTCAAGGGCCACGACATCACGCCAATCAGTTTCGCCAGTCCAGCCTGCTGTGGGCATGAAGCCCTTACCTCGGCCACGGATGGGCACCCACCCGGCGGCAATGAACCCGATTTTTCCGTTGGCGTCGGCGAAGAAGAAGTTCTGTTGCGGCCCACGGAACAGCCGTAAAGCGGACTTGAAGGTGTTCCAGTTCTCGGCCCGCACGAGATTGTAGAACGCATCGGCGGTGCGATCCCCCTTCTTTAAATACGTTGCAGATAGGGCAACTACGAAACCATCTCCTACTAGCTCCATCGAGCGCGGGCGGAGGTCGGAAATGATGGGCCCGTGTCGGGTAGAGCGAACCGTCAGCTTCACGTCGTCTCCACCCTTAACCTTGATGGTTTCCCCGCGGACGCGAAATCTCTCAGACCCACCAGGGGTCAGGTAACGGTCGGGCTCATCGGGACTGAGTTTCTCAATGAACAGATCCTCGATATCGGACTGGGTTGACGTCATGCCCCAGGCGTGCGTGCCAGTCTGGGCTAAGATGAAGAAAGGAACACCAGGCACTGTAGCGCCCATGGCTCTCCACTTTGGGGTTTCGACACGGGCAAGATACCACATGATGGGCGCCGAAAATGCTAGATGTGGGTCGTTGGCAAGGATAGCACCGCCTGTGTCAGTCTCCCCCTCCGCCACGGCCCAGGCATTGGACGCGCCTTTTGGCCAATTGGCAGGCCAGGGCGCGAGGTTGGCCAGGCCTGCCACCACCCGCGATGCTGCGTCGACAATGGTTATTGGGCCGTCGTCGGGATAGGACGGCCAGAGTTCGCGAACCTGCTGAGGGGAGAGGGTTTTCGCCAGTTCCGCACGTAGTGCTTCGCCGCGCCAATTACCTCCTAAACGCGACGCCATGATCTTTCCCCAAACCAGGGAGTCAGCAGGTTTCCAGGGTTCCGGCTCAAACCGGATTAGCGCAAACTCCAGCGCGAGCAAGCCGAAATCTGCTTTGAGCCAATGGTTGACGCCCCGCGCATAGGCCTCCAACGCCGCGCGCACGGGCGGCGCGGTATCGGCGACCATTTTCTCGGCCAGTGCATAAAGTCCCAGGGTCCGGGCCCAGCGGTCCGCGCCCACGACCTCGGGTCCCAAGACCTCCGCCAACCGGCCGGCGCCGAGGCGTCGCATCATCTCCATCTGCCAAAACCTGTCCTTGGCGTGGGCCAGCCCAAGAGCAAAGTAGGCGTCCGCTTCCGTTTCCGCGGCGATATGCGGCACGCCGTGTTCATCGCGTAAAATTTCGACAGGCTTCGCGAGACCAGCCACCGTCATTGACCCGCTGGTCCAAGGCAGGGACGAGGCCAACCAGCCAAACGCTCCCACGCCGATGATAACCACGAACAGGAATAACTTAATTAATGACTTATAAGATCGCATTCAATCCTCTCGCCGGCGCGTATCACGCTGCCTTGTTAACCAGCCCCGCCCGTGGGATATCTCTACAGTAACGGCCAGATTACGCCGAACGCCTGAACGAATCATTTTGAATCTTCGGAGATTTTCATGACCGGTCCCCTTCACGGCATCCGTGTGTTCGACATGACGCGCATCCTCGCCGGCCCTTCATGCACGCAAATGCTCGGCGATTTGGGCGCCGACGTGATTAAGATCGAACGCCCCGGCACAGGCGACGACACGCGCCGCTTCGCGCCGCCATTCCTACCAGACGCGGACGGCAACGAAACGGGAGAAAGCGCCTATTTCACCTGCGCCAACCGAAATAAGCGTTCCATGACCCTAGACGTCAACCATCCCAAGGGACAGGAACTGGCGCGCCGCATGATCGCCAAATGCGATATCTTCGCTGACAACTTTAAAACGGGCGGCTTAGCCAAATACGGCTTGGACTACGACAGTCTAAAAGGTGGAAACCCCGGTCTCATTTACTGTTCCATCACAGGTTTCGGCCAGACGGGGCCCTATGCCAAACGTCCTGGATATGATGTCCTTATCCAAGGCATGGGCGGGTTCATGAGCGTCACCGGCGACCCTGACGGTGAGCCGCAGAAGGCAGGTATCCCGGTCTCTGACCTGATCGCCGGCATGTATGCAGGCGTCGCAATCAATGCCGCACTGCGCCACCGGGAAGTAACTGGGGAAGGGCAATTCATCGATATTGGCATGTTGGACACCACCGCTGCTATCCTTTCCATCATGGGCGCTAACTACCTGGCCACGGGAGAGGTCCCGAAACGGTTGGGCAACGCGCACCCCAACATCGTGCCCTATCAATCGTTCCCAACCGCCGACGGCGACATAATCCTGGCGGTGGGCAACGACGGCCAGTTCGAACGGCTCTGTGAATTCGCCGGCTGCCCCGAGCTTCTAGCGGACGAACGCTTCGCAACGAACGGCGCGCGGGTCACCAACCGAGATGCGCTTATCCCCATCCTGCGTGACATTCTGATGACCAAACGATCCAAGCACTGGCTCGAGGGTCTAAAGAAAAATAACGTCAGCTGCGGGCCGATCAACCGCCTCGACCAAGTTTTCGACGATCCCCAGGTCCAGGCTCGTGCCATGAAGCTGCACATGGATCATCCGGCCACGGGCGGGCGTGGTGTCGACATGGTCGGCAGCCCCATGCGGTTTTCGGCATCGCCTACTTCTTATCGGCACGCGCCACCCATGCTAGGTCAGCACACGGACGAGATACTTAAGGAGGTGGTCGACGCCACGGAAGCGGAAATCGTCGAATGGCGGGCCGAGGGTGTAATTTGAGCATGCACTAGGCGATGCTGAAGGTCGACGGCCCAGGACGCGGCCGTTCGCAAACGGCTGGTGGCCCGACGGGTCCGGCCAAATTGAACGAATTAAAATGTGCTGAAACGCCTCCCGCTTAATTGTTACTGCGTGTTCCTATTCCTGAGATGGGTTTGCAGTGCGTCACGCTAAAGGGCACACTGTTTCTGATGGTTCGGTGCAGACTTCGAGTTTATTTCTACAGTGAATCCAGATACGCCGTTTCTCAAAGTTTATGAATCGAAAATACTATGGAGGACACTTCGATGAAATTCCTGAAAATGCTCGCCGTTACGGCGACGGTGGCTGCTTCCGCCGTTGCCAGCAACGCGGAAGCCCAAAAGATGCAGTTTTTCCGCATCGCGTCCGGTAGCGCCGGGGGCACCTATTTCCCCATGGCCGGCCTGCTGGCACAGGTTATTTCCAACCCGCCGGGTGCACGAACCTGTGCCAAGGGCGGCAACTGTGGCATGGAGAACTTGGTCGCCATCGCGCAGTCGGCGCACGGCTCGGTTGCCAACGTCAACTCTATCAAGTCCGACCAGGTAGAATCTGGCTTTGCACAGTCCGACGTCACATATTGGGCCTATAGTGGCTCCGGGCCGTTCAAGGGCAAAAAGCCTATCAAGAAGCTTTGCGTTTTGGCCAGCTTATATCCGGAGCACGTGCACGTGGTCTCGGGCAAGGACCGCGGCATCAAGAGCGTCAATGACTTGAAGGGCAAAAGCGTCGCGATGGGGCTGCCCGGATCAGGCGCACTTGTGGGCGCACGTTTGGTGGTTGATGCCTATGGCCTCAAGGAAAAACAGGATTTCAAGGCCGAATACGTGAAGTCTAAGACCGGCGCTGATATGATCCGCGATAAGCACCTAGATGCGTTCATCACAGTAACCGGTTATCCCAACGCCTCGATCGTCGAAATGGCAGCGACGCAGGGCGCACAACTGGTAACGGTGTCCGGTTCGCAACGGGACGCGCTGATCAAAAAGGCGCCGTTCTATTCGAAAGCCGTGATTCCGGGCGGCACCTACAAGGGCAATGATGCGGACGTCGAGACGGTCGCCGTGGGTGCACTGTGGGTATCGCGCAATAATCTGCCCGAAGACCTGCACTATGGCGTGGTAAAGGGCCTGTTCGGCAACAAAAAAGCCGCCAAGATACTCTCCAACGGTCATGCCAAGGGCAAGTCCATGAACATCGAGACGGCGTTTGACGGCGTTCCGATCCCACTCTGCAAGGGCGCAGAGAAATATTACAAGGAAGTCGGCGCCAAGTAGTCGATCAGCCATTTCATGAGACCCGGGGGCGTTCGCGCTCTCGGGTCTCTTTCTTTATCTATGCATCTATTTCGACAACACGCAGGCTGGGGGGCGAAAGACTATGTCTGACGCCAAGATTGACTATAAAGCCGCCGAAGAACTCGAAGAGCGATATGACCCGGAAATGCAGTTCCGGCATACCTACGCACTGGCGAAATGGCTAGTTATCGGCCTCCTGTTCCTGCTCTCTCTATTTCACTATTACACGGCCGGTTTCGGCGTATTAGAGCACCACTGGCATGTTGGCGTGCATCTGGCCTTTGTGCTGGGCTTGATTTACCTCGTCTACACGCCGCACCGAACCGTTGACGCCGCCGGGCAAATTGCGGGCACCACGGGCCTATCCATCCGTTGGCCCGACTTGATCAAGATCGGCGTGCCGACGATTTTCCTCTACGGCATGATGGGTCCGCTCTCGGCCATGGCGCTGTTCACCTACTTCATTCTCGTTATTCATTTCTCGAGGCGCTTTTGCGCCACCCGCCATGTCACGAAATCCGCGACCACCGACCACGTATTACTAGCAATGTTGGGACTGTTCGTGGCGCTCATGGCCGGTATTTCCTTAGGTCTCATCGGTAACAACTTATGGGGTGAAAACGGCGTGCCGCCAGCCATCCGCATGGGCCTCGCAGTGATGATGCTGACGCTAATTATCGAGGCAAAGCGGCGCATGCCTATCGTCATCATGTTCTACCTGATCATCGGGTATTACTACGGCGGTGGCGTCGGCGGCATTACATGGGGGCTGAAAAACGACGGGCTGCAGTTGATAACGGCGGCTAGTATCGTCGCCTTTCTGATTGCTTTTGAGCCGGTAGCACGCGGCGTTATCCACCTTTCCGGCGCCGAAGCCAAGGCTCGGGATGCAGCGCGACACGGCGGTGTACCTTACTACGATTGGTTTTTGTTCGTGCTAATCGGCATCTCGTCAATGTACGTGGCCATCACCTACGAAGGGATGGGTGGCGTTCTCGACGAGCTGAATTTCCGGATTGGCGATCCGCACCTGTTCGACATTCTGATGGGGACCGCCCTGGTCTTGATCGTTGTTGAAGCGGCTCGGCGCACCTCGGGTATCTCGCTTCCGATCATCACCAACCTGTTCGTCATGTATGCGCTGTTTGGCCTCTATTTTCAGTATCCGCTGGTCAACCCGGGCACCTCATGGCCGGCGCTCATTGACCATCTTTACCTGAAGGGCGAGGGTATCAACGGCCGCCCAGTTTTCGTGGTCGCCACCTACGTGTTCCACTTCGTGCTGTTCGGCATGGTCGCCATCCGCGTCGGGCTCGGACAAATGTTTATCGATCTGGCGCATTGCGTCGCTGGGCGTTTCGCTGGCGGACCGGCCAAGGTCAGCGTATTGGCGTCGGGCATGATGGGCATGATTTCTGGGTCATCCATCGCCAATACGGTGATGACCGGCTCACTCACTATCCCGACCATGAAGCGCATTGGCTATAAACCGCACTTCGCCGGAGCGGTAGAGGCGGCAGCTTCAACCGGCGGACAAATCACCCCGCCCATCATGGGTTCGGCGGCTTTCCTGATGGTCGAGTTCCTCGAAATTCCACTTAAGAACGTGATCTTGGCGGCGATCATTCCGGCGTCCATGCACTTCCTGGGCGTGCTCATCATGGTACATTTCGAAGCCAAGCGGCTGGGGCTTCGGGGCTTGCAAGATCACGAATTGCCAAAGCTGATGAAGGTTCTGGCTAGTCGCTGGCTGACCTTCATTCCGTTCATAGGCATCATCTACATGATCTTCAGTGGGTACACGCCCTATTGGGCGGCCTTCTGGGCAATCAGCGCCGCCCTTGCCATGGGATTTGGCAAAACCTTTATCGGATGGGCTGCCAGCCGGCTCTTCAATATCGAAGAGGAACGCGCGACCAAGTACATTGCTTGCGACTCTATTAATCTAAGAGGATTTATCGACGCCTTCCAGATGGGCGGCAAGTATGCGCTTTCTGTTGGCGCGGCAGCGGCTACGGTGGGAATTATTATCGGCGTGCTAACCGTGACCGGCACGCCTTTCAATATCGCCGCAATGGTCAATGCCTTCGCTTCGGATTTCGGTGCCTTGATCAGCGCCCTCGATCCAACTGGCCTGCTTACGGAGCATTCCGCGACACTGTTTATGACGCTGGTACTGGTGGCGGGATCCTGCATTATTATGGGCGCCGGCTTGCCGACTACCGCCACCTACCTGGTGCTAGCTACCATGGCGACACCAGCCTTGGCGGTGCTTGGCGTAGATGCAATGCAGACGCATTTTTTCGTCTTTTATTACGGCGTACTAGCAGACATCACTCCGCCTGTAGCGTTAGCCGCCTATGCTGGCGCTACCATCGCCCAGGCCCCACTAATGCAGACTGGCAACACGGCATTCCGGCTGGGTGCGGCAAAGGCGCTGGTGCCTTTCGTCTTCATGTACGCACCGTCAATGTTGTTGGTGCTGGACAATTTCACATGGGAGGAGTTCTTCATCGCCACCGGCGGCAGTGCCTTAGGTATCGTCATGCTGGGCGCAGCCCTGACAGGTTACTTCGTTGCCGACATGCGATCTTGGCATCGCTGGTTGCTGGGCATTGCGGCGATCTTGGTGGTGGCGCCCGGATTGAATTCCGGTTTACTCGGTATAGTTCTAGCGCTGCCCATTTTGCTGCTGCAGTTAACGGCTTGGCAGAAAGGGCGGGAAACGCCCGCGACATGATCGTAAATAGTTACGAGCCAATTTTGTGTCCGGTCTCTCCAACTATCAGCCACTAACTCCGGTGAGGATTTAGACGATTAGGTGACCACCTTTGTTATCGAGAACAAAATGTTATGGTTACCCGGGATTGACATTTATGACATTTTGGCGCCCGAGAACATTGTCGCTATACTGCTGGACCCGCCGTAAATGACGGGCTACATCAGCCTATGCAGGCATAGGTGTAACGTGGATAGATATGCAAGCCCGTTTGGGTCGCGCCCAGAGGAGCATGAACAACGGCGAAGGCGCAATTCTTAACTTGATTTCAGGTAATTTGCCGCATCAACTGCACCGTAGGTGAGGATACCATCGGCACCGGCGCGTTTAAACGAAGCTAACGTTTCCATCAAGACCTTAGGATAATCAAGCCGCCCTGCTTCGCCAGCGCCGCGCAGCATGGCGTATTCGCCGGATACGTTGTAAGCGAAAGTAGGCATGCCGAAGGCTTCCTTGACCCGCCAGACCACGTCCAGATAGGGCAAGCCTGGCTTAACCATTACCATATCAGCGCCTTCGGCGATATCCAAGGCCACCTCGCGAAGCGCTTCGTCAGTGTTACCCGGATCCATCTGGTAGGTTTTCTTGTCGCCCTTTAGTGCGCCCCCGGAGCCCACGGCGTCGCGGAAAGGATCGTAAAATCCAGACGCGTACTTGGCCGCGTAGGACATGATCGCGACGTGCTCTAATCCGTCCCCGTCTAGGGCCGAGCGGATCGCGGTGACGCGTCCATCCATCATGTCTGAAGGCGCGATAACGTCACAACCAGCCTGGGCTTGGGCTAGGGCTTGCTGGCATAGGATTTCAACGGACTCATCATTGAGTATGATGCCGTCCTGTAAAATGCCATCGTGCCCATCGGAATTGAACGGATCCAGCGCCACATCGCACATCACGCCGATATCAGGGACGCTGTCCTTGATAGCTCGAATGGCCCGGCAAACTAGATTGTCCGGATTGACCGCTTCGCGGGCGTCGGGTGTCTTCAGGCTTTCGCTCGTGTATGGGAAAATGGCGATCATCGGGATACCTAGGTCCCAGGCCTGACCGACCGCATCGCCGATCAAGTCACAGCTCAGGCGATCGACGCCCGGCATGGACTCGACTGGCACACGCTGGCTTTCCCCATCGACCACGAAGACGGGCCAAATCAGGTCGTTCACAGTCACCTGGGTCTCACGCACCAGCCGCCGCAGCCAGTCGGTGCGGCGGTTGCGGCGCATGCGGGTCGCGGGAAAGCGGGCAGAGGGAAAACTGTCGGTCATGCTTTACTCAGGGGTCCGTACTCGGGTTTTCGGGCGGTCGGAAACAGGCCAACGTTGCGTTCGACGCTGCTTTTGTCAATGCCTTGGCCGCACGGGCCAAGGACGAGGTTCACGATCATTTGGCTTCCAACGTTGCCAGCCGCGGAAAATGGCAAGGCACAGATCTTCTCCATCGGTTACCGAAAGAAGCCTTTGTCGACAGGCTTCGTGCCTGGGCGGTGGCGCCTATCCCTGTGCCATATAATCCTGAACCGCTAGCCCCAGCGTAATCATCCCGATCACCGCCAGCATCAACAGGGCCGCACCGCGGAAATGGCGCTGTCCCCCACCAGAAAAAAACCGGGCCCCCGCCCAAACCGACAAGGTGAAGAGCGGGAACAACACAAGGCTCAGTATCAACACACTGGGCGTAAACAGACCATAGTACCAAAGCGGAACCGGTGAAGACAGGGCAAGGGCACTTACCGTGCCTATGACGTTAGCGCGCTGGATTTCGGGATCACCCGGACGCGACAAAACCAAGGCGACAACTGGTGGTCCGCCGACCCCGGCCGCGCCCTGCACAAGACCGGCACCCACACCAAAACAAAACATGGTTGTTGTCCCGATACCGCTCCGTGCCCGCCATCCTCGGTAAATGAGTCCGACCGCAGCCAGGATGAACAAAGAAATGGCAATCTTCATGAGCACCGGGTCGGTGGATACCAGAACCAAGGTCCCGAACGGCGCGGCGATGAATGCCGGAATGGCAAAGGGCAGCAAGAAGGCATGCTCGGAATGACGGATCGCCGTGGGAATCAGAAGAAATACCGCTGGAAGCCCGATCAGACAGGAAATGGCGACCGCAACGACGGGGCCGAAAATGGCGCTAAAGATCATGATAATAATCAGCGCGCTGCCGAACCCGACAAATCCCCGCATGAACCCGGCTAGCACCATGGTAGCAATGACAATGGACAGTTCCGGCACGGAAATCGGGTCGACCAACGGCGAAATCAACCCCAACGCGGTCTCGATCATGGGACGTCGATCATGGACAAGGGCTCCGCATGGTGGCCATGGAAAGACGCCAACTTGGCACATCGCGCAGTCGCAGAAAAGGCAAGCGGCTTCAATCCATACCCACCCCCAACTACCAACCCAAACACCGCATTCCCATCACTTCCATGCCGCACTTCATAACCAACATGTATAGGCTGAATAACGGGGACAATGAAAAGAACCGCCGCGTGATAGCTCTTATAAACCGCACCGCACCCTTAACCTAATACGAAATACCAGCGGCTTGCGCGCTTAAAGCGATCAGGATAACACGGACGTAATAATACGAGGGAGGATTCGCCATGAAATGCCGTGCTGCTGTACTACGCACCACCGGGGCAGAAAAGCCCTATGCCGAGAGCCAGCCGCTGTCCATCGAAGAGATCGAACTTGATCCGCCAGGCCCCAACGAGGTCCTGGTGAAGATTGCAGGCGCCGGCGTTTGCCATTCGGATTTGTCGGTGATCAACGGTTCGCGGGCCCGGCCCCTGCCCATCGTGCTGGGCCACGAAGGTTCCGGCGAGATCGTTGAGATTGGCTCGGCTATCAAGGACCTGAAAGAGGGCGATCACACCGTATTTCAGTTTAGCGCCGCCTGCGGGCGTTGCGTGCGTTGCCTGGAGGGGCGACCGCAGAATTGCTTCACAGCGGCGACCCAGGGCGGCAAGGGCGAACTTATGGGCGGCGGTTCGCGCATTCGCGACGCCGACGGCAACACGATCGGGCACCATTCGGGTATTTCCTGCATGGCCGAATATGCAGTCATGGACCGAGGTAGCATTATTGTCGTCGACAAATCCGTGCCGCTTGCCGACGCCGCCCTTTTCGGTTGCGCGGTGATGACTGGTGCGGGCGCGGTCATCAACACGGCCCGCGTGCGCTCCGGCGACAAGGTGGCGGTGCTCGGCCTTGGCGGGGTTGGTCTGAACGGCGTCATGGGCGCCAAGCTGGCCGGCGCCGGGGAGATCATCGCCATCGACACGGATGCGCGAAAATTGGAATTGGCCAAGGAATTGGGGGCTACCCACGTCATTAACGGTACCGACAACGACGTTGTTGAACAGGTTAAGGACCTGACCGGCGGTGGCGTCGATTTCGCCGTCGAACTTGCCGGAACCATCCCGGCCATGGAGACGGCCTACGCCATAATTGCCCGTGGCGGCGCCGTCGTCACCGCCGGCTTGTCACCGGCCGGCGCACAGTTCAGCTTCGAACACGCTGATCTGGTGAGTAACGAGAAGTCGGTGCTAGGGAGCTATATGGGAAGTTGCGTGCCGGTTCGCGACATTCCGCGCTTCATCCATGCGTTCCAACGGGGCGACATGCCCGTCGACCGGCTCATCGACCGGCACATCGGT
>MDTG01298899.1_pt1 | contig 39277 bp, 42 predicted proteins | sample 811421 | NCBI WGS metagenome assembly MDTG01 (sample SAMN05326645, study PRJNA326480) | marine metagenome | isolation source: seawater | place: Pacific Ocean: South East | collected 2011 | reverse complement strand
CAGGATTATCATCCATGCGAAGATCATTTCTAAGCCATACCAAAACTTTCATAAATTAACCTTTAATTTTTTGATTTGAAAAAGTTACATCAACTTGATAGTTATCTCTAACATTTTTTATTTCAGCTAATCCACCAGCAGCCTCAACAATTGCTGCACCAGCTAATATGTCCCAAAGATAAATTCCTTTTTCCTTATAAACTTCTGCTCTCCCTGAAGCAATGTAGCATGAAGCCATAGCAGCAGACCCAATCATTCTTGTTTTTTTCCAAGATTGCATATCATTAATCAAGTTATTTAGAGATGAGTCTGAGTAATCAGTGTTAAAAGGCAATCCCGTTATCAAAACACCATCCTTTTTATGGTCAACCTTCGATACTTGTATCGGAGAGTTGTTCAATGTTGCTACTTTATTAATGCAGTCACCAAAATAAATTTCATCATTGTTAAAGTCATAAATTACTCCAAATAATGGTTTCATGTCTTTAATCATGCCTATAGAGACACAACAAATAGGTATATCACGGTTATAATTCGCAGTTCCATCTAGTGGGTCAACTACCCAAAAAGTAGTTCCTAAATCCTCTGAAGACTCTCCGCTTTCTTCAGCTAAGATCTCATAATATGAGCTTTCATTAATTATTTTTTTAATCAAATTCTCAGAAGCTACATCTGCATCTAATTTAATATCTCTTGGGTCACTTGATGAGGTTTTATTTAATTCAATCTTATTTTTTTTTAGATATTTTCCAGACGATAACGCAGCTTTAATAGCTATGTTTATTTCTTTCTTTAAATCTATTTCAGGCATCTAACCTTTATATTGAACTTTATAAATCACATTATGTTTATCGTCAGAAACCAACAAAGAACCGTCACTCATCACAAAAGGTGCTGCAGGTCTTCCCCATGCAGTTTCATTTGATAGCCAACCAGTTATAAAATCCTCTTGATAGAGATAGTTACCGTTATCATCAAGCTTTACTAAAATCACTTTGTAGCCAGATTTCTTAGTTCTATTCCATGAACCATGAAGCGCAATAAATACACTATTATGATACTTTTCAGGAAATTCTTTACCGTCATAGAAAGCTATACCTAATGGAGCCACGTGAGCACCTAATTCAGCAATCGGATCAACAAACTCTCTATTAACAGAGGAGATCATATCTCCAAACTCTGGATCAATAACATCCTTAGCATGCTTATAAGGATAACCATAGAAACTTCCTTCTTCATTTACTACGTTTAGCTCACATGCTGGTGAATCATCACCAAGCCAATCTCTTCCATTATCTGAAAAATATAATTTCTTAGTTATTGGATGCCAATCAAACCCAACACTATTTCTAACACCATCTGCAATAGTTATTAATTTTCCATCTTCATATTTATGAATTGCTGCAAATCTTGGATCTTTTTGCTGGGGTTCTAGACAGATGTTGCATGGAACACCAACAGGAATATACAAATTACCATCAGGTCCAAAATCTATGTATTTTAGTCCATGCCATGTTTCAGATGGAAGATCATTCATGTATATTTTTTTATCTGGAAGTTCCTTTGAATCTGAATCTAACCAATTATCTATATTTTCAATAATCCAGATAGTATCCATTTCGGCAAAATATAAATCACCCCTAAAATAAACAACACCAGCAGGATTTTGTAGATTGTTTGCCACAATTCGCTTTTCAAAAATACCATCATATGTATCTATTAAAGCAACAACTTTACTACCTTTTTTTGAACCAACAATAATATGTCCACTCGAAGTCTCTGTCATTTGCCTTGGCGAATCTAAATCTTTTGCAAGTATGGATATCTCAAAGTTTTTAGGAACATTCAAAGTCTCGATGTTTTGAGCATTTATATAAAAAGTAATAGATAAAGCAATTGAAAGTAATGTAATTTTTTTAATCATAAATTGTTATACCTTTGTAATTAATTATAATGGGTGAGTTTATATTATAAGATAAATTTATGATAAATAACCTTGCAGTTTCAATTCTTCTTCTTGCATTTTTTGCTTCGGTTAGTTTCAATGGATTCTTTAGAAGCATTGCGAAAAAAAATAAATTACTCATAGATATTCCAGATAAGAGTAGGAAATTTCATTTTAGAGCAACTCCTTTAACTGGTGGCCTAGGAATATTCTTTGGAATCTTAGTATCTGGAATATTAATTAGTGGTCTCACAGATGCAAATTATTCTGTTGATTTAAGCAAAAAAGGATTTCTAGAAAGTTCACAACTTCAAGACAGACCTGTTTCAAAAAATTTCGAAGTTGGTAATAAGCAATATTCTCTTTCATTAAATAAAAAATCTAATGCGAAAATATCTGTTGAAATTCAATCAGATGAGGATTCAAATATTGTTGATATTGTTCCTATTGCTGAGGACAAATTTAAAGCAATATTGCCTAATGGAGACGAAAAAGTTTATTTTATCGATTCAGGAGATGTAATAGAAATCTCCAGTTCAAATCAAACTGTTGATATTTTCTCACCAAAAAATACTGACAACATAAATTTAAATAATTTTACAATTTCACTTTATATTTGTGCCCTATTCATAATGCTATTTATGGTTCTTGACGACTTTCATAAAATTAAACCAGTCATCAGATTGTGTTTCCAATTTCTAATAAGCGGCTTAATGATTGCTATGAGCGGAGAATACTTAGGCAATCTTGGTAATCTTTTTGGCACTGGGGAGATTGATCTAGGTATTTTTTCAATACCTTTTACAATACTTTGTGTTGTTGGAATAATGAATGCTTTCAACATGATTGATGGCTTAAATGGAATATGTGCTTCGCTTGCATTAATACCTATTGCATATGTGACATATTTGGGAAATTTTTCTTATGGTCTTTTAATACCTATAGGAGCGATCTTAGGATTTTTGGCTTATAACTTAGGATATCTTGGAAAAAAAAGAAGAGTTTTTCTTGGTGATAGTGGATCAAATATGCTTGGTTTTGCTGTTGCATTTATCTGTATTGAATATAGTCAAGATATCAATCACTTAAGTTATATAAATCCTGTAACTGCTCTTTGGCTTGTTTTTATTCCTCTTGTCGATTGTATTGCAGTTGTGTCAGTAAGATTAATAAATGGCATTACACCTTTCACGCCAGGCAGAGATCATCTCCACCACAGGTTATTAAATATGGATATTAAACCAAAAAAAATACTAATTATTTTTATTTTGTTAGCAGTTTTTCTTTCACTTATTGGATTCACTATCGAATTGTTTTATCCAAATAAAGAATATATATCATTTTTCACATTCTGTGCATTTGCTACATTTTATTTTTTAATTAGTAACAGTGGTAGATCAAAAAATGTTTAGTATTTTTAAAAAAAATCATCCTAAGAAAAGTGTTGAAAAAATAAATACTTCTTTTGAATTAGAACTTACGGCTGCAGTTTTAGCCTATGAAATAGCGAGGATTGATGGCGAAATAACTAGTGATGAGCTTGATGTCTTAATGGAAGAGATTATATTAATTGCGAAAAAGGTATCTAAGGATGAAAATGAAATATTAAAAATTATAGAAATCTATTCTAATGACAGTACCTCATTCTATGAATTTATTGAAGACATAAACAAATTTTATTCAAAAGATGAGAAACTCTCATTGCTTAGCTTCATGTGGAAGATTGCATATGCTGATGGAAGTTTGGAAGTAAATGAAGAAAAGCTCATACGAAGATTAGCAGATTTAATTAATATAAAAGATTTGGATGTATTAAAGCTAAAAGATAGGGCTAAAAATTAGAATTCAATATAACTTGCGTTTTCTTTTATAAAATCTTCTGAAACTTTCCTGTTACATGACTCCAACATGCTTTTTTGGGCACTTTCATATTGGTCGTCGCCAACATAAGTGTACATCTGAAGTAATACAACACATCTCTCAAGCTTACTTAGCCTTTCATCTTTAAATAATTGCTTTGACAAAGTCTCCAAAGTTAGTGACTCAGAGATCATTTTTAAATTTTTTCTTTTATCGATAACTAAATAATTTTTATTGCTGCCTTCAGACAGATACTTTTCCCATCTTACAGAATTGGTGGATTCTCCTGGATAGCCGTATTTTGCAAAATTTGTCCAAAATAGCATCATGTTTTTTGAGGTATATCTTTTTGAAAAACTAGGAGGATAGATTAGATCTGATAATGGATATCCACCTACCAAATCATAGCTTCCAGTAAGAATGGGGATTTCTGTTGCATGAGCAGCACCAATTAATTTTTTAAAATTAGCAATGATTAGCCGTCTATGATCATCCCAATCGTATCTGTAGGAAAATAATTCTTCATTGCCTGCAGCTGCTAGCGAAAGTAATGGATCATCAACACCTCTAATTTTCCAAGAAGAACTTCTATAAAAATTAAATGCTTCAAACGAATGCTCTTTCTCAATAACTACTTTAGGAATTTGTAATATTGAACCTATAATTGAGTAATCTATATTCACGAAATACTTTGCAGTTGATAGCCACAGCTTTACTTCGTCCCTATTTGAACCTGCTATAGTTGGAACAATATTTAAATGTTCTTTTTTTGAAAGCGCCTCTTTTAAACCTATCTTAGGAATAACTATTCCATCATTAGTAAGTAAAGGTAATTCATCATATGAATCCCTGTTTGAATATATTTTAAAAAAATCTTTTGAAGACAATGACAAAAGTATTTTTCTCTGTTCTTTAAGAAGTGTATTGTTAATTGGAAATTCGTCTAAAATATATTTTTCAGTTAAATGGTTAACAACATTTTGAGAAGAAAATTTAGAAGTTGAAGATTTATTTATCGGATTATATGCATCCCTTGGTGATATTGAGGTTGTATATCCCGACATAGATATTGCTTTATGAAAAAGTCCTTTTGCTTTGTTGCTTACCAGTAATGAGAGAACATTATGTCCTCCTGCAGATTCTCCAAAGATAGTCACATTTTCCGGATTACCGCCAAAGTTGCTAATGTTTTTGTTTACCCATTTCAATGCCATAATTATGTCCAAGGTTCCAAAATTAGAAGTTTTATCTTCACCATCTTGGAAACTCTGAATAGCAGGATGAGTAAACCATCCAAATGGACCAAGTCTATAATTAATTCTTACAAGAATCACATCATGCCTAGATACTAATTTAGAGAAATCATACAAATCTTTTAGACCAGAGGTATTACCCCCTCCATGAATCCAAAACATTACTGGCAAATTTTTATGATTGTTTTTTCTTGGAACGAATATATCTAAATATAAACAATCTTCATTTCCTACAAAAAAATCCTCTCCATCTGCACCTCCAAGATTAGAAGGTCTTTGTATACAGAAATTACTATCTTGTGGATAGATCTCAGTTTTTTTTAAAATTTCTTTAGGAGCCCTCCACCTTAAATTACCAATTGGTGGTTCTGCATAAGGTATGTCTTCATAAAGTATGACACCTTTTCTAGCCGTACCTGAAACATCACCACTTGAAGTTGTAATAACATTTGAGGCAAAAACTAATGAAACATAAAAAATATTTAATGTAACTAAAAATAATACTCTCATAATTTCATATATTAAAATAAATGCGCTAGATTATATATAATTTCGGGATGTAGCGCAGTCTGGTAGCGCACTACACTGGGGGTGTAGTGGTCGTCGGTTCAAATCCGGCCATCCCGACCAGAAAAAAATTACAAAAATTTGTATGAAATCATCTTTTTATCAAATATAATCCATATTCAATGTTTAATGCAATCTTTACTAAAAGTGTTATATTTAAACATATTTATTGTCATTAACAACAAATATATGGTTTAATTAACATTTGTTAGAGGAGTTTATAGGGAAAATATGGCTAAATTTATAAAATCAAAGTTTAAAGTTTTATGGGGAACTATTTTTAGTTTCTTTTATGGTTTTTTTGCTACTGATGTAGTTGCACAGGAAGCTGATGCCGATAATGATTCTGCTGAGGAAACTTCATCAGAAACGAATACAAATCTGGATCCAGGTGCTATTGCTGCTGCTGTGGCTGCAGCTGCTGCGTTACTTGCTGCAACTGACGATGGTGATGGTGCTGAAGCACCAGCTCCTGCTCCGACTCCAGTTCCACCTCCTGCACCTACACCGGCTCCAACACCAGCGCCTACACCAGCTCCGACACCGGCTCCGACACCAGCGCCTACACCGGCTCCGACACCAGCGCCTACACCAGCGCCTACACCAGCGCCTACACCAGCGCCTACACCGGCTCCTGTTACTACTACTTCTACTACAGTACCTTTAACAACGACTACTACAACAGTTCCTTTAACAACGACTACTACAACAGTTCCTTTAACAACTACGACAACTACAAGTAGCTCTACTTCAACTGTTCCTGAAACAAGCACAACGACAACAAGTAGTACTACAACAAGTAGTACTACAACTTCTAGTTCTTCAACAACTAGTAGTGGTGGTGGCAGTTAAGCAGCTAAATAGCTAACTAAAAAAGGCAGCATTAAGCTGCTTTTTTTATTTGTAAAATATTACGTAAGGTTTTTCTAAAAGATTAAAAGTCTGTTTGCTTTTTATTACAGCTCCACTCTCATTAAGCCAATAATAGTTCGTAAACTCTCTTTTAATACTTTGAATATATACTCTCTCTTTAATCAAATTAGTTTTTAATGAGTTTTCAGCATCTAATTTTAAAAGTCTGTTACCTTCAAGTGTAAAACTTGAGGTAAAGTCTAATGGACCTGAATTTGGATAATAATATTTAATAGACCCAATATAACTATTACCATTTTTATAGAAATTAACTTTATCTTTGTCAAAAATTTCTGACATAAAATCCATATTATTACTATATTTCTCTATTACTTTTCCATTGAATGTTACTAAAATATCTCCATAATTTTCTGATTTCCATATTAAATTATTCTTCTTATCAAGACTCATAAATTTATACTCATCAACTTCGCTACCATTATTAACAATTAGAGTATCAGTAGGAATTTTAGAAATTTTGGATTTGTTTTCGTTGAGCAAATTAAATTTCTCAAAATTTTGACATGATGATATCAGGATTAACAGAATAAATTTAATCAAGAAATTCATTTGAACCCTCCAAAATTTTAGTCTTTGTTAAGTCTTGATATATTGAAATAAGGTCGTTACTATTTATCAATTTTTGACCTCCATCTCTAGTGAGAGGTTTATATGCAAAAGGGAAAGTATTTTTAGAGTATTTGCTTTGAAAAAGATCAAAAGGAATTTCAAAATAAAAACCCTTATCAAAGCTACCTTCACCAAAAAGCTCAGCTGGGACATCAGTTAAGGTAAAATAAAAACCTGCTTCAAATCCATTATTAGACTTTCTTGATAAATCAAATGTGAAACCACTATCCTTAGCCAAATATCTTCCATAACTAGTTTTAAAAGTGATGCCAGAATTTTCAAAGTAGTATGCAAAATTAATGTGGCCAGTCTGAACTCTATAGTCCAATAATTCAAATTTTTGTTCAAAAGTTCTCCTTTTGACATCATATATTTCAAAACCTACTAAAAAATTTTTTTCAAATGGTTTATATAAATACTCTAATCCATAACCCGCATACATCATCTCAAATATTCCTCCACTTAACTTAAAGAACATTTCAGGCTTTGGATTCCAGAAATAATCAAATTTTGCGCTAGTTATGTAATTGTCAGTTGCTTGAAGGTAAGAGATAATTTCAGTTCTGACATGAGGTAAGTCTGAAGCAGGTCTAGGATTTTTCTCATCAAAATCATCATCAAAAGAATGTCCAAGATTTAAATTTAAGATCAAGCTTCTTGATAACTGTATTTCTGACTGAAATGACAGACCCAAACCTTCATAAATAAATCTCTCAGGCGAGCCAACATGCGTTCTAAAATCAGGTTCAATGCTATTGAAAAATACTGGGAATTTAACTAGTGGTTGAAATTCATGATTTATGTAGTCTTCATTAGAAGATGGGTCATTAATTATAATTCTTTGTTTAATTACAGATCCCGGTAATTTATTAGGAACATTAATATCGTTAGCATCGTAGTTTACTTTGTATACTTCTTGACCAAGCAAAATACCTGAAACTGATATTTGGTTCAATTGAATACTTGAGAGTTTTGCTGTTTGTTTTGCATAATAAGCAGCTCTGGATGATGCAACTATGGCATTATTAAAATTATCGTCATCAATCGAAATATTTAAATGACCCTTTTTTAAGTCTGCGGTTTGAAGAAATAGCTTATCTTTATTAAGATTATATAAAAGATTATTATAAAATTCTTTTTTCATGTCAGGATCTTCATAGCGCTTTTCAACAATCGGCTTAAAGTTTTTTTTCCTTTTTGATTTTTTAAAAGTTTTACCAACAACAAAAGATACATTTATAGAATTACCTTTAATAAAAGAAATTTCACTTGTAATAAAATCATTAATTGGATAGCTAAATCCAAAATTTATATCGGATTCTTTTTTTCTTAAAATTGGAGAGGAATCACTCCGGAAATTTGCTGAAAAATCGAAGTAATCAAATGGGTCTCTTTCAATCTTAAATTTTAAACCTCTCGCTCTAGGTATAAATGCTTCGATACCTCCAAATAATCCAATGTCACCACGAAACCATTGATTAAATGAAGGTCTTCCAACTTCCCATATATCTAGATTTGGATTTGGCCTATTTTCAAGTTGAGAAATTATTTTTGAAAATGGATTTTTATATGATTTATCAGTTGCATATTTGCCCCAACCTAGTCCAAGACTTAATTTAAACCAATCAAAATCATATGTTCCTGCAATATATTCACGAGAAAAAAATCCTGTGCCAGCAAAGTCATCCAGCCCCAGGGCTATATTATCAGGTAGATATCTTACACCTGGTTTATAGTTTATCTTCACATTAAAACCTTTATCCAAATACTTTCCTTTTAGTCCACCCCATATAAAATCACGCGGTTGATAGTAGAAATAAGATGCCTCCATCCAATCAAAAGGTGAAACAGTTAGAGTTGCGAATTTATAAATATCATTTTTATTTAAAACAAAATAAACACCGTTCTCACCTTTAGTTTCAGCAGAAGGAGTTTGTATTAAACCAGTTTGTCCAAATGAATTATATGTCGCAGACCTATCATCATATATATAATCTAAATAGCTTGCTTCAGATAAAATAGAAAAAGAAAATAATCCAATAAGGATATTTTTCATTATTTAATTGTTTGTTATTGTATTTAATGATGCTAGTGATACAGCAATACTACTTACTACTGGAGCAACTACCGCTGCGTAGCTAATTCCTTGAGGTTCAAAGTCCCTTTCAACAAATATCACAGAGCCAGGATAGATCTCTGTTTTGTTAGATCTTAAAGATAATCCAAAATTAATTTTCTTTGAAATCCCATTTGGTTGCACCAAGACTGCGTAACCTTCATCTCCAAGTTGATCAATACCACCGGCTTGTTGAATATAGTAATTAACAGATTTATTATCTCTGTAAGGGAAAGATCCACTTGACTCGACTTCACCTATTACCAATACGCTATTTGTAATTTCAGGTATAAATATTTTGTCGTCTGCTTTCATTAAAATATTGTCTTTTGGCATAGATTGTAAACGGTTAAGATTAAACTCAGTAATCACTCTTCCGTCAGGTTTATAATTTTTTAACTGATCAAGCATAAAAATCATAGACTCTGACGTGCCCATGCCACCACCAGTCTGACCAGAGCCTATGCTTTGAGCAGTGACAACTGATGTAACAAGTTTTTTAATAAGTGACCTATATTCTGCTTCAACTTGTTTGGCTTGAATCTCTTTTACATCTTCTCTTGATAAAATCCCACCAAAAGGATATGCATTTTTTTTATACCCTCCCGCTCTATTTATTAAGTCAGTTAAAGTCTCATCTTCTGTAATTTTATAGATACCTGGCCTTTTTACAGCACCTTCAATAGATACTGTTTTAATGACATTTTGCTCGATATGGATGCTGTCATACATTTCAAGGTTTATTTCATTTAGATCATTTTGTGTTAATCCATTTCCATTATCTATATCATTTAGGATTGATTCATAATATATCTTTTCTTTATTAGAGTTATATGAAAATCCATTTGAAAATCTTATTAAATCATTAAAGTTCTCATCAGGTAAAAGCTCGTAAAGACCCGGTCTATTTACACCTCCAGAAACTCTTATTAAATTAAATGCCTGGTTAACATATAACACATCTCCAGATCTTAGTCTGAAGTTATAATCTTGATCTCCAAATATAAAAGCTTTGTATACATCAATAGACTTAACAATTGAGCCATCTCTTTTTACATCAATTTTCCTGTATGATCCCTTTTCTGATATTCCTCCAGACATTACTATTGCATGAAGTGGATTAGAGCCTCCAGACAATGTATAAATACCAGGAGAGTAAGACTCTCCAGTTACAAGAATCTGAATATCTCTCAGTTCAGCAAGAGAAACGTAAGTTTCCGAACCTATTAATTTTTCAGCAATTTTTGAAGATATAATTTTTTTGGCTTCTGATAATCTCATTCCACCAATATAAATCTTTCCAACGGATGGTATAAATATGGAGCCATCTCTCATAATTTCCAATTCATTTTCACTTTCAGATGCACCGACAATATCAACATTTAAGAAGTCGCCGTAATCTAAAATATAATTTGGATCATAATTTGCTTCATTAATTGGACTAAAGGTGGATTGCAACGTTTTGAAAAATTCAGAGCCAAATCTTAATTCAATATTCTCATTTTCTTTTGATTTTTCATCCAAATATTTTTGAAAATCTCTTACAGTTTGAGACTTACGTAGTTTTGTAGATGGTCTATAGTTTTCTTCCATAACCTCTTCTTTTGCTGCAGACATTTCTGACAAAACATCATTTTTAATTGAGTCGGGAAGACTATTCAAAAATTCAGAATCTAATTCGTCTTGTTTAAAATCTTGTGAATGGCTTGATAGGGAAACTAGCAAGAGTGTTAAAAAAATATACCTATTACTTTTCAATTTAATATTTCCTTTGCTTTGTTATGAGCCCTAAATTTAACTTTATTTCTTTTTGTTATTATATATGATTTAAGCGTTTTTGGGTTTCTGCCAACTCTTTGAGGTGATGAATGAATTTCAAAAGTTCCGAAATGTAAAATTTTAACTTTTTTATTTTTAACGTTTTCTTTTATACAGTTAACAAATGAATCCAAAAATATTTTTGATTCTAATGTATTTATTCCAAGACTTTTTGAAATTTCTTTAGCTATGTCTTTTTTTGTTTTGCTCAAAATTAAATATTATTTATTCCTGGGATACTTACACCATCAAAACTAAACGCAATATCAGTTATCTTTTTCATTGATGGTTCAATATCTTCAATTGTAAGTGTTTTGACTTTTGATTGAAATATAAACCTAAATCCTAACTTAATATCTCTTGTTTTAGGATTTAAAAAATAATCAAATACAAAAGTTTCTTTTAAATTATCGGTCTCAAGATTTAAAATCTTGTTTTCTAAATCTTTAAGTATGCTTGGATCTCTAAACATTAAAGATAGATCTCTTGAAATAAAGGGATACTCTGAAATCGGCTCATATTTATTACAGGACATAAAATCAAGGAAAGTTTCATCTTCTTTAAAGTCTATTCCATTAAATAACTTTAAATCTAATTCAATCATATAAATTTTACTTTTGTTTTTTGTTGAGATTATTGAGCGATCCACTTCAATTATTTTAGTCATTTCAACATTTAAGGAGCATTTAAGAAAAATATTATGCAAATATGCTTGATCCATTATTTTTGAAAAACTTTTATAGTCCTTTCCAGCTCTTCCGGTAACAAGTACTCCAAGTTTTTTTTCTGTGACATATTCACTTTTTTTATTATAAATGTTTGCAACCTCGAACAATTTAATTGAATCTTTTTGTCTTCGCTCGTTATAGATTAAGTTCTCTATAAGGGAATCTCTTAAATTATCTCTTATGAATGGCTTATTTGAATCTATTGGATTGTCCACTTTTATGTTCGATTTACTTTTTGAAAATGGTTGATTAATAACTTCATTAAATCCCATTTTTGAGAGGTATGTTCTTAGTGAATTCTCAACATCAGGTTCATTTAATGCACTTCTTTTTATATCTATTGAACAACTTGAGATATTGTCATAACCAATTAATCTTGCTATCTCTTCTGCAATGTCGTTACAGTTTTCGATATCATTTCTGTAACTTGGTACCTCGACAATATCTTTCTCTACAATAAAACCTAAGCTAGTAAGATACTTTTCAAAATCCTCTTTATTTATTTTATGTCCTAATATCGAGGTTACCTTTATATCATCAACTTTCAGTTTTTTTTGTTCAAAGTTATTCTCATTGAAAGATAATAATCCCATGTTCTTTATAGATGAATGCTCACATACAATTGATATAAATCTTCTTAATACATTTTCTTGATTTAGAGGATCCACGCCTCTCTCAAACTTATATGCTGCATCTGAAAGCAGGCCGTATTCCAAAGATTTTCCAATTATAGCTTCTGGCAAAAAATAAGCGCATTCCACCAGGACTTTTGTTGTATTTGTTGAGCACGAAACTTCATTGCCGCCCATGATACCTGCTAAATTAATAATGTTTCCATTAGAAATAAATACTAAATTTTCGCCTTTAAGATTTATTTTTTGTCCTGTAACTGTCTCAAATGTCTCATTTATATCTTTTACCTCTAATGTTAGAGTTGAACTCATTTTTTCCATGTCATAACAATGAATTGGTTGGCCTAATTCATATGATAAGTAATTTGATAGATCTGAAAAAAAATTATTTTTTTTGTTTTCTAAATCAGTAAAAAATGATTCCAAATAATCTTGATATAAGTCAATTTTGCCTTCAATTTCAAGAAGTAAAAATGAGATATGTGGACAATGATTCTTGGCATTATTTATAAACTTAAAATCAAAAACATTAATTGGTTTTTTATAAATATCTATTTCAGAATTTTTTGAATAAAAAAAATTTAAGTCTCTTGCTAAACCATTTAAAGACAAACAATCACCTCTATTTGGAGTGAAGTCAATATCAATAATCTCATTATTTAATATTTCGTTTTCATGACCTAGTTGAAAAAGGGTTTCAGAAATATCTTCAATAGCTGGATCTTTAATAAGAAAATCTTTTAAATGTTTATAAGATATTTTCATTTAAACTGCTCTAGAAAGTCTAAATTAGATTTATAAAATTCTCTTATATCTTTGACACCATATTTAAGCATAGCTATTCTTTCTACCCCTAGACCAAATGCAAAACCACTATATTTATTTGAGTCGATGTTACAGTTTTCTAAAACAATAGGATTAACAATTCCACATCCTAATATTTCAAGCCACTTATCATCTTTTGACAAAATGTCCACTTCTGCAGATGGTTCTGTAAAAGGAAAATAAGATGGTCTGAATCTAACATCAGTATTATTGCCAAAAATATTAAAGACAATCTTATGTATTAAATCTTTAAGATTAGCGAAGGTAACTTGGTTACTTACATGTATACCCTCTATCTGATGAAACATTGGTAGATGTGTTGCATCGTCATCCTTTCTGTAAACTTTTCCACTTGAAATAAAACTTAATGGTGGTTTTGTATCTAACATTGCTCTTATTTGAACTGGTGATGTATGCGTACGAAGACATTGATCTTTTTGATTAATATAGAAGGTATCATGCATTTGTCTGGCTGGATGAGACTCTTTAATATTTAACATATCAAAATTATATAATTCAGATTCTATTTCAGGACCACTTATTGATTTAAAGCCCTCTGAAGTTAAGAATTTTAGAATCGAATTTTTAATTTGATTTATTGGATGAATAGATCCAATATTATTTATTAAGTTTGGTTCAATATCTTTAGAAATTCTGTCTGACGACATTGTAAAATTTTAGTCTACAGCTGTTTTAACAACCTTTTCAAAAGTTGTTTTATCGGAAATAGCTATCTCTGATAGTAATTTTCTATTGAGTTTAATATTATTTTTGTTTAATCCATAGATTAGATCAGAATACGAGACTCCAAGTTCCTTAGACCCTGCGTTTATTCTTGAAATCCATAAAGACCTGAAGAGCCTTTTTTTATTTTTTCTATCTCTAAATGCATACTGGAGGGATTTTATATTTGATTGTTTTGCAGTTTTAAATAACCTACTCCTGGCACCATACTGACCTTTAGTAAAGCTTAAGACTTTCTTGTGTCTTTTTTTTGCAGTTTTTGATTTTGTTACTCTAGGCATGATCTATTTTATTAAATTTTTTACCATTTTTAGATTAGTTTTATTAAGGTTACCTGTTCCTCTGTTATGTCTTTTTCTCTTAGTTGATTGTTTCGTGAGAATATGATTTCTATTAGCTCCTCTATTTTTTACAGAGCTACCTGTTTTTTTAAATCTTTTAGAAGCTCCAGAATGTGTTTTTAATTTATATCCCATATTATCAAATTATTTAAATTAAATTTTATTTTTTAAATGGTGCTAATACCATGAGCAGCTGCCTTCCCTCTAAAGAAGGCTCTTGCTCTACTTGAGCAATATCAGAAAGTTCTTTTTTTAGCTTTTCAAGCAACTCTAAACCCATATCACTATTTAAAATTTCTCTTCCTCTAAATCGGACCGTTATTTTAGTCTTATCTCCATCAAGAATAAAGCTTTTTATTTTTTTTAATTTTATATTGAAATCGCCAGTATCTGTTGATGGTCTAAATTTTATTTCTTTTGTTCCAGTTTTTTTTGCTTTTGATTTAGATGCAGTATGCCTTTTTTTCTTTTCAAACAAATGTTTCCCGTAATCCATTAGCTTACAAACAATTGGAGAGGAAGTATTGTTTGACACTTGAACTAAGTCTAACTTTAATTTTTGTGAAATTTGTATTGCCTCGTCTATTGGAATAAGGCCAGCTTTTTCTCCATCACTCATTATAAGCATGACCTCTTTAGCCTTAATACTTTCATTTATAGGAGTTTTCTTTATCAAGTTTTTAATAAGAATACCTTAGTTAAATATTTAAAATTAAGGGGATTAAACTTGTATGTATGTGGATAATATTGATTGTCGTCATATTTTATAAAGTGATTTTAAATTAAAATTAAAATTTAACAAGTTATTAATGTCCCCCACCTTTAAATATCACTAAAATACCTCTCCATATGATCTTTAAATCTAAAAACAAAAGTTTCAAAGATGATTTATTTAGGTACTCATCAACATACTTGTATTCATATATTGGATTTCCCATTTCAGGTGTGCCTTTATTAATATGGCCAAGTCCAAGCAATCCCCCCCTTAATAATTTTCTTGTAACATTACCTTGTTTAAGATCTCTTTCATAATGAAGAACAGATAATGGCCTTGGGCCTACTATGCTCATATCGCCAATAAGAACACTATAAAACTGAGGTAATTCATCTAAATAAAATTTTTTTACAAAAGATCCTGTAATTGTTCTACTTTCATCACTCCACTCTGCTGAATATGCTAACCAGTCATGATTTTGTGCACCAACTGGATCAATATATTTTTCTTTTATGAGTCTTATTTTATATTTTGGTATTTTCTTTCCTGCGCTTACTGCAAAGTAATAAAAAAACATTGGTCCTTTGTTTTCTGATATTAACAATCCCTCAATTACGTATGCTATTTTAAGCATCATAAGAATAGGTGATGCAATTATTAACATTACGGAAGCTACTACTTTATCAAAAAATAATTTAAAAAATCTTGGTGGCAATTCTTCAGTTAGTTCAAAGATATATGCATATCTTGACTTTATTTCCTCTGATGGCGGTTTGTAAGGAAAAGCTTGAATTGGTTCAACATTTTTGTTCATATTACCATTCCTCCGGATAGTCTTTTTTCCAGTCTTCAAAAGCTTCTATTAATGAATATCTATATCTATAGCCATCTTTTTCCAGCTCTTTTGGCAGAATATTGTTTGACCTTACTAACTTTTTTATTCTCACAGCACTAAATGGGTGGTTAATACCAAAAGGTTTGGCAAAAATATCAATTACATGGCTAGCAATTAATAAAAAATAATATGGGACACTTGGAACTAATTTTTTAGTCTGAGTAACATATTTTATTGCTTTTACATATTCCTCAATAGAAGGACCAGGATTCATGGACAAATTATGCAAGGAATAATTCTTTTTTAAGAGAATATTTTTTTCATGTATCCACCATATTGCATTACAAAGTTCTTTTACATAAATACCTGCTTTCCTAGTTTTTTTATTGCCCATATAAAAAAAATAACCTTTTTTTACTGCCTTAATCATTCTTGAAACATTTCCTCCTTCTTCAGGACCAAAAACGACTCCAGGTCTAACGATTAAAATATTGTTCATTACATTTTTTGTTTGCCAGATCTCATGAATTTTTTCTGCCACAAGTTTGGATCCACCATATGGTGAATTTGGATTAGTTAAAGATTTCTCATCTCTTTCATTCTCGCTTAATCCATAAGGCGCAATTGAGCTTGTAAATATAAGGTCATTACATTTTTCATTTTCGGCAAATGCACAAATATTTTCAGCTCCTTTAATATTTGTCTCATAATACTCATACCCTTCATGGCCTGGCTCTCTGTGAATTGCTGCAAAATTACAAATTAAATCAGGAGAAGATAATACATTTATTTTGTTAATTGGTTTTCTTACATCATGGATGAGGTATTCAACTTTCTCTGAGTTCATTTTAAGTCCTTGTCTGGGCATGGATATATCAACTAGAATGATTTTTTTGTATAGATTATTTTCTAGAATATATTTAGCAAAATGGTATCCAATAAAACCAGATCCCCCAAAAATTATAACTTTTTCTTTCATACACTCACTAAAAAGGTAATTATAACTCTATGGTTGAAGAGTCTTGCATAACCATTCGCCATCTACCCTCTCAAATAAATATCTTTCATTTAAACGAAAGCCGCTTCCCTTCCATATCTCAAAATTATCATATGAAAATTTAAATCCGCCCCAATAATTTGGTCTCTCAATGTCCTTATTTTGATTATTTTCTAAAAATGTATCATAAGATTCAATGATCTTTTCATAACTTTCAATTTCTTGTGATTGTTTAGAAATTATTGCAGCGATGTTTTTTTCGAATGATCTACCCTTAAAATGCTGATCAGAAAATTCTTCTGAAGTTTTTGATATTATTCCACGCATTCTTATTTGAATATTTATTTTCTTCCAATAAAAAACAAGGCATGCATTATTATTTAAATTAATTTGCATTGATTTTGTACTGTTATAATTACTAAAAAAAATTAAGTCGTTATTCTCAATATATTTAATATTTACAAATCTAGTATCTGGAGAGTTATTTTTGGATATAGTAGAAACAGCACAGGCATCAGCATTCAATTCACCACTTTCTTGAGCAAGATTAAAATACTCATATATTGTTTTTGTATTATCATTAATCTCGCCCAGCAATTTAATCATCTTTTATTTATAAAGTTTAATTTTATCTCCAGATGGTTTAAATGGACCTTGTTTAATTTCGAGAAATCTACAATCTTCTCCAATTTCAAATCCATGAATACCACCAGACAGCAAAATCAAATCACCTGATTCAAGACGATAAGATTGATCAATTTCTTCATTCTCAGGGTTCTGATAAAAATTTACAATCAAGACCCCCTCCTGAACATACAACACCTCTGCAGTAGTACTAAGAACTCTTTCATTCTGTAGGTGCATGTGGGGTTGAATTTTTTCGTTTTTCATCATTTTAAAAGCAGCAACCTGCAGCTGATCATCATCTTGAGTGAAAAAATTAATTCTTTCTTCAGTTTTAATATTTTTTATCAAAGTTGCAACTTTTTGATTATTTACCTCAATATTTATGATCATAATTTTTTTTCTAAATATTGGTCAATTAATTTAGCTATTTGATTAATCTCATCATCAGTAATACCAATATATGTAGGTAAATAAATTCCCGATGCACAAATCTGTTCAGAAATTTTGAGGCTTCCCTCAACTCTATGATTAAATTTTTTTAAAAATGGTTGTATATTCATAGGTGCAAAAAATCTTCTACATTGAATACCGTTATTGTTTAAAAACAACTCTAAATTGTCGCGTAAATTAATCTTATCAGGTGGGAGTTGAAATGTTGTTACCCAATTCACAGTTTTAACATTTTCTTTTTCCATTTGAAACCAAGTTTTATACTTACCTAATTTTTCTTTATATTTATCAAGAATTTTTTGTCTTTCATAAATTATTTTATCTATTTCTTCAAGGTGTGAAAACGCGATTGCACAATGAAGATCTGACATTCTATAGTTATATCCTGGATCTTGGTGAATAAAAGTTTTTATTGGACCTGCATTAAAAGTTTGATTTTTAAAGTATTCGACCTTTTCAAAGAGTTCCTCATTTGAGGTGGTTAAAATGCCTCCTTCTCCAGAAGCAATAATCTTATTTGCATAAAAACTAAAACTACCTATGTCACCTATGCTACCAACAACATCATTCCCGTCTTTAGCGCCATGTGCCTCAGCACAATCTTCAATAATAAAAATATGATTTTCTTTACATATTTCTTTTATCTCATTGACATTTGATGGTACACCATATAGATGTGGAACTATTATTGCTTTTGTTTTCTTAGAAATTGCTCTTTTTAATTGATCGATATCAATATCCCATTCACTATTAACATCTATAAATACTGGAGAAGCATTGGTATAGCAGACTGCAAACAATGCATAAGGTCCATTAAAATTTGGAACAATAACTTCATCACCTTCTTTGACGTTGCAAGCTAACAATGCCAAATGTAGGGCAACTGTTCCATTTGAACAAGTAGAAGAAAAGCTTGTGCCTACAAAATTCGAGAATTTTTCACATAATTTTTTGTCATATTTTCCAAATGCAGAAATCCAATTTCTATCGATACAATCATCAACATATTTTTTTTGATTTTTTGCAATGTAAGGAATAGAAACAGGAATCATATTTGTAATTTATAGACTTGGATGATTTATGAGTTTTTTAGTCCAGTCTAAATCTTTATTATTATTAAAAAGCGCTGTAGACATTTCATCTAATTTTTCCTTATCAGACATGATTTTAATCATAAGCTCAGCTAACTCCTCAGATGAAATTGTTTCTGTAATGTATCCATTTTTAGAAACATCAATATATGATAAATCAATTCCTTCATCGGAGCCAATAGCTAACACAGGAAGCCCTGCAGCAAAAAGTTCATTGATTGTGACATTTCCTGAGCCGCCTGCAACGGTCGTTAATACACCAACTTTACTCTGCATAAGAATATGTGCAATGTCCTCATATTTGTCAACAAAACCATGCATAATCACATTATTGGATAAATTTAATCTTTTAATCAAACGCATCAGATCATCTTTCTCAGGACCATCTCCAACAATGGCAACTTTGACATCTTTATGATGTGTTTTTTTGATATACAAACTTGTCGCATAAATAAGCAAATCAACTCTTTTATGATCTTTAAGTCTGCCCAGTGATACGAAATCATACTTTTTAATATTATTATTTATTTGAAAAAACTTAGTATCTACCCCATTCTCTACAACTGAAACACTAGCATTAGAATTAACTTCTAAAAGCAACTTTTTTTCTTCCTCACAATCAACAACAAAATTTACAAAACGACCTGTCGAAAGAATTAATCTCTCTATGAAAGCGCCCAGTCTCCCTAAGAATCCTCGTTTCAGCCACTGAGCTTGAAGTGTCTCCCACCACTCTATATATATTTTTTTGTTTAACAAAAGGCCTATTATTACCAATGGAATTATATGAAGAAGTGGCCATTGTCCAATAACCCATATTTTAGTTCTGAAATATTTTGGCAAAGAAATAAGACAATTTATTAAATAAAGAATCGGTTCTGATGCATTTCTTTTTCCATCATCATCATAAAATTGTGGTTTTTTTAAAGATCCAACAAACTTTATACCATTGAAGTTATGAAAATCTGTATCATTCCAAAATTTAAATGAAACCCAAAGCACTTCTTTGGATTTTTCGTTAGCAAGCAACCCTAGTTCATACAACCTTTTTTGGGCGCCTCCAGACTGAGTAGGATAATCAGCATCGTAAAAAATACAATAAGATTTATCATGAATCATCTGCTTTCCTTATAAAAAATAGATAGAAGGTATCCATATATACTAAATATTAGATATGCGGGAATTAACCCTAAAAAATTGTTACCAAACATAGATGCGCATAATAGCAGAATGAATGAATAATATGTGTATTTAATAATAATATAATCATCAGTATTGTTAGACTTAAACAAGAATAAATTTAGTTTTTTAAAAAGATTTAAGACCAAGATTGCCAGCAATATAAATCCAACTAATCCCGTTTCTGCAATGACATTTAAAAATAAATTATGTGCATGTTGATCAGTATGTTTTTGAAAATTTCCAATGTTAACTCTTATCAAAAAGGACTCCAAATATTCTGGAGATTCAAATGTCTGTCTTTCGTCTGCAGAAATTTCTGGGAAAGTTAATAAAACTAAAGGATCATCATCATATCTTGTTGCGCCAACTCCTATAATTGGACTCTCAATAAAATCATTAATAGCTATTGCCCATAAAATAAATCTTATGGATACATTAACTTCTGCAGTTGATTCAGTCCAATCCATATTAATGTCTTCAAGATCAATACTTTGAACTTGTTTACTTACAGAGAAACCACCGTATAGAACAGCAAATGAAACAATCATTATTATCATATTTTTATAAAATAATTTTTTGAAGTAGTCTTTGTAAAAAAATATTGCAAAAACAAATAATATACTCACAGTATATGCACGAGACTTTGAAAGAAATAACAGAGCAAGTAAAAAAATAATAAGTGATACAAGAAAAAATACCTTTTTGATTTTGATGTTTTTATTGAACACAATTACAGATAAAAGAAGAATAATTGTTGTTCCAATCCATCCTCCAAATGCTGTATGAGATGAGTATAAACCAGTATATAAAACTGACCAGTCATCATTATAACTTTCCCACATGTTTGAACTATATGGGTACAAATCATATAAAGGTATCTCAAGACTAAGATATATAAATGAGACAAATAAAAAAATTAAATTCATTAAAATTAAGATATAAAAACAATTCACTATCGCTTTTGAAGTTAACTTTCCATAATTTAACTGTGATAAAAAGAAACAATTTGATATAGGAATAAAGAACTTCAACTCTCTTCGGTATATTTCAGGGTCAAATATTTCAACTCCTATTACAAAGGAGTATGAAAGATAAAATATACAAAAAATAAAAAAAATACTAAGCGAAGAATCTAGCTTAACTATTTTTTTCCTAAAGAATGTATAGATAAATAAAATTAAATTGATTGTCCAGGATAGTAAGATCAATGGAAATATATTTATGGAAGCAGCGACTATTGAAATGATAAGTGCAGATGTTGATAAACGATTAATCATGTCTAACTTTCGTAATATATTTTTGTACTGCTATTGCATGGACTATAGGCATAAAAATTGAATATATTCCTAAGTCAAGGAAAAATGAGATGAGACAAATTAAAGTTAAGAGAATAATTATATATCTGTCATAGTACAAGTTTTCTATAAATCTCAAAAATAGTGAATATATATTTATCATAAAAATCATAAATAATAATGAAATAGCTTCCGATATAACTAAAAAATTTATCAAAGATATTATTGAACTAGCATCCTTATAAATAACTAATACTGAAAAGCATACAAAAAATATGATATATGAAATTGATGAAATAATAACTTTTCCCATAGGAACATAAAGCTCTCTCAAAATATTTGCAAAGGCAATAAATCCTAATAAATTTACAGCATATATAATATTTTCAATCTCTAAAATATCTGGAATCACGCCTCGAAAAAAATCTATAGATACAATATTTTCAAAATAAAAACTCAGTGGAATAACAAGAATAAAAATTAAAACTATAGCTCCCGAAATTGGATAATTCTTATCTTTACTATCGTGAACAGCAATTTTATTAAAATAACCAAAAGCCAATGAAGTTGACAAAGTTACAGCCAACATTATCACTAACGAAATCAATCTAAATTCTCCAGCAAGTGAAGAACTTGTTGCATAAAAAGTAAGTATTATTGGCAAAGAAAGATATAACCTTTGTATAAGATCATATCCAAAATATTCTTTCGAATGAAATATTAGAATTCTTTCAAATCTTAGCAATGTCTTGAAATTAAAAAATCTAAAATTAAAAATTTCTTTTCTCATCAAAAAAATTCCAGGTATCAAAAAAGATAAAGAGAAAATTAGAGGTAGAAACAATATATTTTTGTAAAAAAGAAAATAAAAATAAAGAAAAACTAAATAAATCAATCCTGCAGCCATATTATAGCTGACTACTTTTTGTGTTTCTCCTCTAGCAAGAAAAATCCAATCAAATGTGCTTTGATTGAACAAAATAATTATCAAAAAGAATAACAAGTATTCTGACTCTCTAAAGTTAAATATTGATAATATAAAATATGCTATTACAACAAATACAAACGCAAGTATAAATCTAGCTAGAACATAAAAAATTATTTTACTTTCGTTTATGGTTATTTTTTTTGCAATATGCTTCCATAAAGACATTCGAGTTCCCAAGCTCCCAAATGCTTCTAATATAAGCATTATTGAAAACAAAGCTGAATACAAACCGAAAGAACCTATACCAATTGAATTGGCAATCAATATTTGAGCCAAGAAGAAACAAGCTTGTCTAAAAAAATTTCCAAACGCAATGAATATTGCATTATAGCTTGTCATAAATTTTCTTATAAATTCTGAAGTCTGTATCTAGTAATTGCATCTGCTAAATCAGAAGAAATCATCTCAGATGCAAGTTCTTTGATACCAATTTTTGGTTCCCATCCAAGAAGATCTTTTGCAAGACTTGCATCACCTAATAATGTATTTACTTCAGACGGTCTAAAATATTCGTCACTTATACTAATTAAAACATCGCCTTTTTTTAAAAAGGGGTCAACATTCTTAAGTATATGATTATATTCTTTGACAACTCCAATCTCATCGACACCACTACCTCTCCATTCTATTTCAATTCCAAGCTCTTTTGAGCATAGCTCAACAAATTCTCTTATCGAGTATTGTTTATTAGTTGCGGCCACGAAATCTCTTGGTTCAGAATGTTGAAGTATGAGCCACATTAATTCTGTATACTCTTTTGCATGTCCCCAGTCACGCTTAGCGTCAAGATTGCCAAGTATTAATCTATCTTGAATACCACATACAATTCTGGACAACGCTTGCGTAATTTTTCTTGTTACAAACGTCTCTCCTCTTAAAGGTGACTCGTGATTAAACAAAATACCGTTGCAAGCAAACATACCAAAAGACTCCCTGTAATTAATGGTAATCCAGTATGCCATGAGCTTTCCTACAGCATATGGAGATTTAGGATAAAATGGAGTTTCTTCATTTTGAGCTTCCTTGTATATTCCTCCATATAATTCAGAAGTAGATGCTTGATAAAATTTAGTATTTGGATTTTTAGAGGATTTTATTATTTCCAATAATCTTAATGCTCCCAAACCATCCACATTACACGTGTATTCTGGTTGATTGAAAGAAACACCAACATGACTCTGTGCTGCTAAATTATATACCTCATCAAAATTATGTTGTTGAAAAAGTCGTGAAATTGACAACGAATCTGTTAAATCTGCATAATACAAAAATAACGATTTATTATTGATCTGAGGATCGTTTATTAAGTAATCAATTCTTGATGTATTAAAAGTTGATGATCTTCTTCTTAATCCGTGCACTTCATAGCCTTTGTCAATTAGAAGTTTAGTTAAATATGCACCATCTTGACCATTGACTCCTGTTATTAAGGCTTTTTTCATTCTTGGTTCTCCTCGTCAAATCTTAATGAAATTACCAAAGTAGAAATAATAAGCCAAAGCACAAACGAAACAAAAATCACCAAATAAACATTTGGAGATACTGGCTTTCCAACAATTGTTGGATTCTGAATGATTTGGGACGCAAAAGGTGCATCAGAAGATGACAAAGCAAATTTTTGATATTCAATATTAGCCATTTTGGTGAATGCGTTTGAGTTTATTGAGCTTAAATTTCCATTTGCAAGACTTGTTTCAAAATACTGTATTTTTTTAATAGATGCATCTCGAGTGTCTTGTTTTACGATATCTTCAGAAATGCTATATATGCTTTCCAATAGTTTTACAGCCATTGTTGGATTCTCGTGATCGATTGATAAAATAGTAAAATTACTTTTACTATCCTTCGATATTTTTAAAATCTTTTTTAATCTATCAGAAACAATATGCTCAGATTTATTGTTCATATATTTCATTCCAAAAATTGATTTTAAGAAATCAATAAAAAAAATATCTTCTTCAAATTTTTTTGTATTAACGTCGAATGTTTTTTTTGGAAAAAGTTCGTTTACTAAATTTGGATCTGAATTTATCAATATTTTTGAAACTTCAGTACTATTTATTAAATATAAAACTTTTTTGAATTGAGAATCTTCAGATCCACTGCCCAGATCTCCAAGGTCTATAGCGCCTCCCAGAGAGCCAAATGATGAAATAGCGCTTGAAACAACACTTTCAGCAGACGATACTCCATTTGTTTCTGGAATTATAACCATAAATGATTGATATTTTTTTTCTGCTAGAGACAAGTATGATATTGATATTACTAATATAAAAAGCGCTGTTGAAATCAATATTCTTCTAGAAAGCTTGATCAAATCAAACATATTCGACGAAATTTTTTTTCTCATTTTACTTATCTTTAATATCTAAGATTGAATTATACTCTGAAAGCATCTTTATTCCGTATAAATTCGATATATGCTCTCTCCATTGCAAATCAAAATCTTCTTCAAACTGTGTAAACAAAAAATTTTGTTTATAAAATTTATTTTTAAGGAATTGATATACTTTTACAGGAAAGACATGTTTCACATTTCTTGACACCAGTCGTACTAAATTAGTAATAAATGGATACTTTGAGTTTTTTGCACTAAAAGTTTCATAATCAACATTCTTTAAAGGTTGATTTATGCCAAATTTTAAAAAACACGTTCTTAATTGTTCAATAAGGGTGATCTCTGAATCAATATTGATTATACAAAATTTACAATCATCTAATTTGCCAGAAGTTTTTAAGAATTGTTCTAATTTTTCATAAAATGAATTATTGATGATATCAGGACAATTGGTAAGAATTTCTTTTTCACTACCTTTCTCCCCAATCTTTTTATAATGCTTTAATGCTGAAACAGCTCTTTGAATAGGATCACGAATACTGCATATAACATATGCGTCTTGAAATTCATTTTTAATGATCTCAGCAACCACATTTGATAGCCAATAATCATGAGAATATTCAATAAATATAGATCCTTTAGATAAGGTCTTAAGTTTGTTTATATTTGAAGTAATTTCTCTAGAGTCATTTTTATCAGTTAATAGAAGGTTAGTGTCTTTACCTCCAAGATCTTTACTCCACTCTTGTTTACTGAGAATGTTAAAAATTGATGTGGAGCCACATTTATCAATTCCAATATAAAAGATTATCACTGAACATTTTCCTCATCATAGTATCTCAGTCTTTCGATATCATCTTCAATTGTTTTCTCTCCATATTGAATTTCTATTATATGACAGGGCTCATCATATGGATTTATGATTTGATGCCAAGCTTCCTTGTTAATATGTAATCTGTTCTCTAATTCAAATGAAATTTCTTCAGCATCCTCAGGTAAGCCTTCGCTATAGTTGACAATACATTTACCTTTGCTGACGAACCAGATCTCACTTCGATAAAAATGTCTTTGAAAACTTAATCCCTTTTTTGGATAGACAATAAGCTCCTTTACCTTAACACCAGTGTCTCCTGTATCAGTAAATAGGTTGAAAAACTTACCCCATAATCTCTCCTCGCCATCATACTTCCAGTCTTTTAAAATCCAGCTTGATGAATTTTGTTTATTTTCTCCACCTGTTCCAAATTCAAAAGATATATCAGTTACATCCATTTCCGGTATGTTATCTTTTCCTCTATCCCCACCATTACAAAATACAATTTGATCATTTGGGTAATCTTTCTTAATATTTTCAAGAGCATTTTTACAACTTCCAAGCTCATCATTCTCAAAACCAATTACTTCATCTACCATTTTTAAATTCTCAATAACAATTTTTCTTTCATTAAATGGCATAAATTCCTTGCCTTTTTTATTCGCAAGCCACTCATCATCATTCAAAGCAACAATTAATTTGTCGCCTAGAGCTCTTGCATCAGATAAAAGTTGAATATGTCCTGAATGTATTGGATCAAAGCCACCACTAACAACAATAATTTTTTTCATGACTTAATTTTTATAACTCCTCTATAAATATAAAATTAAATTTCAAAAATCTGTATATTTTGTACACATTTATTACATTGTATATTAAGTATAACTCAATCTATATGGTGGTACCCGGAGCCGGACTTGAACCGGCACGAAGTTGCCTTCGAGGGATTTTAAGTCCCTTGTGTCTACCAATTCCACCACCCGGGCAGGATTGAAATAATAATCTATAATGTATCCTTAACTTTTTTCAAATCACTTTCAAGCATAATTGATATTAACTCATCAATATCAACACGTGGCTCAATATTTAATTTTGATTTTAATTTTGATATGTCGGCACATAACCTTCCAGTTGATACTGGCCTTTTAAATTCATCTGATGTTGTAACAAAATCATTCCAATCTAGGTCTAATTGTGAAAAAGCTTTATTAACAAAGTCTTCCACCTTTGTTAATTTACCTGTACCAATAATAAAATTGTCATTATGCTCAGATTCATTTATTGTCTTAGCAATTTCCATAAAATCTTTTGCATATCCCCAATCTACATAACCACTCAGATCGCCCAAAACAAGATTTCTTTGTACATTATTTTTAATCTTTGCAGCTGCCATGGTAACTTTTCGAGAAAGATATTCTTCTGGTCGTCTTGGTGATTCATGATTATATAAAATACCAGTAGATATATTCATATCATAAGACTTCCTGTAAAAGTTACATAAATGGAATGTTGCTGACTTTGCGATTCCATATGGACTAACTGGATTATGATATGTATCTTCATTTTGTGGTTCTTCATTTGGAATTCCAAACATATTTGAAGAAACTGGCTGGAAATAATTAATTTTTGGATTGATAGTTCTAATTGCTTCAAGAATATTTATTACAGAGGTAGTTGTTGTTGTTACAGAATAAGAAGGAATATCGTAACTCCAAGCTACATGATCTTGATCAGCTTCGTTGTAAATATACTCTGGTTCTATATTTGAAATTGCTTTAAATATGCTTGCGTTGTCTAATAAATCACCTTTTAAAAGGTTTAATTGGCCAGATTTATAAAATTCTGACTCAATCAGATGTTCAATATTTGCAGTATTGCCTGTTGCAGATTTTCTAATTAAACCATAAACCTCATAACCAGCGTCAAGTAGTATCTCAGAAAGATAGCTGCCATCTTGGCCAGTAATGCCAAAAACTAAAACTTTTTTCATAATACTTTCTCCCAAACCATGCCAAAGAATTTTAAAAAGTAATAAATTTGTTTAATAATCTTTCAGGCAATTTGTCTGAAATTATCCATTCTTTGCTTGTATTGTCCAGCCTAATTTCTTCTTTTTGAATATCCACATTCAAATTAAATACGATTGATACTGTATGATAGGCATGCTTACCAAAAGAAGAACATTCAAAAATATCTTGATATATCCCCATAAGAGTCATTTCTTTCTCTTTTTTTTTAAGTCCTGTCTCTTCTTCGAGTTTTCTTTTGGCTGAAACAAAAATATCCTCGCCTTGATAAACTCGACCTCCAGGCACCCACCACTCACCCATTAGAGGTTCCTGACACCTTTTGACTAATAGATATCCTTTTTGATTCCTATTTTTATAACAGTCAATAACCAAATCGATACATAATAATGGTATAGATTTAACTATGTCTTTATAAAGACTTTCTTGAATTTTTGTCACTCTACGATTCTAAATTCAGGAAAAGGAACTAAAAAAATTCCTCCCTTTGATCGCCATTCAGATTCTCTTGCATACATTTCGTCAAAAAATGCCCATGGTAAAACTAAATAATAATCTGGATTCATTTTTCTGCTTTCATCTTCAGATATTATTGGAATCCAAGATCCAACAGTATATCTTCCAAACTTATCAGGACTTCTTTCAGCAGCATAGTCAACTAAATCTGGAGTTATGCCAAAATATTGAAGTATTACATTACCTTTGGTAGATGCCCCGTATACGTGAATTACTTTACCTTTTTCTTTTTCTTGTTTGAGAAACTTTATACATTTTTCTTTATTCTCATCAATTCTTTCTTTAAAAGCAATGAGATCTTCTTTGCTTGCTTTTTCATCATATGTAATGGAGCCCTTTTCAGTTAATTTTTTTGCATATATCCTGTAACTTCCACCATTTACATTGTTTTCAGAAACACTAATTATTTCTAAACCACATTTTTCATACATATATACCAATGATTTATAAGAGTAAAATTCAATATGTTCATGGCATATGTTTCCAAGATCATTTTTTTCTATCATTGGCGCAGAAGTCATCAATTGTGCAACAAAAATGCCATCATCAGCCAAAACCTTTTCAATGTCTGAAACAAACTTAACTGGATCATCAAGATCATAAAACATACCAATGGCTGAGACGACTTTAGCTTTTTTAGAGCCTAAGTCAGAAGTTGATTTATTGTATGATTCAACCGACCAAAAATCATGTATAACTCTGTTACATCTAGTAGCCAATTCGTCAACCAGATTATTTGCTGGTTCACATCCTATGGTAATTACATGCTCTGGAAAAAATTCAAGCATAGTTCCATCATTTGCACCAATATCTAGAACTATATCTCCATCTTCAAGTTCAACAAATTCACTAACTTCATCAACAATATCTTTCAATTCAGCTTTCATAGTGTCAGTAATGCCAGACTTATACCAATATTGTCTTGAATATAAAAGTTCTTGTGGAGCTGTATCTTCTAGTTGAGCAAGATCACATTTAGAGCAATGAACAATTGTCAAAGGTGCTTCGGTACCTTTTCCAATATTATCTTTTGTTACAAAATCATTTATATATTGATCACCGAGGGAAAAAACCGGATCTAGTTTTTCGTATCCGCAGAGCCTACAACATGTGTGTTTTACAACTTCTCTGACCTTAATTGATGTATTCATTTAATTTCCCCATTTGATAAAAATTATGTGTATTTTTGAGCTTTATTATATTCTAGAAGCATAGAAAGTAACATAAAATTGAATTTCTTATTATTCCTTATTTTTAAAATTTATATTTTGCGATATTTCTCTATCAGATTTATCGTATTCAGACCTTATCAAATTATTAGAACTATGGACTTCTTTTAATAATGATAAATTCACATCAATATCTTCTGCATACTTAATTAGCGCACTCACATCTTTAGGGAAACAAGCACCTCCATACCCCTTTTTGCCATCATGTCCAGGGACCTTCATATGTGAATTACTTAACCTTGGATCCAATGAAATTAAGTCTAGAAAACTGTCCCAGCAGCCTTCAAATCTATCTGAATCAAAAATTTCTTTTAACTGATTGAAAAAAATTACTTTTGATGCCAAAAATGCATTAATAGAATACTTCAACATTGATGCAGTTGCATAGTCAGTAAATTGAAATTCAGTATTTTTAATTATTGAAAATTTGTTAAATATTCTTTGAACATATCTACATTGTTCAATTGAACCAGATAAAATATTAATCCTAGAATTAATAAGATCTTCAAGTGCGCTTGTTTCTCTTAAAAACTCAGGACTATAGACTAGCTTATCATTAATATTACTTAGCTTTCTTATTGTATTCGGTGTAGCGGTAGACTTAAGGACTAGAACAGAATTAACTTCGTATTTGTTTATTTCATTGAAAACGTCAACGATTATTTCGTCATTAATATGGCCATTATCATTCATTGGTGTTGGTAATGCTATGAAGATGATATCAGCTTTAAATGAAACTAAATCTGATACTTTGGTTTCATATTTAATATCGACAATCAATTTATTAACATCTGGAAAACATTCATCTATTGCTTTACCGACAAAACCATGTCCAATGATAGCAACGTTTAAATTATTCAAATGCATTTTAAGAGTTTACTTTAATTCTCCCTTCTCACGCATTTCTTTTCTAATCTGTGTTGCAGAGATAGAAGTTACCGACTCATCAAAAACTTCTTCGTCAAATGAATATCCTACTCCTCTTCCATATGTGATGTTAACTATATTCGGAACCATCATAATTTCATAATGCTCCCCTCTAATATATTTATCCTTAGCTAATCCATCTTCGATATTCTTACATACCTGATCCCATTCAAAAGGATTATCATCTTGTCCCTCTCCTCCAGAGGAACCACTAACATCTCTTACTTGAATAATAACTTGTCCAGTTTTTTCAATACATCTTTTAAACAACGCTTGATGGCCGCTGTGCCAAGGCTGCCATCTGCCAAGCATCTGAACTGTTGGTTTTTTCCAATCAAACATTTTTAATATTTATATCGTGTGCGATGTTTATGTGATTTTTGTCATTCCATTCTGTTATGTGAAAATCAACATTTTCTGGTTTTGTAAAAATTTTATTTGTATCTTCAAATCTTCCTTCTGTTATGGTGTCCATCCAAATTGTTATATCTGCATTAAAATTTTTTCTTGTCTCTTTAGTTGGACATACAAAATCACATAACACATCCCTGCCATTATCTTTTTCAAAATCAGCAAAAGTTCTCATTCTATTAGATTGTCTTGCTCTTCCTTCATCAGAAAAATCCCAATCATTTGCCATTTCTCTTACCTTGTCCGCGTTATACCATGCTGCTTTAAGTAAGGGCTGAAGTCTTTCTGTCAAATATGTCTTTCCACTTCCTGGGAGCCCCATCACTAAAATTTTCATAAAAACCCTATAATTTTTTGTGGATTATATGTTAAAGAACTTAATAAGAATAGTGATTTGTAAAATAAATTGGAGGCTGAAGCCGGAATCGAACCGGCGTAAACGGCTTTGCAGGCCGCTGCATAACCACTCTGCCATCCAGCCATAATTTTAGAGACATTATATATGTATTCATTGAATGTGGAATTTAATTATTAAATGTATTTATCGTATATATGAATCCAGTGTATAGGGTTACTAAAACAGAAATTATCATAAAAATGTCAGCAATTGGTAATAACAGCATTATGTTAAATGCTAAAGCAAAAAGATATAAAGATATGGTTAAAAGTTGTATTGAAGTTTTGATTTTTGCAATAAATATTACCTTAGTAGCACTAGAATTATTATTTCTTGAATTAAGATCTCTGAGTGCACTAACCCAAATTTCTCTTGCAACTATTAACGAACCAAGAAATCCAATTAGATAGCTGGATAGATTTATAGCCAAACCAAAGAATAGAAAAATTACCAATATCTTGTCAGCAATAGGATCAAGAATTTGACCAAATTCTGACTCCGCATTGTATTTTCTTGCCAGGTAACCATCAAAATAATCTGTTATTCCAGCTAATACAAAAAGAATAAGGCACAACATGAATTTATCAAATATTAGAAAAATGAAGATAAAAGGCGCTACAAGAACTCTTAATAGAGTCATTAGATTAACTATGCTTGTCATTTTATTTGTTGAATTATATCCTCAGCTATTTTCTCATTAATGCCCTTCACAGTCATTAGGTCACATATTCTTGCAGTTTTTATTTTTGAAACATTTTTAAATTTTTTGATGAGCCTATTCTTCAGTACCTTACCTACACCTTTAATATTATCTAATTCAGAATTTGTAATTTTATTTCTTTTCTTTTTTCTCTGAGCATTAAGTGCAAATCTGTGGGATTCGTCTCTTATTTCTTGCAATAGTAAAAATGCTTTTGAGTATTTGTCAAATTCAACCAACCCATTCTCTCCAATAATAGTCTCTGTTGCTCTAATCCTATTAACACCTTTAACAATTGAGAATACTTTGAGATTCTTATGTTTTGATTTATTGATAATGTTATTAACAAACTTCAATTGAGACTTGCCGCCATCAATTAAAATTAAATCTGGCCTTATTTCTGGATCATCATAGTATTTCAACCTTCTTTCAATAACATGCTCTAATGAACCGACGTCGTTACCTGAGAGTTTTTGAGGGATGTTAAAGAGTCTGTAGCTTCTTTTTATAGGTCCTCTTCTTGAAAATACAACACATGAAGCGACTGCATTATCTCCTGAAATATGGCTTACGTCGTAACCTTCAATTTTTCTAACATCCTTTATACCTAAAAAATTACTTAGTTCATTAAATGCAAACATATATTTATCCTCTTTGCTTAAATGATTTTTAATTACCTGAGTTGCATTTAACTTACACAAATTAAATATTGGTCTAATTGATTTATTTGGTGAGTGTATTATTTTTACTCTCTTATTATGTTTAGTTATGAACATGTCCTCTAGGACTGATTTATCATCCAAAACATATGCGCAAAGAATTTTTTTAGGAATATCTATCTGATTATCATAAAAATTAAATATAGCGCTTTGGTATATATCTTCAAAAGAATCATAATGAGCCTGCTTAATTAAGTGTGTTTTGGTACCTCTTATTTTTCCATTTCTAACAACAATTATAGAAACACCCAGATAATTCATTTCTGAGCTAACTGAAAAAATGTCAACATCATTAGCTAATGTAACAACTGATTGCTCTTCTCTTAAAAGATTAAGCCTTTTAAGTCGATCCCTGATTTCAGCGGCAGTTTCAAAGTCAAGTTTTAAAACTGCTTTTTGTATATCGTTTGTAAGTTTCTTAATTGTTTTGATATTTGAGGACGATAGAAATAATTTAGCATTTGAAATATCCTCAAAATAATTAACTTTACTTATCTTACTTACACACGGCGCGGAACATCTTTTCATTTGAAACTCTATACAAGGTCTAGTTCTGTTAGAAAAGGTAGTGTCACTACAATTCCTAATTTTAAAAATTTTTTGTATTTCTTTAATAGATTTCTTTACTGCTTCTGAGCTAACAAAAGGTCCAAAATAATTTTCATCGACAGCATTTTTTGTTCTTTTGGAATAAACACCAGGGTATTCATGATCTGAAGAAAAATAAATATATGGGTATGTCTTGTCATCTCTTAATAAAATATTAAATTTTGGTTTATTTTCTTTTATTAACATTTGTTCAAGCAATAGTGCTTCAACTTCATTTTTTGTTGTAAACGTTTCTATTTTGTTAGTAAGAAGTTTTATTTGATAAGTTTTTCTATCTTTGAATGATTTTCCAAAATAAGAAGAAACCCTCTTTTTTAAGTCTTTGGCTTTGCCAATATAAATAATTTCGTGATTATTAAAAAATTTATAGACACCAGGTGTGCTTGGAACCTTTCTTAAATTGATAGACATAACAAAAAATGCTGATTTTAAACTTTTTTGGATAAATATTTCTTAGTATAAATCTTGCCTGCATTAACGCCAAATTGATCAAAGGGATTTATCTCTAACATTACAGCTGTAATAAATGTTCTATGCTCCCAGGTTGCCAATAGATAGCCTAGCTCATATGAAGATGACGCATCTATTGCGAAAATATTGACTGGTGTACAACTATTAATCCTTTCTTTACTTTTTAAATTTTTGGCCCCTTTTGACATCAGTCTCGACTGAGTAATACCCTGAGCATATATCAAGCTTTTTTCATCTTCTTTATTTATTATTATGTCAGCACATATGCCTTGAGTCCCTTGATGCAATAATTGAAAATATGAATGTTGAGCAATTGGTCCATAACCTCCAAAGATTATTTGGCCTGTTTTACTAAATTGTGAGTTTTCAGAGGGCTGTTTACCAAGCGATTCCATTTCAAGCTGCTGAATATAATTTGGAAGTGATCTTAATTTCCAGGCATATACAATTACTGCTCGTGAATATCTGTTATTGTAATTGTGTAACCATATATCGCTATAGGCCAAATTCTTGACAAATTTTATATAAGAATCATTAGTTTTTAGATCGATGTCAGCTTGTTTACCACCTGCCATGAAAGCATCAAAATTTTCTTTTTTTAAACAGTGAACCAATACTGAGATTTCCGACCATATTGAATATCTACCACCAATTTGTTTATCGAATTCAATTATGTTTTTAAAGTTATATTTTTCTGCCTCTTTTCTGTTAGATGTGACTGCAAAAAATCTATTAATATCTCCAGACCAGGCCATGGCATCTTTGAACATTAAAATAGTTTCTTCAGTCTTAAAAGATTTAGATGAAACAATGAAAATTGTTTCTTTTGGATTTAGTTTGTTTGTTTTTACTTTAAATTCACTAGTATCAGATCCAGTTATAAATATTAAATCAATATCTTCATCTTTGAAATCTATTGTTTCAAGAAACATCTTTGGGCCCTCGAATGAACCTCCAATTCCAAAAGTAACTATATTTTTAGCACTTCTGCATAATTCAAACAGATTTGAAAGCATGATTTGCTGATTTTTATTTGAAGGAGTATCTTGAGAGATTGGATCGTACTTATCTCTATATTTAGGATGCCATGCAGCTAATTCTTCGGTGTAATTTACTTTACCTCCACTAAATAAATCTTCAATTTTTGATCGTAATCCTAAATTTCCTGCTTTTAGATCAAATTCTTCATATAATTCCTCTGTAAATAAGTCAATATATGATTTAAAAGAGAATCTATCGTTCTCAAAGACACAACTTGGAGAGTTTTCTTCTCTCATTCAATGCTCTCATAAATATCAATAAGAGATTTTTTTATGTCATTTGATTTTGTAATTGGTCTCCCGATAACAATGTAATCTGCACCAAGTTGAATAGCTTTTTTTGGTGTCATAATTCTCTTTTGATCATCATTTAAATTATGCAATCTAATGCCTGGAGTTATTGATAATAACGAATTCTTTTTTCTTACTAATTCTAGTTCATGAGGAGAGCACACAACACCATCAATGCCAGCCATTTCAGCTAAATCTAGCATTGCTTCTACTTGTTGTGAAGCTGTTCTTTGAAAAATATTATTTGTATCATCGTCACTCAAACTTGTTAGAGCGGTAACACCAAAAATTTTTATTTCGGATCCAGCAACTACATTCATTGCAGATTTCATCATTTCTTTTCCGCCAGAGGTATGAATAGATAGCATTTTAATTGGTAAAATGGACAATCCTTTTACAGATTTTTCTATTGTATTTGGTATATCATGAAGTTTGAGATCAAGAAATATATCAAAACCTCTTTTCTCGGCATAAGTTATGATCTTATGTCCAATTGCATTAAAAGCAATACTGCCTATTTTTACCATACATCTTTCTGGATCGAGGTTATTTATGATAAATGATGCTTTTTTAAATGTTATTTCATCAATTGCTACAATAATCATTTTTTTATAAGAAACTTGGATGGTTTAAAGTGCATTGTTGATGTCTCACCTAGATATGAAACTTTTTTTGTTTTTGGATTTACAAATTTTCTTGGTCTTATAAACTTCTTGGAAAAAGTACCAAATCCTCTTATTTCAACTTTTTCGTCCAATGCAACCGCTTCACTTATCAAATTGATAATGGTATTGATCGCGTCTGAAATTTGCGATTTTGTTAAGTTCGGGAATTGTTTTCTTAGAGACGATTCTATATCTGAAAGTGTATAGGTATCTTTATTTATTTTATTCACTCAATTTTAACGAAATTCTTTCTCTTTCTGCATCTATTGCAAATACAATACACTCAAGCTTTTGATGTTTGTTAAATCCTTCAAGTGCATTTTTTGGATCCTCGTCTTCAGATATATCTGATAAATGTATCAAGCCGTCAATGTCACCTTCAAGCCCAACAAAAATACCAAAATCAGTTATTGATTTTATTGAGCCCTCAACTTTATCACCTATACCATATTTGTTAGCAAATTCTGTCCATGGGTTTGATTTGGTTTGTTTTAAACCTAAGGAGATTCGTCTTTTATCATGATCGATTTCTAAAATCATAACTTTAATTTTTTCATTCATTGTAACTACTTTAGAGGGATGAATGTTTTTACTTGTCCAGTCAAGTTCTGAAAGATGAATTAAACCCTCAATACCTTCTTCTAATTGAGCAAAACATCCATAATCAGTAATGTTAGAAACTTCAGCTTCATATATGCCACCCACCGTGTAATTTGATTCAACATTCTCCCATGGATCATTTTGGATTTGTTTTAATCCAAGTGATACTCTTAATTTTTCTTTATCAAAGCTTAAAACCTTTACATCTATCTCTTCACCGATATTTAAATGATTTGATGGATCAGTAACTCTAGACCATGAGATATCAGTTATGTGAAGCAACCCATCTAAGCCGCCTAAGTCAATAAATGCTCCATAGTCAGTTATATTCTTGACGATTCCTTTAACTATTTGTCCTTCATCAAGATTTTTTAGCAATTCAACCTTTACGGCTGAATTATTTTTTTCTAATACAGCTTTTCGAGAAAGCACTACATTGTTTCTTTTATAGTCAAGTTTTATTACTTTGAAATCTTGAACTGTATTTTCTATATCAGGTGCTTCTTTAACTGGTCTTACATCTACAAGAGATCCTGGTAAAAAAGCTTTAACAACGTCAACTTCAACTGCAAAGCCTCCCTTAACTCTGTTATGAATTTTTCCAGCAACAAACTCACCTGTTTCGAGAGCCTCCTCTAACATTTTCCAGGTTGCAATCCTTCTTGCTTTTTCTCTTGAGATTCTTGTCTCGCCATATCCGTCTTCAACAGCCTCTAAAGCAACTTCTACTTCATCACCAATATTAATTTCAACGTTTCCTTCATTATTTCTAAATTCATCCAGAGATATAACACCTTCTGACTTCAGGCCAACATGAACTGTGACCCAATCATTGTCGACGTCAAGAACTACTCCAGAAACGATTGATCCAGGCTGCATATCTAAAGTGCCAATGCTTTCGTCTAAAAGTGCTGAAAACGATTCTGACATTTATAAATATTCCTTTTTAATCAAATTTTTGGTAACTACAATTACTTCTTCAAGTGACATCTCAGATGAATCAATTAAATGTGCGTCATCTGCTGGCAAAAGTGGTGATAATTCTCTTGAACTATCTTTTAAATCTCTTTGCTTAATGTCAGCAATTAGATCGAGCATATTAACTTCTTGACCACGATTCTGCAACTCTAAATACCTTCTTCTTGCTCTAACCTCGACAGATGCTGTTAAATATATTTTAAGTTTTGCATTTTTAAAGACTACTGTTCCCATATCTCTTCCATCAGCAACTAGGCCTTTTTGAGTGTAAAAAGATCTTTGAATATCGAGTAGTAAGTTACGAACCTCTGCGGTTGCACTTAATTCTGACGCTAAAATTGCAATTTTCTCAGATCTCAATTCATCAGTTATGTTATCTTTTAAATTTATTATCATTAAGTCTTCTTGAATAATCCTAAACTTTATGTTGTTCTTAATAATTTCAGGGACTAGACTTATATCAACGCCCTTTTCAACAAAAAAGGCATAAAGCCTATAAAGTGAACCGCTATCAAGAATTGACAAATTAAAAATCTGTGCAATTTTTCTTGCTAAAGAACCTTTACCAGATGCTGATGGCCCGTCAACTGTGATTACATTTATTTTATCCATGAACTTTCATTCCTAGAGCATTCATAGTATTACAAAAATTAGGAAAAGATGTTTCAATATTTTTACAATTTTGAACAATAATTCCATCTTTTGATCTTAAACCTGCAACTAAAAAACTCATTGCAATTCTATGATCTCCAAACGAATTAATTTCTTTAGATGAAGCAACATCGTCATTGTGGCCATAAATAATTAAGCCATCGGCCAACAAATTATGTTTTATATTGATAGCTTCAAGTCCTTGAGATATAGCTTTTAATCTGTCAGATTCTTTTACCTTTAATTCAGAAGCATTTTTAATTACTGTTTCGCCATTTGCAAAAGAAGCTGCAATACTCAGAATAGGTATTTCATCAATTATATTTGAAATTACAGAATCTGATACTTTAATACCTTCCAAATCAGATGACTCAACAATCAAATCACCACAAATTTCATTACAAGTTTTTCTTCGATTTACTATTTTTATATTTGCATTCATTTTTTGTAAGACTTCTAAAAGGCCTACTCTGGTTTCATTTAACCCAACATTTTTGATCAAAATTTTAGATTTTTTAGAAATTAACGCAGCAACAATTATAAAAGCTGCTGAAGAAAAATCACCTACAACTTCGTAAGTAGAGATCTCAGATAGCTTTGATTTATTAAGAGTTATTATTTTACCTTCAGAAGTATTCTGTACGTCTATTTTCCCTCCACAGTATTCGATCATTTTCTCTGTATGATCTCTAGTAACTTTTGGTTCTTTTATTTGAATAGAATTTCCTGATGATAGTGATGCAAGAATTAATGAGGATTTTACTTGAGCGCTTGCAACAGGCATTTGATACTCAAAATTATCATTTATGTATCCTCCTTTTATTTTTATTGGTGTTTTCCCATCGTTTGTAGAAATTTTTTTACCCATTTTTACTAAAGGATTTACTACTCTCGACATTGGCCTTTGACTAAGAGACTCATCTCCAATCAATGTTGCTTTTAAATTTAATCCTGATATTAATCCTGTCAGTAACCTAATACCTGTTCCAGAGTTACCCAAATCTATCGATGATTCTGGGCTAGTGAAAGGCCTTGATCTTTTTATTATTTTAACTAAATCGCCATATTTATTAATTGATGCCCCAATTTGATTGAGAGCAGCCATAGTTGATAAAGGATCTTTGGCATTTAAAAATCCACTTACATTGATATCACAATTTAAAAGTGAGCCAATGATTAAAATTCTTTGTGATATTGACTTATCACCTGGACATACAACATCGCCAAAAATTTCTTGAACAGGCTTGGATGTTAAATTCAAAAGTTTTCTTCCTTAAATGATTTAATCTCATCTAATTCTTCTTTGAGAATTGATAAATGGTTAAAAACATCAGGTATTTCTT
>MDTG01178863.1_pt1 | contig 39289 bp, 38 predicted proteins | sample 811421 | NCBI WGS metagenome assembly MDTG01 (sample SAMN05326645, study PRJNA326480) | marine metagenome | isolation source: seawater | place: Pacific Ocean: South East | collected 2011 | reverse complement strand
TTTTAAGGCATTCGTTTTTAAATTCTAAAAACTTTTTATCTTTACTTAGGTTTTTACATACCGGATGATCAGGTGATACAGCAATAAAAGTTGCTCCAAAAATAGTGTCTGGTCTTGTGGTAAAAATTTTAATTCTTTCTTTTGAAGCCTTTATATTAAAATTTATTTCACATCCAACTGACTTACCAATCCAGTTTTTTTGCATTAATTTAACCTTATTAGGCCAGCCATCAAGTTTATCTAGTTCATTTAATAATTCATCTTCAAACTTAGTTATATTAAAAAACCATTGATTTAATTTCTTTCTTTCAACAGGTGCGTTTGATCTCCATCCCCTACCATTTATCACTTGTTCGTTAGCTAAAACTGTTTTTTCTGCTGGATCCCAATTAACGTAGGTTTCTTTTCTGGATACCAGACCTTTATTATAAAAATCTATGAAAAGTTCTTGTTGATGCTTGTAGTAACTTTCATCACATGTAGAAATTTCTTGGTCCCAATCTATTGATAAACCTAGCATTTTGAGTTGCCTTTTCATTTCAGATATATTTTTTTTGGTCCAATCAGATGGATTTAGATTATTTTGTTTCGCAGCATTTTCTGCTGGTAATCCAAATGCGTCCCAACCCATGGGGTGAAGGACATTGTACCCATTCATAAAAAAATATCTGGCTATCACGTCACCAATTGTGTAATTCCTAACATGGCCCATGTGAATTTTTCCAGATGGATATGGAAACATTTCTAAACAATAAAACTTTTTTGAATTACTTTTCCGGTAAAGCTTTTTTTTACTTAAAATTGGGCTCCATTTTTTTTCTAGTAAAGAAAAGTTAACTCTTTCCATTTAGTATTGTTTATTTTTTATTTTTATTCATTAAAGAAGCGTTTCTTAAAATAGAAGCTAAGAGTTCCTCTTCAATTTTAGATTTCACTGGCTTTACTATACAATTTTGTCCTGCATTACAATTTTTCTTGTGGACAGTTATTTTAAGACTATCTGCTCTAATCTCATTTGACAAAAATCTTACTGTAATTTTAATCGAGTCATCACTATTGCTATCATTGTACCAATCAGTAATTATAATTCCTCCTGAGTAGTCCACTGTGGCTAAAGGAAGAAAATCTAAAATTTCTAATGATGCTCTCCACATTGGATTTGACGTGCTAAATTCATAAGCTCGCCCCCCGCCTGTTGCACCCTTTATAAGTCCAGTTGCAGAAACACCTTTGCCAGTTTTTACATTATATTCAGCTCTTTCTTTAGCATTGACAGGGATTTTTCTACTATCGGTCCATTTTGGTTTTAAGGCATTACATGAACTTAAAATGAAAAAAAATAAACACAGTGCTATAACTTTTGTAAAATAGTTCATTTTATTTTGTAAAAATTTCTCGTTTTTTTTAACATATTTTTAAATAATCTAACCATTTTTAACACTTTTTAGTTTAAAATCATGGTTATTCCTATTTATACAAAAAAAGTCCAAAAAACGCCAATTTAATGAGTTGTAAAAATACCACACCTGAATAAAAAGATGAGTATTATCTGGAGTTTTTCACTATTCTAAGTTTCTCTATTATATAAATTTAACATGTTAATTTATAAATTAATAAACAAAGGAACAAACATGAAAACATTACGAAAAACTTTGTTCGCATTGTTAATCAGCCCATTTGTTTTTTACTCTGCACAAGCAGGTGAAATGACACTAACTGGTGATATGGAAGTTGCTCACACTAAACAAGACGGTGAAACAGGTAACCCGATTGGTTTAGAGAACGAAATGACAATTTCTGCGTCTACTGAATTAGATAATGGATTTTCTGTTGGATACAAAATGACTGTTGATGCTAACGCATTCGACGATGAAGAGTTATCTTTCGGAACTGATTACGGTACGATCGCATTTACATCTACTGGTTCGCCATTGGATGCAAACGACAACATTACACCAACTGCTTTTGAAGAAGCAGAATACGCTGCAAGCACAGGTTATCTTGATACTTCAGCACTATCTGGTAACGGAGCAATGGGTATTAGATATTCTAATACATTCTTCGGTTATTCAGTTGATGCAATGTACACTCCAAGATATGGATCAGGTGATGGTTCAGATGATGGTGCACCTACTGCTACAACAAACTCAAGCTACGGTAACGTACAAGAAATTGTTGTAAAAGGTAATCCATTATCATTAGCTGGTATTGATGGAGTAAGTATGGCAATTGGTTATGGTATGACTGAGAAATCTTTGAAAAATCAAGAAGATGCTGAGTCAGGTCTAGCTTCAATAGCTTACACTTACGGGCCATTGAGCGTTGGTGCCCAAAAATCTCTTGTTTACTACGGTAACAATGGAACAGGTACAACAGCTACTGTAAACTGGGTAAAAAACACTAATATCGGTGTTGCATACGCAGTTAACGATCAGTTAAGCGTTTCATACCAAGAAACTGAGTCAAGAAAATCTACAACAGCAGATGTAACGGGTGGAAGACACAACGGCTCTGTATTGTTAGATGCTGAGACTTGGTCAATAGCTTACACATTAGGCGGTTTATCAATTAAATATGCTGACTCTGATGTAAGTAATGATGCATACTCTGTTGGTTCAACAAGCACAAAACAAACGTTGAGCGTTGGAGTAGCGTACTAATAATCTAATTAATTAGGTTATTTTAAAAAATTAAAAGCCGGTAATTAATTTTACCGGCTTTTTTTTTTTAGAAAATAATCAGGCTTATTTTTCAAGTCAGATTTAATTGCAAAGCCGATACAATTGACGTTTTTTAACTTTCCTATCGTATTTTTATTTATGCCTCCTAGTGCTATTACATTTTTTAAATTTTTGGTAAGTAAATTAAATTTTATTATATCTAGATGTCCTTTTTTACCCTCTGACGGAAAGAGTCTTGATATAAAGATTAATTTACAACCTTGCTTAATCTTTTCATTAATTTCTTTTTGATTGTGAGCAGAGCCCACGATGTTTAAACTTCCAAATCTTACAAATTTTTTATTGAATGATGAGATATAAAAATCTTTTATATTATGCTTTTTAAGCAAATAAATATCGTTTGATATAAATATTTTTATACCAAGTTTTTTACATCGTTTTATTATTTTTGAATATTCAAAATAGTTTTGTTTCTTAATATTTTGGAGAATCACAGAAGCTTCACTTTTTTTTATATATTTAAATTCGTTATCTTGTATACTCTCAACGAATAAAAATTTGTGTAAAATTATCATGAATAACCAGATTATAAATAACTTTTTGGATATAGAAAAGAATTTACTTACTCTCGACTTAAAAAAAAAACCAAAAATTATCGCTGTTTCAAAAACATTTTCTTTAGAACACGTCAAACCTTTATTGGATCATGGGCATTTACATTTTGGTGAAAATAAAGTCCAAGAAGCCAAAAAAAAATGGAGTTCTTATTTAGATAAGAATAATAATATAAATTTACACATGATCGGTAAACTACAAACAAATAAAGTCAAAGACGCTGTAAAAATTTTTAAATATGTTCATTCTTTGGACACTGAAAAATTAGCTCTTGAGCTCAAAAAAAATGAAGATAAATTAAATAAAAAACTAAAATACTTCATACAGGTTAATATTGGAGAAGAAAATCAAAAATCTGGTATATCGATGAAGGATGTTGAGAGTTTTTATCATTTCTGCAAACAGGAGGCCCGTCTTAATATTCTTGGTTTGATGGCTATTCCACCGAATGATGAAAAAGTTGAAAAATATTTTGAAACTATCTCAAAAAAAAATGAATATTTAAAGTTTAATGAATTAAGTCTGGGGATGACTAATGACTACGGTATGGCTTCAAAATATGGTTCTACTTTTTTAAGAATAGGAACTGCAATATTTGGTGAGAGAACTGTTAAATAATAAGTACACTTTTATAATTAATTTTACTCAAAATTTTGATCATATTTATCTTTGATATTGCTATACATCCTTTTGTAGAACTGTAATTCTTCTTAGCTATATGGATAAATATAGCGCTTCCTTTATTTTTTTTTACAGGTTTAGAATTGTAATTTGTAACTAAGATTATGTCGTAGATATTGTCACTTCTGTAAAGTTTTTCTGCGCTATGTTTAAATGGAAGTAAAATGAGTTTATTATAAAATTTAGACTTTGGATCATCACACCAACCCATATTTTTTTTAATTACAACTTTTTTAATCTTAGTTGAAAAATTTCTTATTTTGTCCGCTCTATATAGAACTTTTGTAAAAGATAGTTTACTTTTTGGCGTTGAATTATCACCTTCTTTTTTAAATTTATTGATTCCCGTTTTACCTATCGCACATTTTATCTTATAATTTAGAAAGTGAAGTTTTTTATTTTTTAATTTTATATGCATAATTCTAAAGAAGATATCAAGGTATTAGTTTTTGGCAATAATGAATTTTCGTCTGCACTAATTGAACTAAAAGAGAATTTTAATTTCTCGTTATCCATCTATGAAGAAAAAAGTATCTCTAGTAATAGTATAATTGTTTTTCACGAAGATTTTTTAAATAAGGAGAATGAAGAAATTTTGAACTATAAAGATAATTTGAAAATTTTATTTTTTAACAAGGAATTAAAAAGTAAAAAAATAAAATACGACTTAAGTATAGCATTACCTTCTAGTTTTTTAAATATTCAAAATTCAATATCAAATTTTATTTCAAAAAAAAAATTTATCTCAAACTCTGCTATTAAACTAAAAGATTATTTATTAGACAAAAATACCAAGACATTATTTTTAAATGGAAAAACTTTAATCCTTACAGAAAAAGAGATCTTAATCTTAGAACTTCTTTTAAAAACTAAAAAACCGGTTGGTAAGGAAAAATTTCTTTCGAATGTTTGGAATTATGCTGATGGGGTAGATACTCATACTGTTGAAACACACATTTATAGATTAAGAAAAAAAATAAGTGAAAAGTTTGGAGATAATAACTTTATCACAAATAATAAACTTGGTTACCTCCTTTGAAAACAAGAAATAAATATGCAAAAGATTTGATGACCTCAAAGTATCGAAAAAGAGTGGTCAAATCTAAAAAGGGAAAAGGAAGTTACAAAAGAAAAAAAAGATTCAAGAGTCTAGATTGATTAACTTTTTTAAAGTCTTGCACCAAATTTTTGGATAATTTTAGCAGATAATTCAGTTCCTTTTTCTAAAGACTCACTTAAAGTTAAATTATTGACATAACCGTGCAAAAAGCCAGCAGCAAATAGATCACCAGCGCCTGTCAAATCTTTAATTTTTATATTTTTTTTAGCTTCGCACACCACGACATTACTATTTTCAATAGCTACCGCACCTTCTTTGCCACGCGTAATTACAAAAAGTTTTTTTGATTTTTTCGCAAAATCAACAATATCTTCAAATTTTTTAGCGTTAATCAACTTTGTTATTTCTTGTTCATTCGTAAATGTAAGATCTAATTTATTTTTAACTAAATCTAAAAAAAATTCTTTATGTCTCTCAACACAAAATAAATCTGAAAGTGACATAGCAGCTTTTTTTGAATAATTGATTGCTTTGTTAAATGCTTTTTGAGGTTCTCCTTTATCCCATAAATAACCTTCTAGAAAGGTTATCTCACTATTTTTGATTATTCTTTCATCTATTTCACTTTCACTCACTTTACCAGCTACTCCAAGGAATGTGCACATAGTTCTTTCTGAATCTGGGGTAATAAGAATAAGGCAAGTTCCAGTAGGTGTATTTTCAGATTTTATTTTATAAAAAAACTTTACATTTTCATCGATTAGACCTTCAGAATATTTTTTACCAAATTGGTCATTGTTTACTTTTCCAATAAAACCAACTTGATTGCCGAGTTTAGAGAGCCCAACTATTGAATTAGCCACTGATCCACCAGAAATAGTTTTTTCTATTTTTAAATTACCAAGAAGTTTTTTCAACTCTTTCTCGTCTACCAATTTCATCGTACTTTTTTTTAAATTATTTAATTTAAGAAAATTGTCTTCTACTTTACAAATTACATCGACAATTGCATTACCTATACCCAGTACTTTCATATCATGCTTTCTTAGTTTTAATTTTCCTTTTTCTATTTGGGTAACAGCTTTTACAAATTTTGCAAGAAATTCCAAAACAATCCCTAGCTTTACAATACTCTCTACCGTACCAAATAATCTGAAGATGAAGTCTATTCCAAGATTTTTTAGGGAAAATAGCTTTTAAATCTTTTTCAGTTTGAACTACGTTTTTTCCATTGGTCAAACCCCACCTTTGAGCCAAACGATGAATATGTGTATCAACTGGAAAAGCGGGGAAACCAAATCCTTGTGACATGACCACACTTGCAGTTTTGTGTCCCACACCAGGAAGTTTTTCCAATTCTTCGTAAGTATTAGGAACTTTACCTTTGTGTTTATGCAGTAATATTTTTGAAAGATTAAATATACTTTTGGCTTTTATCCTGAAAATACCAATTCTTTTAATTAATTTTTCTATTTTTTTTTTTTCCTAATTTAACAAAATGGGCAGGTTTGTTATATTTCGGGTAGATTTTTTTAGTAACATTATTTACATTAACGTCTGTACATTGCGCAGAGAGAAGAACTGAAATTAATAAAGTAAAATTATTTTTATAGTTTAGTGGAGTGAGAACTTTTGGATAAAGTTTATTTAAAGTTTTTAAAATAATTTTGGATTTCTTTTTATTTGTCACTAAAAATTTAAAAGATCTCTCATTGAGTATAGTCCTGGCTTTTTTTTCATTAACCATTTAGCAGCTAATAACGCCCCTTCTGAGTATAAAGATCTATCAAAAGACTCATGATCAAGAGTTATTATTTCTTTACCACTAGAAAATTTTACCTCATGTTTACCAATAACATTACCCATTCTTCTTGAATTAAAATTAATCTTTTTTCCAAATGGGAATGAATTTTTATTTAAATACTTTCTACCAATCAGACTGCTTAATTTTTTGTTTTTTCCATCGGCAATACCTTTACCTAGCATTAAAGCAGTACCAGATGGATAATCTATTTTATTCTTATGGTGGATTTCATAAACTTTACTTAAAAAATTTTTTCCTAAGGACCTTGATGTAATTTCTGTTAAATACATCAATAAATTTACCCCTAAACTCATATTTCCGGCTTTTAGAATTGGTATTTTTTTTGAATATTTTTTAATCAAATTCTCCTCTTTTTGTGTGAAGCCGGTTGTACCAATTACTACTCTCTTTTTTTCTCCAACAGCTATTTTTAGTAACGCTAAAGTAGATTTGGGCAAAGTGAAATCAATAATTACATTAGCCCTCCTTAACGATTCTTTATTATTATTTTTTATTTGAATACCCTCTATTTTTTTTTGAGTATCGTATTTCTCAGTCAATGAAACAATTTTAAAATCTTTATTTTTTTTTGAAGATTTTATGAGACTTTTACCCATCCTCCCCATACATCCTGTGATAGCTAAATTGATTTTTTTCATTTTTAAATTAAATAAATTAATACAATAATAAAGATAATAATTATTGTCCAAATAAATAAATTTTTTAATATCTGTTTTACCTTATTATTCGTATTAATAAAAGCTGGTAAGACTAGAAAAAGCACTGCAATTAAAAAAATTGACGAAACTAATTGATGCGTTTCCATTATAAATTAATTTTTCCAAAACTTTTTAGCTTTTTCAAAGAAATTTTTAATCACCGGATCAGGTTTATCTGTCTCAATCTTATTAAATTCCTCTAAAATTTCTTTTTGTCTTTTAGATAAAGATGTTGGAATTTGAGTAGTAATTTTAATATAAAGATCTCCCATAAAATTTCTTCTTAAAATTGGCATGCCTTTTCCCTTAAGCCTAAACTGTTTTCCATGTTGAGTTCCAGCAGGGATTTTGATTTTAGATTTTCCTCCATCAATTGAAGGAACCTCAACTGTCGCTCCTAGAGCAGCGTTAGAAATTGATATAGGAAGTTCATAATAAAGATTTTCTTCAGATCTTTTAAAAATGTTGTGATTATCTATTGAAATAAACAAGTAAAGATCTCCACTGGAGCCACCTTTTAAACCTGCCTCACCTTTGCCAGTAAGCCTTATTCTTGTTCCGTCGTCTACACCTTTGGGTATTTTTACTGAGACTTTTTCTTGTGATTGGTTTTTTCCGTTACCCCCGCACTGTTTACAAGGATTGTTAATCGTTTCTCCGTAGCCACTGCAATCTGGGCATGTTTGCTGAATAGTAAAAAAACCTTGATTGGATCTTACTTTACCATGTCCGTTGCAATATCTACATGTGGCAGGCTTTGAGCCCGGTTCCGCACAACTTCCAGAACATCTAGAGCACTTTTTATAAGTAGTATAGTTTATATTTTTGTTTAAACCATTGTAAGCTTCTTCCAAACTAATAGTAATATCATATCTAAGATCATTTCCTCGGTTACTCGATCTTCTTCCGGATCTTCCACTACTACTAAAGATATCATCACCAAAAAAATCTTCAAAGATATCAGAGAAAGATGATCCAAAATCAAAGTTTCTAAAACCTTGACCTCCACCACCATCAAAGGCAGCATGACCGAACTGATCATAATTTGCTTTCCTTTTTGTGTCAGAGAGAACATGATAAGCTTCAGAGGCTTCTTTGAATTTTTCTTCTGATGCTTTATCGCCTTTGTTTTTATCTGGGTGATATTTTAAGGCTAATTTTCTGTAAGACTTTTTTATTTCCTCTTTTGAGGCACTTTTATTAACACCTAAGATTTCATAATAATCTCTTTTTGCCACAAGAAATTGCTCCTTTTTATTGTCTTAGGCGCTTTTCTCTTTATCTTCTTTTACGTCTTCAAAATCTGCATCAACTACATTTTCTTTATCAGTGTTAGATTTATCAGGTCCTGACTTATCACCTTTATCATTTGGAGGGTTCTTTTGTTGACTTTTGTAAACGGCTTCTCCAAGCTTCATTGAAACTTGAACTAAATTTTGTGTTTTCTTTTTAATATCTTCAATATCGCTACCTTTTAAAGACTCTTTTAAATCAGTTATCCCCTTTTCAATATTTTTTTTCTCATCTAGGGTAATTTTATCTCCATGTTCTTTTAAGCTTTTTTCAGTGCTAAAAATGATACTATCTGCTTGGTTTCTTGCATCAACAGCTTCTCTTTTCTTTTTATCTGCTTCTTTGTTAGATTCAGCATCTTTAACCATATTTTTAATTTCATCATCTGAAAGTCCTCCAGATGCTTGAATTTGAATTTTCTGCTCTTTACCAGTTCCTTTATCTTTTGCTGAAACACTTACGATACCATTTGCATCAATATCAAATGTAACTTCAATTTGAGGGGTACCTCTTGGGGCAGGCGGTATGCCAACTAATTCAAAATTTCCTAATAATTTATTATCTGCTGCCATTTCTCTTTCACCCTGAAGCACTCTAATTGAAACAGCAGGCTGGTTATCTTCAGCAGTTGAAAACACCTGACTTTTCTTAGTCGGAATGGTTGTATTCTTGTCAATTAATTTTGTTGAAACTCCACCTAATGTTTCGATACCCAAAGACAATGGAGTAACATCAAGCAATAGCACATCTTTTACATCTCCCTGAAGTACGCCGGCTTGAATCGCAGCGCCCATGGCAACAACTTCATCTGGATTTACACTTTTATTTGGTTCTTTACCAAAAAAATTTTTTACACCTTCAATTATTTTTGGCATTCTAGTCATTCCCCCGACTAAAACCACCTCGTTAATTTCTGCTGCGGAAAATCCAGAGTCCTTTAAAGCTACTTTACATGGCTCTAGTGTTCTGTCTATTAATTTTTGAACCAAAGCCTCTAATTTTGCTCTTGTAAATTTTAAATTCAAATGTTTTGGCCCTGTTTTATCAGCTGTTATAAAAGGTAAGTTAATTTCAGTTTGAGTTGCAGAAGATAATTCGATTTTAGCTTTCTCTGCGGCTTCTTTTAACCTTTGTAAAGCAAGCTTATCAGATCTGAGATCAATACCGTTATCTTTTTTAAATTCAGCAATAAGATAATCAACTATTGTATCATCAAAATCTTCACCACCTAAAAATGTATCACCATTAGTAGACTTTACTTCAAAAACCCCGTCACCAATTTCTAAGATCGAAATATCAAATGTACCACCACCTAAATCATATACCGCTATCTTCTTGCCTCCCTTTTTATCTAAACCATAGGCTAATGATGCTGCTGTTGGTTCATTTATGATTCTTAAAACCTCTAGGCCCGCTATCTTACCAGCGTCTTTTGTGGCTTGTCTTTGAGAGTCGTTAAAATAAGCAGGTACTGTGATGACCGCTTTTTTTACTTCCTGTCCTAAATATTTCTCAGCAGTTTCTTTCATTTTTTGTAAAACAAAAGCTGATATTTGAGAAGGTGAGTATTTTTTATTTTTTCCTTCAACCCATGCGTCACCATTATCAGATTTAATAATTTTATAAGGTACTTTTGAGATATCTTTTTGAACAGACTTTCCGTCAAATTTTCTACCAATCAGCCTTTTGACTGCAAATATAGTGTTATCCGGATTGGTAACAGCTTGTCTTTTTGCTGGCTGACCTACAAGCTTTTCATCTTTGTCTAAAAAAGCAACAACCGACGGTGTTGTTCTTGCACCTTCAGCGTTTTCTAAAACTTTAGCTTGTGAACCATCCATAATGGCAACACAAGAGTTTGTTGTTCCTAAATCTATTCCTATTACTCTGCTCATTTCAATACTTATATGGGTGTTTATTTTTATGTATCAAGCCTTTAAAACTACTTTTTTTCGTTATTTTCGGTCTTATTTTCCTCAGTTTTCTTAGAAATTCCGACTAATGATGGTCTTAAAAGCCTATCTTTAAACATATATCCGCTCTGAATTTCCTGCACAATTGTGCCAGGCTCTACTTTTCCATCCTCAACTTCTAACATCGCTTGATGATAATTGGGATCAAATTTCTTATGTAAGCAATCAATTTTTAAAATTCCATTTTTTTTGAAAACAGTAATTATATCATTTTCAATAATTTCAATATTTTTTAAAATATTTACCTTTGATTTATCATTTTTAAGATTTTCATCTGTATTTATTGAATTTTTAGCTCTAGCAAAGTTATCCAAAACAGCTAAAGTTTCCTTCGCAAAACCGAACCCGCCAAATTCAATGGCCTCTTTAATTTCTTTTTCAAACCTTCTTCTTTGATTTTCAATTTCTGCTAAAGCTCTTAAATGTTTTTCCTCAGACTCTTTTAGTTTTTCCTCTAAATTTTTTCCATTTTTGGAAACTTCCTTTACTTTCTCCTCTTCAGAGCTTTTTTCTATATCAATTGTTTTTTTTTTTAAATCTTCTTCCATACTTATGGTATATAGTATCAGAAAATTTATTTTCTAGGCTAAAATGAAAAAAATTGAAAAAATATTAATAGGAACACATAATCCAGGAAAATATAGGGAAATTTCTCAATTATTACCAAAAAAGATAGTAAAAATTTCACCTAAAAAGTTAAACATCAGAAGCCCTAAAGAGACTGGCAAAACATTTAAGGCAAACGCAGAACTTAAAGCTAAATATTTTTCCAAAAATTCACATTTGCCATGTATTTCAGATGATTCTGGTTTAGTCATACAATCACTTCAGAATAAACCTGGTGTACATTCATCAAGGTTTGCAAAAAAAAATGGTGGTTTTAAATCTGCAATGAAAAAAATTATATCATTGATGAAAAATAAAAAAAATAGATCTGCTTCTTTCTTCTGCGCATTAACTTTTATCATTAATAATAAAAAATACAGCGTTATAGGAAGAGTGGACGGTCAGATTTCTCATAAAATTTTAGGAACTAATGGCTTCGGCTATGACTCAATTTTTTTACCAAGAGGATATAAAATCACTTTTGGTCAAATGAAAAATAATAAAAAGATGAAAATTGATCATAGACAAAAGGCTTTCATTAAATTAAGAAAAAAAATTAATATTCTTTAAAAGACTTATTTTTTGCTTGATAAATTTTTAAATCTTGTATTACAGAGCCCTCTTTAAGATTAAATTTTCCAATTTTTCCTTTAATTTTTTCTTTAAAAATAAAATTTTTTACATTATTTATTGCCTTATTTTTCTTCCAAACATAATAAATTAAGCCAACGGCGTCATAGCCTAGTATGGTTATTTCACTTGGCATCATTTTAAATGATTTATAGTAATCTTTTCTAAAATTTGAAAAATTTTTAAAATTCACTGATGGATAATAAATTTCCTTGATCGAGTTCTCGTAAAAAATACTCTGATCAAACCACTGGTTTATTGTCGTAAAAAGCACCTCACTTTGATTTACATCAGAAAAAACTAGTGAAGACAAAACACTTTTAAGCCTATGACCAAAATCAATTACAATTATGGAGTCAAAATTTACTTTTCCTAAAGTATAAATTTGCTCAAGTTTTTCTAATTCTTTTTTTGATTTTTCATCTTCTCTTTGTTCTAATATTTTCTTTCTTATCTCAAGATTCTTTTTTCTCTGATCATAATTCGTGAGGGTTTCTATTTCTCCAGTTAAAACTTTTGGATCTGGATTGTATTTAAAAATTTTATGATATTTTATGTCGATTTTTTTAATTTTTTCTTCTACCGCACTAGCGAATTTGTCATTAGGAAAAAGTATCACAGTTTTGTATTTTTTTTGTCTGTCTAAAAATTTTTTCAAAGCTATAAGTTGTGACTCTAGACTTATACCAATATTAATCACATTTTTTCTAATTTCAGTATCCATATTCGAAGGTGAAATAAAAATTGTATCATTAAATTTATAAACATTTTTTGTTTCTTGAAAGCTAATAGGACCTATAATTACTTTTGCTCCCTCAGAAATAATTTCTTTCGTTGCCTTTTCCAGTTTTGAAGGATTTTTAGTACCAGAGTCTCTTGGAATAATAGTAATATCTTTGTCACCAATTTCTTCGAGCGCTAATTGTATGGAATATAAAAAAGAGTTTCCTAAATCTTTGTATTCACCTGTAAAAGGTACTAATAAACCTATTTTAAGTTGTTCTCTATTCTCACTACCCAACAAAGCGGAGTTTAAAAAAATAGACAAATAGGTTAAAATCAATAAAAGTAATTTTTTCATATAATGAATTTAATTAAAAGTTTATACATTGTATCAACACCAATAGGAAATTTAAATGATATCACAATTAGAGCAATAGATGTTTTAAAAAAATCAGACATTATTTTGTGTGAGGATACTAGGCACTCACATAAACTTCTCAAGCATCTAAAAATAAATAAAAATACCATCTCTCTCCATAAATTTAACGAAAAAAAAAAAATTTCAAGAGTGATAAAATATTTAAAAGAGGGCAAAATTTTGTCTTTAATATCTGATGCAGGCACGCCCACTATTTCAGATCCTGGTAATTTTCTTATAAATGAGTGTGTTAAAAACAATATCGGAATTATCCCTATTCCAGGAGCTTCATCAATAACTTCTTCAATGAGTGTGTCAGGTTTTGATCACCAGTTTTTATTTTATGGTTTTTTACCTAAAACATTAAACGATCTTAGTTCTGTACTAGAAAACTTAAAAGCTCTTAATTATTCAATTATCTTTTTTATACCAGCTATAAAGATAAATTTTTATTTAAGAGAATTTAAGAAGAAATTTCTTAATAGAAAAATTCTAATAGCAAGAGAAATGACAAAAATTAATGAAACGTTTTACAGGGGGAATATTAACAAAATACCATTATTTAAAGAAAATTTAAAAGGGGAAATAACCTTAATAGTTTCAAAAGAGTACGCCAAAAATGATTTTTTTTCTGAGAATTTTGAAAATATTAAAAAAGAAGCGATTAAATATTTAGATAAATATAGCTTGAAAGATGTGGTAGAGCTTTTATCTAAGAAAGAAAAAGTTCCAAAAAATAAAGTTTACAAATTATGTTTGGATTTAAAAAATGGTAAAAATATTTAGAAACGTCATTATTCTTCTATTTATAATTTCTTGTACGCCAATATCAGAGATAGGTAGGTTCGGTCAAGGCGTTGATATTACGTTTGATCCAAGAACTATTGGAATGCAAATTGATGATACGATAATGCAAAAAAATTTAGTAGCCAGACTTACACTTTCAGAAAAAAAATATTTTTTAATACAGGTCGAGATTATTGACGGACACATTTTTCTTTCTGGAAAGGTTGATAACCCTGAAGAAAAAATAAAAATAACAAAAATAGCATGGGAAACTAATGGAGTCAGATCAGTCAAAAATGCAATAACTATTAAAGGTAAGTCAAATTTCAAAAATACATCCAAGGATATATTGATTACAAGTCAATTAAGAACAGCTTTAATAATAAATAAGAAAACTAAATCAAGAAATTATACTTTGGAAACTATTAATCAAAATATATATATTTTTGGAATCGCAATGACCTTAGAAGAGAAAAAAAAAGTTATAGATGAGGCAAATAAAATCTACGATGTAAAGAAAGTTATACCTTCAATATATTTAAAATCTGAATTAAGCAGATTTAAAAATTAAGAACTAGTAGTCAATTACATCGGAAGAAAAGGCAGCTATTGAGGCAAGATTTAAGATATCTGAAGTTGACGATCTTAGTGGTGCCACCTCTATTGGCAAATCTAGCCCAATTAATAGTGGCCCTATAAGCTTTGCTCCCCCAAATGATTTCATGAGTTTAGTGGAGATAGCTGCACTATGAAGTGCAGGCATTATTAAAATATTTGCATTACCGACTATTTTTGAGAAAGGATAAATTTCTTTATAAATAGGATTTAATGCTACATCAGGCTGCATCTCTCCATCAAAATCAAAATCTACTTTTTCTTTTTTTAAAATTTCAATAGCCTCTCTTACATGTTTAGTATTTCTTGAAATTGGTTTTCCAAAAGTTGAATGAGATAAAAAAGCTACCTTAGGATCAAATCCGAAAAGCTTAGATACTCTTACACAGGATTTTGAGACTTTCACCAATCTTTCGGGAGAAGGAAAATCTTTTACGTTAGTGTCAGCAACTAAAACAGTTCTTCCCTTAAAGACTATCATAGTCATACCAAAAATTGGTTCATCTTTTCTCGCGTTACAAACTTGCTTTAACTTTTCAATTGATGCAGCATAGTGTCTAATATTCCCAGTAACCATGGCATCTGCGTCTTTACAAGCAACCATTGATGCGCCAAATGCTATTCTTTCATTTCTTATCAATCTGTCAACATCTCTCTCTAACTGTCCTGTCCTTTGTAATTTTTTATAAAGATATTTAACATATTTTTCTCTTTTTGTTTTATCTGTCGAGTTAACTATTTCTAATTTATATTTTTCGTCTAATCCGATTTTTACTAATGTTTCTCTAACTCTTTTTTCACTTCCAATTACTATTGGTTGGCCAAGCTTATTTTTTCCAAACTCAACAGCTGCTTTTAACATATTTTCATCTTCTCCCTCTGCGAATATAACTTTCTTTGGATTTTTTCTGACTTTTGAATTTATTCCTTGCATTAGAGACATAGAGGGATCAAGTCTATTAGATAAACTATCTCTATAAACATCTAAGTCAGTAATTTTTTTTCTTGCTACGCCTGTTCTAATTGCTGCACTTGCAACAGCTGCTGGTATTTCACTTATTAGTCGTGGATCAAAAGTTGATGGTATAATATAGTTTTTTCCAAATCTAGGTCTGTCTCCGCCATATGCAGAAACTACTTCATCTGGAACTTCTTCTCTTGCTAATAAGGCAATAGCTTTCGCTGCTGCAATTTTCATTTCCTCATTAATCACCTTTGCTCTTACATCTAAAGCTCCTCTAAAAATATAAGGAAACCCTATCAAGTTATTTACTTGGTTTGGATAGTCTGATCTACCAGTTGCTATTATTGCGTCAGTTCTGACTTCAACAATTTTTTCAGGTCTTATTTCAGGATCAGGATTAGCACAGGCAAAAATTATAGGATTCTTACTCATTGATTTTACCATTTCTTGAGTTACCACATCTTTTGCTGATAGACCCAAAAAAACATCAGCACCCTTCATCGCGTCTTTTAAAGTTCTATATTTTGTCTCTACTGCGTGCGCTGATTTAAATTGATCTACATTATCACGACCTTTATAAATAACCCCTTTTCTATCACACATTATGATATGGTCATTTTTAACTCCTGATAGTTTGAATAAATTTGCACAAGCTATTGCTGAGGCACCTGCACCATTAATAACTATCTTAACATCCTCAATTTTTTTGTTGGAAATATCTAAAGCATTTATCAAAGCGGCTGTGGTGATTATTGCTGTACCGTGTTGATCATCATGGAAAACAGGTATGTCTAAAACTTCTTTTAGTTTTTGCTCTATAATAAAACAATCGGGAGCTGCGATATCTTCTAAATTTATTCCACCAAAAGTGCCAGCTATATTCTTAATTGTTTTAATGATTTCATTTGGATCAGAACTATCCACCTCAACATCAATCGAGTCTATATCTGCAAATCTTTTGAATAATACTGCTTTGCCTTCCATTACAGGCTTTGATGCTAGCGAACCCAAGTTTCCAAGACCTAATATAGCCGATCCGTTACTTATTACTGCAACCAAATTGCCTTTAGAAGTATAATCATAAGCAGTATTGGGATCTTTAGATATCTCCTTTACTGGCGCTGCAACTCCAGGTGAGTATGCTAAAGAAAGGTCTCTTTTTGTTGTTAATGCTTTAGAGGAATTAACCTCAATTTTGCCTGACTTACCATTTAAATGGAAATCTAATGCCTCTTTATCCGTATAATGATCAATTTTTGATTTTTTTGTCATTGATAATTGAGTATGTAATATAAATGAGGATTAATCACTGAAAATTTTGTCTTAATTATGAATTTATTATCATCTTCTACTGTATTTAGTTTCTACACGCTAATAAGCAGAATTTTGGGGTATATAAGAGATATTTTGATAGCGTTTTTTCTTGGGGCTAGTCAATTAGCTGATACTTTCTTTGTAGCATTTAGGCTACCTAATACATTTAGAAGACTTTTTGCAGAAGCTACCTTCAACTCAGCATTTATACCAAGTCTTACTAAAGAGAGAGCAAGAGGAAAAAATTTCGAAAAAAAATTTAACGATGATATATTTAATTTTTTACTCTTTTGCTTACTTTTTATTATTTTACTCGCAGAGATTTTTACACCATTTTTAGTTTATCTGATAGCTCCTGGTTTTATTAATGATGGAGAAAAATTTCTTAGCACTATTGAGTTGACAAGAATAACCTTTCCATTTTTATTATTTGTTACTATTTCATCATTTCTTTCAGCAATACTTAATTCTTATAACAAATTTGCCGCCGCAGCTGCTGCTCCTATTGTATTAAACATAATATTAATTTTAGCTCTATTCATTTCATATTTCCTTGAATTAAATTATGCAAAGAGTCTTTCTTATGGAGTAACTTTTTCAGGAATTATACAAATGATAATACTATTTTATTTCACTAAAAAATTTTATAAACCCATAATAAAATTTAAAAACATACTCAGCAAAAAATGTAATAAGTTTTTAAAAAAATTGCTACCAAGTATTTTTTCCTCGGGTGTAACACAGATAAATATCTTAATAGGTACTATTATTGCTTCATTTGAGGCAGGAGCTGTTTCATACCTTTATTATGCTGATAGAGTTTATCAGATAAATTTAGCTATCGCCGGGATAGCTATCGGAGTAGTTTCATTGCCAATACTTTCAAAAGCAATACAAAGGAAAAAAGAAAATGAAATTTCAAATATTCAGAATAAATCTATTGAGCTTGTAATTTTACTTTCAACTCCAGCCAGTTTGGGTTTGATCATAGCACCAGACGAAATTGTAAACGCATTATTTGGTTATGGTTCGTTTAATAAAGATGATATAGCAATAACTGCAAAGGCTTTAATGTTTTTTGGATACGGAGTTCCAGCTTTTGCGCTAATAAAAGTTTTATCTAATTTTTATTTTGCTAGAAACAACACACAAACTCCATTCTATGTATCTTGCTTTATTGTTTTTCTAAATGTTCTAATAAGTGTACTTTTCTTCAAAAAAATAGGATTTATAATAATTCCAATAGCCACTTCTATTGCTTCTTGGGTCGGTGTATTAATTTTCTTTTATTTACTTTACAATAATAAATATTTCTTTGTGAAAAAGTCAGTTTTTATAAATATACTGAAAATATTTTTTTCAACTTTTTTGATGTGCATAATTTTATTAAAAGGTCTTAATTATTTTAGTGAAGAATTGTTATACTCAAATGCCTTTAAGTTTACATATTTATTGTTTATAATAATCTCTGCGGCAATAATTTATTTATTGTCTTGCAAATTTTTGGGAGTATTTAAACTTAAAAATTATAAGATTAATTAATTTAAATATATGCATAAAAAACTAGTTTTTTCTGGAGTTCAACCAACCGGTAACTTGCATTTAGGTAATTATTTAGGAGCTTTAAAAAATTTTGTAACACTGCAAAACAAAATGGAATGTATTTATTGTGTTGTAGATTTACATGCGATTACCCTGTTTCAAGATCCAAAATTTTTAAGAGAAAATATTCTTGAGACAACAGCAGGATTTATCTCATCGGGTTTAGACCATGAGAAAAGTATAATTTTTAATCAGTCATCAGTTAGTGGTCATGCAGAACTATCTTGGATTTTAAGTTGTATTTCAAGAATTGGCTGGTTAAATAGAATGACGCAGTTTAAAGATAAAGCTGGAAAGGACAAGGAAAAGGCTAGCGTTGGTTTATATATCTATCCGAACTTGATGGCCGCTGATATTCTTTTGTATAAAGCGACTCATGTTCCGGTAGGCGCTGATCAGAAGCAACATTTGGAATTATCAAGAGACATAGCACAAAAGTTTAATAATGATTATAGAGCGAATGATTTCTTTCCCCTTCCAGAACCACTTATTCAACAAAAAATTTCAAGGGTAATGAGTTTGAGAGATGGGACAAAAAAGATGAGTAAATCTGAAGAGTCGGATTATTCGAGAATAAATCTTAAAGATAACCCAGATGTTATCGTAAAAAAAATTAAAAAGGCTAAAACTGACTCTAAGCCTATTCCAGGAACAGAAAATGAACTTAAAAATAGACCAGAGGCTTTTAATCTTTTAAATTTATTCTCTGAGTTAAGCGAAAAAAAACTGGAGAAAGTTTTATCAAAACTTGAAGGAAAAGATTTTTCCTATTTAAAAAAAGAGCTAACAGATTTACTTGTTGAAAAAATATCCCCAATTGGAAAAAGGGTTACAGATTTAATGAATGATAAAAGACATTTAGAAGCAATATTAAAAAAGGTACAGAAAAAGCCAATATTATAGCTGAGGAAAACTTAAAAAAGATACGTGAAATAGTTGGTTTAGTATAATATAAATATTGCAAATGATACAAGTTGAACAAACACCAAACCCAGAGTCTTTAAAGTTTTTATCTGAGAAAACAGTATCAACAGCTGGTACTGTAGAATTCCAGAAAAATAAATCAAATAAAATTGATAATAAATTTGTAAAAGAATTGTTTAATTTTGAAGGAGTGGAGCTGGTACTTTTCTCGACAAATTTTATTTCTGTTAAAAAGGCTAAAAACGCTAACTGGATTGAACTTAAACCTATGATAATTTCTTTAATGAATGATTATTATCAAAATAATGACACTCCAATTTTGACCCCCCAAAAAAAGCAAGAAAATCCAAAAGACGAGGAAGATAGTGATGAAACTATAAAAAAAATTAAAGAAGTTCTGGACACCAAGATTAGACCAGCAGTAGCCAGAGATGGGGGAGATATTAAGTTCAAATCTTTTTCAAATGGAGTTGTAAAAGTTGAGCTTCAAGGTAGTTGCTCTGGTTGTCCTAGCTCATTGATGACGCTCAAACAGGGTGTTCAAAATTTGTTAAAACATTACATTAGAGAGGTAGAAAGAGTCGAGGCTATTTAAATGAAAAAAAGTCTGTCTTATCGAGAAAAATTATTAGAACTTTCAAAAATTTATAATATAAGTGAAATTAAATCTTATATAAAAAATAAAAAGTATCTAACTACATCTCAAATAGAACATATTCTTAAAAAAAATAAAGTTGCTATCCCTAAAGATATAAATACAAGTTTTTTTGATAAAACATTCACAAAACCCGTTTCTAAAGCTACCAAAGAAGTATCTGAAATATATGATGACACTACTGGAGGGATAGGAAAATTTTTTATCTCCTTATGGAGATCTTTAGGAAATTTAGGACTAGGTTTTTTAAATACAATTCCAAAACTTTTCACCACAATTATAAATTTTATCAGTAATGTTTTTGTTGATGCATTTAATAATATTTACGACCAAAAAATTTCAACAAAAAAAGCAAATTCAATAGTAACTGGATTTGGAACAATAGTAGTTATAATTGCAATAGGAATTATTAGCTTTACTTTGTACTCAAATTACAAAAATGATGGTTTTGTTTTTGAAAAAAAACCAGAAACTAGTGTGGAGGAGCTGAAGAAGAAAAAAGTTGAGAAAAAACAAGATATAAAAAAAGTTGAGCCAAAAATTAGTAAAAAAGTTGAGGAAAAACCCAAAATTGAAGAAGAAAAAACTGTAAAAAAAGATCCAAGCAAAGTTAAAGAATTGGTTTTACCCAACTTAAATTTAAAGACTCAAACAGTTCTCAACCTTTTTGAGGACGTAGAATACGATTTGAGAACCGTAAGGTATCAAAAAAAAGTAAAGCCTATTTACTTTACTCAATTCCCAAAAGATTTAGATGAGATAAAAGATGTTAAACTTAAAAAAGATACATTTATTAAAATAGTTTTGCCCCTTGTAGTGGCTGAAAATGAAAAGATATTAAATGATAGAATTAAACTTCAGAAAATTTTATCAAGAAAAATTACAACAGACAAAGAAAAGTCTTGGCTAAGACAAAAATTTAGAGAATATAAGATTAAAAAAATGGATAGCGATGAACTTTTAAAAAGAATGGATGTTATACCTGTTTCGATAGCATTAGCGCAAGCCGCAAAAGAAAGTGGCTGGGGAACCTCTAGATTTGCTTTAGAGGGAAATGCTATTTTTGGCCAGTGGACGTGGACAGGTCAAGGTATAGAACCACTTAATAAAAATAAAAATCAAGATCACAAGATTTTAAGATTTCCTATTTTAAGAGCCTCAGTAAAAGCTTATAAAAATAATCTTAATACCCATAAAGGCTACGCAGATTTTAGAGAAAAAAGAGAAAATCTGAGAAAAAGGAAAAGAAATATCAAAGGTCTAGAGTTGACCAACACTTTACATAAATATGCACAGACTGGAAAAGAATATACAGATAAGCTTGAGCAGATAATTAGGCAAAATGATTTAGATGATTTTGAAACTGTGCAACTCACTAATTCTGTAATTAAAAAAGAGCTGAATCTTTAATTATTTTTCGGCAACAACAAACTGAATTCCAAGCCAGTGATAAAAGCCAGTTTTAGATCTAAGAGAACAATTTATTCTACCTCTCTCTGTTGTAAATTTTCCCATTAAAGACACAGAGATTGTTGTATCGTTGATATTAACAATTTTAGACTTTCTCCACTTGTCTTCTTCATTTGAAAAACAATTAATATTTTTTAGATTGTATAATTTTTTAAATTTAATCTTAACACTTGGCGGATTTGTTTTATCAGTAATATATCTTTCTTCAGGAATAATATTTTCGTATTTGAAAGGCAAAGTTTTTAAAATTGTACTAAATCTTTCTAAATCACCATATTTCTCATTAATCGGGAATCTGGGAAGTTCATAGAGATCTTTAGTATTATCGATTACTCCAGAGTGCTGACCAAATGCATAAGAAAATCCAAGATTTTTTACAAGCTCTTTAAAATTGACACTATATTCTCCAAAAGGGTAAGAAAAAACCTTTGATACCTCGCCTAGTTCCTTACTAAAAATTTTATTGGCAGTTAAAAGATCTTTTTTAATCAACTCTATATCTTCGTCTACTAAGTATTCATGAGAATGGCTGTGATGGCCAATATGGACAAAATCCTCTTGAGAAATTTCTCTTATTTGGTCCCAATTCATATAACCATTTTTCCCAACTTCTCTAGTGCTTACAAATAATATAAAAGGTATTTTATTCCTCTTTAAAAATGGCCAAGCCTGATTGTAGAATGATAAAAATGCATCATCGATTGTTAACAAAATGTTCCTCTCCTTTTTTTCTTTATCAAAATTTTCAAGGAAGTTCTCTAATGTTATAAAATTTAAACCTTCATTATTAATGATTTCTAAGTGTTTTTTAAAATCTTCAATTCTTATATTTGTCGATGGATATTTATTTTCCTCAAAACGATGATACATTAATGAAATCACTCCGTAATCTTGTAATTGGTCTTGACTATAAGTAAAATTTTTAAGACAAATGCTTAGAAAAATAATGCAAAATAATATAGAAAACTTTTTACTTATTAATTTTACAGGAAATGATGACTGTTTAGCCATTAAATTTAATAATAGTTTTTTTGTTAAAAAAATTCAAAATAATGCTCATAATAGCGATAAATTGGTAAATTGTATATTCGATTTTTTAAAAGCTAATAGTATAATAATTAAAAAAAATTTTTCTATTATAGTTAATATGGGTCCAGGAAGCTTCACAGCTGTAAGAGTTGCAATTGCAGTAGCAAAAGGCATTCAAATAGCTAAAGACGTGAAATTATTTGGATATAAAAGCCAACAAATAAATGAATTTAACCTTGAAAATATTGAATTATTAATAAAATCTAAAAATCTAGAAAATAAATTGATAAAACCAGTTTATTCGTTAAATTAACTTAAAAATATGAGTTCAATAGAGGAAAAATGTAAAAAAAAAGGCGTGCGACTGACCGATCAAAGAAAAGTTATCGCAAGAGTAATGTCTGATTCAAAAGAGAAATACGGTTCAAAAGATCATCCAGATGTTGATGAGTTACATAAGAGAGTCAGCTTGATTGATAAAAAGATTAGTATTGCAACAGTTTATAGAACGGTCAAGTTGTTAGAAGAGTCAGGCATAATTGAAAGACATGATTTTAAAGAGGGTAAGTCCAGATACGAACCGTCTACTGAGGAGCATCACGATCATTTAATTGATATAAATAGTGGTGAGATAATAGAGTTCGTAGATAAAGACATTGAAGCATTGCAGAACAAGGTAGCCCAAAAACTTGGCTATAAACTTGTCGACCACAAACTTGAACTATATGGATCAAAAATAAAAAAATAATTTGATAAAAAAAATTTACATAAAAACTTTTGGTTGTCAGATGAATGAATACGATAGTGATCGTATATTAGCGTTTACTAACAAAATAGGATATACTAAGACATCTGATGATACAAAAAGTGATTGCTATATTATAAATACTTGTCACGTCCGGGAAAAAGCAACCGACAAAGTTTTTCATGATATTGGAAGAGTTAAAAAAAAATACAGGAATAAAAAGAAACCAATACTTATAATAACAGGATGTGTTGCTCAAGCGGAGGGTGAATTAATACTTAAAAAAGAAAAATATGTTGATGCAGTTATAGGACCTCAATCTTATCACGAGATTAATAAAATTATTCAAAATATAGAACATAAGAAAAAAAGAGTCGATTTTACTGAATTTGAAACAGTTAAAAAATTTGATGAAATAACAAATTTAAAAAATAATAACACTAATGTTTCTGCTTTTTTAACAATTCAGGAAGGGTGTGATAAATTTTGTAAATTTTGTGTTGTCCCCTATACTAGGGGACCGGAATTTTCTCGACCGTATGAGAGCATTTTGGAAGAGGCAAAAAGACTAGTAATCAATGGAGCAAAAGAGATAACGTTATTAGGCCAAAATGTAAATTCATATTCATATAAAAAAAAAAAGATTTCAAATTTAATAAGTGATCTCGCAGAATTACAAAATCTAAAGAGAATAAGATATATGACTTCTCATCCGAAAGATATGACAGAGGATCTAATTGAAATTTATAAAAAAGAAAAAAAACTTATGCCATTATTACATTTACCTGTTCAAAGTGGTTCTGACCAAATTTTAGATCAAATGAATCGAAAGCATAATATCAATGAATATTTAAAGATAATTAACAGGCTTAAAAAATTTAACCCTAAAATTGAATTTACTAGTGATTTTATAATCGCTTATCCTGGTGAAACCGAAAATGATTTTCAGTCCACTTTAGCATTAATGAGCAAAATAAAATTTGTTAATTCATACTCGTTTATTTATAGTTCTCGACCAGGCACACCATCGAGCAATTTAGACATAATTAACAAAAAAATTGCCAAGAGAAGATTAGAACAGTTTCAAAAATTAAGTAAACAAATAAGAGAAAACTATTTTAAAAAACTTCTAGATAACAAAGTAAAAGTTCTGTTTGAAAATAAAATTAAAAATCAGAATAAATTTTTTGGCAGAGATGAGCATCACAATCCAGTTATCATAGAGTCGAATGAAAATCTTTTAGGCGTAATTGCAAATGTACTCATAAAAAGTTTTAGTCAAAACACTTTATTTGGTGAATTAGAGAATTATAGATTAAAAAATAACTTTGCTGCATAATGTCAAAAATAAAAAATATTGATCAAAATTTTAGTATTAAAAAAGTGGACAGTAGAACTACCAACATTCAAATTTTTAAAAACGACCTCTTACTTGGAATTGTGGGACAATTTAATCAAAATTTAAACTATTTAGAAAAATTAACAAATACTAAAATTTTTTTTAGAGGAAATTCAATTACTGTTAAAGGTAGCAAGGAAGATGTTGCATTATTTGTTGATGCCATCAAGTTTTTGGTAGACAAATTTTCACTTACAAATCTTATTGAAAAAAATGATATAACTATGTCAGTGAGTCAAAATCATGAAACCAGTAATATTAGGTCTTTAGATCAATTAATTAAAACCCCAAGAAAGTCCGTAATCGCTAGATCAGCAAAACAATCTGATTATATAAAAGCATTAAGAGAAAATGATATAATTTTTGCATTAGGTCCTGCTGGCACTGGGAAGAGTTACCTCGCAGTCTCTGTTGCAATTACTTTACTTTTAGAAAAAAAAATTGAAAGAGTAATTTTATCAAGACCAGCTGTCGAGGCAGGAGAAAAGTTAGGTTTCCTTCCTGGCGATATGAAAGAAAAAGTTGATCCATATTTAAGACCTTTATATGACGCATTATATGATCTTTTCGGTTTTGAGAAAATACAAAAAAAAATCGAGAGTGGAGAAATAGAAATTGCTCCTTTAGCATTTATGAGAGGTCGAACTCTTAAAAACTCTTTTGCTATTTTAGATGAAGCCCAGAACGCAACTGCTACTCAAATAAAAATGTTTTTAACTAGAATAGGTGAAAATTCAAAACTTGTAGTTAATGGAGATCCCTCACAAGTAGATCTTATAAACAAAAAACACTCAGGATTGATAAAGTCTACAACTATTCTTAAAGAAATAAACGAGATTAAGATTATTAATTTTGATCATACCGATGTTGTTAGGCATCCACTTGTTTCTAAAATTATACAGGCCTATAAAAAAGATTTTGATGATAAAGATTGATGTCATCACAAAATCAAGATCTTGGAAGAATTATTTAAAGAATCCAAAAAAATATATTAAAAAAAAAGTTCAAGTTTTAGATAGAAAAGAAATTTTCTTCAAAAAAAAAAATATTTTCTTAGCTTTAAAGCTCTCTGGCAACAGAGAAATATATCTTTTAAATAAAAAGTTTAGAAATAAAAAAAAAACTACTGATATATTATCTTTCCCTTTTTATAAAGAAAAAGAATTAAAAAGATTATTAAAAAGAAAAAAAAAGATTTATATTGGAGATATAATTATTAATTATAGCAAGGTGAACAAAGATAATAAAAAAATATTTAAAATACATTTCGATAAACTATTTATTCATGGCCTCCTTCACTTGCTTGGCTATAAACACACAAAAGAAAAAGATTATAAAAAGATGATAAGGATTGAAAAAAAATACTTTAGAATAGTAAATGATGCTCTCTAAAATTTTAGAAAACAAATTAATAATAATATATATTGTTCCTTTTTCTCTTGGCTGTATAACGGTATTTGGTTTTCAACCATTTAATTTGACAATAATAAATTTTTTTTGCCTATCTTCTCTTTTTTTAATAATTGCATTTATAAATAAAAAACTTAGAAGTAAATATAGAAAAAAATCTTATCTCATCTATTTTTTTTTGGTTGGTTACTTTTTCGGCACTGGCTTTTTTTTAACTGGAACTTTTTGGATATCTAATTCACTTACGTTTGATGAAAACTTATCTTTTCTAATTCCTTTTTGTATCATAGGTATTCCAATCTTTTTAGGCATTTTTTCTGGCTTGACGTGTTTTGTAATCGGAAGCTATATGAACAATAATTTTCAATCCATTATTTTATTTTCAACATCACTTGCGATTAATGATTATTTAAGAAGTATAGTTTTTACAGGTTTTCCATGGAACCTTTGGGCATACAGTTGGTCTTGGTCTAATGAAAGCCTTCAAAGTTTAAATATATTGGGTTTACATGGTTTTAATTTACTAACAATATTTTTTTTCTGCTTACCTGCTCTTTTTTTTAATAAAAATTTTAAAAAAAAATTACAATTTACTTTTGTTTTAGTAATTTTAATTTTTTCATTTTTTATTTATGGCTCTTTCAAAATAAATTCCAATAAAAATTTGTTGAATGATGATTTAAAATTTGTAAATGTTAAAGTTATATCACCTGGGTTTGAACTTAATTACGATTTTTCAGACGAAAATCTTGAAAGTCTAATGAGTAATTTAATAAAATACAGTAACCCAGAAAAAGAAAAAAATACAATATTCATTTGGCCCGAGGGTGTTTTTGCAGGATTTTACTTTTCTGAAATTTCGAAAATAAAGGAAAAAATTTACAAAAATTTTTCGGAAAATCACTTAATAATTTTAGGAATAAATACAAAAGACGAAGCCTCCAAAAAAACTTATAATAGTCTATTAGTGTTAAATAATAATTTAGAAGTAATTTACAAATATAACAAAAAAAAAACTTGTCCCATTCGGAGAGTATATTCCTTTTAAAAAATTTCTTAACAGTATAGGTTTCAAAAAATTGACATATGGATATGATGCCTTTTCTAAAGGTGGAAAAATGAAAAACTTCTTTTTAGGAGATTTAAGTCTATTTCCATTAATTTGTTATGAAATTATCTTTCCAGAACTTTTGCAAAAGACCGATTTATCAACAAATTTAATTGTGAATATTTCTGAAGATGCTTGGTTTGGATCTTCAATTGGTCCAGCCCAACATTTTGCTAAAGCTAAATTTAGGGCAATAGAAAATAATAATTATTTAGTTAGATCTGCTAATAAAGGATATACAGCGATAATAAACAATACTGGTGAGGTTTTAAAAAGTTTAAAACCTAGTGAAATAGGAAGCATTGAAATTCAAATACCTCTCGTACAGCGAAGTCAGAGAAATAAAAATGATTTGATATTCTTCTTCCTTTTAATTACAAATATTTTAATTTTTTTATATTACAAAAAAAATAAATGATAAAAAAAAATTTTTTATTCACTAGCGAGTCTGTCTCAGAAGGTCATCCAGATAAAGTTTGTGATAGAATCTCTGATATGGTTGTAGACAGTTATCTTAAAGCTGATCCATTTTCACGGGTAGCATGTGAAACTCTAACAACAACAAATAAAGTAGTATTAGCTGGCGAAGTTCGTGGTCCAGAAATTAGAAAAGATGAATTAATTCAAAAAGTAAGAGATTGTATTAAAGATATTGGATACGATCAAAAAGGTTTTAGTTGGAAAGACACCACAAAAGTGGAGTCACACTTACACTCACAATCTGAAGACATTGCCCTTGGAGTTGACTCTAAAAACAATAAAGATGAAGGTGCAGGAGATCAAGGCATTATGTTTGGATATGCATGTGAAGAAACCGAGGATTTAATGCCTGCTCCTATTTACTTCTCACACAAAATTTTAAGATTAATTGCTAATGATAGAAAAAGAGGGAATTTAAAGGGAATAGAACCTGACTCAAAAAGTCAAGTTACCATGGAATATGAAGAGGATAAACCGTCAAAAGTTACTTCTGTAGTGATATCAACCCAACATTCAAAAGATCTTAGCCAAGATAAAGTTAGAGAAATTATTTTTCCATATATAGAAAAGTCTATACCAAAAATTTTTTTAAATGATTTAAAAACAGAAAATGTTTATATAAACCCAACTGGAAGATTTATAATTGGAGGCCCTGATGGCGATACCGGTCTTACTGGAAGAAAAATAATAGTTGACACTTACGGCGGCGCAGCTCCTCATGGCGGTGGAGCTTTCTCTGGAAAAGATCCTACAAAAGTAGACAGATCAGCAGCTTACGTTGCTAGATATTTAGCAAAAAATATTGTTGCGGCAGGTGTTTCCAAAAAATGTTTAATTCAACTAGCTTACGCAATAGGTGTATCAAAACCTTTGTCCATTTACATCAAACTTGCTGAGGAAGATGAAAACAAAATCTCTCAAGTATTAAAAATTATTAATCAAAACTTTGATTTGTCACCTCGAGGAATCAGAGAAATGTTAAGTCTAAATAATCCAATATATCAAACTACATCAGCATATGGCCACTTTGGCAGAAAATACACAGATAAAGGTGAATTTACCTGGGAAAAAACAGATAAAGTCTCTTTATTTAAATTGTAAACTTGAAAAAACCATAATTTTTTAATAAACATTTAATAAATTACTAGCTTTACAAAATGGGCATAAGCCCATTTTTTTTTGGAGAAATTTAAAATGTTAAATAGAGGATTAGATAAATCGGAGTTACTGCGTATAGTGGATGCAGTGGCTAATGAAAAATCAATAGATAAAGAGCTTGTTATTAGCTCAATGGAAAGCGCAATTCAGAAAGCCGCTTTAACTAAATTTGGTAATAACAATAATATTGAAGTTTCAATCGACAGAGAAAGTGGTGAAATTACTATTAATAAGGTTTTAGAAATTGTAGAAAAAGTCGAGGACCCTGGTAAAGAAATTTCCTTGAGCGACGCAACAAATAACAAAAAAAAAGATGATGGATTTAAGATAGGAGATAAAATTTTTGAGGAACTTCCCCAAGTAGATTTTGGTAGAATAGCCGCTCAAAGTGCTAAACAAGTGATTAGTTTTAAAGTTAAAGAGGCTGAAAAGAATAGACAATTTGAGGAATTTAAAGATAAACAAAGTCAGATTTTAAGTGGAATTATAAAAAGGATGGAATATGGAAATATAATTGTAGATTTAGGTAGAGCAGAAGGTGTAATCAAAAAAGACGAATTAATACCTAGAGAGATACTTAAAACTGGAGATAGAGTAAAAGCATATTGTTATGAAGTGAAACAAGAACTTAAAGGTCATCAGATTTTCTTATCTAGAGCGCACCCACAGTTTTTGGCGAGATTATTTTTTCAAGAAGTTCCAGAAATATATGAAGGTATTATAGAGATAAAATCTGTTGCTAGAGACCCTGGTAGCAGAGCAAAGATTTGCGTAAATTCAAAAGATAATTCTATTGATCCTGTTGGTGCATGTGTCGGTATGAGAGGTAGTAGAGTACAAACTATTGTTAATGAACTTCAAGGAGAAAAAATAGATATTATTAAGTGGACAGAAGATTTACCAACTTTAATTTCCGAGTCACTTTCACCAGCAGAGATACAAAAGGTATTGATTGATCAAGAAAACAAAAGAATTGATGTAATTCTTAGCGAGGAGAATTTAAGTAAAGCGATAGGTAGAAGAGGACAAAATGTGAGATTAGCTTCAAAACTAACTGATTTTGAAATTGATATATTGACTGATAAGGAGGATTCTGAGAGGAGGCAGGCAGAGTTCAAAGAAAGAACTGAAAATTTAGTCAAAAATTTGGAGGTGGATGAAACTTTAGGACAACTTTTGGTATCTGAAGGTTTTCAAGGCATAGAAGAGATTTCAAATGCAAAACCAGAGGATATAGCAAAAATCGAGGCCATTGATGAAGAGACAGCCAAAGAACTAATAAGTCGATCTAAAGAAAACTTACTTAGGGAAAAAGAAGAAGTTGGAAAGAAACTAAAGGAGCTTGGTGTTGATGATAAATTAATTAATTTAAAAGGAATGACACAAGGAATGTTGGTAATTCTAGGCCAAAAAAATATAAAAAAACTCTCTGATTTTGCTGAATTGTCATCTGATGAATTAATAGGAGGATTTGACGAGATCAAAGGAAAAAAAATTAGAATCCAAGGGTATTTAGAGGAGTTTTCTCTTTCTAGACAAGAAGCAGATCAACTAATAATGGCAGCGAGGGACATAGTATTTAAATAATATGAGTGAAAAAAATAAGAAAAGAACTTTAACAATTTCTTCAAATTTAAAAAAAAAGATTGATTTCAAAAGTGTTACAAATCAAGGAAAAAAATCTTTTTCTGTAAATAAAAAAAAATTTTCACGAAATGAGCGCGATTTTTCAAAAAAATTTTTGAACAATAAACCAAACCAAGTAAAAAATAAAAAAAATTTTAATAGAAAATTTATTGAACAACAAGCTACTAAAAATTTCATCAAGAAAGATGAAAAAGTTCAAAATAAAAGTAAACTTAAATTAAAAAATCCGATAGATAAAAGAGATTTCAAACTTACGGTTTCGAGAGCTCTAAATGTAGAGGAAATTGAGATAAAACAAAGAAGTTTGGCCTCTGTTAAAAGAGCTAGATTAAAGGACAAAAAAGGTTCACCCGAACCTCAAATCGAGGAAAAAAAAGAATTTAAAAAAGTTATTAGAGAAGTTCAAATACCAGAAAAGATTACTATTCAAGAACTTTCGAATAGGATGGCAGAAAAATCAAGTGATATAATCAAATTTTTATTTAATATGAAAGTTATAGCAACAATAAATCATACAATAGATAAAGATACTGCCGAATACATTGTTAAAGAATTTGGGCATAAACCAATTTTTCAAGAAATTCCCTCGCTGGATGTAACAAAAAAAAGTAAGAATATTTCTGGAGATTTAAAAAGAAGAGCACCCGTTGTCACAATAATGGGGCACGTTGATCACGGAAAAACATCGTTATTGGATGCTATGAGGGAGACAAATGTTGTATCTGGAGAGCATGGAGGAATTACACAGCATATCGGAGCTTATCAAGTAAGTTCAAAAGGAAATAATTTAATTACTTTTATAGATACACCGGGTCATGCTGCGTTCACTGAAATGAGAGCAAGAGGCTCTAAGATTACCGATATTGTTGTTCTAGTAGTAGCCGCAGATGATGGTATTAAGCCCCAAACTGTTGAAGCAATAAAACACGCCAAAGCTGCTAAAGTACCAATAATCGTGGCTATAAATAAATGTGATTTGCCAAATAAAAATATTAGTAAAATTAAAAACGATTTAATGCAGTATGAATTAATAGCAGAAGAGTTGAGTGGTGAAACCCTATTTGTAGAGGTATCGGCAACAAAAAAAAATAATTTAGAAAAATTAAAAGAGGCAATATTACTTCAGGCTGAAATATTAGATTTAAAAGCTGCTAAGACTGGCCAAGCGACAGGAGTTGTTATTGAGTCAAAAATTGATAAAGGAAAAGGACCAGTTTCTACCGTATTGATAACTAACGGGTTATTGAAAAAAGGAGATTATTTCGTTTGTGGTAGGACTTGGGGGAAAGTAAGAGCTATGATTAATCACGATGGTAAAATGATCGAAGAGGCAATCCCTTCAATGCCCGTAGAAATTTTAGGTATGAATACATCAGCTTTTGCCGGAGCAGAGTTTTCAGTTACTGAAAAAGAAAATGATGCTAAGAAAATTTCTGAATTTAGAGAAAATAAAAATATAAGCACAAATAATCTTCCCGTAAAGGATAGCGCAACATTATTCGAAAAACAAGACAACAAAAAAGAGTTAAATATAATTATAAAATCAGATGTTCATGGATCATCAGAGGCTTTGAATATTTCAATTAACAAAATTGAACATGATGAGGTAAAAGCAAATATAATACTTTCAGATATTGGAATGATAAATGAAACAGACGTGGCACTTGCAAAAGCTTCTAAGGCATTATTGATAGGTTTTAACATTAAACCAAACAGAGAAGCAAAAAAATTAGCCGAGGAACAAAAAATTGAAATAAAATACTTTAATATAATTTATCAAGCATTAGAATATGTTGAAAAATCACTATCAGGTTTATTAACACCAGAAATAAAGGAGAAGTTTTTAGGTTCAGCAGAAATCTTAAAAGTATTCAAAGTTTCAAATGCAGGAAAAATAGCAGGCTCAAAAGTAGTCGATGGAGAAATAAAAAATAAGTCAAAAGCTAGATTAGTAAGAGATGGTACAGTAATTTATGAAGGCGAAATTTCAAGTTTATTTAGAGAAAAAAATGCTGTTAAGGAAGTTAAAAACGGTTTTGAATGTGGAATAAGTTTAAAAGATTTTATGGACTTTAAAGAGAAAGATGTAATCGAGTCCTTTCAAGCTGAAAAAATTGAGAGATCAATATAATGAGAGACAATGTTAATCCAACCGGATACAGTCAAAGACAATTAAGAGTTGGCGAGCTTATAAAACAAAATTTAGCAAAGATTTTTATTTATAATCAGGCAAAAATCCCGGGTATAGACTCAAAATTTGTCACTGTCACTGAGGTGAGAATGACACCAGACCTCAAAACAGCTAGAGTTTATGTTATACCATTAGGTGGGTCAGAAATAAAAGAAACTGTGAGCATCTTGACGGAGTATTCTCATCTTGTTAGAAAGGCATTATCAAAAAAAGTTGATATAAAGTTTCTTCCTAAACTTGCATTTATTGAGGATAACTCATTTGAGTATGCGGAGAAAATTGAGAGAATAATAAGAAGAAATAGAAGTAATGAAAACTAAAAAAAATATTATAAAATCACTTTCATTGCATGAAAAAGATGTGGGTTCAATGGAAGTTCAAATTGGTCTTCTAAGTGAAAAGATTGAAAAACTATCAAGTCACTTTAAAAAATTTAAAAAAGATAAACATTCAACTCTTGGTCTTTCAAAATCAGTTAATAGACGAAAGAAATTGCTGGCTTATTTAAGAAGGAAAAAACCAAGTTCATATGAAAAAGTTATAAAACAATTAAATCTAAGGAAATAATGTTTAAAATAAATAAAGAAAAAATTGATATAAACGGGAAAACTATTACACTCGAAACAGGAAAAATTGCAAGACAGGCAGATGGTGCAATAATCGCAACATGTGGCGAAACAGTTGTAATAGCTACTGCGGTAGGTGCTAAAAATTTAAAAGAAGATCAAGACTATTTTCCTCTTTCAGTTAATTATCAGGAAAAATATTATGCAGCAGGAAAAATTCCTGGAGGCTATTTTAAACGAGAAGCACGACCAACGGAGGCAGAAACTTTAATATCGAGATTGATAGATCGACCTTTAAGACCTCTTTTTCCTGATGGGTTCTTGAATGAGGTTCAAGTTCTTCCAACAGTTTTGTCTTACGATGGTGAAAATCAACCTGATGTTTTATCAATTATCGCCTGCTCAGCAGCTTTATCTATTTCAGGCTTACCTTTTCAAGGACCTATTGCTGCAAGTAGAGTTGGTTTTAAAGATGGAAAATATATTTTAAATCCATCTCAAGATGAACTAGTTGGCTCAAAACTTGATCTAGTTGTTGCTGGAACTAGAAATGCTGTTTTAATGGTGGAATCTGAAGCCTCTGGTTTGACTGAGAAAGAAATGTTAGAAGCAGTAAAATTTGGCCACAAAAATTTTATTCCTATCATAGATGCAATTGAGAAACTTGCGAAGAAGAGTTCTAAGCCTAAATGGGAGTATGAAAATTTAGACCTTTCCAGTGTTAAAAAGAAAATTTCAGATTCTCTTGAAAAAGATTTAAGAAAAGCTTTTAAAGAAATTGATAAAAAAAAGAGATCAACGGCTATTACCGAAGCTGAGCAAAAGTGTATAGAAATTTTTAAAGATGATGAAAATGTCACAGAGAATCAAGCAAAATCTCAGTTAAAATCTTTAGAAAAAGATATAGTAAGAACCGCAATTCTTAAGGATAAAAAAAGAATTGACGGAAGAGGCCTTTCAGATGTCAGAGATATAAAATGTGAAGTAGGAGTTTTACCAAGAACTCATGGATCCGCTTTGTTCACAAGAGGAGAGACACAAGCTTTGGTGGTTACCACATTAGGTATGACAGATGACGAGCAAAGATTAGAAAGTTTAGATGGAATGCAAAGATCTGGATTTATGTTACATTACAATTTTCCACCATTTTCAGTTGGTGAGTGTGGAAGAATAGGAACAGGCAGAAGAGAGATAGGCCACGGAAAACTTGCTTGGAGAGCTATTAATTCATCACTCCCTAAAAAGGAAAATTTTCCTTACACTTTGAGAGTTGTTTCTGAAATTACCGAGTCAAATGGATCTTCATCTATGGCAACTGTATGTGGTACTTCACTATCATTAATGGATGCTGGGGTGCCAATTAAGGAGCCAGTTGCAGGAATAGCAATGGGATTAATTAAAGAGGGTGAAAATTACTCTGTTTTATCAGATATTTTAGGAGACGAAGACCATCTAGGAGATATGGATTTTAAAGTTGCTGGAACTAAAAAGGGCATCACTTCATTGCAAATGGACATTAAGATCACCGGCATAACCTTTGAAATTATGGAAAAAGCTTTAGCACAGGCTAAATTAGGTAGAGAGCATATATTAAACGAGATGAATAAGGCAATTAAAACTTCAAGGAAAGAGTTTTCAAAGCACACACCTAAGATGGAAACTCTTAAAGTGGATAAAAAAGATATAGCAACAGTTATAGGAAAAGGCGGGGCTACTATACGGGAGATTGTAGAGACGTCTGGTGCAAAAGTTGATGTTAAAGATACTGGTGAAGTAACAGTTGCTGCTCCAGACGAGGAGTCAAGAAATAAAGCCATTGAGTTTATCAAGGGATTAGTTGCTAAACCTGAGATGGGCAAAATTTATAGGGGTAAAGTTGTAAAGATAATGGAATTTGGCGCTTTTGTAAATTTTTTAGGTAAACAGGACGGATTAGTGCACATTTCAGAACTTGCCAACAAAAGAGTTGCAAAAGTAGGTGATGTCGTCAAAGAGGGAGATGAAGTGTCAGTCAAGGTTGTTGGATTTGATAGAGGAAAAGTTAAATTATCTATGAAGCAGGCTTCTGCTTAAACTTTTAATTTGAACCCATATTTTTTGGATCCGGCATACCAACTTTATTATATCCTGCATCTACGTAGTGTATTTCACCTGTAACACCTGAGGCAAGCTCGCTTAGTAAATAGAGAGCTGAATTTCCAACATCATGTATATCAACATTTCTTTTTAAAAGAGAGTGATCTTCGTTCCATTTGTATAAAAATTTGGCATCACCGATTGCGGATGCCGCTAATGTTTTGATTGGGCCAGCGCTAATTGCATTAACTCTTATCTTTTTAGATCCAAGATCTCTTGCCAAATATTTAACACTTGCTTCAAGTGCAGATTTACAAACTCCCATTACATTATAATTAGGTATAGCTTTTGTGGATTCATAAGTTAAAGTTAGTAAGCTTCCATTTTCTCTCATTATCTTAGACGCTTCTTTTGCCACTTCTGTAAAAGAAAAACAAGAAATTAACATACTTTTTAAAAAATTATCTCTTGTAGTGTTTAAATATTCCCCAGATAATTCTGATTTGTCTGAGAATGCAACAGCATGAACCACAAAATCAATCTCCCCCCATTTGGATTTAATATCATTAAAAAGTTTTAATACTTCTCCTTGATTTTCGACATTACAACTAAATGTTAGTTTAGAGTTTAATTTTTCAGCTAATGGGATAACTCTTTTTTTTAAAGCTTCTCCTAGATAAGTAAACGAAAGTTCAGCACCAGCTTCTGCTAGCTTTTGAGAAATTCCCCAAGCAATAGATCTCTCATTTGCTACACCCATTATTAATCCTTTTTTTCCTTTCATTAAGTTCATAAATTATACCTTTTCAAACACCAAAGTTGCATTAGTTCCACCAAAACCAAAACTATTTGACATAATTGAATTTAATGGAACATTCTTTTTTACATCTGTGACTATTGGATATTTTTTGGCCTCATCATCCATATCAGTTATATTCGCTGATGCTGCAATAAAATTATTTTTCATCATGACTAAACTATAAATTGCTTCATGAACTGATGTTGCGCCTAAAGAATGGCCAGCCAAGGATTTTGTTGAGCTAATTTTTGGTTTATACTCTTTAAAAACCTCTCCGACTGCTTTTAGTTCAGTTATATCTCCGACTGGGGTAGAAGTACCATGAGTATTTATGTAATCTATTTTATTTTTAGCAGTTTTTAAAGCCATTTTCATGCACCTAACAGCACCTTCGCCTGATGGAGCAACCATATCATAACCATCAGAGGTAGCCCCATAACCAGTAATTTCAGCATAAATTTTGGCGCCTCTAGATTTAGCATGCTCATATTCCTCTAAAACTAAAACTCCTCCTCCTCCAGAGATAACAAATCCATCTCTTGTTTTATCGTAAGGTCTCGAGGCTTTTTCTGGTGTATCATTATATTTTGAGGAAAGTGCCGTCATAGCATCGAACATTGCAGTCATAGCAAAGTGTACTTCGTCACTTCCTCCTGCAAAAATAATTTTTTGTTTTCCGAGCTGAATTAGTTCCATAGCGTTTCCAATACAATGACCGCTAGTAGCACAAGCTGAACTAATAGTGTAGTTTACCCCTTTTATTTTAAAGGGGACTGCTAGTGTGGCTGATGCTGTGCTCGACATTGTTCTAGGAACAACAAATGGACCCATTCTTTTTGGACTTTTAGCTCTTGTTTTGTCGGCAGCTAATATTACATTTTCTATCGAAGGACCTCCAGATCCCATTATCATTCCTGTATATTCATTACTGACTTCTCTGTCTTCTAATCCTGAGTCTTTTACTGCTTCACTCATCGAAATAAAATTATATGCAGATCCTGGCCCCATAAACCTAATGAACTTTCTATCCACATGGTCATCTAGCTCAATTTTGGGTTTTCCATGCACATTACTTTTTAGATTATACTCTTTATATTCTTCAGCGAATGTAATTCCAGATTTAGAATTTATTAGTGATTCAAAGATTTCGTTTTGGTTATTTCCTAAGCACGAAACAACTCCTAGTCCAGTAATTACTACTCTTTTCATGTTTTAAATAAACCTACTTTTAAATTTTCTGCGCTATATATTTTTTTTCCGTCTGCGTCTAATACCCCATCTGCCAAACCAACTACCGCACCTTGTTTTTTTAAAATCCTTTTCATATCAATGCTATAAGTTGCCATTTTCACATTTTTTAAAACTTCTCCTGTAAATTTTACAGAGCTTACCCCAAGAGCTCTACCTTTACCAGGCTCACCTATCCAACCCAAATAAAAACCTACTAATTGCCACATTGCATCTAAACCTAAACATCCCGGCATGACAGGATCATCTTTAAAATGACATTTAAAAAACCATAAGTTGTCTTTTATATCAAGTTCGGCTTTCATATGACCTTTATTATATTTTCCAGTGTTTTTTTGAATTTCTGTAATTCTATCAAACATTAACATTGGTGGCAGTGGAAGTTTGGCATTACCTTTTCCAAATAATTCACCATCTCCACAATTTATAAGATCTTCATATGTATAACTATTTTTTTGTTTCATTATACCAATTAACAATTACTTGTTTTTTTGACAATATTCTATATATAATTATGCTTAAATGAAAAATAAAAATAAGACTTTTATAGATAAACTAAGATCTTCAGGTCTCAGACCTACTAGACAGAGAGTAGAAATTAGTAAATTTTTATTTGGTTCGAGAAAAACTTTCCACTTTACTGTCGATGATTTAAATAAACTCATAAATTCAAAAAGAAGTAAGAAAATTTCCCTAGCAACATTATATAATACAGTGCACGCATTTAAAAGCGCAGGACATTTAAAGGAGTTTTCTTTAGAAAATAATATTTCGTATTATGATACGAATATATCGTCACATCATCATTTTTATGACTCTGGAAAACTTATAGATATTAAACAAAAAGATATAAATTTTAAAAAACTGCCTATTCCCCCCTCAGGAAAAAGAATAAAAAACGTTGAAGTTGTAATAAAGTTAGAAAACATAAAATAATAAAATTTTAAAAAGTATTGACAGCTACTTTAGAATAATTATAAAGTAGTTATACTATGAGCGTTGAATTCAAAAAAAATGGAAATGGCAAATGCCCAGTAATGCACGGAGGTGTTACTAAGGCAGGGGAGTCAAATACCTCCCGTCTTTGGCCAAATAGTATAAACTTGGATATTCTACATCAACATGATACAAAAACTAACCCTCTTCCAAAATTCAATTATAGAAAAGAAGTAAAAAAATTAAACTTTAAAGCATTAAAAAAAGATTTGTTAAAATTAATGACTGAAAGCCAAGAATGGTGGCCAGCTGATTTGGGAACTTACAGTGGACTCATGGTGAGACTAACTTGGCATCAGGTAGGAACTTACAGAGAATTTGACGGAAGACCAAATGTTGGTTCACATAGATTTTCTCCTCAGGACTCATGGCCAGATAATACAAATTTAGATAAAGCAAGGCGTTTACTTTGGCCGATTAAAAAAAAATACGGAAACAGATTAAGCTGGTCAGATTTAATGGTTTTAGCTGGAACCATGGCTTACGAACATGCAGGTTTTAAAACTTTTGGTTTTTCATTTGGTAGGGAAGATTTATGGGAGCCTGAAAAAGATGTTTATTGGGGCAAAGAAACTGTCCCATTAGCAGTTAACAGATATGGCAATCCAAAAGATCGTTCCTCACTAGAAGCACCTCTTGCTGCATCACATTTTCAACTTGTTTATGTAAATCCTCAAGGTGTAGAGGGTAAACCAGACCCTGTGAGAACAGCGATGGACGTTCGTGAGACTTTTGGAAGAATGGGAATGAATGATGTGGAAACAGCAGCACTTACAATTGGAGGGCATTCTATCGGAAGAGCTCATGGAAATGGAAACCCTGATAATTTAGGACCAGAGCCTGCTGGTGCAGATATTCATGAACAAGGCTTTGGATGGAATCAAAAAAATGGCACCGGGGCAAA